>Ga0136614_10002654_pt1 | contig 11192 bp, 17 predicted proteins | sample AntDrymUQ2792106_2_FD_106643 | JGI IMG/M metagenome (GOLD analysis project Ga0136614, IMG submission 106643) | Polar desert sand microbial communities from Dry Valleys, Antarctica - metaG UQ279 (21.06) | ecosystem: Environmental > Terrestrial > Soil > Desert | place: Antarctica: Dry Valley... | reverse complement strand
GCCTCCTGTGTGGGACGTATGACTTCTAGAAACCCATACATACCACGGAGCGCCCTCTCTTCCAAGCATTTTCGCTCCTAATCTATTGATCTGTCGTCGTTAAAAAAGATCTGCACCCAATGTAGATCAACAAACACCCCCCCCGGAAGAATAGAACTTTCAACGTGGTTTTGCAACAGGCACTGTTGGGTCGGAGGGGCCGGCCGGTGATCGGGTGGTCCGCGCGGGGGTGGGAAGAGGGCGTTGCTGATGTACCGTATCTTACTAAATAAAGCTCCACCTGGATCGGTCGATGATACCACATCGTGCGCACTGGGTACAGCTACATTCGCTTCAGCACGCCGGACCAGCTCCGAGGGGATTCGTACCGACGCCAGCTCGACCAGTCCGTGGAGTATGCTGCGCAGCAGAATATCGAGCTGGACACGACGCTCGACCTGAACGACCTCGGTGTGTCTGCATTCAACTTTGACGGTGCTAGGTACAGGTGGTTAGCACCGAACGCAAGCGAGTCTGCTATTACCTCACATACAGCGTGTGTTTTGCCACTACCACACAACCCATCGTGATATGATATCTCTATATTAGAAGGACAGACCCCGAGCGGAACCTGGTGGTGGCAGGGTGTTAATAACTGACCAGAACGTTCTTTAGTGTGCTCGGGGCCTAAAACCATTTGTGCTATCAACAATTGTATTCATTTGCTTAACGTCATCACCACAATGACAACCTTAATATCCAACCTGTATTTACGGAAGACAACAGCTAGTCGTCATCATCATACACCCACGTCTCACGAGCCTTTTTCTCTAACTCTTCTGCCTCTGTTTTCTGTAAGCATTGTTGTGGTTCGGCATCGACGAGCAGTACGATGATGGAGGTTGACCTTTTTGCTGCTCATCTTAGTCACACGAGGCTTGCCATTCGCAGCCAGCTTGGTCTATTGAACTACTTATAAGAAATAGTATAATATGGCTACGGTCTGTAAAGCCCTGTACGACGAACACCCGGGGTCTGAGAGCGCATAGCGTGAGTCCGGTGCATGCCGTATTGGGCGGCCTTTCCCCGAACACGGCTTGGGCGCTTTGATCAGCAACGGTTCCAACATCCGTTGTATCACGATTGCTGAGAATAATAACCGTTACCTTGCCATCGGGGTAACGCCTTATGTCGGTGGCAAAGCCCTCAATCCCACCGCCGTGGCCGACGACGTGGTGATTGTTCATCTGTCCAATTACCCAACCGTACCCGTAGCTCAGGTCACTATCGGGTATCTTCGCATGCGGGGTGACCATCAGGTTCAACAACTCCTGCGATACCAATTGCTCGGTGTAGAGAGCCTGATCCCAGTGGTAGAGATCTTCGATAGTAGAGTAAAGCCCTCCGGCTGCGTAGGGAATGGTCATATCAATGTAAGCCCCTTTCCCCACTGGGTGTAAACCCCTGTGTACCCCGTCGCCAGGCTGCCGTCGTTATGGTCGTAACCCGTATTCTTCATCTGCAAGGGCTCAAAGATGTTTTGCTGTAGGAACGTTTCATACGACTGGCCGGAGCCTGTTCGATGACGTAGCCCAGCAGGATATAGCCGGAATTGCTGTAGCCGTGTTTCTCGCCCGGGTTGAAATCCAACGGTTTATCTTTGAAGCGCGTGATTGTCTGCAATGGGGAGGAAGGTGAGCTTTGGTTGTCTCGTAATCGGGGAAATTCGTGAAATTCGGGATTCCAGAAGTATGGGTCAAGAGGTGGTGGATGGTGACTTCTTGCCACGCAGCGGGACATTCAGGAATGTAGCGGCAGATAGGCCCCTGAACATTGAGTTTGCCCTGAGCCTGTAGTATCACGATCGCCATGGCTGTAAACTGCTTGGTGGTCGAGCCAAGACGGTACTTCGTTTGTGGGGTATTCGGGAGGTTTTTATCCCGATCCGCCAGGCCGTATCCTTGGCTGAGTAGGACTTCACCGTTTCGGGCGACAAGCACGGCGCCCGTAAATGATTCCTTCTCGGTGAGAAAGCTCAGGGTCTTGTCAATTGTCGGGGCCGGATCTTCCTGCTCTAGGGTCGGTGACGGAGGAGGGCTTTCCGTCCGAATTTCGCCGATCAACGTTTGGACTCCCGCAGTTGGGTCCGTATCGTCCACAAACGGCGAGAAGGCCCCCCATCCAGAAAGCCCACTGAAGTCATCGGTCGCGTCCACGATCTTCCAAGGCCCGCTAGGGGGAAAGAATTCCGCTGTGAAGGTTCCAGTCCTCGTGCCGGATTCGCATGTGAATACCTTGTGTATGGCATTGGCAGTTGGGGTATCAGCGAAAGTGCCGCGGGAACACCCAAGTACATCAGCACCTTCAGTGACCTCCAAGGTCCCATGGAAGGGCTCTGCAGTGAAGTCGATCTGGGTGATGATGGTCACTGAGCCCTGTGTAGGGCGGGTCGCACAGGCAGCTACTAATGTACTTGCCGCGACTGCAAGAACGAGTCACATTAGCATCCGCATCTCTTCTCCTCCTTTCTAATCATCTTCTCTCAGGTTAAGGCTTAAAGTTGCTGTAAAAAGGAGTGGGACGCATCCTAGGGTTTAAACGTGTGACGGCGTCTAAATTCAACCCTAAAAATCAGGAGGCATCCCGAGGAGAAGAGCAACGGAGAGTGAAGCGACACGCAAACGGATCGCAGAGATGCTGAGGAAAATGAAGGCTCGATCGAAGTGAGCTCGTTCGACAAGCGGCGCGTAAGTCCATCAATTGCAAGGGCCGAAATTCGCTCGCTTGCGGACTTCGCCCACAGGCGCCCGGCCGACCAGGAGAGAAGAACCGCCCGGATGAGAGCGAAACCAGGCCCGAAGGGCGTAGCAGGCGGATCCCCAAAGTCCGCACGAGCCCCACGAACCCCCGCAAGTTCGCAGGATACCACAAGAAAAAAGGCCAACCGAGAGGGGCTGGCCTTGGACGATCGATGGTCGAGCGGCAGTCGGCGTCCAACACCATTGATAGTACAGGTGCGGGGCGGTGAGGGCTAGTGAGAACTTCTTAGAAAACACCGAGGTATCGTATTGGAAGTGTGGACTCTTGGCTCGGCTCGGGCTCATCACCCCCGAGGGCGCCCTGCCGATATGCGTCAGTGAGACCAATGGGGGTAGCCCTTCGACGAGCGGGAGATGGGCAAAGCCATCGCCATCGGGGTGATCGTCGGCGTCCAGGAGTATCGCCCCGAGCGGGCCCTCGCGGCCCTGCGGCAAATGTTAGCGCCGGTGGCGCGCGTTGCTCCGTGGCGGCACCGAGACCGAGGTCCCGGCGCAGGACCTCGTGCCCGGAGACCTGGTTCTGCGCGCGCCGGTGACAAGGTGCCGGCGGAATAACGGGTGATTCCGGAATTCAGTACGCAAGCAAGTTGTATTTTCAGAAATCACAATCGTGACGATTAGTATTTAGTCACAATACTTGTTAATCCTTCTACCCATTTCTCAGAACTGTTCAACGAAGGCACAAGTTGTACTTTCTCTCCTCCGTGTGCGCAGAATAACTCATTGTACTCAGCACCAATCTCGTGAATGGTTTCCAAACAAACTGCCACAAACGCTGGAGAAAAGACGAGCAATCTTTTCTTGCCCTGTTTCGCGAGATCAATTATCACTTCGTCTGAAAATGGTTGAAGCCATGGCGTTCTTCGACGCGAGAATTGGCCGCCGATCTCTAGCGGCCGGTTGCCGTAACCAAATGCGCGCTACCAAGCTATTCGAGACGGACCGGCGTGTTTGTTTCATCGAGTACATCATCGTTAGGCCTTGACGCGTGCCAAAGCTATCTCCCGGCCCACATCCAGCGACCTTAACTGCAAAAATGTCGCAGCTCTCAAGCGCGGACCCAAGCACCCAAGCGGCCTAACGATTGTTGAGATCATCAGCCACACAGCAAACTTCGGGGGCATGACGACGATTGGAGCCTCCTCCCACCGACCCCATGCGAGGCGCTTTCGATGCACTGTTCGTCGATGACAATGAATATTCCGTCACGACGATTCTCCGGACACTAGTCTTCGCACGGAGCAATCGCCTTCAGGCGCTTCTCGCGGACCTTCGTGCGTGGCGTGACGCGTTGCAGCAGACCGGCGATCCGCCATAGAGTGTGGTAGAGTGTCTCATGGCGGCTTTCCGGCTGGCGGGTTCTCCGCGGCGAATATGAAGTGGTTGATTGGCATCGTTGTTCTTGTTCTGCTAGTAGTTTCGGTGCGCTTCCGCAAGTTCGTTTTAGGTTTAGTCGCGCTTGCTGCTGCTGTGGGTGGTGTCGTCTATCTCATAAATGAGCGTGAAGAGAGTCGTTCTCTTTCCCGCATTCCAGTCTCGCAGCTGATTTTTGAAAACGTCATGCTCACACCGGACTACAGTGGCTACAAGATGTCGGGGCGCATAAGAAACATCTCAACACAATTCACCCTCAAAGAAGTCAGATATATCGTCACTATGCAGGACTGTACCGGCGAGTCGTCTTCAAAGAAATGCATCACCATTGGAGAGAGTAGCGAGGGTGTTTCTCTCACTATTCCCCCTGGCCAAGCCCGCGACTTTGAGGACTCGGTATATCTTGGGGGCACCCTCAAGCCTCAAGCCCGGCTTGAGTGGCACTACGTCGTTTCGCAGACAAAGGGTGAGTGATGATGTCCTGGCTTTCCAACCTCTCCGGTGCCGAGCAATGGGCTTTTGGCCCGTTGGCACTTGTTTGTATCGCCATTGTTAGCCACATGCTTGCTACAAGCGCGTCGTGCTAAGGCATGTGCCGACTTCAACGGTGCGGTTCTTGACGCCTTTTCTGGTCTATACCCGATTCCAAAGAACTGGCCCCAATCGTGTATATGCTTGAAGAACGATTCCCGCTACTCCAAGCTGACCTACAGATGCTTACAACTCAGCCCGTCAACACCAATGGTAGTACGTGACTTCATTACGCGAACAATCGAGGAACTCTGTTTCAGTGATGTCCACGCGATGTTGCGCTTGCCGCTACCCGAGAATGGAATCACCGCAGGGCAAAACTTTGCCATAACGCAAGTACTCATGGCTGTCATAAGCGGTGTGTCGATTACGCTTTATGATAATGTGGGAGGCTCGGGACCGTTGTTTATGGATGTTGTCGAGAAGTTCTTTCCTTGGGATGAAGAGCCGAGTAATGATGTTAAACCTAAAGCAGCTGCATGCATCATCTACGAATTATTCCGCAATCCGCTTACTCATGCTGCTGGGATATTCACGAAGATGCGCAATAAAGGGCGTAAGACCACATATCACTTTGTTCAAAAGAAATCATATGTTGTAAAGGTGATTCGCGGGCTACCAAGGGACAAAACAACTGGTGACATGGAAGAATGAATAGAAGAGCTTGAGATGGCATCAACTCGCCCGGAAATGGAGCGAACACTAACGGCAACACGGGATGAGAAGATACTTCTTGTAGAAGGTCTTTACTGGGGCATTCGCCGTTTGATTCAAAAACTTAGATACGACCGAAAGTGCATGACGAATGCGGAGACGATGTTACAACCCTACACAATACCGTAACCTCAAAAATGGGGAGGTCGAGCCTCCCCAATAATAGAACATCAACTACCGGTTACTGTTCGCGCGGTGGGACCCTGCTTATATGTTCGATGATCTGCATCTCGAACTTGCTAGCAAGGACAGTTTCAAACAGACCGTATATCCGTATTGCCTCCTCAGGTGAGTTCGCTTTGAACGTGGTATCCCCAGCTTCATTCAAGACCAGTGCGACGCCGAGTACACGTAGCTGGCAGTAGTAGATGCCACAACTTTCAAGATACCACTTCGCTCCTTTGTCCTCGTGCCCTTTCAGGAACCGAGTCAGGAACCTGACTTGCTTACGGATTCCCTGATGGAGAGCCCAACGTACAGTGTGTGGTGCTCGGTCGCGTCTTGTTGGCCAAGCGCAAAACTCCACACCATCGAAGATGTCAGTCGTCATTATGGCGCTCCTCGCGGGGTGGAATCGGCCTCAGTACATCAACAACCAGTATGGTCCCTATTTCGGTTGGGTATATGTGGAGACAGGGGAGTGGTTGTTCCTCAAATAGTGTTTCGAGCAACGCACATGCCTGTTCAATGTTTGTCCTATTCAGGATTTGAATAAAACAACGCTCTCCAACAGCAATAACGTGTATGTCAGCCATTACCTGATCCCTCCTTTGAACGCTTACCACGCGGCGGGATCGATGCGAGGTGCTTCTTGATGATCTCGTCGTACTCTCCGTGATTAGTACGGCCATTGAAACAAGCCAACTCGGCAGCCCTAAATTAGTTAACCCAAGAGTGAGCATCCCCAGAAAGGCAAACATACCTGCTGGGGAAAGGTCAATGTCTCCGCAGGCGATCACAATCGCCGCAGCAACCCCGAGCGGTACCAGCGGCATGGCGCGATACTCGATTGATTGAAGTGCAGCTAGTGTGTCGCCGGATCCGCTGAAAAACGCGGCCGCGAGCGCCGTTGCGAAGATTATCAGAAGTAAGCGCATCATCTTTCACCCAGTGCGCTCAGCTGACCGTGCTCAAGTAACAGTTCTTGATATACAGCGTTGTCGAAGTGCTTGCGAAATGTCTCATGATCGTGATCGTCATGCGAAATGAGCAGAACAGTCGCGTTGTTGGGTGTGTGCTCTCGAAGATTTTCGAAGAGTAACTCGCGGTTCGCCGCGTCAACATTAGCAAGCGGTTCGTCTAGCAATAACAGTTTGTACCGCCAGATTACGGAGCGCAGCACGCGCACAACCGCTCGACCGCCACCAGAAAGTGTCGCGAGAGGATCCGCGAGTTGCGTCGAACTATTACCTTTAGTGAGTCGCCGCAAAATAGAGATGATACTGTTCCGATGCAGTTTCATGGCGCCAGAATCCGTGTGCGGGTACGCCGATCTTAATGTTTTCCCAAATCGACAACTCGGGAAACATCGGGTCATTCTGATGGCAGGCTCGTAGTCCTGCTAACTGCAGCTTCGATCTTTCCTTAGGCATGTCAAACATATCACCGTCGAACTGCAAGAACATTTCGGCATTCGGAGAGTCGAGTAGCCCACAGAGGAGTTTCACGGGCGTAGTCTTCCCGCCCATGTTTCCCCCACGAAGGCTATACGCACGCCCGCGAAGTAGACGAATTGTCGGTGTGTCTAGAATAACAGGACTAGACGCTTCGTATCGAAAACGTATGTCGTTCGCTTCTAATAGGACGTCGGCTTTCTCTTCGGCGATCGTCGACATGTGTTGCCCTCTGGGTCATACCCCTGGTTTAGTATGTCCAGATTTTGTTGTCATAGGCTGGGGCGCAGGATTAGCGGATAGAAGCGTGTTAAGGGTCTGATATGCAAGTTGATCCGGCGCCTGCGTGGGGGGGCGCTTACAGAAAGCCGCTGCAGCTTCGTGTATCACACCACCATTACCGCGTGAGAGTGCCCATTGTGCAACTCGAATCGCATCAACAATCACACCCGCCGAGTTGAATGCATCAGGAACCTGAATACTAAGTTCGATGCGAACTGGCACGTCCCCGAACACAGCGCCCTCGAGGCGGACAAAAGCCTCCTTTTCGTTCCGCAAGAACGGGATGTGGTCGACCGCAGAGACGCGTACTTCAATCTCGTCCCCTGTTCGGCTGATTCCAGATGATTGGGTGAGTCTTGGATGCTCGCTTACCGAGCTCGTATCTCTGTAAGACACCAGGTTCTCGAAATCAGAGAGTGGCCCGCGCGCAACAACGACTCCGGATTTCGGTGGGCGTGCCGTACCGTGGCTGGCGTCGCGCTTTTTGACGCCGAGCGATAGTAATACAACCCCTGTACGAGGGCACTTGCACAGTTGCCTACTCCGGCGAGCGCTACACGGACGCACATGGGACTTGATTTGGCCAATTAGGTTCCGGAGCCAATCAGGTTCCGGAGTATAAGAGAGTATAAGAAGTTCAAAGGGCCTTTTTCGACGAGAGGAAGAGTACCGATGGACCTGTGGGTTTCAATGACACGATCTGTCGGTCCAGGATGCGGGATGTTCCGAGCGCTTCCGCGGTCCGAGGGGCCTGGATCCGGTGGCGTTTTGGCCTCTCGGGCGAGTGCCGGCCAAAGGAGGCTGTCGGCTCAGGGAGTGGAACCGGCTGGGAGGGGGTCGCGGGCTGGGATCAGGCCATTGGGAATCGATCGAATGATCGCGCGGGCGATCGAGGCGGTGCCCGGGCGGCCAAGCCGAGATGGGCGAGGATCCTCGCAATGACGGGGGGATATTCGATGGCGGCGATGATCGTCAAGGGGCCGCCGCAATGGGGGCAGTGTTCCAGGTCGATCTCGAACACCCGCTTGAGCAACCGGGCCAGCCAGCCCATGGGTTTCTATGTTCCCGCCCAGCTCGTGCAGGACACGAGGCGCCATGGGGTCGAGGTGCGGCCCATCGATGTCGGGGTCGGTGACTGGGACTGCACCCTGGAGGGCACCCCGCCCGCCCTGCGGCTCGGGCTCCGGATGGTCAAGGGCCTGTCGCGTGCCGGTGCCGAGCGGATCACCGCCGCGCGCCCCTTCCGGGATGTCAGGACCTCGCCCGGCGCGCCCGCTTGAACCGCCGTGACCTGGAGGCGCTGGCCGCGGCCGGGGGCTTTGCGGCAACCGCCATCAGGCTCGCTGGCAGGTGCTCGGCATCGAGGCACCGCTCCCGCTCGGAGAGATGCCCGCGCTCCCCGAGCCCGTGCCGATGTTGCGCAGACCCACCGAGGGCGAGGACATCGTCGCGGACTACGGCAGCCTGGGCCTGACCCTTCGCCGCCATCCCCTGGCGCTCCTGCGCCCCGTGCTCACACGCCTCTCTTTCCAGTCGGCCCGCGAAGTATTGGGGCTCACCACGTCCGGCGCACGCATGCCGCCGGCCTCGTCATTACCCGCCAGCGGCCGGGCACGGCCACCGGCGTGGTGTTCCTGACCCTCGAGGACGAGACCGGCCCGCTCAACACCATCGTCTGGAGCAGCCTCTTCGAGCACGAGCGCCGCATCGTGCTCGGGGCGAGGCTCATGGGTGTCGCGGGCGAGGTGCAACGCGAGGGCGAGGTCGTCCATCTCATCGCCCACAAGCTCGAAGACCGAACGGCCCTGCTCGGGGTCTCCGGACGGTGTCGCGGGATTTCTGTTAGCCCGAAGGTGCCTTCCACGAACGATACGGGTTCGTTCATAATGACATCGCTTAGCCCTTTCCCGAGCCATCCCCACGGCGCTGGGCTTAAGTGGCGATCAGAGAGCTTGTCCGAAAATTCGGTCTCCCTCCAGGAGGGTTGCCGTGAAAGTACAACCCTGTGGGAGCCGTCTTCAGGCCGCGCCCGCCCGCGGGTTCCGTCGCGGGCTAATGGGGCCGAGCAGCATCGAAGTAAGCAACTTTTGGATAGGGGGAGGAGGACATATGAGCAGCTTTCGGATGAACCGGCGTGAATTCATCGGTGCGATCGGCGCGGCCGCCTTCGCGGCGGTTGCGAACACCCGGGCGGCAGAGCGCCCGTCGATCGCCCCGGCCGGCATGCAAAAGCGCTCCATCCCTAGTAGCGGCGAACAGCTACCGGTGATCGGCATGGGCACGTCGGGCACCTTCGATGTCGGCGCCACCGAGGCCGAGCGCGCGCCGCTGGTCGAGGTGCTGCGCCTCCTGTTCGACGGCGGCGGCAGCCTCATCGATACCGCGCCCAGCTACGGCCGCGCAGAGACCGTGATCGGCGATCTGCTGCAGCAGGGCGATTGGCGCCAACGCGCCTTCCTCGCCACCAAGATTTCCGCGGGTGGAGGCGCGGGCGCGCGCACGCAGTGGAACGGTTCGCTGGCACGGCTGCGCAGCGACAAGGTCGATCTCCTCCAGGTGCATAACCTGGTCGACTGGCGCGAGAACCTGGCGTTCCTGCGCGAGCTGAAGCAGGCCGGCCAGGTACGCTACATCGGCGTCACGCATTATCTGGATCACGCCCACGACGAGCTCGCCCGGATCGTCCAGGCTGAGCGCATCGATTTCGTCCAGGTGAATTACTCCGCCGCAACGCGCTCCGCCGAAAAGCGGCTACTGCCGCTGTGCAAGGAGCGCGGCGTCGCCGTGCTGGTCAACCGTGCCTTCGAGGACGGCCGGCTGTTCGATACGGTGCATGGGCGGGAAGTACCCGCCTGGGCCGCCGAGATCGATTGCCGATCCTGGGCCCAGCTGTTCCTCAAGTTCGTGCTGGCGAATCCCGCGGTGACCGCGGTCATCCCCGCGACATCCAAGGCCCGGCACATGCTCGACAACCTCGGCGCCGGCGTGGGCGCGGTCGCCGATGCCAAGTATCAGCATCGGATCGCGGAACTGGTGTCCTGAGGATGGCTCAGGATGCGGATGATCCGAGACGCCGGTATTCGCCGCCAACGGAATTCCTGCATCGTCTGCTCAAAGCCGATCGTGGCGAGCTGTCGGCCGTCGTTGCTGGCTTCGGCATGTTCTTCTGCCTGTTCGCCGGATACTCCATGCTGCGGCCCCTGCGCGAAACCATGGGCATCACCGGCGGCGTCCAGAACCTGCAATGGCTGTTCACCGCGACCTTTCTGACGATGCTGCTGGCGGTGCCGGCCTACGGCGCGCTCAGCGCGGCCATGCCGCGCGCGCGGCTCATTCCCTGGGTCTACGCGTTCTTCATCGCCAATCTGCTGGCGTTCACCGGCGGTTTCCGCGCCGATCCTGAAAGCGTCTGGCTGGCGCGCGTGTTCTACGTCTGGTTGTCGGTTTTCAACCTGTTCGTCATCTCGGTCGCCTGGAGCCTGATGGCGGACGTATTCCGGCCGGAGCAGGCTCGGCGCCTGTTCGCCTTGATCGCGGCCGGCGCCAGTGCCGGCGGACTCCTCGGCCCGATGCTCGCCGGCCTGCTTGTCGGGATCATCGGTCATGCAGGGCTGGGCCTGCTCGCCGCCGGACTTCTGGGACTCTCCTTGCTCGGTGTCGGCATTCTGCTGCGCTGGCGTGCACGCGCCGGGGCCGGAATGGAATCGGGTACCGAGGACCCGCAGCGGCCGATTGGCGGGGGTATCTTTGCCGGCTTGTCGCGCATCGCGCGTTCGCCGTACCTGCTGGGCATCAGCGCCTTCGTCGTGCTGCTCGCGACCGCCAGCACCTTCCTGTATTTCGAACAGGCGCGTCTGGTCGCGGAGACCTTTCCGGATCG
>Ga0136614_10002653_pt1 | contig 11194 bp, 12 predicted proteins | sample AntDrymUQ2792106_2_FD_106643 | JGI IMG/M metagenome (GOLD analysis project Ga0136614, IMG submission 106643) | Polar desert sand microbial communities from Dry Valleys, Antarctica - metaG UQ279 (21.06) | ecosystem: Environmental > Terrestrial > Soil > Desert | place: Antarctica: Dry Valley... | reverse complement strand
TGGATGAGCGGCGAGCCCTGGGCGGCTGAGGAGTGGTGCGTCCCGCCCGAGAAGCTGGTCGCGCAGATGGACGCCGGCGGCGTCGACCGAGCAATGCTGATGGCGCTCGCGGCCGTTCCGCTCTCGGCGTCCCGGTGCTGGTGCACACCGGCTGGTCGGTGTTCCCTGGTGGTCGGACGCTCGCCCACGACCACCCGCTCCAGCTCGAGGACGTGCTGGTCGACTTCCCGGGGCTGCGCGCGATCATCGCGCACTGCGGCTTCGCCTGGTCGGAGCATGTGCTCATGCTCCTCTCGGCGCATCCATCGATCGCCGCTGACTTCGCCTACTGGGGCCCTACCCAGCCGCCGTGGCGGGCCGCGCAGACGCTCTCCATGGCCAAGCACCTGGGCGTGCTCGGGCGCCTGTTCTGGGGGACCGACTATCCGTTCACCGGCTTCGAGTCCGACCTGTCCTACTGGCGGGCGATCCCTGAGACCACGGCCCGGCTCGGACTCGAGCCGGCGATCACCGCGAGCGACGTCGACGCCCTGCTCGGCGCGAACATCGTCCGCTTCCTCGCCCCTATGCGGACGTGAACGCCTGAGGCAGGATGCGGCCGTGCGGCGACACCGCCGGCTTGAGGCCCTTCTTGTGGGCGTAGTAGTGAGTCGGGAAGGCGAGCCAGACCGAGTTCACGTTCTCGTCCCAGACTTCCTGCATCTCGAGGTAGATCGCTTGGCGGCGCGCCTCGTCCTGCGTCGTGAGTCCCTCGGCTTGCAGCTCGTCAAAGCGCTCGCTGCACCAGTAGGTCCAGTTCCACTGGTCGAACTGGTCGCAGGTGAACCAGACCATCGAGAACGACGGGTCTGGCTGGGTCTCGTAGTTGACCCAGACCAGTTCGCGGTCGCGCAGCTTCTTGCCGAGCTCGTAGAATGTTCCCTCGTCGGTCTTGTCGAGCTTCACCTTGATCCCGATCTCGGCCAGGTTGGCCTGGGTGATCTCGGCGACCTCGTTCGCGCCCGGCTCCTCTGTGTAGGAGTAGCTGAGCTCGAGCGAGTTCACGCCGGCCTGGCTCATGAAGCCCTTCGCCTGCTCGACGTCGCGCTCGTAGACGGGCGCCTCGGGCCAGTAGCCCAGACCCATCTCCTCCGGGATCACCGCGTTGGCGCGCACATAGGTGCCCGAGAAGGCGGCCTCGAGCATCGAGGGCACGTCGAGCGCCGCTCGGATCGCGCGGCGCACGTTGATGTCGCTCAGCTTCGGGCTGAGGACGTTCATCCCGATCGAGACGTAGCCCAGCGTCGGGCGCTTGTCGGTCCCGAACGAGTCGTTGCCGCCGAAGCGCTCGACGGATGCCAGCCCGATCTGGCCGAAGTCGACCGCGTCGGTCTCGAGCGCGATGTCGGCGGCGTTGTCCTCGGGGATCGGGACGAGCAGGATCTCCTTCCACTCGGGCTCGAGGAAGCCGGTCTTGTAGCCCGCGAAGCGCGTGAGCCGGACGCTCTGCTTCGGCGTCCACTTGACGAACTCGTACGGGCCCGTGCCGATCGGCTTCGTGGCGAACTTGTCGCCCAGCTCCTCGACGGCCTTGCGTGAGAGCACGTAGCCCGAAGTCACCGGCAGCGTCGAGTGCATCAGCGCGGCGAACGGCTCCTTGAGGATGATCGTGCCGGAGTACTTGTCCTTGACGCGGACCTCCTTGAGCGCCTCCCAGTCGCCGCCGTAGGGCGAGTCGAGCTTGGGCTTGGTGAGCCCGGCCATTCGCTCGTAGGAGAACTTCACGTCGTCGGCGGTCAGCTCCCCGTAGTCGCCATGAAACGCGATCCCCTGCTTCAGCACGAAGTCGTAGGACAGTCCGTCGGCCGACGGCTCGAGCGACTCGGCCAGTTGGTTGACGACCTCGAAGTCACTCGCCCCGGGCTTGTAGGTCACGAGGCCCTCGTACACGCAGGACATGACCGGCTCGTCGACCGAGGTGTCGGCGAAGAAGGCGGGATCGAGGTTCGTGATGTCGCCCACCAGCCGGACTCTGAGCGTGTCGCTCTGCGGCTGCTGCTCGGAGCCAGAGCCACCGCATCCGCTCAGCAGGGCTCCCGCCGGCAGCGCGAGCCCCAACGCCGTGCCTCGCTGCAGGAACTGGCGTCTGTCCATCGTGAAAGGCGGCCGCTGCTGCGGGCTCATCGTCGCTTCCTCCTGAGTGCTGGGGTCAATATTATCGTATGATTACCTGCCAAGACGCAATGCCCCCTCGTCCCTCAGGCGGCGCCAGTGGTGACAGGCGACCAGCTGCCCGGGCGCGACCTCCTCGAGTCGCGGGGGCTCACGGCGCGAGCGTTCGTCTGCGTACGGGCAGCGGGTGTGGAAGCGGCATCCGGGTGGCGGGTCCTTGGGGCTCGGGATCTCGCCCGCCGCCAGCAGCCGCCGCTCGGCACGGCGCCGCGGATCGGGCTCGGCAAGAGCGGACAGGAGCGCTGCCGTGTACGGGTGCCCCGGGGCGTCGAGCACGCGCTCGGCGGGTCCCACCTCGGCGAGCGTGCCGAGGTACATGACCGCGATACGGTCGGCGACGTAGCCCACCACGCTCAGGTTGTGGGTGATGATCAGGTAGGTCAGTCCCAGTTGCTCGCCGAGCTCCTTCATCAGGTTGAGCACGGCCGCGGCCGCCGAGACGTCGAGCCCGGAGGTCGGCTCGTCCGCGACCAGGAACTCAGGACGCAGCGCGAGGGCGCGCGCGATGCCGACCCGCCGGGCCTGGCCCCCCGACAGCTCGTGCGGGTACTTCGTCGCCTGCTCGGCCGACAGCTCGACCATGTCGAGCAGCTCGGCGACGCTGTAGCGCTCATCCGGTGCGACCTTGTTGATGACGTACGGCTCCGTCAGCAGGTAGGAAACCCGCAGCCGCGGACTGAGGCTGGAGTGCGGGTCCTGAAAGACCATCTGGACTCGGCGACGCAGCCGGCGCAGGTCGCCGGAGCCGAGCCGGGTGACGTCCTCGCCGTCGTAGAGGATCTCGCCCTCGGTGTGGCCCGCCATGCGCAGGATCGCGCGCGCCAGGGTCGTCTTCCCCGATCCCGACTCCCCGACGAGCCCGAGCGTCTCGCCACGGCGAATGTCGAGATCGACGCCGTCGACGGCGCGCACCGGCCCGAAGTGCTTGCGGACGTCGCGCAGCCGCACGAGAACGCCGCCGGACGCCTCGTTCACGAGATCGACTCCTGGACCGCGGCCGCCGGCCGGTAGCCGGACTCGGGGTCGTAGATGTTGCAGCGCACGCGCCTGCCGTCGACCCCTACGTAGCGCGGCGCGGCTCCGCGGTTCACGTCCTGGACGAACTGGCAGCGGTCGGCGAACCGGCAGCCCTGCGGGAGGTCCGCGAGGCTCGGGACCCGTCCGGGGATCGTGACCAGCGCCGCGCCGCGCCGCTTGCGCGACGGGATCGCTCCAAGCAGCGCCTGGGTGTAGGGGTGCAGCGGCCGCTCGAACACCGACGCCACGTCGCCCTCCTCGACCGGCTGGCCGGCGTACATCACGACGACGCGGTCGCACAGCTGCGAGACCACGCCGAGGTCGTGCGAGATGAACATGATCGCCGTGCCGCGCTCGGTTCGCAGGCGGCTCAGCAGCTCGAGGATCTGCGCCTGCAGCGTGACGTCCAGCGCCGAGGTCGGCTCGTCCGCGATCAGCAGCGCCGGCTCGAGTAGCAGGGCGAGGGCGATCATGATGCGCTGGCGCATGCCGCCCGAGAACTCGTGCGGGAAGTGGTCGACCCGCTCCTGGGCGTCGGGGATGCCGACCTGGGTGAGCATGTCGATCGCCCGGCGACGCAGCTCGCGGTCGAGGCCGCGGCGGGACCGGCGCGACATGTGTGCCTTCTGGGCGTCGACGAGCTGCGTCCCGATCCGGAACGTCGGGTTCAGGCTCGTGAGCGGGTCCTGGAAGATCATCGCGATCTCGCGGCCGCGGATCTGGCGCAGCTGCGCGGGCTGAAGCGAGCGCAGCTCCTGGCCCTTGAGGCGGATCGACCCCGCGGTGATCGCGCCGTTGGCCGCCAGCAGCCGCATGACCGCAGCCGACAGGGTGGACTTGCCGCAGCCCGACTCGCCCACGATCCCGAGGATCTCCCCCGCTCTGACCTGGAGGCTCATATCCTGGAGCGCCACGTGCGACAGGTCGCCCTTCTGGTACGTGACCTCTAAGCCGTCCACCTCGAGCAGGGGCTCGCCGCCGCTCATACGGTCCTCCGCCAGCGCCGCACGCGCGCGATCCGCGGATCGATCACGTCGCGCAGCGTCTCCCCGAGCATCGTGAAGCCGAGCGTGGTCACCATCAGGGCGAGCGACGCGAACACGATCGGCCACGGAGTCTCTCGCGCGCGCTCGAAACCGTCCGACAGGATGATCCCCCAGGACGGCGTCGGCGGCTGCACGCCGACACCGAGGAACGACAGGCCGGCCTCCACCGCGATCGCGGCCGGGATGTCCATCGCCACCAGGACGAGCATCGGAGCGATGATGTTGGGCAGGATGTGGACGAGCACGATGCGCAGGTCCTTGGCGCCCAGCGCCCGCTCGGCCTCGACGTAGGCATTCTCCTTCGCCACGAGGACCAGCGCTCGCGCGACGCGCGCGTAGCCCGGCGCGAAAGAGACGATGATCACGATGATCACGTTCTGCAGCGAGGCGCCGAGCACCGCCAGCAGGGCCAGGGCCAGCACCACGGCCGGGAAGGCCTGGAGGGTGTCCATGACGACGATCAGGACGTTGTCGACCCAGCGGCCGACGTAGCCTGCTATCACGCCGATCACCAGGCCGCAGGCGAGCGCTCCGAGCACGGCCGGGACGGCCACGCCGAGCGCGACACGCGTGCCGACCAGGATGCGCGAGAGCAGGTCGCGCCCGAGCTGGTCGGTGCCGAACAGGTGCGCCGCCGAGGGGCCCTGGAGCCGTTCGCCGATGTTCTGCTCCGAGTAGCCGTAGGGTGCGAGCAGCGGGCCAAGCACGACGATCACGAGCAGTCCGAGCACGACTGCGAGGCCGAACAGTCCGGCGGGCCTGCTCGTCACCTGCTGCAGGCTCGCGAGGCCTGGCAGCGGGCGGCGAGGGCGTACGGCGAGCGCGGGCGCCGCCACGCTTAGGCCTCCTTCCCGGCGAGCCGGATGCGCGGGTCGAGCAGCCGGTAAGAGAGGTCGGCGAGCAGGTTCGCGAGGACCACCAGCACGGTCACGACCAGCACCGCCCCTCTGACTATCGGATAGTTCCGTGTCTCGATCGAGTCCACCAGGAGCGTGCCCAGGCCGGGCCGCGAGAAGATGATCTCGACGAAGACGGCGCTGCCCAGCAGGTTGCCGAAGCCGAACCCGAGCATCGCGATGGTGGGGATGATCGCGTTCTTGAGCGCGTACTTGTAGAAGATGAGACGCGGGCGCAGGCCGAACGCCTCGGATGTGCGGATGTACGGAGAGCCCAGGACCTCGAGCATGTTCACCCGCACGAGCCGCGCCAGGTAGCCGACCCACGTCAGCGCCAGCGCCACGGACGGCAGGATCAGGTGGCGGACGTAGTCCGCTGGATCAGAGAACGACCCCGAGCCGACCGCGGGCAGCGCGTCCAGGCTGACGGCGAAGAGCAGCAGCAGGAGCAGCCCCGCGACGAAGGCGGGCATCGTGATCAGGGAGACGGAGACCGCTCCCGTCAGCCGGTCGATCCAGGTGCCGGGGTGCGACGCGGCGAAGACGCCGAGCGGCACGCCGGCCAGCACGGCCAGCCCCAGGCTCGCCAGGGCCAGGATCACGGTGTGGGGGAGGGCGTTGGCGAGGATCTCGGTGACGGGCAGCCGGCTGGCGAAGTCCTGCCCCAGGTCGGCCTGCGCGGCGCCCACCATGAAGTTCCAGACCTGGACCAGCACCGGCTCGTCCAGATCCATCTCCTGGCGCACGAGCGCCGACAACGCCTCGCTGGCCCGCGGCCCCAGGATGATCTTGACCGGGTCCCCGGGCACGAGGTGGACGAGCAGGCCGAGGAAGACCATCGACAGCACCACGACCAGAAGGGTCATGCCGAGCCGCTTGAGCAGGTAGACCAGCATCCGTCAGGTCACCAGGAATCCGAGGTCGACGGGGATGCAGGTCCCCGAGATCCCCGAGGCCCTGTCGCTGGAGAGGAACGCGATCAGCTCGGCGACCTCGCGCGTCTCGACGGCTCGGATCGGCTGGGATTCCTCGATCCGCTCGACGACCTGCTCGCGCGTGAGGTTGTGCAGGCGCATCTGATCGTCGAGCTGGCGCTCGATCAGGCCCGTCCACATGAGGCCGGGCGCGACGGCGTTGGCGCACAGTCCATGCGCACCGCCCTCGAGTGCCGCCACCTTGACCAGCCCGACCACCGCGTGCTTGGCGGACACGTACGCGGCCTTATACCGCTCGCCGAGCACCGAGAGCGCGGACGCCGTCACCACGATGCGCCCGCCGGGACGCTCCGTGAGGTGCGGCCATGCGGCCTTGATGGCGAAGTGCGCTCCCTTCACGATCACGTCGAAGAGCCGGTCCCATTCCCGCTCGGGGAACTGGTCGATCGGCGCCATGTGCTGGACGCCGGCGTTGAGCACGAGCGTGTCGAGCCGCCCGTGGCGGCTTACGGCCTCCTGAACCATCGCCCGGTTGCCGGCCTCGGTGGCTACGTCCGCGTGGAAGCACCCGTCGACGCCGATGTCGACGGGCAGGATGCGCGCGCCCGAGCGCTCGAAGAGCTCGCACACGGCGCTGCCGAGGCCGCCGAGGGCGCCCGTGACGATCGCCGACCGTCCCTCAAGCTCCCCGGTCACTCGCGGCTCCCCGTGGCGGGCGCGGGCTCACGCCCCGCGAGCCCGACGCGCACGTGGCCGCCGAGCACGTCCCCGGTCATCGTGTTGTTGACGACGATGTCGGGGCAGCGCTCGCGGATGGCGACGTTGACCTCCAGGTAGCGGCCGGTGCCGTGGGACATCGTGCGGGGGTTGTTCGGGCGGCGCGCGTGAACGTGCACGACCCAGGCCCCCGCCTGCCACGCCTCGTGAGTCGACCGCGCCTGCTCGGCAGGTGTCTCGGGAAGCGCCGGGTTGGCCTCCTTGCCTTCCACGCCCCCGGTGATCGCAACGGTGACGATGAGCGCCGGCAGGTCTTCGGGGCTATTCCGCGCATGGCGCATGAAGTCGCGGCGGTTGGCGTACGGCTGCGTCACAGCGACACCTCGGCGATCGGCCGGCAGCGCGCGCTCAGCAGCTCGACGTCCACGTCGTGCCCGAGCCCCGGCCGGACGGGCGCGAGGACGGAGCCATCGACGAGCGGCGGCGGGCTCGTCAGCCCGTCGTCGAGACCAAGAGACGGGAAGGGCGCCTCGAAGAAGCGGCAGGCGTGCGTCGCGAGCATCAGCTGCAGGTTCGAGTATTGGCTCAGAGGGAAGCCGAAGCTCTGGATCTCGCAGGGAGTCCCGAGCGTCTCCGAGAGGCGCAGCAACCGCACGGCGCTCGCGATGCCGTGCGCGCGCGTGACGTCGACGCGCAGCGCCCCCCACGTGCCGTCAGCCACGCCGCGCGCCCAATCTGCGGCGGCTCGCTGTGCCATCCCGTCCGGTACGAGCGGTATCTGGATCCGATGCGCCAGGGAGCGAAGCGCCTCCGCCGAATCGTCGGCCAGGGGCGCCTCGAACCAGAGGAAGCCCCCCCTCGAGAGGGCATTCCCGACCTGGGCTGCCGAGTAGAGGTCGTAGGCGCAGCTGGCGTCCCACATGAGGTGCGTGGCGCGCCCCAGGCGCTCGCTTGCGCCGGCGATCGTCGCCAGGTCCGCGTCCAGCGACCCCGTCGCGTGGAACTTCACCCCGGCGAACCCCGCCCGCACCGCATCCGACGCACAGCTGAGCGCCGCCCCGGGATCGGCGAAGCTCGGCAAGCTGGCATAGGCCTGGAGCTGCGTCCGGCGCACTCCGCCGAGGAACGCCGCAACGGGCAGTCCGGTCGCGCGGCCCAGTGCGTCGAGAACGGCGAGCTCGACGGTCGATCGGAGGGGCTCGTCGCGCGGGTCGTAGGGATTCGTCGCTGCCGCCCGCCGTGGCGGTCCCTGGACCGCCGCGCCCAGCCATTGCGACAGCGACGCGTCGAAGCGCGCGTGCGCAACGGTCACATCCGGGTCCACGTAGTAGGTCAGGCCCGCCACGCCGCTGCTGCTGCTGCTCGTGCCGTCGGAGATCTCGACCGAGACCAGTGTCTGCCTCGGTACCACGGCCGGTGCCACCTCGCTCCATCGAATCGGCGCCGCGTCGACCGGCGTGCCGTCCCAGGCAGCCACGGACGTCACGCGCCGTTCGATCGCGCTGGGGGGCGCGGTCGGGAGGGCGGCCCGCCAAGCTGCTGATTCTCGATCTTCGGTAATACCTAATATGATACGGCGATAATGTTTCCCGGGTCAACGGCAGTCCCCCTCGGCCGCGGGCGGCTGAGCGACCGCGTCGCCGCGGAGCTCGAGCGGCGCATCCTGCTGGGACAGCCGGGCGCCCGCGAGAGGCTGCCGACGGAGGGCGAGCTTTGCGACTTGTTCGGAGTCAGCCGAAGCGTGATCCGCGATGCGCTGCGCACGCTGAAGGCGCGCGGGCTCGTGCACGTCGGGCCCAAGCAGGGCATCGTCGTCGCCGATCCGAGCGACGAGGCATTCAGCGAAGCGCTGCTGCTGCTGCTGGCACGCTCGGGGCTGAGCATGCGCGAGGTCACCGAGGCGAGATCCGCGATCGAGATCAACATCGGCCCGCTCGCCGCGGTCAGGGGCAACGAGTACGACTGGGAGCAGATGGACGAGCACCTGAACGGCTTCGGTGCGGCGGTCCAGGGTGGGGAATGGCCGCGCGCCCACGCCGAGCATCTTGCCTTTCACCTGGCGCTCTTGAACGCGGTCCATCTGCCCGCACTGGGGATCCTGCTGAAGCCCGTGCAGGAGGTCATCGTGCTCAGCTCGGTGCCGCCCTCGGCCGACAACCCCGAGCTCTGGGACGTCCCTGCCCATCCACCGATCCTCGAGGCGCTCCGTCGTGCCGATGCCGACGCTGTCCGAGAGGCGCTCGAGCAGCACTTCGCACGTTTCCTCGCCGACGAGCGCTACGCCGCCTTCGAGAAGCGGCCCTTCCGCGACGCGGGGCTCGAGGCCGTCGCCCGGCTGAACGCCGGGGGCGACGCGCGCCGGGGGCTCCGCTAGCGCCTTGCAATCGAAGTCGATCGAGATCCGCTGGCGTGACCTCGACCCGTACGGTCACGTCAACAACGCCGTCTACCTCACCTACCTCGAGGAGGTGCAGGACGAATGGCTGGCCGCCACGCTGGCGGAGCACGGGAACCCCGCCGACTTCGTGATCGCCCGGGTGGAGATCGACTTCCGGCGCGAGCTGCGTCTCGCCGACGACGAGGTGCTGGGCCGCTGCCGGCTGGTGCGAGTCGGCCGATCGAGCGTGACGACCCGGGTGGAGCTCGGCACGCGCGACGGTGCGCGCGCGGCGGAGGCGGAGCTCGTGTTGGTCGCGCGCGACCCGGAGACCGGCGCCTCGCGCGCACTGACGCCGGGCGAGCGCGGCGCGCTCGAGCACGAGCCGTCGGCCTCCGAGCCGGGGCGGGCATGAGCCTGAGCGCGCTGGAGCGGCGGGCGTCGGCCGCTATCGCGGACGGCCGGGACGAGCTGGTCGCCCTAGCGTGCGACCTGATCGGCTTTGACACGACCGCGCGCGCCGTCGGCGATCCTCCGCGCGAAGAGGCGCGGCTGCAGGAATATCTCGCCGGCCGGCTGGACAACGCCGGCGCCGACACCGAGCTCTGGGAGCCCGGCGACGAGCTGGCGGGAGGACCGCTCGTTCCGGCAGGCCTTGACTTCCGCAGCCGGCCGCAGCTGATCGCCCGCTTTCCCGGCGCCGGCGGCGGCAGGAGCCTGCTGCTGAACGGGCACGTCGACGTGGTGACATCGGAGCCGCGCGAGCGCTGGACGTCCGACCCGAACCGGGCCGAGGTGCGTGACGGGCGGCTCTACGGGCGCGGAGCGTGCGACATGAAGGGCGGCGTCGCCGCGATGACGTTCGCCGCCGAGACCCTCGCCGCACTGGGGATCCGGCTCGCCGGGGACCTGCTCGTCTGCACCAACACCGACGAGGAGTCGTCGGGCGCCGGCGCGATGGCGCTGACGAAGCGCGGCGTGCGTGCCGATGCCGGCATCATCCCGGAGCCCACGGGCTTCGACGTGTGGATCGCCTGCCGCGGATCGATCCTGGTGACCATCGACGTCTCCGGAGCGGCGGGACATGCCGAGATGCCACAGCCGAGCTGGCGCGAGGGGGGAGCAGTCAACGCGATCGAGAAGGCGACGGTCGTGTTGGAGGCGGTTCGCCGGCTTCGCGACGACTGGCGCGGTCGCGAGGACCTTCGCCATCCGTACGTCTCTCCCACCGACCTCGTGCCGACCCTGATATCGGGCGGCGAGTGGACGTCGACCTATCCGTCCTCCTGCCGGCTGACCTACGTGATCGCCTACCCGCCCGCCCATGCCGACGCGGGAGGCTGGGCCAGCGTCGTCGAGCGCGAGTTGGGCGAGTGCCTCGCGCGTGCGGCGACCACCGACGACTGGCTCGCCGAGCACCCGCCCTCGCTCGTGTGGTCCGCCGGGGTGACGCCGATGGAGATTCCCGCCAACGAGCCGATCGTCACCACCGTCCGTGCCACGGCGGACGACCTGGGACTCGGAGGGCAGGTAGCCGGGCTCGACTCGTGGTACGACGGAGCCACGTTTACGCGCTTCGCGAGCACGCCCGCGATCGCTTTCGGGCCATCCGGCCTGGACGGCGACCGGACGGTCGCGCACACGATCGACGAGTTCGTCCCGGTGGACGACCTCGTCGCGTGCTCCCAGGCGCTCGCCGTCGCCGCGCTTCGCTTCTGCGGTACGGCCCGCCAGCTGTAAGGCCTAGCCAGGTTGTTCAGCTCGCCGTCGCATCGGCTGCCGGCCTGCGCCTTGATCCCCTGCCACACGTGGAGCCACGCCTCGAGCGTCACGAACTCGTCGGAGGAGAGCGCGGCGGTCGTCTCGTTCAGGCAGTCCGCCACTCCCTGGGACCGTTCCCCCAGACCAGGCCCCGGCCGCCGGGGAGTTCACGTCGACTGGGAAGTCCTTCGGCGTGAACAACCCGACGACAACTGCAGGCCGTCGCGGTGTGAG
>Ga0136614_10002649_pt1 | contig 11200 bp, 10 predicted proteins | sample AntDrymUQ2792106_2_FD_106643 | JGI IMG/M metagenome (GOLD analysis project Ga0136614, IMG submission 106643) | Polar desert sand microbial communities from Dry Valleys, Antarctica - metaG UQ279 (21.06) | ecosystem: Environmental > Terrestrial > Soil > Desert | place: Antarctica: Dry Valley... | reverse complement strand
GCTCCGTGACCTTCACGCCCCTGCAGGCCAAGGCGCTCGAGCTCGCCGAGCAAGAGCCGGCATCGCGTAGTCCCGACCGCGTGGATCGCGTGCCGACTCGCCTACGTCGAGGTGATCCGGGCGCTCGGTCGCAGCCACCTACCGGGAGGCTCCCCGGCCCGGCGCTTCCACTCGGAGTGGCTGGCGTTCGCGGTCGTCGAGCTTGACCAGACGCTCGCCGAGGCCGCCGCTCGACTGGCGGTCGAAGAGGGTCTGCGCTCTCTCGATGCCATCCATCTCGCCGCGGCGGCGGCCGTCGCCGATGCCGACTCCGTGCTGGCGACGTGGGACGCGCGCCTTCACACGGCCGCACATCGACGGGGACTGGAAGTCATGCCCGCTCGGATCGGCTGAGCGCCGCCCCCAGCTCTTCGCGCGAGGAGACACCGAGCTTGCCGTGTTGTTGCGAAGGTGAAAGCGCACGGCGTTGACCGTGACGAAGATCGACCGTGATTCGGACGGCGTGCGGGGAAAGCGTGCTCTCGAGCGCACGGGCGGCGAAGAGGCTGCCGACGCCTCCACCGGCGATGAGGACCTTTCAGTCCACAGGCGGCAGTCTCCCACACGCGCGAGGATGGTGGGGTGGCGAGCCGCTACGACGACGAGCTGTGGGAGCTGGTGCCCGGGGAGCCAGGCCCGCCGCCCGACCACCTACGCCGCTTCGTTAGCGGGCTCGGACGCGTCGAGCACGCGCTCGATCTCGGCTGCGGCGACGGGCGACTGACGCTCGAGCTCGACGCCGCGGCGCTGACCGCGGCGGACGTCTCACGCGTTGCGCTCGAGCGGACGCGGGAGCGCCTGAGCGGTCGGTCCGCCGAGCTCGTCGAGCTCGAGCCCGACGCACCGCTTCCCCTCCCCGACTCGATCTATGACCTCGTTCTGTGCGCCGAGACCATCGAGCACGTGCGCGACGTGCAGCTCCTGTTCTCGGAGACCCGGCGCGTGCTTCGCCCGGGCGGTCGCGTCGCGATCACGACCCCGGCTCACGGACGCGTGACGGTACTGAAGGCGCTCGTGCGCGGCTTCGAGTCGCGCTTCGACCCGCTCTCACCTCACCTGCGGTTCTTCACACCTCGCTCGTTGAGCGGCGTCCTCGGCGACATGGCTTCGCTGTCGAGTCGCTTCGCTGCGTGGGTGGATCGCTCGTGGCCATTTGCCCATCGACTCCCTCTCGGGCCGTAACGCCGGCACCTCGTTGGCGTCCGTGCCGCCTTCTCGACCTATCTGCGCCCTGCCTTACCCATGCCGGCACGGCTAGGACGCCTTCTCCGAGCCCACCGCTCTTGCGCCGGCTGGCAATGACGCGGCTCCCCGCCGCTCCCGCTCGGCCACCGCGAAATCCTCCAGTTGCGCGCGCATCAGCGGCTGCAGCGGCTCTCCGGCCTCGAAGGCGCGATACCACTCGACGGTTCGCTCAAGTGCCTCGTCGAGGTCCCAGCGGGGCGCCCATCCGAGCAGGGTTCGCGCCTTGGAGGAGTCGAGCCTGAGGTAGTGGGTCTCCTCGGGCTGTAGGGCTTGCTCGACCTCCCACCGCAGGCCCTCGCCCCACAGCTCCGCCACTCGCTCGACGACGTATTGAACCGTTCGCGCGTCGCCGTCTGCGGGCCCGAAGTTCCAACCCTCGGCGAGCGATAGGTCGCCCCAGAGCCGCTCGGCGAGCAGGAGGTAGCCACTCAGCGGGCTGAGCACGTGTTGCCACGGACGCACCGCTGCGAGATTGCGGACCGCCGCTACCCGTCCCCGGCTCGCTCCTCTCATCAGGTCGGGGATCAGGCGATCCTCGCCGAAGTCGCCACCTCCGATGACGTTTCCGGCCCGAGCCGAGGCGATGCCCGGCCCCTCGCCGTCAGCGAACGACGCACGGTAGGCGGAGGTTATGAGCTCCGCGCATGCCTTGCTGGCGCTGTAGGGGTCGCGACCACCCAGCGGATCGTGCTCGCGGTAGCCCCACACCGACTCGCGGTTCTCGTAGCACTTGTCGGTGGTGACGTTGACGAACACCCGGACGTCGCCCGTCCGCCGCACCGCCTCGAGCACGTTGACCGTGCCCATCGCGTTGACCTCGTAGGTGAGCACCGGTGAAGCCAGGGACCGTCGTACGAGCGCCTGAGCGGCCAAGTGAAGACCACCTCGGGCTGCTCCCGCTCAACGACTCGGAGCACCGCCTCGGGGTTGCGGACGTCTCCCGCGATCGAGCGCATCTGCGTCCGCAAGCCCGAAAGGTCGAACAGCGCGGGGTAGGTGGGCGAGCCCTCCGAGAACCCGACCGGCTCGGCGCCGAGGCTCGCGAGCCAGAGGCAAAGCCAGCTGCCCTTGAAGCCCGAGTGCCCGGTCACGAGCACCCGCTTGCCGTGCCAGAAGGAGCTCACCAGTGCCGGATCCAAGGCGCGCGCCCGGAGTCCCACAGCTCCTGCAGATGCTCCTTGTCACGCAGGGTGTCCAAGGGCTGCCAGAAGCCGGTGTGGCGAAAGGAGGACAGCGACCCGGCCGCCGCGAGCTGCTCGAGTGGCTCGCGCTCCCAGACGGTTTCGTCTCCCTCGATGAGCTCTCCCACCCGGGTCGAGAGCACGAAGAAGCCGCCGTTTACCCATCCGCGGTCGCCCCTGGGCTTCTCGCGGAAGCTGCGGATCCGGTCCTCTTCGAACTCGATCGCGCCGAAGCGGCCGGGCGGCTGCACCGCCGTCGCCGTAGCGAGCGTGCCCTGGGCCGCATGAAAGCTCAGCAGGGCCGAGAAGTCGAGGTCGGTGACGGCATCCCCGTAGGTCAGGCAGAAGTCCTCGTCGCCGACGAACCCGAGAATGCGCTTGAGCCTTCCGCCGGTCATGGTCGACTCGCCGGTGTCGATCAGCGTTACCCTCCATGGCTCCGCGCTGCTCTGATGGACCTCCATCGCGTTGCGAGCCATGTCGAAGGTTACGTCGCACGTATGCAGGTAGTAGTTGGAAGTACTCCTTGATCACGCAACCCTTGTATCCCAGGCAGATGACGAACTCGTCGATGCCGTGGGCCGAGCACATCTTCATGATGTGCCAGAGAATCGGCTTGCCGCCGATCTCGACCATTGGCTTGGGCCTGAGGTGCGTCTCCTCGCTTAGGCGAGTACCCTCACCGCCGGCGAGGATCACAGCCTTCATGCGTACCTCGGGGGCGCCGGAGGGGGCCCGTCTCGCGCTCGTGCTGGCGCACGTCCTCGACTGCCAGGACGGGCGCTGGGCTGCGCTCCGCCACGCACACGTGAGAGCTTAGCCACAGGGGCCTGGTGACCCGACTTGCCGGAGGGCGAGCGAACACTCCGCTGCTTTGCCTCGTGCGGCGCGAGCGACTACGAACTCCGCCTCCTCGCCGCCCCTGGCACATCGACAGGGAGCACGGCAGCCCGGGAGAGATCCTCTGAAACCGGCGAGCCGCGGCAGCACCCTGCATCCCCTTAGTTCGGCCCTCACGCGCGAGGAACCAGCCGCACGACCTCGAGTCCGTCAGGGCCGATCGCCAGCGGCTGAAATCGGAACCGGGTTTGAAGCTGACGAAGCGCGTAGAGCTGCAGAGGGCCCAAGCGCTCACGCGGGCCTACCGCCAGGAAAGCGCGCAGTACGCGCAGGGTTGGTGAGGCGGCGGAGGAGCCCGGTCGCCCGCGCTGAACAAGCATCGGGGTGCCAGCGGTTAACCGCCCGATCGCCTTCGACACGCGCGGCCGCAACTCTCGCGGCACCACCTGATCCTGGTAGGGGTAGCTGATGGGCAGCATATTCGCCCGTCCGCTCCTGATCAAGGCCTCCATTCCGAGGTCGGGCTCGACTAGGACCAGAGCTCTGTCAGATGGGAAATAACGCTCGAGCAGTGCTTGCGCTCGAGTCGCCCGTGAGTCCAGCGGGGGCGAATCCCACTCGCGCTGGAGGTCGCCGACGAACGAGTAACCGCCCGGCAAAAGGTGTGCTAGGGCGGTGCGGGGCCAGCGGTGCATGGCGTCCGAGAAGCTGGTCGCCACGATCATGGCCAGGATCCAGGTGGCGAGCGCCACTCCGGCCGCGCGAACGGGCGCGGGTAGCCCTTCGCCAGCAAGCAGAACCTGAAGCCAGACAGCGCACACCAACAGCGCGGGAAGGGCGATAAATGGGAGGAACATGTCCTTGGGGTGGCTGATGAAGTAGGTGAGGTAGACCGCGCCCAGGGTCGCGCTGGCGGATATTGTGAGAAGGGGAACCGCCATCCTTCGCACCTGCTCGCGGCTGACCGCGAGGAGCACCGCCACGGCCGCCAGAGAGGCGAAGTAAACGCCGCCAAGCACCCACCCGGCGGACCAGGGCGCGACCGTTCCGCCGAGTAACTCGGACTTGGACCAAGTCGTGACGTAGGCAAGGTACCAGCCCCAGTCAGGCCAGCCGCCGCCGTACGCCATGGTGCCCAGCGCGAAGAGGATGTGGGCGGCGACGCAGGCTCCGATCCCCCAAGCCACAGCGCCGGCGAAGGTCCGTCCTCCCTCGCTAACCGAGCGCGAGCTGGTTGCCGTGCCGAAGCCAACGATCGCAAGGAAGGTCGCGGCGCTGTACACGAACACCTCGATGCTGAGCAAAGACGTCGCCGCGAGCGCAACGAGCAACCCGGCGGTGGTCGGGCGCCCGGCTTCGCCCCGCTTCGCCGCGAGAAGCGCGATCAGGATCAGCACGTAGGGAGGAGCGAAGCGAAGGCCCCCAACGTTGAGGAAGAGCCCTGGAGAGCCGAGGGCGGCGAGGACGGTTCCTAGGACTGCAGCGAGCAACGTCCCTGCGGCAAGGATCCGCCCGCACCCGGAAAGCCGCAGAATCGCCCACCCCAGCACGCACTGCAGGGCGGTGACGAGCCCGCCAAAGATCGCCAGCGCGCCGTAGCCGATCGGTGCCAGCTTGAACCAAAGCGCCAGCACGTAGATGACGCCCGGCCCGTAGACCGCACCTGCATTAACCAGCAGTGCGCGCCCATGTAGTACGTCGTTGGCCGGACCGAGATAGAAGGATTGGTGGACCTGGGCGATCGGGACGATCAACGCCGGACTGAGGACGCCACCGCTGGAGAGCTCCTGGCCGGGAGGATAGGGGCCGGTAAGGTCGACGACCGCGAGGACTATCAAGAGAAGCACAAGAAGATCGGCCGCCAGCGCGAGAGGGCGCGGCAGCGTGCGGCGGAGGAAGCTAAGGTAGGCGAGAGCGCCCAGAGCGGCGACTGCAAGCGACAGGGCTACGTTCCAAGCAATCACGACGCCGGGCAGGAAGACGGCGGGCAGGGCAGCGAGCGCCGCGGCGCCGCCGAGCGCCGCCGGCCATCCGCGGCGCGCGGGTCGGGGAAAGCGCGCGAGCGGCGCAGCCCAGCGTGGCTGCACGACCAGCGCGAGAAGGACTGCGCCCAGCGCCGCCACCCCCACCAGCTTTCCTGCCTGGGCCCAACTCGGTACCGCCGCATGCAAGGTGAGCAGCCTCGAGCCCAGAAGCAGCAACGCGAATCCCGCCGCCGCGACGGTGGCCATCAGCGGCAACACGGATCGGCGGCGCTCGTCGCTCGCCAGCTGGCCGGCGGTGAGCACTGCTACGGGCAGGAGAAGGACGAAGGCGGCGACATACAGAGCGCGCTGCGCGCGCTGGGTGGGCCCGATGAGCTCGAGCACGGTGGAGCTTGCGAGCAGCAGGGCAAACGAGAGGCTTAGAGAAACGACTAGCGCAGCCGGCAGTACCCCTGGAGGAGGCTGACTCGTGGGATCCGCTTCGGGCGACCTCGGAACTGCCTCGCGTTCTCCGCCCGCCGGCGCCGGCAGCTTGGCGGCCAAGGCGTCACTGAAGCGGCGTCGTCTCAGCTCCATTGTTGCCGTCGGCCGGGACTCGATCGAGCCGGACCGCAGTTGCCGCAGGACAACTTGCGCGCCGACGAGCTGGGCTGTGGAGCGCAGGGCGGGCTGGCTATGGGTCGAGCACGCATGAAGGGCGCGGCTTTCGTTCAGATGCGAGAGCGAGAGACACCATAGTCTCTCGCCCATGAGGTCCCCAGAAGCCCGGCAGAGCTCCACCAGCGTCGACCAGAACGCCGAGTTCTTTGCTCGCGACGACTACGGTCGCCAAGCGGCGGAGCTCGACAGCCATCGCCTAATGCGCGATGTGATCACGCGCGAGGTGAGAGGCTACGGCCAGGTGCTCGACGTTGGCAACGGCGGCGTGTTCGAGTACGACCCCTCTGTGGTGGAGTCGATCGTCGCCGTCGACCTGTTCCTCGACCAGCTGCCCACGTCTCACTTCCCGCCCAATGTCACCGCCCGCCGCGGTGACGCCCTCAGCCTCGAGGAGCCGGCCGATCACTACGACGCCGTGCTGCAGACCTTTCTCTTTCACCACTTGGTGGGTGACAGCCCGGCCGATCTGGTCACCAACGTGCGAAGGGCCTTGGCCGAGGCGGAGAAGCCGCTGATGCCAGGCGGGCGCTTGATCGTAGCCGAGTCCTGCGTGCCGTCGTGGTTCTACACGGTCGAGAAGCTTCTGTTCTGGGCACTGAGGGCCCTTGCTCGCACCCCTCTGCTCGGGGGCCACCCGGTTACCATTCAGCTGCCCTTCGACGCCCTCACCGAACTGATCGGCGAGCGGTTCGAGATCGAGCGAGCGTACGAGCTGCCGCTGGGCCGCTGGGTGACCCAGTTTGGCCGCCGCTGGCCTCGGGCGCTGACCCCCGTTCGGGCCTATCTGGTCTCGGCTCGCAAGCGCCCTTCCTGATTCGCCGGCGCGATGGAGAGAGACATCTACCGCCTGGTGCACGAGCTCGAGGGTCGGCACTGGTGGTTTCGCGGCCGCGAGGCGGCCATTGCCGCCCTGCTCAGGAAGGTTGACCTGCCGCCACGGCCCAGAGTGCTGGACGCCGGCTGCGGCGCCGGTCGGAACCTGCAGCTCTACTCCCGCCTCGGCCCCACAGAGGGGTTCGACCCCTCTCCTGATGCGGTCGCCTTCTGCCGTCGTCGCGGCCTTGAGAACGTGCGCCAGGGAACGATGGAGGAGATCCCCTTCGAGGCATCGAGCTTCGACCTACTCACGGCGACCGACGTGCTCGAGCATGTGAGCGACGACGGGTGTGGACTGCGCGAGCTATTGCGCGTAGCCGCCCCCGGGGCAACGTTGATACTCACCGTGCCGGCCTATGACTGGCTGTGGAGCGAGGAGGACGAGCGCCTCGGCCATGTGCGCCGCTATACGCGGCCAGCGCTATGCGCACTCGCGCGGCGAAGTGGCTGGGAGCCAATCTTCGACACCTACTTCAACACCGTGCTGCTGGCGCCGATCGTCGTCGCCCGCAAGCTCCGACAGTCGCTCGGCTCTCGCGAGAGCGCCGAGCTGGCGGTCACCCCGCGCGCCCTCGACAATGTGCTTTCCTTGCCTATGCGGCTCGAGGCGCGGCTGATCGCGGCCGGCGTCAGCATCCCGGCCGGGGTCTCGGTTGGGCTTGTCTGCCGAGCGGTCTAGTCGGCCACGCGTTCGCAAACGCAGCGAGAGCTCAACCACGTCGAGGAGCATTCGCACCGAGGCGCTCGCGACCTTCATCTGCGAGCGCGAGTCGTGCACGTAGGAGACAGGGATTTCAGCGACGTCCAAGCTGGCGAGGCGTGCGCGCATCAACAGCTCGACGTCGTAGGCCCAACCGCGACAGACCTGAACAGCGAGCAGCTCGCGCGCGGCCGCGGTCGTCAGCAGCTTGAAGCCGCACTGCGTGTCGCCGAAGCTGAGCCCCGTCAGCGCCCGAACCGTGAGGTTGAAGCCCTGCCCGAGGCGCTTGCGGTAGGTCGGAGCGTCCTTGACCACGGCGTCGCCGACCACGCGAGAGCCGATGGCGATATCGGCTCCCTCGTGGACTGCTCGCGCGAGTTGGCTCAGATCGCTCAGCGGAGTCGAAAGGTCGATGTCCGTCAGCAGCGAGTAATCGCCGCGGGCGGCGCGTACTCCGGCGGCGATCGCGGCGCCCTTGCCTCGGTTGGTGTTACCGCTCACCAAACGCACGAATGGATGCGCGGCGGCGGCCTCGCGCAGCAGATCGGGAGTGCTGTCGCTGCTGCCATCGTCCACGATCACCCCCTCCATAAAGTTGAATCCCGAGTTGGCGGCCATGGCCTCCGCGCTTTTCGCCAGCTCCTCGATGAGCCGCGGCAGTCGCTGCTCCTCGTTGAAGGCCGGGATCACGATCGAGAGGCTGGGAGCCCGGTGCGCGGCCTTCATTGCGCTCGCTCGGCGACCCAGGACTGCGTCCACAGCAGGCCGTCGAGCCGCCCGCGGGAGATCCGGCGCTCGAGCCGGCGCTCGAGGTTCAGGCCGACCTGGCCGCCGAGCTCGGAGACGAGCGGCAGATACAGCCCCCAGGTCTCGTGATCGAGCACGCGGAAGCCGTTGCTGGTGAGTAGCTCTTCTACTTGACGCACCGTCAGGAGGCTGATGTGACCGGTAGGCAGGATCGGCTCCCTGTAGACCAGTCGCACCAAGTCGACTATGCCTGGCAAAAACGCAACTTTAGATGCTAGCTCGAGAATGCTTCGGGCTTGGGGAGTCGTCAGCACGAGCGTCCCACCTGGTCGCAGCACCCGGCGCAGACCGGCGACGACCCGCGCCGGCTCCGGTGTGTGCTCGATCACCTCCGAGCAAAGAACCAGGTCGAAGCTCTCGGGCCGGAGGGTGGAGAAGGCTATGTCGTCGATCACGAGCTCGAGGTTCGGGCGCTCCGCCACGACGCCGGCGAGATGGTCGACGTATTCGGCCTCGACGTCGCTAGCGGTAACGCGCTCGAAGAGCGCACACAAGAGGGGCAGGTAGATGCCGCTTCCGGGTCCCACCTCCAGCGCGTCGGCCCTGCTGCGCTCCTTGGCGAGGCGCCGTACGGCTGACTCGACGCGCTCTCGTCGGCTCTGGTGCAGCCAGCGACGGGTCGGGTTGCGCGACGAGTAGAGCGTGCGCTGAAGCTTCACGAGAGGGCCAGTCTCGGCTACCCCGATCGATCCCGGACGGCCGTCCCAGGAATGGATGCGACGACCAGATGGGCTGCGCGGGTCAGGTCCCTCGCGCGAGATTCGGCTCCCAGGAGCACGATCCCGGCTCACGCCGGGTCCCGCTTGCCGGGTGGCGCGGTGTCGGGCAGGGCGCACACGCGGATTGCCTGGGCGGGGGAGATCAGTAGCCTCCAAGGTTGTCGAGAGGCATCGACGGGGATTCTTAGCCTGGCGCTGGCGCCGCCGGCGACGCTCCCGGCCGGTAGGCCCGGCGGGTCTGTGAAGCGTCGCATGTTTACCGCGACTGGTGGTCCCTCGTCGGCTTGCACGCTAAGTTCCCCGCGCGGCAGGATGAAGGAGAGGGGCGTCCCGGACCTGCGTGGCCAAACGCTGACGCATCCGCGTTTGGATTGAGCGAAGCCTGCAGCTTGGTTTTCGAACGCGGGTGCTTTGGGGCCCGCGATCGGAGGCGCGATTCCGCCGCTCGGCCGCAGCGCCAGGCGATACAACCGAATCAAGGTCAGATCCGCCGCCCTCCGAGCCTTCGGAGTCGTAGTCGTCAAGGACGAGGCCGCCGCGGCGGCGGACCCGACCCGCTTCGAGGCTGCGAGGTAATCCTGCGCAGGGATGGGAAGGTCATACGTGAAGTCTGGAGTGGTTCGCCGGGTCTCGATCGGTATCCGGCCAGCGCGGCTGCCGACGAGTTCGACCGCGGCGAGTTCAGCACGGTCGATGGGGCCGTTGACCCGGAAGGCGTGGGCGGCCTGGCGGAGGGTCAGCAGGTTGGGAGCCAGCGAGGCCAAGAGGGCCGCCGCCAGAGCGAAATGCGCCAGTCGCGGGATCCTTATGCCGGAAGCCAACGCGGCGGCCGCGAGTAGGAGCAGCACCACGTTCGTGTACTGATAGCCAGCGATGGTGGGGCTTCGTGCAAGCGGTATTTTGGTGCCCGTTGCCTGTAGAGATACGAGGGAGAGGGCGGTCCAGTAGACGAGTGGCATGGCAAGGAAGATCCAGAGGCTGCGATCGAGCGGCGGCCGACGCGGCCATAAGAAGCGAGTCAGCGCGGCAGCTACGAAGAGCACGGCTAGTGGTTCGCCCCAGGAGTGATCGACGACGAACGGCTGTCTTGTGCCGATCCTGAAGAGGCCGGTCGCCGACGCCAGGCCAGCCGCGAACGCCTGCCACACGAGGCCGGGCGCCTTGCTGATCGCTCCTGGCGCAATGACCGTCTCGGCAATGAACGGCAACGTGGGGTCCTCCGTGTAGTGCGCGGCCCATAGGCGCCAGGCGCCGTAGAGCAGCAGAGGTATCGCGACGACCCAGGTGCGCCACCAGCGCTGTGGCGCTGGCCGTAAGGCGATTGCCATGACTGCGCCGGCGGCGAAGGGCAGTGCTGCGCTGTAGCTCGCGACGGCCAAGACGAGGCTCACGCACGCGACTACATCTCCGCGCAGGTCTCCTCGTTGGATCGCGATGAGCGCCGCCAGCCCGAGCGCCACCGCCAGATAGAGCGAGATCCCGACCGTGGAAACTAGTAGCCAGCCGGAGCCGAGGAAGAGGAGCAGCGTGGTGGCCCCGAGGGCGATCACGTCTCCGACCCGCCGTCGCGTGAGCTCGAAGACGAGGCCCGCGCACAGCAGCTCGAGGGCGACCAGGATGAGCCGAAGGACCGTGATGTCGGGCCCGAACAACAAAAACACCGTTCGGTACACGAGGAGCGAGACGAGATCAAAGCTCCCATTGTGGGGCGCGAACAGCGTCTCGGCTGAGCCGTGGCTGCGATAGCTGAAGAAGACCCACTCGTCAGCGAACAGGGACTGGCCGTGCGTCACGCGGAGAAGCAGCGCAGCAGCAACACTCATCACGACGCCAAGGAGAAGCAGCGGCAGGAAACGGGCGATCTCTCGCTCCGAGCTTAGGCCCCACCGATTGAGTAATCGCCCGGGCCATCGCGGGTGTTCAACGCGTCGAGCCAGCTCTTGCGGGCCAACGCGGGGTGCGTCTTCGACCGGAGACTGCTCTCCCCCCTCGCGAACGCGCCTCACGCCGGCGCATCCTAGCTACTTCCCCCGGATAAACGGGGTCAGTGCCGAAGGCCTGTGGGGCGGCATCCGAGGGTGAGATCGACGCGCGCTCGAGATGCCCGCCGGGGGGTGGACGCAGGTCAGTGGGCGTAGTGGTGGTAGG
>Ga0136614_10002647_pt1 | contig 11205 bp, 14 predicted proteins | sample AntDrymUQ2792106_2_FD_106643 | JGI IMG/M metagenome (GOLD analysis project Ga0136614, IMG submission 106643) | Polar desert sand microbial communities from Dry Valleys, Antarctica - metaG UQ279 (21.06) | ecosystem: Environmental > Terrestrial > Soil > Desert | place: Antarctica: Dry Valley... | reverse complement strand
GCGATCGCAGCGGTGATCCGCCTCGGGGGCCGGATCTACGCGGGTGCGCTGCTCCGAATGGGTGGCAAGGTCAAGGTGAAGGACGCGCTGGCCGGCAACTGAGGCATCACAGCTGCGCGGCGGGCAACGCGGACAGGAATCGACTCAGCCCACCGGGTGCACGGCCCAGTCGACGGCCGCTTGTCATGACGGGGACGTCGTCGGCCCAGGCTATCCGCCGGCCGACGGCGGTCAGGGCGGCGATCAGCGCGACGTCTTCGTGCGTGGTCAGGGCGGTGAAACCACCGGCCGCGACATAGGCATCGGCGCGGAACCCGAGGTTCGCGCCGTGGACGTGACCGTGGCCCCAGTGTTGGCGATATCCGCGCCGGTAGGCGTGCTGCGAGTCCTCGCGGTACGACGTCCAGTCGTCGATCGTGACGGTGCCCGCCACGGCGTCGTACCCGGCTCGGGCGTACCGCAGCTGTTGCCTAAGCCACGTCGGGCCCACGGCGCTGTCCGCGTCGGTCGTTGCCAGCCAGAGCCCGCGTACGCCGTACCGCCGGAGCAGCAGAGCACACCCGGCGGCGCGGGCCGCACCCACATTGGCCTCGTCGATCCGCAGGATCTGGGTGGACTGACCCAGCGCGCCCGCGGCCGCGAGAACTTCATCGCTGTCGTCGGTGCAGCCGTCGAGTACGAGAACGACGTGGACGGGGAGCCCGGCAACCGCGACCGCCACCCGAACGGCGGACAGGCAGCGCGCGAGCAGCTCCGCCTCGTCACGCACCGGTATCACCACACCGGCCGCCCGCACCGCTAAACCAGCCCTTCGACCGCGGCCACCGACCTGGACTCCGGCGGCACCTTTTGAAACGTCTCCAGTACGACGTCCTCGTCGCGGTACCTGGCCAGCCGCGACAGGCCCACGCCGGATTCGATGACCGTGTGAACCTCGTCACCGGTCATGAGGTACTCCCGGACGGGATGCCGCCAGTGCACCGCAAGCAGCGTTCCGCCCGGCTCCAGCGCCTGCTGCGCCCCCATCATGGCCTCGCGCAACAGTGCGCCGTCGAGGTAGTAGCAGACCTCGCTGAGGACGATCAGGTCGAACCGCTGGTCCGGCCAAGGATCACCGAGCGCCCACCGTCGCAGCGAGACGTTGCGGTGTCCGGCGAGCCGGGTCGCCACCTCCTCCAGCGCCGCACTGGAGACGTCCGTCGCGACGATGCTGTCGCACCGGCCGGCGAGCGCCTCGGTGACGATGCCCAAGGAGCAGCCCGGCTCGAAGGCGGCGGCGTACCGGCGTCGCGGCAGCATGGCCATCGCCAGCGCCAGCTTTCGCTCCTCGTACCACCGGGTGCGGAATCCCCACGGATCGCGAGCGCTGTCGTACATGGCGTCGAAGAAGCTGTCCGGCAGCCGCGTGCCACTCATTCGAAGACCACCTCCGTGCGCCGAGAGAGCCGGTCGAGCATCGCGGGGGTCAGAACGGCCGCATCCTCGGGCGCCTCCGACAGCGGCCGGATCTGGCTGGCAAAGCAGCCGATGGCTGCGAGTTTCGCTGCGTGTGTCTCGTCGTCCAACTTGATCGCTCGGGCACGGGACCAGGGAACCCGCGGGTCGGCCGGCAGCGCCCAGTGCCAGGTCCAGATCGGGAACGTCAGCAGGCGTACGCCGCACCGCTGGGACACCGAACGCGCCACCCTGCCCACTGCTTCATGGTCGGGGTGGCCGTCACCGTCCCAGGTGGACAGACACCACGTGCTTGTCGATACGTCTGCCAGCAGGTGGGCGACGACCGCCTCGATGGCGGGCTCTGCTGCGGCCACTGCGCCGTCACCGATACCCAACCGGTGGACCGTGGCATCGACGAGCCCGAGGGCCCTGAGCGCACTGGCGGACTCCGCCCGGCGGAGGGCGGCCAGCCGCCCGGGTGTGACGGTCGATGACGCCGGGTGCGAGGCGTCTCCGTCGGTGACCGCGATCACCTCTACAGCGGCGCCGCGCAGGCTCAGCCGCCGCAGCAGACCGCCTACCCCGAGAATCTCGTCGTCGGGATGCGGGGCCAACAGGACTACCCGGTCGCATCCGCTGAGATCCAGCGGCGGGAACCTGTGCAAGCCCGGCCACGACTGCCAATCCGTCTCCGGCGTTCCGACACCGGCGATCGTGGTCACCACGACGTCGACGCGTTCTCGACCAACAACGTGCCCAGCTCGGCCAGATCCCGTTCGGCGTGACTCTGTCGCAGGTAGACGGTCAGGTCCGCGACCCGCCGCGCGTGGGCGGCATCCGAGCCGAGCGGGCCCGCACCGCTGGCCCGGCCGACCCTGGTGAGGACGTCGTCGCAGGTCGCCTCGACGACCGCCCGAACGCGCATCGCTCGGATTCGGGCCTCGCCGCGGCTGTCCAGCGGATCGGCGTCCACCGCACGAGCCGCCTCAGCCAGCGCGACCCCGGCGGCGTGCAGTGCGGCGTCGACAGCTCCGAGGTGCGCCAGGGCATGCGGTCCGGCCCGGCCGGCCCGGGCCTGCTTCAACAAGGTGTCCGCGACGCCGCAGGCCCCGCCGTACCAACAGGCGGCGACACCGATCGCTCCGTGCCAGAAGCCGGCCCGATTCAGGTATTGGCCGGGTGCCCCGACGGGCTCGGCGGGGGCGGCGTCGAAGCGGATGGCGCCGCTGTCGCTGCCGGCCATTCCCACCGCCGGCCAGGTGTCTTCGACCGGCTCGGTGTGGGCAGGGTCCATTTCGGCGGCGAACAGAGCCCGGTCGGCACCGATCCGCGCCGTCACCAGCCCGTGCGTGCAGGAATGCGCCCCGCTGCACCAGGGCTTGGTTCCGGTCAGCACCCAGCCGCCGTCGCGCTCCTCGGCGTGGACCACGGGTGTCGGTGGCTCCGCCGCCCAAACACCCCAACGTGATCCGGCCGGCGGCGGCGGACCGCCGAGCTCAGCCAGGATCGCCACCGCGTCGGCGTGGCCCTCGGCAAGTCGGGCGAGGGACAGATCCTGCCGGGCGATGCCAGCCAGTCCCCACCAGCGTTTGTCGGTCTCCCCCGAACCCGGCAGCGGGAGGTTCAGGGCGCCGCTACCGACCAACTCCACAAAGGAGGCACCGACCCGATTCACCTCGGACACGTGGCTCCCCGCACCATGACTCGACTCGTTGAAGTACAGCCTAGGTCGTAGCCGATCCCGGCCAAAGTTCGGCCGGATCGCGGGGTTCAGCTGACCAGTCCTAGATCCAGGAGCATCGCGTCTAGCAGGGTGTCGATCGCGGGCCATGGCACCTCGGGTTTGCTGACGACGTGGTTCTGCGCGTAGCGGTGCATGACGCCCCGTTCGAGGGATTGCCCGCAGCCAGCCACATTCTCGGCGCTGTCCTGGACGGGATACTGCGCAACATCGAAGTCGTCGAGACGATCCCCGGCGACGACACAGCAGTGCTCATGTGCAGCGCGCAGGTTGCGGCGCACCAGGGCCGGGCCGAGGGACTTCTGGTCCTCCGCCCGAATGCCAGCGGTCGCTTCGCACAGCTGACCGTGTTCCTGCGGCCGCTTGCTGCCTGCAGGCACTCGCCGACGAAATGGGCCGGCCGGATGCGTCGCGGCAGGATGGCGGAAGGTGACGGCATCCGCAGGTGGATCCTCAGCCCACACTCAGTCGTCGCGGTTGCTTCGTGCCGGCTGGTGGCCGCTTGGTCGCATCGTTGATCCGACTCTCACGGCATGAATAGGTCGAAGGCGTCGCTGATGGCGCGGGTGAGCGCCGGTTCCTGGTCGTCGAAGAAGAGGCCGAGCGTGTCGCCGACGGCGTTCGTGCGCACGGTGATGAGGTTGTCGCAGCTGACGACGCTGTCATGGTCCAGGCCGTTGCGGGGCCCGACGGGAACCTCGCTGGTGATGCCTCGGATCGTGCTGGTGATGGGGGCGACGGTGATCCAGGTCAGCAGGTGCAGCCTGGACGGCCGGGTCAGGATCAGGGCTGGTCGGCGCTTGTCCAGCTGGACCGCGGCGATGGTCCGCATCGGTGCGGTATCAGTCCAGCGACGGGTGCGCTAGGTCGAGCAGACCGTCCAGGTCGGGGTAGACGGGCTCGCCGCGTCTGGCGAGTTCGATGAGCGCAACCTCTTCGGCTCGGTAGCGCTGATCACGCTGCAGGCGGGCGATGCCGCGGCGGACAGCCTCGGAGCGATTGGCGGCTCGCCCTTCGGCCACCTCGGCGTCCAGAGCCGCCAGTTCGCTGTCGCCGAGCCGGATGGCAATCTGCGTGGTCACGCTGTCTAGTGTACGGCGACCGTCAACCAACTGGTATGCGCCCCGCCGCGCCAGCTACCGCTGACCCATCCCGGTCAACCCTTGATGGCCTCGTAACGCTCGAGGGCCTCCCGCCGCTCGTGGTCATGCTCCACGATCGGAGTCGGGTAGCCATCCGGGGGCGCCGGAAGGTCCCAAGGGGTGTGTACGGCGACACCGTCCACACCTCGCAGTTCCGGCACGTAGCGGCGTACGTAGTCGCCGGACGGATCGAACTGCTGGCCCTGCTTCACCGGGTTGAACACGCGGTAGAACGGCGAGGCGTCGGTTCCGGAGCCGGCGACCCACTGCCAGCCGTGCTGGTTGCTGGCCAGATCGCCGTCGACGAGGTAGCGCATGAAGTGCCGGGCACCCTGCTTCCAGCCCAGGTGCAGGTCCTTGACCAGGAACGAGGCCACGACCATCCGGATCCGGTTGTGGATCCACGCCTCGGCCCGGAGCTGGCGCATCCCGGCGTCCACGATCGGGTAACCGGTGCGGCCCTCCGTCCAGGCCGCGAACCGCTCGTCGGCGGACTTCCCGGAATCCACCTTCAGCCCGGCATAGCGCGGCTGCAGATGATCGCGGGCGGAATCCGGCTGGTGGAACAGCACGTCGGCGTAGAACTCGCGCCAGGCCAGCTCCTTGCGGAACACCTCCGTGCCCTTGCCAGTCCGGCTCTCGAGGTCGGCCAGCGGCGTACGCGGGTGGATGCAGCCCCAACGCAGGTACGCCGACAACCTGCTGGTCGACGGGATGTCGGGACGGTTGCGGTCCTCGGCGTACTTCAGCAGGTGCTCGTCCCGGAAGTCCGCCCAACGGCGCAGTGCCGCCTGCTCGCCGGCCTCCGGAAGCGCGGTGTCACCGATGTCTGGAGCGGCCGGCAGCCGATCCGATCGAAGACCACTGACGGTGTCGATCCGCGCCGGCCGCTTCGGCGGACGGGGGTAGCCGTGCTCGGTCCAGGCCCGGTAGAAGGGCGTGTATACGCGGTAGGGCGTGCCGTCGGGCTTGCTGACCCGCCCCGGAGAGACGGCGTACGGCGAACCGGTTGTCTGCAACGGCACCTCACCGAGTGCCCTGGCGACGTGGTAGTCGCGCTGGCGGCCGTAGGGGTTGAAGTCGGCCGAGATGTGTACGGCGCTGGCCTCGACCTCGCGCGCCAGGGCGGGTACGACGTCGGCCGGGTCACCGGTGCGTACGACTAGCCGGCCGTCCAGGTCGTCGTCAAGCGCCCGCAGGCAGTCGAGCATGAAACGGACCCGCGGTCCACCGGCCGGCTCGAGCAGCGCCGGGTCGAGGACGAACAGCGGCACGACCGTGTCGTCGCCGGCCACCGCGTCGCACAGCGCAGGATGGTCGGTCAGGCGCAGGTCACGGCGAAACCACAGAATGGACGGCACCTGGCCAGGTTAGGCGGGCAGCTCAGATTGTGAGGTCGGCCCAGATCAGCCGGTGGTCGGAGCTCGGGAAGGGGAAGCTGCCGTCGCCGGTCAACCGGAACAGCGGGTTCGCCGACGTCGGCCAGAACACCGCCGACTGCCGGATTCCGATCTGCCTGGACGGCAGGACGTAGTCCACCCGCAGGTTGCCGGGCGCGGGCTCGGAGAAGTCGGCGGTGTCGAACCGGGCCGGCCCCTCGTGCTCGAGGTTGATACCGCGCTGCCGCAGGCTCGCCTCGACGCCGCCGAGGGAGTCCGGCGGCATGGCGTCGTTCACGCGCCGGTTGTCCAGCAGCTGCTGTGCCGCCCCGGGGATGCTGTCGCCGTCAAAGGGGTCGGAGTTCTGGTCGCCGGCGATCACGAACCGCTCGCCGACCCCGAGCCCGCCACGCTTTCCCTGGTCGTCGTAGATGTAGCGGCCGCGCAGCGGGGAGATGTAGTCAGCCCAGAGGCCGATCTCGTCGAAGTTGCGCCGGCCGTTGCGGTCCTCCTCGCCGTCGAAAACCGGCGGCGTCGGATGGCTGACCAGGAAGTGCACGCTCCCGCCGCCGACCTGGATAGGCAGGTCCCAGTGGCTCTTGGAGGACAGGGGGAGCACAGCCAGCTCGGCCGGTGAGTACCAGTCAGCCGGCGCCGGGGTGCTGGGGTCATCCGGCAGCAACGCGCCGGGCATGTCCTTCCACAGGAAGTTCCGGAACGTCCGCACTCCCGCGGTGTCGATGGGGTACTTGGAGTAGACCGCCATCCCGAACTGCCCTGGGAAGAAACCGAACCCCAGCGCGTCGTCCGGGCCGCCGACGGTTCCGTCGTTGTTGAGGTCGAAGCCACTGGGTACGCCGGTGTTGGACGGTGCGGTGAATGCGTATGGGTAGTCGATCGGGGGCGCGCCGTTGTGCGGCACCGACAGGTAGTTGTCCTGGAACAGTCGCAGCGCCGTGCCGTCGGCGTCGAAGTCGAACTCGTTGATCAGGATGACGGCCGGCCGGGTGCGCTGGATGATCTCCGCGACGTTCGCGGCTTGCTGATCGTCCGGAGTGGACAGATCCATGATGAGTTCGCCCTCGACGGTGCGGTTCAGCGAGGCGTTGAACGACGCGAAGCGCACCGGGTCGAAGGATCCGTCCGGTTCCGCGCCGGCGCTGGGTGCCACCAGCGCCGTCGTGAGCAGGATTGAAGAGGTGGCCAACAGGGTCGCCGCACGCCGCAGCAGGTCTCGGGTCATCCGCCCATCACAGCGCATCAACGGTGGCGAGAGGAAGTGCTGTTCGGTAAACGGTGGGGATACTCAGGCGCGTCGCGGCCGATCCTCATCTGACTCTCATGTTGGCTTCCTATAGTCCGCCGCGACGGGATGTCGCACCCGAGGAGGCGCACATGACGGTTCTGTCCGGCGGCGGGCGGACCCGAGTGTCCCTGCCAGGCGAGATCCAACGGCACGAGATCGTCACTATCGGTCCGGCCCGGTACGAGCGGATCCTGGTTCGTACGCCGTGGCTGCTGCCCGGGGACGACCTCGGCGAGGCCGTCCGCGCGGCGGTCGGGGACATCTGCCGGGCGACCGACACGGTGTTCGTGGCCGAGAAGTTGGCCGTCCTGCTGACCGGCCGCGGCGTCCCTGCGTCCTCGATCCGGCCGGGCCTGCTAGCGCGAATCCTGGCCGCGAACGTCCGGCCGTACGGCGACTCGATGGGGCTGTCGATCCCGGCGAAGATGCAGTACGTCCTGGAACACACCGGCCGCGGGCGTGTGGTGGTGGCGGCCGCTGCGGCCGCAGCGACCCGGCCGTTGGGGATCCGCGGCACCTTCTACCGACTGGCCGGGTCGCTGGCACGGGACATCGACGGGATGCGCCCGCCGTACGAGGGCACTGTCCTGCCACCGTTGCCCGCGGCCGTTGCGGTGCAACTGTGCGAACGGCTCGCCAGCCGGATCGGCGCGGAAGTGGCCATCGTCGACATCAACGACCGCGGCGGGTCGGTGCGGGGGCGCTCCCTGGATGCGCTGCCGGCGGCCGACATCCAAGCCGCGCTGCGCGACAACCCGCTCGGGCACTGCGAACAGGCCACACCGCTGGGCCTGCTCCGGCCGAGCTAGCCCGGGGGGCGCAGCCGGCGCCGGACCGATCGGGCGAGCGCGGCGAGGTCCGCCGGCTCGGGGCGCCCGGCCAGTCGCAACAGGACCAGGTACGTCGGCACGATCACGACTGCGACGACGACGACCTCGCCTGCGGTTGCCAGCGTCCCCGCGGGTAGCCACGACCGCCACGCCCAGGCGACCAACGTTGCTCCCCCGCCGGCGGCAGCGGCGGCACCGACTGTCACCGCGGCGGCGGTGAGCACCGCTCCCGGCCGAACGAGCTGGTGACGATGCGCCGCGCTCCAGCACAGCACCACGGCGGCGGTGACGAAGGACAGTGTCGTGGCGACCGCTATGCCGATGACCCCGAACGCCGGCCCGAGCGTCAGGTCACCGACCACGTTGACGATCGCACCGGCCAGCGCCGCGCGGACCGGGGTCGCGCTGTCGCCGACGGCGTACGACGCCCGCGTCAGCACCTCGCGAACGCCGAGGGCGAGCAGGCCGACGGCGTATCCGGCCAGCGCCAGCGCGGTCACCTCGACGGCGGCCTGGTCGAAGTCGCCGCGGCCGTAGATCAGCGTCACGATCGGGCGGCCGGCGACGAGCAGCAGCGCGACGGCCGGAGCCAGCAGGGCCAGCGCCATCCCGGCGCCGCGGTCGACCCGGGACCGCAGTTCTGCCCGCCGCTGCGGCGAACCGGCCGCGCTGAACGCCGGGTACAGCGTCGTCGCCAGCGTGGCGACCACCAACATGTCGAAGATCGACACCAGCCGGTAGCCGTAGCTCAGTCCCGCGATGGCACCCGTTCCCACCTGTGACGCCACCGCGCGGTCGACGACCGCGTTGACGTTGCCGAGGGCGCTGCCGAGGAGCAGGGGCGGCACGAGCACCGCCATCTCCCGCAGGCCCGGATCGCGCCAGCGCAGCGACGGGCGCAACCGCAGCCCGCGGCGGCGCATTGGCGGGATCTGCAGCAGCAACCGGAGGAACGAGCCGACGGCGAAGCCCAGGGCCAGCGACCGGATGCCCAGGATGGGGGACAGGGCCAGCGCCGCGACGATCATGGCGAGGTTGAACGGGATGCCCTGCAGCGCCGCCCAGCCGAAGACGCCGTAGGCCTGCGCCCCGCCGGCCAGGATGTTGGTGCCGGCGACGAAGAGCACCGAGACCAGCATGATCCGGGTCAGCTCGACCGCGGTGGCCCGGACGGCCGGGTCGAAACCGGGCGCGAGAACCCCGACGAGTGCGTCGGCAGCGAACCACATTCCGACTGCCGCAAGGCCGAGCACGAGCGTGCACAGCGTGAGGGCGACCCGCAGTGTCCCGAGGCCGTCGGCGTACCGGCCGGTGTCCACCGCGCGGCTGAGCACGGGGACGGTGGCCTTGGCGATCGCTCCGGCGGCGACGGCCAGGACGAGATTGAGCAGACCTTGGGCCACGAGGAACGCATCGACGTCCGCGCCCGCGCCGAATATCGCGGCCATGACGGTGTCGCGGAGCAGCCCGAGCAGCTGGCTCAGGCCGGTGAGGGTCGCGACCAGCAGCGCGGACATCGCCAGCGGCCGGCCACGCTCGGGAACAGCCATCGGCTGGCACCCTAGCCAGCACGCCCGCGAGGGCGCTCGCGGTCGACCCGTGCCCTAACTTGTCACAATGGAACGTCCGCTCAATCCCACCGCAGCGTCCCTGCTCGGCTTCCTGCACCACGGGCCGATGACCGGCTGGGATCTCGTGGCCGCCGCTCAGACCGTGATTGGCAACTATTGGACGTTGACGCAGAGTCAGGTCTATCGCGAACTTGCTGCGATGGCCGACGGCGGTCTGGTCGTGGCGGGCGAGCGGGGTCGACGCGACCGCAAGCCGTATTCCCTCACCGACCAGGGTCGGGACGCCTTTTCAGAGTGGGTACGCCGGGAGCCCGGCCCCGAGACCATCCGCTTCCCGTTGCTGCTCACCATCGTCTTCGGTCGGCACCTGGAGCCGGAGCGGCTGGCCGAGATCGTCGCCGGGCACCGGGCCACCCACCGCGAGCGGCTGGCGCGCTACGAAGAGATGCGCTCGACAGCGCTCGGCGGCACCGACGAGCCGGACGTCTACGGCATGGCCACGTTGGACTTCGGCCTGCACTACGAACGGGCCGTCCTGGACTGGTTCGAGCAGTTGCCCGCCGTTATCCGCGGCTCGGTTCAGGAGGACAGCGTGTAGCTGCGGATGCCGGCCAGATAGGCCTTCGCCCGACGGCCCTGGACCAGCCGGCCGATTGGCCCGCCGAGCCGAACGAGCCAGTGGTTCGGCCGGGAGAACACGACGATCTTGGCGCGGACGACGCCAGCCGGGTCCCGCTCGATCAGGAACGCCTCCTCGCCCCGCACCGGATGCACCGACAGGCTGCCGTAGGCGAAGCCGACCCGGTCGGGCTGCTCGAGCCGGTAGATGATCCGGCAGGCGGCCAGCGCCCAGACTGGTCCGATCCGAAGGCACTGCACCACGGTCTGTCCCGGCCGTGGCTCGGCGTCGGTTGGAGTGACGGTGATGCCGGTCCGGAGCTGCGGCTGCCAGGTATCCAGGGCCGCGACCGCGCGAGTGAACACCGCCTCACCGTGGCCCAGATGCAGCTGGTACTGCCGGCGCGGATAGCCCGTCGGTGTTGCGGTCGCCGCCGTGGATCCCACCCCGTCGTACGCCGGTTCCTCGACCTCAGCAGCGGTCAGGACGGCCTGGACACCCTCCGACGACGGCCGGCGCCACGAGAACACGTGTCAAGACGCTACCTGCACCGTCTCTCGACGGCTGTACGCCGAGAGCCGGTGCGCCGGAGTCGCAGCGGGCGTGGTCGGCGGTGAGGCCCCGGTTGCGCGGCACCACCCGGCGCCCGATCGGGCCGAGGCCGGCGCTGGCGATCTACGAGCCGTGGGGACAGCGGCGGCGGGGCCTCAGCTGTCAAGCCCTTGCGAAGGCGACGATCGAAGACCACGGCCACACCGCGCAGCCGAGCGAAGGCGGCCTCACCCGATTCGGTGACTTCGACAAGATGCACGCGGCGGTCCGGGTCCCGGCGCCGGTGAGCGGGCCGCTGGACTCCATGGCATCAGCGGCGATGAGCTCTTCCTCGAACGCCCTGCTGACCGCCCGCGCGGCCAACTGCAGTCCGAATGGCGGCGCTGCCGGACGCGGCACGAGTCCGACGTAGCAGTGCGTTTAGATGCTTAACGCACCGTGGTCTAAGCGAGCGGCTGACAGGCGGAGCCCGATTTGGGTGCCCCGGCAGTGTTCTGGTTCAGGACATGCCGGACAGGTGTCTCAAGACGCACCGGACTGATGTCTCAGGAGATCCCGGGCTGAACCCTGCCCGGCTTGAAGCGTGCGGGCATGTCGCTTACCCGTTTGGTGATCACCACCGTGGTGG
>Ga0136614_10002646_pt1 | contig 11205 bp, 11 predicted proteins | sample AntDrymUQ2792106_2_FD_106643 | JGI IMG/M metagenome (GOLD analysis project Ga0136614, IMG submission 106643) | Polar desert sand microbial communities from Dry Valleys, Antarctica - metaG UQ279 (21.06) | ecosystem: Environmental > Terrestrial > Soil > Desert | place: Antarctica: Dry Valley... | reverse complement strand
CTGCAGAAGGTGCCGTTCATGCTCCTGGCCGGGAGCAAGGACGTCGACGCCTCGGGCGCGCGCAGCGACGGGACGGTCTGGAACGGCGCGGTGTCGTTCCGGTTCCGCGACGGCACCCAACGCAACGGCGTGCCCGTGCACGACGCGGTCGAGGCCATCGTCGGCTGGGTGCAGCGCCGCGAGAACAGCTCGCCGACCGCCGAGTCCTTCCGGGTCCCCGCGGCGTGACCTCCGCTGCCGACCCCTCCGACGGCGTGGACGACCTCGTCCCGCAGGACGGGGTCGGGGTGGGCGACGGCTTCCGCCGGTTGTGGACGCCGCACCGGCTGGCCTACATCAAGGAGGCCGGCCAAACCGAGGGCGAGGTCGGCTGCCCGTTCTGCCGGATCCCGACGCTCGACGACAACGACACCCTCGTCGTGGCCCGCGGCTCCGAGGTCTACGCCGTGCTCAACCTGCACCCCTACAACCCCGGCCACCTCATGGTCGTGCCCTACCGGCACGTCGCGGAGCTGGAGGACCTGACGCTCGCGGAGTCGAGTGAGCTGATGGCGTTCACGCAGCGGGCGGTGCGGGCCATGAAGCGGATCTCCACGCCGCACGCGTTCAACGTGGGGCTCAACCTCGGCGCGGTCGCCGGCGGCTCGCTGGCCGAGCACCTGCACCAGCACGTCGTGCCGCGCTGGGGCGGCGACGCCAACTTCCTCGCCGTCATCGGCCAGACCAAGGTGATCCCGCAGCTGCTGTCCGAGACCAAGTCGTTGCTGGCCGCCGCCTGGCCGAGCGCCGACTGAGCGACCGGCCCGATTAGTCTGGCCGCGAAGTCTCCCGGGGTAGGAAAGCCAGGCCCAACCAGCGATGTCGAACAGCAGAGTCCGTGCCGTGGCCGGTCGCGTCGTCGACCCGATTGCGCGCTGGCTGGTTCGCCGCGGCGTCTCGCCGAACACGATCACGGTGATCGGCACGATCGGGTCGGTGGCCGCTCCGCTGTGGTTCATGTCGCGCGACCAGCTGTTCGCCGCCGTACTGGTCACCACGGGTTTCTGCCTGTTCGACCTGCTCGACGGGACAATGGCGCGGATGCGCGGTGGCGGGACCGCGTTCGGCGGCGTGCTCGACTCGACGTGTGACCGGCTGGCCGACGGCGCGGTGTTCGCCGCCGTCATCTGGTGGTGCCTGGTGGTCACCGACCAACCTGCGCTGGCCGCCGGTGCGCTGATCTGCCTGGTGGCCGGGCAGGTCGTGCCCTACGTCAAGGCGCGGGCCGAGGCGGCGGGACTGTCCGCGGACGGCGGCATCGTCCAGCGACCGAGCCGGCTCATCGTGATCGGCGTCGGAGCCCTGTTCGCGGGCCTCGGAGTGCCGTACGCACTGGCGATCGCGGTGTGGCTGCTCGCGGCCGCGACGGCGGTCACCGTCGGGCAGCGTCTGCTGGCGGCGTATCGCAGCGATGCGGTGAAGGAGCAGCGCCGGTGAGCGCGTTGAGCGAGTGGGCGGTCGACCTCGGTTTCGGAGCGGGCTGGCGGCTGGTGCGCAGGCTGCCCGAACCCGTGGCCAGGGCGGCTTTCCGGGCCGGCGGTGACCTGGCCGGCCGGCGCGACGGCCCGACCAGACAGCTGAGGGCAAACCTGCGCCGGGTCGTGCCCGACGCGTCGCCCGAAGAGTTCGACGCGCTGATCCGCGCCGCGATGCGCTCCTACGCCCGCTACTGGTATGAGGCATTCCGGCTGCCCACGATGGATCATGTCAAGGTCCACGAGCGGATGCACGCAGACGCGATCGGCTTCGAGCACATGCAGGCGGCGCTGGAGGCCGGGCGGGGAGTGATCGTCGCGCTGCCGCACAGCGGCAACTGGGACGCCACCGCGGTCTGGCTCATCGAGTGGCTGCGGCGTGAGGGCGCGCCGGCCACTGTGGCCACGGTGGCCGAGCGGCTGCGGCCGGAGTCGCTGTATCGGCGATTCGTGGACTACCGGGAGTCCCTCGGGCTCGAGGTGCTGCCGTTGTCCGGCGGCGAGAGCTCCCCGTACCCCACGCTGGCCCGCCGGCTCAACGACAACGGCGTGGTCGCGCTGGTGGCCGACCGCGACCTGTCCGGCCGCGGAGTCGAGGTCAGCTTCTTCGGTGAACCCGCGCGGATGCCGGCCGGTCCGGCACTGCTCGCAGCGCGTACGGGTGCGGCGTTGTTGCCGTTGAGCGGGTGGTTCACCGCCGACGGTTGGGGCATCCGCGTTCAGCAGGCGATCCCGGTACCCACGGTGCGTGCCGGCCGCGGGGCCACCCAGCAGCTCGCGGACGCGCTGGCCACGGAGATCGCCGAGCATCCGGTGGACTGGCACATGATGCAGCGGGTGTGGCTGGCGGACATGCCCGTGACGCAGCTACGGGAAGCGGTGCGGTGAACGCGTCGACAGCCCGCCGCTCGCCCGACCGGTCGGGGACGGGGCGCGGGCCGCTGCGGATCGGCATCGTCTGCCCGTACTCGCTCGAGGTCCCCGGCGGTGTGCAGGTGCACGTTCTCGAGCTGGCCAAGGCGCTGCGGCGGTTGGGCCACTCCGTCGACGTGCTGGCGCCCGCGTCGGACAAGCCCGGCCACGCGGAGCTCCCGGAGTTCGTCACCGCGGCCGGTCGCGGCCACGGCGTGCGCTACAACGGCTCGGTAGCCCGGCTGACCTTCGGCCCGGTGTCCTACAGCAAGGTGCGGCGGTGGCTGGCGGAGCACGACTTTGACGTGCTGCACCTGCACGAGCCGATGGTGCCAAGCGTCTCGCTGCTAGCGCTGGCCGTTGCCGAAGGCCCGATCGTCGTCACGTTCCACACCTCGATGTCCCGATCCCGCGTACTGAGCACGTTCCATCCGATCCTGCGGCCGCTGCTGGAGAAGGTGACGGCACGAATCGCGGTGTCGTCGCTGGCGCGCCGGGTCCAGGTCGAGTATCTCGGCGGCGATGCGATGGAGATCCCCAACGGGGTCGACGTCGCGCTGTTCGCCGACGGGCCCCGGCTGCCCGGATACCCGCGCACGGGCGAGCAGACCCTGGGGTTCCTCGGCCGCTGGGGCGAGCCGCGCAAGGGCATGGCCGTGCTGCTTGACGCGATGCGTGAGCTGGCGCCGACCCGTCCGGGGCTGCGGCTGCTCGTCGCCGGGCGGGGTGACGTCGACGCGCTGCGCAAACTCGCCGGCCCGGCGTTGGTGGAGCGGATAGATGTGCTCGACGACGTGGACGATGCCGTCAAGGCGGCCGCGATGCGCTCGATGGACGTCTTCTGCGCGCCCAACATCGGCGGCGAGAGCTTCGGCATGGTGCTCACTGAGGCGATGGCTGCCGGCACTCCGGTGCTGGCCAGCGACCTCAACGCGTTCCGTCGGGTGCTCGACGACGGCCGATGCGGGGTGCTGGCGCCCACCGGTGACCCGCACGCCCTCGCGACGGCGCTCGGCGACCTGCTCGACGACCCGGCACGGCGAGCGGCGCTCGCGGCGGCCGGTCGGGACCGGGCCGCTGAGCTGGACTGGTCGGTGGTGGCGGCCTCGGTCCTGCAGGTCTACCAGGCGGCGATCGCCGCCGATCCGCGTCGCCTGGTTGCCGCACGGCCCTCGGGTGGCGTGGAGGTCCGGGGGTGAGCACGCTCGAGCTGCTCGGCGTCATCGCCCTGGTGGTCGTCGTGCTGCTGGTCATCGCGTCATGCGTGGTCCGGGCGATCCGGCTGGACCGGCTGCACATCCGCACCGACGCTGCCTATGCGGCGCTGCTCGCCGCTCTGGAACGCCGCGCGGTGGTGGCCAGGGCGGTGGCGACCCTCGTCGGCGACGAACGGCTGCGGCGGGCCGCGGCGTCGGCCGAGATGGCCACCACGGCCCACCGCGAGACCGCCGAGAACGAGCTCGGACATCTGATCGGCGAGCTCGACCGCAGCGCGCTGCCGGCAGAGCTGGCGTTGGAGCTGATCGACGCCGAGCAGCGCGTCATGCTCGCGCGCCGGGTGCACAACGACGCCGTCCGCGACACCCTCGGCCTGCGCTCGCGCCGGTTGGTGCGGTGGTTCCGGCTGGCCGGGGTGACGCCGTTGCCGGCTTACTTCGAGATCGCCGACCCGCACGTCGACGGCACGCCCCGAGTGCGCCCGGCCAGCCGCGTCGTGTTGCTCGACCCAGCCGACCGGGTGCTGCTGTTCGAGTGCGCCGAACCGGGTGGCGGGCAGTCGTTCTGGATCACGCCGGGCGGCGGGCGGGCACCGGGGGAGGACGACCGGACCGCCGCCAGCCGCGAGCTGGCCGAGGAGACCGGGTTGCGGCTGACGCCCGACGAGCTGGTCGGCCCCGTGTGGCGGCGTGAGGTCGTGTTCAGCTCGCAGGGCCGCACACATCTCGCCGACGAGCACTTCTTCCTGGCCAGGACGGACCGCCCCGAGATCGACACTGCCGGGTTCGAGGCCACCGAGCGCGCCTCGGTCCTGCGCTACCGGTGGTGGACGGCCGACGAGCTGTCGCAGACGCCGATCACCGTCTATCCCGCCCAGCTCGCCGAGCTGCTCGGCGAGCTGGGCGGCTTCGGATGGGACGGCAGCACGCTGCGCGTGCGGTAATGCGTTGTGCCTGGGCCGTAGAATGCGAAGGTGCCGACCGACGAGATTTCCCCTGGTGCCCAGCTCGGCACCGCCCGCGTGAAGCGCGGCATGGCCGAGATGCTCAAGGGCGGTGTGATCATGGATGTGGTCACGCCCGACCAGGCGAAGATCGCCGAGGACGCCGGCGCGGTAGCCGTGATGGCCCTGGAACGGGTGCCGGCCGACATCCGCGCCGAGGGCGGTGTGGCCAGGATGAGCGACCCCGACATGGTGGCGAGCATCGTGGACGCGGTATCCATCCCGGTGATGGCCAAGGCGCGGATCGGGCACTTCGTCGAGGCCCAGGTACTGCAGTCGATCGGCGTCGACTACGTCGACGAGTCCGAGGTGCTGACACCCGCAGACGAGGCGCACCACATCGACAAGTGGGCGTTCACGGTGCCCTTCGTCTGTGGCGCGACCAACCTCGGTGAGGCGCTGCGGCGAATCTCCGAGGGCGCGGCCATGATCCGCTCCAAGGGGGAGGCCGGCACGGGCAACGTGGTGGAGGCCACCCGGCACATGCGCTCGATCCGCGGCGCGATGCTGCGCCTGACGACATTGGACGACGCCGAGCGCTACGCCGCGGCCAAGGAGCTGCGGGCGCCCGTGGAGCTGGTGTCGGAGGTGGCCAGCACGGGCAAGCTACCGGTGGTGTTGTTCACCGCAGGTGGCATCGCCACCCCGGCGGACGCGGCGATGATGATGCAGCTCGGGGCGGAGGGCGTGTTCGTCGGCTCGGGAATCTTCAAGTCCGGCGACCCGGCGCGGCGCGCGGAGGCCATCGTCAAGGCCACCACGTTCCACGACGACCCGGACGTGATCGCCAAGGTCTCGCGCGGCCTCGGCGAGGCCATGGTCGGCATCAACCTCAGTGAGCTACCGGCGCAGCAGCGCTACGCCGATCGCGGCTGGTAGCGGCCCCGTCTCTCCTATAGCACCTGGTCATCGGGTAGCGCAGCGCCTGATCGGCAATCTCTGCACGGAGTGATGAAAGACGGTGCTCATGGCGTCTTCCCGCCCGTACCCTCCTGTGACGCATATTACTGGCGAGGTGGAGGGGGCGTATGAGACGCCTGACTATCAGTGGTCTGCTTGCAGTGGGGGCATTGCTCATGAGCTCGTTGCCCGCCAGCGCGGCCGAGCCGGAAACCGGTTCGACGTCCGCCGCCGTCGCGGATCCATGCTCCCCATCGGCTGCGCCCCCGGCGCCCCCGGCGCCTGCTTGTTCGGGCAACGGAACGACCGCTGCGGAGACGTTCAAATGGGGCCAGCCCAATCGGGTCGAGGAGTTCGACGGCCCATTGGGGGCGGCCTGGGGCGTTTACGACGGCCCGGGGCACGGAGGGAACGGCACCCGGACACCCAACGCCGTCAGCCTGCGCGACGGGATCATGACCATCACCGGCGACTCGTCCGGAGCCACGGCTGGGATGGCTTGGATCCCGGGGCAGAAATACGGTCGGTGGGAGGCTCGGGTCAGGTCACCGGTCAGCGACCCGTCCTACAACTCCCTGCTGCTGCTCTGGCCGGACGAGGAGAACTGGCCGGTCGGCGGGGAGATCGACTTCATGGAGATCTCCGACCCCGCCCGGCAGCGGGCCGACATCTTCGTGCACTACGGAGCGGATAACTCCCAGACCCAGGGGAAGGTCGATGTCGACGCCACGCAATGGCACAACTGGGCCGTCGAGTGGACGCCTGACCACATCGCGGCGTTCCTCGACGGCAAGCAGTGGTATCGCACGACCGATCCCGTGGTGCAGCCCCCCGGTCCGATGCACCTGTGCATCCAGCTCGACTGGTTCCCAGATGGGGGAACGCCCAAGACGTCGACGATGGAGATCGCCTGGGTCAAGCAGTACCCGGCCGGCGGAGCTGCGTCTGGAGGCTGAGCTGCGGACTCGGATCGGAGCGGGGGTCCCGATATCCGCCGTGGCGGTCGGGCGTAATGTGACCGAGGGGTTTGGCGATGAGTTGATGTATCGCCGACCGGCCGCGGCGGCAAGGAGATGTGGTGCCGATCGTTCCCGATCCACCGGGTGGGGTTTCTACGAAGCCCGGTAGTAGAATGGCGCCGAGCAGTCCGCCAGCGCCCCGAATCGCCGACGGTAAGGAGAGCACGCGTGTCTGATCTCCGAGAACTCCCCAGGCACAGCACCAACCGGCGACGTTCCCCGGCGCTGCTGATCATCGGTATCGCGGTCGTTGTGGTCGTCGCCCTCGTGGCGACGCTGGCCATTGTGCTGACGCGCGGTGACTCGCCGGAGCCAGGTGGGGCAGGCGCGCGGGCTGACGGCTCGACGACTGCGGCCGAGAGACTCGCGTGGGGTCAGCCGAATCGGGTCGACGAGTTCGACGCTGGCCTCGGACCGGATTGGAACGTCTACGACGGCGTTGGTCACGGCGGGAACGGTCGGCGCTCGCCCGACGCGTTCAGCACCTCCGGCGGCGTGCTGACGGTCACCGGCGACGGCGAAGGCACGACCGGCGGCATGGGGTGGGGCAGCGGGCAGAAGTACGGGCGGTGGGAGGCTCGGGTCAAGGCGCCTGTCGGCGATCCGACCTACAGCGCCCTGGTGCTGCTCTGGCCCGACGCGGAGAACTGGCCGGTGGGCGGCGAGATCGACTTCATGGAGTTGACCGACCCCACCCGGCAGAGCGCCAAGCTATTCGTGCACTTCGGAGAGAACGACTTGAAGGTCGAGAGCGCCGTGGCGGTCGACGCGACCCAGTGGCACAACTGGGCGGTGGAGTGGACGCCGGATTACATCGCGGCCTACCTGGACGGCAAGGAGTGGTACCGCGTCACTGACAAGGCGGTCCAACCACCCGGACCCATGCACCTGACGATCCAGCTCGACTGGTTCCCGGAGGGCGACGGCCAGGTCAAGACGTCGAGCATGCAGGTGGACTGGGTCAAGCAGTACCCGCTCTGAGGTCGCGCTAACGTCGGGCTCCTCCGCGGCTCGGCTGCATCGGACCGGGATCGAACCAGTCCGGTACGGGGGCCCTCATACCCGGCTCGATCGCCTCGGCGGAGTTGAAGTGGTCCTTCTTCGCCGTTCCGCGTACCCGCTGCACGGCGCGGTTGGCAAACCAACCGGCGACCGACGTGACGACCCGGGCGATCTCTCGGCGGGGCGGCGAGGCGTACTCCTTGAGCGCGCGGCGGTACCACGCCACCTGCTCGTCCCGCGCATGCTCGAGGCTGTAGTGACGGCGGACCAGGTCCAGCGCGAAGGCGGCGTTGTCCTTGCGCAGTTCGCCGTCGCTGAGCAACCGGCCGAGCAGATCCACCAGGACGTCCTCGCCGGTGCCGCCGCCGCCGATGCCGTAGAAGCCCCGCCACCGGAACTCGCGCGCAGACTGCGCGTCGAGGATCCGGAAGTAACCGTGCTCACCCTGCACGATGCATGGCTTGCCGAAGGCCATCGCCCGCAACAGCGACCCGCCCATGCCCAGGATGACGTCGGCGGATGCGTAGGCCGGGCGCGGATCGAGACGTTCGCCGGTCAGCACCACGACATCGCGGCCGGCGCGCGCGTTGGTCTCATCGGCAAGTGCCCGCAGCTCCGGCATCGCCGGGCCGTCGCCCACCAGCACCAGGCGCATGCGGTGCCGCGGCGCGAGCCGCGCGGCGGCACGGACGGCGGTCTCCAGCCCCTCCTGCTTCAGCGCGCGCGCGAAGCGGCTGACCACCACCACCATGAGCTCGTCTGGTGCTACGCCAAGCTCGGAGCGAAACTCGCTGCCGCCGGGATAGTCGGGGAACTGCGCCACGCAGTCGGTGGGGATCTCGAGCACCCCAACGGATCCGCTGCGCTTGCGGATCTCGGAGGCGATCAGCGGGCTGCACACCTGCAGCGGAACCGAGCCCGGCATGAAATCCGGGACGGCCATGCTGTTGACCGTCATCGTCATCGGGACTCGGTCGCGCAAGTGCGCTCCGACGAACGTGAGCAGCGACGGGGTCAGCTCGTAGGTGTGCACGAGGTCCGGTCCAAAAGCCCGGGTCACCTCGAGCAACCGGCGATAGCCCGGTATCGCACGCCTAACGGCCCGGCCGGGCAAGTCGTACTCCAGCGCCTCGAAACGCAGGCCACGGTCTTTGATCACGTCGAGGAGAACCCCGGGTGGGCCCGCGACGAGGACCTCGTGACCCAGGTCGTGGACACCGGAGGCGAGGTCGATGGCGGCCATCTGGCTGCCGCCGATCTCGAGGTGATGGATCACGACGAGCACACGCAGCCGGCGGTCGGCGTTGTCCTCGATCCCCTGCCCTTGCGGTCGGATCGGTGTCACGTCCTCAGCCCTTCCCTATCTCTAACATTAAGTACGTTCGGTCACGGCGTCCGCGGCGGCGCGCGCTATGTTCGTTGAGGCCGGCACCGGTACCGGCTCGGTCACCGGCGGGGGCTTGCGCAGGAGCGAGACCTGGTTCGCGCGCATGAACCGGATCAGCGGGACGATCACGATCGCGGCGGCGATGGCCTCCGCAATGAGGTAGGCCCAGCCCGCCCCGTCGATTCCCAGTCTCGGGATGAGAGCCAGCGCCAGCCCGATCACCATGATTGCGCTCAGCAGCTGAATCGCGACGACTCGACCCATCTGGTTCTTCACCCGGGAGGTGGTGACGTACATGAGCACGATGATCGTGAAGGGAATCGCCGCCACCATCAGCCGCAGCACCGTGGTTCCTTCAGCGGCGTAGTCCGGACCGAGGAACGAGAGCAGCCATGGTGCCGCGACCAGCAGGAACGGCACCCCAAGGCCGCCGACCAGGAAGCTCAGCCGGAACGTCCGGCGCATCAGCGCGGCGATCTGCGGCCCGTCGTGCGAAGCCTCCACCATATACGACGAGCTGATGTTCCAGATCAGCACGCCGAGTGACTCGGCGATCAACCACGGCAGCGCATAGTACGCGTTGGCCTGAGTCCCCAGCTGCGACACGACGATCAGCGGCAGCGACAATGGGATCACGACAGCCATTGCGCCGGTAGCGTACTCGGCAAGGAAGATGATCCCGAGACCTCGGCGGCTCGGCATCTCGGCGGCTCCGCTCGCCGGCGGCGGTCGGTTGGGCAGCACACGCCCCAGCAGCAGCGGGTTGATGATCAGCACCGTCAACAGGCACGGTATCGCCCAGGCCAGCACGATCCCGCCGTCCAGCACCAGGGCGGAGAACAACACCAGCAGCCCCAGCTTGGCCAGTGCGAACAGCAGCTGCTCGAGCGGCACCCACCGCGCTGCTCGGAGGCCGATGAGCACCCAGTCCTGCAGGACGAAGATGCAGAACAGGACCACGAGCAGGGGGAACGTCGCTCTGTCCAGCCAGGAGTCGAAGAGCGCGTCGTTGGGGATGAACAGGACGAAGCCGACGCCGAGGATGGCGCCGATCCCGGTGGCCGCGCCGTAGCCGGCAAGCACCACCGACCTGGACTTCCCGCCGGCCGACGCGAGGACCCGGCTGAAGAGCAACCCGATGTTGGAGCTCGCCAGCAGGCTCAGCATCGTGGCGGTCGACAGGACGGCGGACGCCCGACCGACCTCTGAGGCCGGCAACCGCGCTGCGACCGCCCAGAAGCCCAGTCCGACCAGTGCCGTGATCCCGGTGGCGGCCATCAGCGCCAGGGCGTTGAGCTCGAGGCTCGGGGCGAATCGGCGGCGGCTCACCGGGGCAGGCTCCCGGTCGACCGCAGGCCCATCCATGCCGAGTCCACCCGTTCGAGTTAGTCGCAGCTACCGACCGACGACGCATGCTACCGACCGGGCCGGCGGGCCTAACTCACCGCTCTGCACACCTGCCCGACGGGATGCCTAGACGTACTCGGTGAGCAGGACGGCCGCGCTGCTCGGCTGCAGCGCGGCGTAGACGTGGGCAACGTCGCCGCGGAAGCGGGCGTAGTCGCCCGGCCCGAGCTCGATCTCGGCGTCAACCGGTCCCGCACTGATGCGGCCGGCCGTGACGACCAGGTGCTCCACGGTGCCGGGCGTGTGCGGCTCTGCGACTCGGGCGCCGCCCGGCTCCAACGCGATGAGATACAGGTCGCGGCGGGTGCCGGGCGGGCAGGTGGACAGCAGCGTGCCGGTGAACCGCACGTGGTCCGAAGGAATCGCAATCCCGTCGCCGGCCCGCACCACATGCACGGGCGGTGCCGGCGGATCGACCAGCCGGCTGAACGGCACCTCCAGCGCCACCGCGAGCGCCCACAGCGTCTCGACGCTGGGGTTGCCGCTGGCCGACTCGAGCTGATGCAGCGTCGACTTGGCGATGCCTGCCTTGCGGGCGAGTCCGGTGAGCGAGAGGCCGGCGCGGTCGCGTTCGCGCCGGATTGCGGCGGAGATCGTCTCGAGTGGCATACGGCTCACTGGTCTCCCCGTTTTCGGATTGACGAGCGTCGAGCGTGCTGTTCAGTATGGACTACTATGCGTTCGATTCTACGAACACTCTATCCGGGCGATCTTCGCGATGCGTTGGTGATCGGCGCGGCCATCACGCTGGTGGGTGCCGCGTTCGGCGCGCTAGCCGCGTCGGCGGGGCTGCCGCTGGTGATGATCATGGCGATGTCCCTGCTGGTGCTGGCGGGGGGATCG
>Ga0136614_10002644_pt1 | contig 11205 bp, 8 predicted proteins | sample AntDrymUQ2792106_2_FD_106643 | JGI IMG/M metagenome (GOLD analysis project Ga0136614, IMG submission 106643) | Polar desert sand microbial communities from Dry Valleys, Antarctica - metaG UQ279 (21.06) | ecosystem: Environmental > Terrestrial > Soil > Desert | place: Antarctica: Dry Valley... | reverse complement strand
CACCTGCCACCTTTCAGGGCGCGCTGTATGCTTCTGTTGTCGAGCGTTTTGCAAATGGCGTGGAGTTATTGCAAGATACCTGTCCCGGGCTTGTTCAGCAGATCGAGCAGGGTAATTTAGATGGCGAAGAGACGCGCAGGATTTTGGAGGAGGCCCTCCTGCCCATGCTTGAAAAAAATATTGATACAGTTGTGTTGGGATGTACTCACTATCCGTTTGTGATCCCGCTCATTCAGCGTATCGTCGGGGACGCAAAGCGTGTGCGGGTGATCGATCCCGCTCCTGCGGTGGCGAAACAGGTCCGGCGTGTGCTCGAAGCGAGAGGCACGAGGAGTCAATCCGGATCACAGGGTGATCTAAAATTATATACATCGGCTGATCCCGATCGGCTCAAATCCATGCTGCCGGTATTATTGGGGGAGGGTGGAGAGGTGGAAGGAGTTGAGTGGGTGAGTGATCATGTCGTTGCGAGGGAGCCGCTTAGCGGCGACCGAAGCAATCTCCACTCGTAAGGAGGGGATTGCTTCGCTGCGCTCGCAACACTTGCACCTGGCGCAAGTGCAGGTGTGACACGTTACAACGCCCAGGCAAGCATCATGCCAAAGATCGCGATGATGATACCCAGGTGCAAAAACAAATTACTGCCCGTGACCAGATTGTCGAGCCCAAAGATGAATGGCAAAATGAAATTGATGATCACCAACAGGATGCCGAGCAAGGGCAGCAGTCCTTTGCGATGCGCGAAATAGTTCGATGCATTATCCAGCAGTCTGGAAAGCCATCTCATATTTCTTCCTCTTCTTCAGGTTCGCGATGGTTGTTCGAAGATACTTGCCAGCCGCTGAACTGCGCCAGCAAACGCCCGGGGATGCGTCCCTGCATCAGCACACCGCCGCGCCCATGTTCAACACGCTCGATCTGCCCGACCTCATGGAACAATGAGATCAATGCGCCCTGCTGGTAGGGGAGCCGCACGAGGACCGGCGCATACGTTTCGTATAGCTCCTCCTGGATGACTTTCAACAGATCTTTGATTCCATCTCCCTTCAAGGCGGAAATGGTTACTGCCTTCGAGTAATGACTTACTACATCCTTTGCGGACTCGGGGTCGCGCAGCCGGTCAACCTTATTCAATGCGGTCACGACAGGGATGTGATTCGCGCCGAGTTCAGCGAGAGTCTGCTGCACGGCTTCGAATTGATTCAAGGCGTTCGGGTGTGAAATATCCACCAGGTGTAAAAGCAGGTCTGATTCCACAATTTCTTCAAGCGTGGCATGAAAGGCCTCGATCAATGTTGTCGGTAATTTTTGAATAAAGCCAACTGTATCCGTGAAGAGAGCCTGATATCCCCCGGGAAGATTCACGCGGCGAGTAGTGGGGTCAAGCGTTGCGAACAATTGATCGGCTACATACACTTCCGATTTCGCTATTTTGTTCATCAACGTGGATTTGCCGGCGTTCGTATAACCAACCAATGCAACAGTTGGGATTCGTGAACGTTTGCGCTGGGCGCGATAGCGCATGCGATGGGCGCGTACCTTTTCCAGTTCTTTTTTGAGATGAGATAGGCGCTTGCGGATGGCACGTTTGTCCACTTCAAGCTGCGTTTCGCCGGGACCGCGCAAACCCACGCCGCCTGGCGAGCCTGCTCGTCCGCCGCCGCCGCCTGCCTGGCGCTCGAGATGGGTCCATTGGCCGGTGAGGCGCGGCAGATAGTATTCATATTGTGCCAGTTCCACTTGCAGCATGCCTTCACTCGTATGAGCGTGCTGCGCGAAGATATCCAGGATCAGTGCAGTACGGTCGAGCACGCGCACGTTCCGTCCCAATGTTTCCTGTAATTCACGCTGGTGGCGCGGGGAAAGTTCATCATCGAAAATCACAACTTGCGAAAGCGTTTCTTCAACGAGGGCTCTTAATTCTTCCACTTTGCCGGGGCCGATGTAGGTCTTGACGTGAGGACGGTCCAGCTTCTGTGTCAGTTCGCCTGCGACGTCAAGCCCGGAGGTGTCGGACAGTAGTGCCAGCTCAGTCAGCGAATCTTCGAGCGGCATCAGTGATTTCTGTTGAAATAGCCCCACGCCCACTAGAAAGGCGCGTTCACGCGGCAGGGTGGTTTGTTTAGGAATTCTTCTTGACATTTATTTAATGATATCTTCCTTTTGTCTTATCAGGAAACTGCTGAAAGTATGTGTTCGATTACTCTTTTGTCCCAAGTGTATCAAATAACTTCGCCATTTTGGGGTCAGGCGATTCCATGCGGGCGGGGAGGAGGATATGGAACGTGGAACCCGGACATCTGATTTCATCGTAGCCCTCCGATTCAACCCAGATCGAGCCCCCATGCGCTTCGAGAATACCGCGCGCGATTGGCAATCCCAGACCAGGGCCGCCACCTTTGAATTTTGTCTTTCCGCTGGAGTGCAATTCCACCTGCCCCAGCTGCCCGAACTTTTCAAATATCAAAGCCTGGTCTGCGGGTGAAATACCGATGCCGGTATCTGTGATGATCACTTCGATAAAGCCGGGTAATTTCCTGCCGTTAATGGTGATCGTACCGCCGTCGGGTGTGTATTTGATCGCATTGTTGATCACGTTTCTTACTGCCTGCATAATGCGCGGCGAGTCTATATAGATCCATTGTTTGCCTCCTTCATAGGGCCGGATATCCATTGTAAGTTTCCGGTTGCGCATGATCGTTTTGAATTCAATGGATAATGCTTCGATCATCTGGCTGACCTGCATGGGTTGAAAATTCAACTGGAGCAGATCGTTGTCAATCATCGAAACGTCTATCATATCGTCCACGATGGTGCGCAGGCGTTCTATGCCGGTGTCAATTCCTGCAATCAAGCTCTCCAGACTCACGCCCTTGTTTTCGCGCATCAAGTCTTCCATCATGGAGGCGTACCCTTCGATCAGGGTGAGCGGGGTCTTGAGTTCGTGCGCAGCCACCGAAATGAACGCAGACTTGCTCCTATCCACACGCTGCAGTTGTTTCTGCACCTTGTCCATCTCACTGGAAATATGTTCCACACGCGTTTCCATCTCATAGCGAGCCACTACTCCCAGCCCATAGGTGTAAATGGGGATAACCGCTGCAAGCAGATCGAGCGCCTGCTGCTTCGTCAGAGTCTCACGCGCCACCTGAATGGTCAAGGCGATCATACGGTTGATAAGGAACGAAACGTGGTACAGACCCTGCTCCAGATCCGTTTCCGTGGAGGATTTTGCCCAGTCCAAAAGAATAGGCTCCATCCATGCCGGGTCGCCCGTGGTGACAGATTGCTCGAGCAGTTCGAAGAAGCGCGACAGCTGCTCCTCAAAACCGGCTCGCACTTCCATGCCGCGCGCTAATTCATGCCCGACACGTTCAATCCATGCAGAACGGATCTTCGTAAGCACTTTTTGGATGGTGGTTGTTGTTTTCTTTGGCATCTATATACATGTCACCCTGAGGCAGCCTGTGTCGCGACAGAAGGGTCTCAAACGGTACAGTAGAGATGCTTCGTCGTGGCGCCAAAGACGCCACTCCTCATTATGACAAGCCATATTTTATCAGGGTTGCCCGCTTTGTTGCATTACCCACACTAGCAGCGTTTTTCCTACAGCTTGCAAACTTTCTGCCGAGACCTTATCGGGCGTATCCTGCAACGTGTGCCAGTAAGGGTAGTCGAAATCAATGATAAGCACTGTTGGTATCCCTGCCTGCAAGAAAGGCCTGTGATCATCGAACATGGAATGTTTGTATTCCGAGATGAACTTGCCGCCATATCCCAGGCTTCTCGCTGTCCGCCATAGTTTAGCCATCAAATCCGGGTTCGAATTGTGTTCCTTGTAAATATTCAGATCTGCATCGCCGATCATATCCACAATGACGACTGCTTGGGGCTGGACCGGATTATTCCGGACGAATTCCGGGGAGCCCAGCGTCCAGTCCCAGCCTTTGATATTCCCATTATCTTCCGCATCGAAGAAAACAAGCCAGATGGGAACGGTATCCTCAGGAAGTGTACGTGCAAGCTCGAGCAAAACGGCGACGCCTGATCCACCGTCATTCGCACCGGGTACGGGCTTCTTATGGTTTTCCGGATTAGGATCGTTATCGGCAAACATGCGCGTATCGTAGTGTGCGCCGAGGATGATTTGTGGAGGCTCATCGCTTCTCTTTGCGATTACATTCTTGATTGGATGTCCCAGCGCTTCGGACTCCTGGACTTCGACCTGCCAGCCCACCGCGACGAGTTCATCACGCATCCATTCCCGGATTTTTGTATGTCCCTCGGTCCCGGGTATGCGCGGCCCGAATCCGACTTGCGTCTCCACATCTGCGTAGGCGCGCTGTCCATTGAAGGTAGCGGGATCAATTTCCGGCTGCGCAGGACGCGAATATGAATATATATACCAGCCTGCCGCGATCAGTACCAACGATGTGAGGATTGATAGGAAAAGCCTGGCGGATCTATTTGTCACGCGCCATTTGCTCCCACGCCGGGGACAGCGGCTGGAGCAATCAGGCTTAGCGCGAGCTGTAAATCCACCAGGGCGCGTTCTGCATAAGCGCCGGCGCGTTCGCGTTTGCCAAGTTTCGACGTGCTCTCAAGTGCAGGCAGGATCCCAAAGTTGGCTTTCATGGGCTGGAAATCTTTTAAGTCCGCATGTGTAACATAATGGCATAACGCGCCCAACATGGTCGTTTGCGGGAGCACGATCGGTTCTTCGTGATGATGCACCCGCGCCGCATTGACACCCGCGAGCAGGCCTGTAGCGATATTGCCCATATACCCTTCCACGCCTGTGATTTGACCCGCGAAAAATAAGTCATCGCGTTGGACGTGTTGAAGGGTGGGGCGCAGGAGTTTTGGGGAAGCAATGAACGTATTTCGGTGCATCTGCCCGTAACGGATGAACTCGGCATTTTCAAGTCCGGGAATAAGCCGTAAGACACGTTTTTGCTCGGGGAATTTGAGATTGGTTTGAAAGCCGACCAGGTTGTAAAGACTGCCCGCCAGGTTATCCTGACGCAATTGCACCACGGCGTAGGGGCGTCTGCCTGTGCGCGGGTCTCTGAGCCCAACGGGGCGCATCGGGCCGAAGGCAAGCGAATCAATGCCACGCTCGGCAATAATCTCAACCGGCAGACAGCCTTCAAAGAAATGCCCGGCTTTTACACCGCTCTTAATCGCATCTTCAAATGAGCGCAATTCGATGCGCTGCGCGTTCAATAGCGCTTCGACAAATGCGTAATATTCCTCCCGGCTGAGCGGACAGTTTATGTAATCACCTTCGTCCTGTTCGCCTGTGCCATAACGTGAGGCACGGAAGGCAATCTGCATGTTGATCGTATCTGCATCGACGATCGGGGAGATGGCGTCGAAGAAAAAAAGATGTTCTTCACCGCTGAGCGCCGCTATGGAATGCGAAAGGGCGGGGGAAGTGAGTGGTCCGCTTGCGATAATGGCTGGCGAATTAGGGATTTCTTTCATCTCTTCGCGAACGATCTCAAAATTAGGCTGGCTCTCAATCCGTTCCGTGACCAGCCGCGCAAAAAGCTCGCGGTCGACAGCGAGTGCGCCGCCCGCAGGCAGGGAGGCGGCTTCAGCGCATTCGAGGAGCATGGAGCCGAGCATCCGCATTTCATTTTTGAGCACGCCCGAGGCGCGGTCCGGGAGGTTCGAACCAAGGGAATTCGAACAAACGAGTTCAGCCAGATCGTGCGTCTGATGCGCTCCTGTCTGCACGGATGGGCGCATTTCGAAGAGTCGCACGCGTAGTCCACGTTGTGCGGCTTGAAAAGCGGCCTCGCTTCCGGCAAGCCCGCCTCCGATTACAAGTAAATCAGTCATAAGACGATTTTACCATTTTGGACCTCGACCTGACGGACAGTGCGCGCTTCGCACTGTCCGTCAGGTCGAGCGGCGCTCTGTTGTATAATTAACCCGGAATGCCAGATTATACGACGACAGTAAACCAACTTAAAGAGACCAGCCAGTTGACGGGAGTGGCCTGGGCTGCACTGGCAGAGCGCGAGGCCGGCAAGTGGCGCATCCTTACAAAGTATCATCTTGCAAAAAAGACCCAGCCTGCACTGGTGAAGTTCCTCAGCAAGACAGAGGTTGATTCCTTTCTGTGCGGCGCACTCAGCGGTGGACAAAGCCGTTCGGTCTCTTTGCCTGAATCCAGCAGCCTGGATGCAGGCAGGTTGTTCGCTTTCCCTCTGCAGGGGGGTTCCCGCGTTGTGCTTACAGCGGTGGATCAGCTGGGCAATGAAGCGCAGCGTATTTGGCGGCTGGTCACCTCCATGATGGAGACTGAAGCACCTGGATCCGACGTTTCTGCTTCCTCCTCGGTTGCTGCTTCACTGCTGGTCCCTGACCTGGACTCGGAAAATCCGTACGATCTGCCGCGCGCCCTGGATCGGGCACTCGCCTCTTTTGTGCGCATCGTTTCGGTACAGGGTGGCTGGCTCGCGGTTCGACGCGGCGAATCCCTTGAAGTGCGTGCGCAATGGGACGCGCCCTCATGTTTCAGCCTCGTCCTTTCCATTGAAGCAAATACTCTGCTCAGGCGTATGAGTCGCAATCTGACACCAATGGTTGTCACTCGCGGTGATGCTCTTTGGTCTGAGATTCCTCATAAGGGATTAAAGTCAAATACGCGCCTGTGGATTTGTGTGCCGCTTGTTATCGGTCAGCGGTTGATCGGAGCAGTTGCATTGTGGCGCACAAGCGCATTCCAGCGTGATGAATGGAACCGCTTAATAGACCTGGCGACGCAGATCGCGCCCTCAATTGAAACGATCATCACATTTGCGGAAATGGCTGGTCACCTGCGGCGACTGGCAATGCTCAACGATTTTGCCATTACCATCTCTTCAGGACGTACTCTCGATCAGATCGCGCGGCGCATGTTCGCGTTGCTTTCGCGTGCATTTGGGACCGAACTGATTGGGCTCTACTTGTTATCTTCCGATAACCGCCTGCTGAATGAATATCGAAGCAGTGATGGGAATGTGACCTCTACGGTGCGCAGTGCGGAAGATCACCGGATCGCTCCTTTGCTCAAAAGTGAGGCTCAGAAGGTGCGCCTGAGCGAAACACAGGCCGATGACTCCTTGCCTCTGTATGAGGGCGCGTTATCAGGGTTATATGTTCCGTTGCGTTACAGGGGCCAGACAATCGGCACCCTGTGTGTGGAAAGCACCAGGAACAACGCGTTCAATCTGTATGATGAAAGCCTGATCGTCGTGATTGCCAGTCATCTGGCCAGCCTGGCGGATTACACCCGGCTGCGCGAAGAAGCGGAAGGACGGGCACGCAATCTGGGGCTTATCCATGAAGTGGTGCAGCAGGTGATCGGTCTCACAGATCCGCGCGCAGTGGCAGAGATCACTTCTGAGCTGCTTGCGCGTTATTTTGCCTACGAACTTGCCGTGGTCTTCATTGCTGACGAAAAAGGGAATTTGACAATTGGCGGCTTTGGCGGAGCAAGTCAGAACGTTGTAAAACGCGCCATGAAATCCTTTGAGTATCCCGTTATTGGAGGGATCACCGGCCATGTTTTCGAGACTGGCGAAAGTATGGTGGTCAATGATGTTTTGCAGAACAAGCTTTATCGTTCCATTAAGGGTTGGCAGGCAGGTTCTGAGATGTGCGTGGCGATCCATGAAGGGATAAGAGTTCTCGGCATCATTGACGTGGAAAGCAGTTCACAAAATGCGTTCACTCATAACGACTTCATGGCACTCGAATCCCTTGCAGGCATCCTGGCAAGTGTAATTACAAGTGCGGACCAATATCAACGCCTGCAGCTTACCATCAGTCAATTGCGCTCGACGCAGGTGGAATTGCGTGCTCGTATGGAAGCACAACGTTCAGCGGAAAATCGCCTTATTCAAGCGGCAAAGCTCGCTGCGGTCGGCGAAATGGCCGCAGGTATTGCACATGAATTGAACAATCCATTGACTTCCGTAACAGGCTTCGCGGAGCTGGCATTGGAAGGTGTGCCGGAAGGAAGCGAAACGCGCACAGACCTTGACATGGTTTTACGTGAGGCGCTTCGGGCGCGTGATGTGGTGCGCCGCCTGCTTGATTTCGCGCGTCAGAGCGAAAGCATGAGAGCGCGTGCATCGCTGAACAACGTGATCGAGGACGTGGTTGCCTTGAGCCGCCACCTTATTCGTACAAACGGGGTGGAATTGTCACTTGAACTGGAAGAGGAACTCCCCTGGGCCACAGTGGATGCTAATCAGATGAAGCAGGTGCTGCTCAATCTTGTACACAACGCCCTGCAGGCGATGCCTAACGGTGGCAAGATGAAGATCACGACCCAATCTGGCTCCCGCCATCAGCGCGATTGGGTTGTGATATCCGTTCAAGACACCGGTGAGGGGATTGCACAACTGGAGCAGACTCGCATCTTCGAACCCTTCTATACCACGAAAGGCAATCAAGGTGGCACAGGATTAGGGCTCTCGGTCACGTACGGGATTGTGACGGATCATGGCGGTCAAATTGATGTTGAAAGTCAGCAAGGCACCGGATCAAAATTCATAGTATGGCTGCCATTATGATCAGTTTTCGCGAGAGGAGTGTTCCTCCTGGCTCGCAGTGAAATATAATAACTATGGAAACACTTTCAATTCTTGTTGTAGATGATGAACCCGGCATTGCATTATTGTGCAAACGCATCTTAGTCCGCGCAGGCTATCAGGTTACGTCAGAGACGGATCCGCGTATTGCAATCGAGCGTCTACAGGAGATGCACTTTGATTTGCTGCTGGTTGACATCCGAATGCCCGAATTGGATGGTTTCGATGTCATCTCCCGTGCAAAAATAGTTCAACCTGATATTGCTGTTCTGGTAATGACGGGCTTTGGCACGGTCGAAACTGCCATACGCGCCCTGCGCCAGGGTGTGGACGGTCTATTGTTGAAGCCGTTCGAAAAGAGCCAGGAACTTATTCAGGCAGTTCGCCAGGCGTTATCTGATAATCAACGCAAGCGTGATACCGCGCGCCTTTCGGCGTTGCGCCCTTTATTCAATGTTACTGAAACGCTCTTTGCGGAAACAGATCGAAACCGGTTGCTTGACCTGATCGTCACAGCCATCTGCGATCATCTTTCTTGCTCGAATGCAGCCTATTATGAAGTAAAAAATGGAAACGTAACCATCATCGCACAACGCGGCAAAGTCCTTCAGGCGGAAAGTTCCAATTTCGCCGAGCAGCTTTTACGCCGCGTCGATATGGATGGAGATCCAATGGTGATCAATGCAATAGGTCCAGGGGAGGCGGACGCGCAGTCGCTTCTTTCCATCCTTGGGCTTGGCGCGGTAATCCTGATACCGGTTGCGCGTTCCGATCTGCATAGCGTGTTTTTTGCCGGGCGCGACGCCAGCGCCGTAGAGCGTCCGTTCCGCGGTGCCGATCTGGAATTGTTCTTTGTATTGGCGCGTCAGGCTGTTGTGGCGATGGAAAATGCGCGGCTGTATGCGGATTTGCGCGATTATGTCCGCCGGGTGGAGGATTCGCAGCAGGCGATGCTGCGCGCCGAAAAAATGGCAGCGGCAGGGCGTCTGACCGCATCCATTGCACATGAAGTGAATAATCCGTTGCAGTCAGTGCAGAATTGTTTGCATCTGGCAGGGCGTGATGATCTGCCTCCTGAAAAGCGCAAGGAATATTTTGAACTTGCGCGAAACGAGCTTGAGCGCTTGATGAAAACGATGCAGCGTATGCTCGATTTTTACCGTCCCGGCGCTGCCAGGGTTAAGCGTGTGGACGTGCTGGACTTATTAAAACACGTGTTAAGCCTTACTTCTCAACAGCTGGGGCAGCGTCAAATTCAGGTAACAACCGACCTGCCCGATTCGCTGCCGCCTATTTATGCGGTCAGCAGCCAGATTCAGCAAATATTCTTTAATTTGATACTGAATTCGTTTGATGCCATGCCTGGCGGTGGGGATCTAAAAATCAGCGCTCGGGAATTGAATCAGGGAGTCGAAATGACGTTTCAAGATAATGGCCCCGGGATCCCGCAAGATCGACGCAATAACATTTTTGAACCTTTCTTCAGCACAAAGGAAGGCGGCACCGGTTTGGGCCTTACGGTGAGTTACAATATTGTCACAGCACACGGTGGCACGCTTGATCTTGCCAATCAGAAAGACTCAGGCGCCTGCTTTCGATTATTTTTGCCGATGGGAGATGCACAATGAAGTCCAATATTCTTGTCGTTGACGACGAACCGGTTGCTCGTCAATCCCTGACTGATATCCTGCGCCTGGAAGGATTCTCGGTGAACTCTGTGCCCAACGGACAGGCCGCAGTTGAGTACGTCCGCACTAATCCCGTGGAATTGTTGGTAGTAGATCTGCGCATGCCGGGCATGGATGGGCTGGAAGTAATCCAGGTGGTCAATCAAATCGCACCCGAGACCGAAGTAATTCTATTAACCGCTTTTGGAACTACAGAGACTGCGATACAAGCACTGCGCCTGCGTATCCATGATTATTTGCTTAAGCCTGCTTCACCGACGCAGGTGGTAAGCAGTATCAAGAGAGGATTGGTACGACGGGAAGCACGCTTGAAAGCGCGCGGTGGAACATCTGCTCTCGATGTGGATGAAGGTATTTCGGAGTTCACTTTGAAAGACGGAACTCATATTGATCTCTCACGCAGACAGATTCGCAAAAGAGACCAAATGATCCATTTGACTCCTGCAGAAGGACGCTTGTTGAGAGTTTTGATTGAAAATCCCGGCCGGGTCTATTCACACCGCGAATTGGTATTGCTGGTGCAGGGATACGACACATCCCAGCGTGAAGCACCGGAGATCCTGCGTCCGCTGGTAAGCAGATTGCGGCATAAACTCGAACCTTTTCCTGCGCTCTCTGACCGCATCGTCAGCGTGCGCGGGACAGGCTATTTGTATGAAAGTGAATAAGGAGAGTAATCACTCCTTCCATGCAAGTGCAGACGATGAAAAACCCACGGAATAAAATGTTCGGTGGGTTTTTTAATGCTTATAAAAATCGGCAGGGAAATCAGGCGGTTGCAACCAGCTCAACAATCCATGCGTAGGGACATGATCCGTGGCTGGCTTTTCAAACCAGACGAGCAGCAGGCTGATCCCCAATCCTGCTGTGCCAAACCATTGTAGTGTCGTTAAGCTTTCCCCCAGCAACAGCAAACTACATGGGAT
>Ga0136614_10002641_pt1 | contig 11208 bp, 9 predicted proteins | sample AntDrymUQ2792106_2_FD_106643 | JGI IMG/M metagenome (GOLD analysis project Ga0136614, IMG submission 106643) | Polar desert sand microbial communities from Dry Valleys, Antarctica - metaG UQ279 (21.06) | ecosystem: Environmental > Terrestrial > Soil > Desert | place: Antarctica: Dry Valley... | reverse complement strand
GGCTGCGGCCGCGACGATCCCCGCTCCCGCCTCATCCCCCAGAGTACCCGCCGCGCTGATTCGTTTCACCCGGGCGCTCGGCGCGGCCCGCGGAGGCCGGCCCACGGCGGCTCAGGCGGAAGTGAAATCCCTCGATACCATCGCGGCCAGCCTGGCGGAGGAGGACGAGCCCTACTGGTCGAGGGTCGTCGCCATCAAGCGGGATGCAGCCGCTGCCTGGGTGCGATTGGGGCTCGGAGACACGACCGGCGCCCTGGTTCTCGCCCAGGCGGCCGCCGACAGCGAGGAAGTGACCGACAAGCATCCCGTGACGCCGGCTGAGCTGTTGCCCGCACGTGAGCTGTTGGGCGACATGCTGCTGGCATCAGGGCGATATGCGGAGGCTCGAATGGCGTACGAGCAGACGCTCGCGCGAGAGCCGCGCAGAGCCCGGAGCCTGTTCGGCACCGCCCGCGCGGCAGAGCTGGCCGGGGATCGAGCCTCGGCGAAGGCCGGCTACCGCGAGTTTCTGAAGCTCATGAGCAAAGCCGATGGGGATCGCCCGGAGCTGGCGATTGCCAGAGCGCTTGCTCCTTGATTGCACACCTCGATTTCGAAGGAGAGAGCATGCCCGCTATCGCGAAGGATACCAAAGCCACTGTGATCCCCTGCCTCCGCTACCGCGACGCGCCCGCGGCAATTGAATGGCTCTGCCGCGTGTTCGGTTTCGAAAAACAGCTGGTCGTGCCAGGGGAGAATGGCACCGTGGCTCATGCCCAGCTTAGCTTCGGCAACGGGATGATCATGGTGGGATCGGTAATTGACAGCGCCTTCGGCCGGCTCATGAAGCAACCCGACGAGATCGGCGGGTCCGAAACCCAGAGCTCCTACGTGGTCGTCGCGGACGCTGACGCGGTTTATACGCGAGCCAAGGCGGCAGGAGCAGAAATTGTGTTGGAGATCAAGGACGAGGACTACGGCGGCCGAGGGTTTACCTGCCGTGATCTCGAGGCCCGTCTTTGGACATTCGGTACCTACGACCCGTGGGAGGCATAGAGGCCCTTCACGCTGGCGCTCCACAGATAGCTCCGATGCCCGTTCCGCGTTCATAATCCATGACCGCACGCCCCGAGCTGGTTCGCTCCCTCGGCCGCTGGAGTCTGGCGGCCCTCGTCCTGAACGGCATCATAGGGTCGAGCGTGTTCGTGTTGCCTGGTGCGCTCGCCGACCGGCTCGGCTGGATGAGCTTGGCCGCGTGGGCGATCGCTGCAGCCGCGTGTGCCACAATGATCCTCTGCTTTGCGGAGGTGGCCTCGCGGTTCTCCGGGACAGGCGGGGCTTATCTCTTTACCCGGGCGGCGTTCGGCCCCTTCGTCGGAATGCAGGTGGGCTGGCTCAGCTACTTTGTCCGGGCCATCACTGCCGCTGTTCAGGCGAACGTATTCTCCACCTACCTGGCCGGGTTCTGGCCTTGGGCGGGCACCCGGCTAGGAGGAATCGCCGCAACCACTCTGTTCATCGGGTTCCTCGCCGCCGTCAACGTGCGTAGCGTCATATCCGGCGCCCAGGTCAGCAACGGTTTCGCGCTGGTGAAGATTACGCCGCTCCTGATATTCGGGGCCCTCGGCCTGCTCTGGGTTGTGAGCGGGAATGCCGTCCCGGCCCCGATACCTTCAGATCCATCGCCCTCCGGCTGGCTCGAGGTGCTGCTGCTCCTGATGTTCGCCTATGGCGGCTTCGAATCGGCCGTCATCCCACTGTCCGAGGCAAAGGCTCCCCGGCGCGACGCACCATTCGCGCTGCTGGGCGGGCTCAGTCTGGCGGCGCTGTTGTATCTTCTGGCTCAGCTCACCGTGCTGGCCACCCTTCCTGACCCGGGCGCTACCGACCGGCCGCTGGCGGACTCTGCCCGCGCGCTGGCCGGCAATGGCGGGGCAGCGGTCATCACGGTAGCGGCGCTGATTTCGGTCTATGGCTGGCTCGCCAGCAACATGCTCACTGTGCCGCGTCTGAGCATGGCGATGGCCGAACGCGGAGATTTCCCGGCATTCTTCGCTCGGGTACATCCGGTATTCCGGACACCCTGGGCCTCGATTCTATTCTTCGCCGGCCTGTCCTGGACCCTGGCTAACCAGGCAGGGTTGCTCCAGAACCTGAGCCTTGCCTCGGTGTCCCGACTCTTTGTCTACGGGCTGGTCTGCGCCGCCCTTCCCGTGCTCAGAAGAAAGGACCTGTTAGGGAGCCAGACGATCTCACCGCCCCTTTTTCGCGCCCCGCTTGGGAACGCACTCGCAGTGGTCGGTGTGATGGTTTCGATTACTCTCGCCACCCGAATGAACCTGAGGGAGGGCGTGACCATGACACTCACCGCCGCGCTGGCGACACTGTACTGGCTCAAGAGACGGCGCGAAAGCCGAGGGAGTCATTCCAGTCTCCGAGGTATCGATCATGATCACTAAGCTCAAGAAAATCTCCCCTTTGCTCCGAACCTGGAACGCCGCTCTCCTCGTCATCGCGTTGCTGCCTTGCCCGGCGGCCGCACAGAGAGCCGGCCCGCGCTACATCAACCCTGCGGGTTTGGTAAAGCCCACCGGGTATACCCATCTCGTGGTCGCTCCGGACGGTCGAACGGTTTACATCGCCGGGCAAGTGGCGTTCGACAGCACGGGGAAGGTCGTTGGGGACGGCGATTTTTCCCGGCAAGCCGAGCAGGTGTTCCGGAACCTGCGGCGAGCCCTGGAGAGCGTGGGCGGCTCCATGGGTGACCTGGTCAAGACAACCACCTTCATCACCGACATCGGGCAGCTCCCCGCCCTGCGCGAGGTGCGGATGCGCCACCTCGCCAAGACCCAACCACCGGCTAATACCCTGCTGGTAGTTTCGGGCCTGGCACGATCCGAACTGTTGATCGAAATCGAAGGAGTGGCGGTGCTCCGCTCTATCGTGCGGCAATAGTTGGGCGGCAACCAGCGGCGCTGGCGTGCCGGCCTCACGCTGGTGCTGGCAGTCTATGGCTTCCTCTGCCTGCGGACCCCGGCCGACTATCGCTGGCTGGACAGCCTCGACCTCGCGATCCATGAGACCGGCCACCTCCTCTTCGGCTTTGGTGGCGAGACCCTCATGCTGCTGGGCGGGTCGATCTTCCAACTCCTGGTACCCGCGGCATTGGCGACCGCTTTGTGGCGGGCCGGTGACCGGCATGGGGCCACCGCGCCACTCTGGTGGATGGGCCAGAACTGTTGGAACATCTCGGTGTACATCAGAGACGCGCGGGCGCAGGAGCTGCCGCTGGTAGGCGGCGGCGAACACGACTGGGCGATACTCTTGGCCAACTGGGACTGGCTGAGCCGCGATCAGTCTCTGGCGGACGCGGTGCACTTCCTCGGCGTGATGACCTACCTGGTGGCAATCATCGGCGGTGGTTTCTTGCTGCGCCAGGAACCTCGAGCGGGAGGCGCGGTAGAGGAGAACAAAGCCGCATCAGCCGCGAATGCCCATCGATAGAACAGCAGCGCCACCGATGGCTACTTACCCGCTACCCCGCTGCACCTCTCCGGAGCAGCCTGGGATCGAACGCGAATCGCTCAGGCCGCTCGAGGACAACGCGGGAGAAGCCGGCGTGCGCGGGATTGATTAGGAAGTTGGTAGCCGAGGGGATGAGGGCGCTGGGCACCTGAAGCACCAGCGATTCGCCTTTGGCAACCCACCGATCCCCGATCGCCCGGTTTCCGGCAGGCGAGGGAAATCGGCGCCAGCCACTTGGCAAAGAGGCAGGGGGGAGTAGTTCGACCAGCGCCTCGGGAAAGCGGATGACTGCGAGGGAGTAGGACTGGAGCATGGCGGTGGATTGCAGGTGGGCCAGGACCTCTAACGCCGCCAGGGCGATGCTGTCGGACGCGTAGGCCACCGGGGTTCCGGGACTGTTCCAGCGCCCGCCATGGAGCCTGGCCCCCTCCCCATCGAACGCGGCTCCCGCATGGCGGGATTTTACCAGCCTCCAGGCCGTGATCAACAGCGCTACGACGGAATGCCGTGCTCGAGGCGGCCGATCAGTCCCTCGACTTCGGTTGCTCCCACATCGCTCCCGGCGAGCTGGAGCGGAACGAGGCCCCCCAGGGCCGGCTGCGGCGCCATGAGCCAGGTGCGCGCGGCGTCACCATCTCCCTCGAAAAGTTCCATGGCCCGGCCGAACACGCGTGCGGCCCGCACCAGCCGATCCGATTCCTCGGGCGCCAGCTTCCCCTCTCCCCGGCGGCGGGTGAGCGTACGGGTGGGAATCTGAATCAGTTGTGAGATAGCGCTGGCCGGCAGCCCGGTGTTGCGCTGAAAGCGCTGGTAGGCAGAATACGCGAGACCCTTGCGCACATTTCGGTAAACCGCGAGGGCCTCGTAGGTGCGCAGGCCCAGGAGGGCCACATAGAAGTAGCCCTCGGTCCGGCCCGACCTGATGCGAGACTGGATCTCGTGGAGGTCGGCGGTACCTGGCTCCCCAGCGCCAGAGACGGTGATTGCAGCGGGTCTAGCCATATGGCCATAATATAGAGGCCATATGGCCAGACTGCAAGATCGCCGTGGTATGCCGCCTTGCTGCACCCGAGTCATCGAGCCTGCTGCCGGCCATCTCCCGGTATATTTCCCCCATGACAAACTCTTCAACCCATCGGCGGGCGCTGACGGCCACCCTGGCTCTCCTCGGCGCGATTCTCATCTGCCGTGACGCGCCGGCTCAAACCGCGTCTGTCACCTCTACCGCGCCCCGGGCGGCCGCCGGCGCCAGAGTGGTAGTGCTGCCCGTCGCGCTCTACAACGCGCAAGCCAACGTGCAGGAGGCGTCGGATTCCTCTCAGGCAGTCCTTTCCACCGAGGTTCTGACTGGAAAGCTGCAAGAGCTGCTCGGCCAGCAGCTGCTCGCGGGTGGGCGGGTTGCCGCGGCCGTATCGTCGCCGAAGGCCCAGGCGACCACCGGAAAGCGGTCCTGCAACGTGATCGTGGCCTGCGCACGCCAGGTCGCGAACTCTCTCGAGGCTCCGTGGGTGGTGATGGCCAAGGTCAGTAAGACCAGCAACCTGATCTGGCTATTCACCGGACAGCTGATTCATGCCCCGACTGGCGAAATCATTCTCGACGATTCCACCGAGCTGAAGGGAGAGATTATCGCAATGATTCGGGCGGGCTCCCGGATCTTCGCCGAACGGGTTGCCCGCACGGTGCGGAACGGGGGAGTCGCGAACAACTTTCCCAATGCGCCCTGACGAATCTCTAGGCTGCTTCGCTGAGGGTCGGGGGATCGGGGGAAGGATCGACGGCGGCTTCAGGTCCTTCTGGATACAGCAATGCCAGCTGCGCTCTCTGGATGAAAAGCAGCAGCGCGGTAGGCGCTGGCGGCGTCGGGTCAGTACTTGGGGTAAAACGAATGCGTTTCATCAGCGGTACACTCTTGGGCTGAATTTGTCGCCGTGTGTCAAGCAATTCGCTGCTGGTCTACTCCTGCATACACACTAGAACCGATAACCCACCGTGGCGGTTCCGACGCCAACGTGTCGCCCGATTCAAACCGTGTGGCATGCCATGGAGAGCCGGTCGGTAAGAAACTAGATACATTAGTCCGAACGGTCACCAGACCGCCAAAGGAGCTGTCATGAGGCATTACCTCCCTCTCGTCCCGTTCTGCCTTCTTGGCTTGGCGGTCCAGGGACTGGGCGCCGTGGTGCCGGCGGCGGCTCAAGCCCAGGACTCGACCGCTCCTGTCGCCCGAGTGGTGCCCAAGGTGGATACGCTGCACGGCGAGGTCCGGGTAGATCCCTACTTCTGGCTCCGGGACGACCGTCGAGCGGCGCCAGAGGTGATCAGCTATCTCCAGGCGGAGAACCGGTACACTGACGCCGGCATGGGTCACACCGAGGGGCTTCAGAAGAAGCTGTACCAGGAGATGGTCGGGCGAATCAAGGAAACCGATCTCTCGGTACCGGAATTCGTGGACGGGTTCTGGTATTACACTCGGACCGTGAAGGGACGGCAGTACCCCATCTTCTGCCGCCGCCGCGGCAACCTCAAAGCGCCAGAGCAGGTGCTCCTGGACGAGAACGCCCTCGCCGGGAAGCACCCGTATTCGCACGTGGGGCTTCGGCAGGTGAGCCCCGACGGAAATATCCTCGCCTATACCTGGGATACGACTGGAGGGGAGTGGTACGCCCTCATATTCAAGGATCTCCGCACCGGCCGCACCCTGCCCGACCGAATCGACAGCGTCAACTACGAAGTAGAATGGGCGGCCGACAACCGCACCCTGTTCTACGGGAGAGATGACGCCGCGCACCGGGCGTACCGGGTGCACCGGCACGAGCTCGGAAGCCGGACGCCGGATCCCGTCGTCTTCGAGGACCTTGACCCGCTCTTCAATGTGGATCTCGCGAAGAGCAAGGACCGGGCGTACCTCTTCATCAACGCCGAGAGCTTTACCTCGTCCGACACGCGGTATCTGCCGGCCAGCCGGCCGGCAGACCAATGGCGGGTGCTTCGTCCCCGGGCTTCCGACGTGGTCTACTCCGTCGAGCATCGCGGCGGCGACTTCCTGATCCGTACCAATGAGGGGGCCATCAATTTCAAGCTGGTGCGCGCTCCCGTGACCGATCCGGGCCGGCCCAACTGGACCGAGGTAGTGCCGGCGCGCGATTCGATCCTGTTAGAGGGTGTGGACGTGTTCCGGAACTATATCGCGCTCTACGAGCGGGGCAACGCCGTGCGCCGGATCCGGGTATTGGACTTTGCCAGCGGAAAGTCCTATGAGGTGGACTTCCCCGAGGAGATCTCGACTTTCCAGCCGGCCGACAACCCGGAGTACGATACCGATCAGGTTCGGTTTACCTACACCTCGCCGGTCACGCCCCCGTCGGTGTACGACTTCGACATGAAGCGCCGTACCCGTACCCTGAAGAAGCTCACCGAGGTTCCGAACTACCGGGCCAACCATTACGCTACCGAGCGCACCTGGGCCCCCGCGTCCGGCAGAGCCCGAGTGCCGGTGTCTCTGCTCTACCGGAAACCACTGGCCCGAAACGGGAGCCGGCCCATGCTGCTCTACGCCTACGGCTCCTACGGTGCGAGCACCGACCCCTCGTTCAACTCGAACATCCTCAGCCTGGTGGACCGAGGCTTCGTCTATGCCGTCGCCCACATCCGTGGCGGCCAGGAGATGGGCCGCGGCTGGTACGATGACGGCAAGATGCTACGCAAGAAGAACACCTTCACTGACTTCATCGCCGCCGCCGAGCACCTGGTGCGCGATGGCTATACCGCCAGCGATCGCCTCGCCATCCGGGGCGGCAGCGCCGGCGGCCTGCTCATGGGCGCGGTCACCAACATGCGGCCCGATCTGTTCCGAGCCGTGGTAGCGGATGTGCCGTTTGTCGACGCGATCAATACCATGCTGGACGCCTCCATCCCGCTCACGACCCAGGAGTGGCTGCAGTGGGGCAACCCGGCGAAGGAGCCGGACTACTCCTACATGAAATCGTACTCACCATACGACAACGTGGCGGCCAAGGAGTATCCCGCGATCCTGGTGACTGCCGGTCTCAATGACCCGAGGGTGGGTTACTGGGAGCCGGCCAAATGGGTGGCCCGGCTGCGGGCCACGAAGACCGACAAGAACACGCTCCTGCTGAAGACCAACATGGGCGCGGGACACGGCGGGAGCTCCGGCCGGTACGATTACCTGAAGGAGATGGCGTTCCGCTACGCGTTCGTGCTCGATCAGGTTAGAATCGCAGTTCCATGAATTGGCAACGCTCCTGAATCCCTTCTTGATGACTTTCGCACTTCCTCTGCTTTTGACGGCTATCGGATACTCTGCAGCGGCGCAGGATTCACTCTGCGCCGCCCATTCCCCCGATGCCGACCCATCGCTCTACTGTCTTCCCCTTGTTCCGACCCCGAGGGCGCCTCACGCAACCGGCACGGTGGTGCTCCAGCCGGAAACGAGCCCGTTCGGAATGGCGGTAACCCGAGGTGGCAGGGTCCGCTCCCGCTTGATGCTCACGCTCACAGGCCTCCCTGATCCCGCCTCTCTCGGCCCCTACCGCAGCTACACCGCCTGGGCCACCACTCCCGATCTCGATCCACCGATCGCGCTCGGCACCGTCACCAACGGTCGTACCGTGGTGGGACCCATCGCCCTGGAGCGGTTCATCATCATGGTCAGCGCGGAGCGCTCCGCCGGCGTCCGCTCCAGGAAGGGACCTCTGGTGCTCCGGGGAAGCTCGCCGAGTCTCTTCATGGCCCCCCACGGGGTTACCGAGCTTCCACCGGCAAGCAGCGCCGGACATGACCACCCGATGCATGGATGGATGATGCCCCCCATGCATCCGACCGCCAGCCGGATGCCATATGGCCTGGAGCGTTTTTCTCCAGCTGTAGAGCCTTTCCTCCCGTCCTCCTCCGGCGACTCCATTCCCGATGCGTCGGCCAGCACCATCTACCATCTGGCCGATGGCGACACGATCACCCTCACCGCGGGCAAGACCCGCCGGACGCTTCGGGGGCACCGGGTCCTGATGTATGCCTACGATGGACAGATCCCTGGCCCACGCCTGGAAATACCCGTGGGTGGAACAGTGACCGTGCGTTTTCGCAACGGCACCGATCTGCCGAGCTCGATCCATTGGCATGGACTTCGTCTGGCCAACGCCAACGATGGTGTGCCTGGACTCACCCAGCCGCTGGTGCCACCGGGCGGCGAGTTCGTGTACCGGGTGCACGCGCCTGATGCGGGTCTGTTCTGGTATCACCCGCACCACCGCCAGGACGTGACTCAGGATCTGGGACTGGCAGGCAACATCGTGGTGCGGCCGCGCGCCGACGGGCAGGCCGCCAGCCGGGAAGCGTTCCTGGTCCTTGATGATCTGCTCATCGGCGGAGGAGGATTAGTTCCCTACGGCCGCGAAGCCCCGACCCACGCGCTTATGGGCCGCTTCGGGAATACCCTGCTGGTGAACGGAATCGAGGACTGGCGGTTCGAGGCACGGCCGGGTGAGGCGGTCCGCCTGCACCTGACCAATGCCGCAAGCGCGCGCACGTTCAATCTGTCGCTCGATCGTGCCCGGCTGCGCGTGATGGAAGGCGACGCGGGACCGTTCTCTGAGCCACGTACGGTGGAGAGCGTCGTCATCGCGCCCGCGGAGCGATATGTGGTGGAGGCGAGGCTCGACCGGGCCGGCAGCTATGCCCTGATGAACCGGGTGCGCGGAATCGACCGGGTGACCGGCCGCTTCTTCTCCGAGATAGACACGCTGGGTGTGTTGACCGTTCGGGGCGCGCGGGTGCGGCCGGCGCGTACGTCCCTGCGCCCAGGCACCGATACGCTCCTGGCCCTGGCGCGGAGCCTGGTCGGGCGGCGCCCCGACCGGATACTCGAGCTCTCGCTTCGGACTCGCGGCCTTCCCTATGCCCTGATCCAGGCGCTCCGGCTCGACACCTCCTACGTTCATCCGGTGGAATGGACCAGCACCATGCCTATGATGGACTGGCTCAGCACCGGCCGCGAGGTGACCTGGACTATTCGAGACAGCCTCTCCGGCGCCGAAGGGATGGCGTTAGATTGGCGAGTGCCTCGAGGCGCGCCGCTCGTGGTCAGGCTAGTGAACGACAAGCATGTTCTCCACCCGATGGGACATCCGATCCACCTGCATGGCCAGCGCTTTCTGGTGCTCGCCCGGAACGGCCTCGCCAATCGAGACCCGGTCTGGAAGGACACCGTCCTGGTGCCGGCCGGCGGAACCGTGGACCTGATGGTGGACACCAGCAATCCCGGCCGGTGGATGCTGCACTGCCACATCGCCGAGCATCTTGAATCCGGAATGCACACCGTCATCACGATCGAGTGACATACGTCTCTCCGAGGAACTCACCGCATGCGCCCGTCTGGCCTTTTCTCCGGCTTCTCCGCCCTCGCCGTCGGTTCCGCCCTCTCGGCCCAAACGCCGTCTCCCAACGTCCAGCGCTTCATCAGCGTTGAGGCGCAGGTCGTCGCGCTGACCCATGTGCGAGTCGTGGATGGAACCGGAGCCGCGCCCGCCGCGGACCAAACGGTCCTGATCTCGCAAGGACGCATTACCGCCGTGGGTCCTGCCGGGTCCACCCGGGTGCCTGACGGCGCGAAGGTGATGGACCTGAGCGGACACACCGTCATTCCCGGTATCGTCGGGATGCACGACCACACCTTCTACACCACCAACGTTCGCTCGGTCCAGAGCAACGCCACCGCCCCACTGCTCTACCTGGGCAGCGGCGTCACCACCATCCGAACCACCGGCTCGCACTCTCCGTACGCCGAGCTCAACCTCAAGCGGCTGATCGGCGAGCGGCAGATAGCCGGACCCCGGATGCACATCGCCGGGCCCTATCTCACCGGGGGCGATGGCACCGGCAGCATGCACAAGGTGAATTCGCCGGACGCGGTCCGTCGGGTGGTGGACTACTGGGCGTCGGAGGGGGTCACCTGGCTCAAGTTCTACACCGATGTCAGCCGCGAAGTGCTGGCCGCGGCCATCCAGCAGGCGCACAAGCGCGGGGTGAAGGTGACGGGGCATCTCTGCTCGGTGAGCTTCCGGGAGGCGGTGGCTCTCGGTATCGATAACCTGGAGCACGGCCTGTTCGTGAACACCGATTTCGACCCGGAGAAGAGACCCAACTTCTGTCCTCCCGATGCTCTGGCCAAGCTCGCGAGCCTCGACCCCCGGGGCGAAGCCGCCCAGGCGACTATCCGCGAAATGGTAACTCGCAAAGTACCGATGACCTCCACCCTTGCGGTGTTCGAGCTCTTCGTGCCCAATCGGCCACCGCTGGAGGCGCGGGTGCTGGAGGCGATGTCCCCCGACGTGAAGGCCGAATACCTGACCAGCCGTGCGCGGCTCAACGAAGAAGGCGCCTTCGCCATCTCCCCCCAGGTGTTCAGGAACGCGCAGCAGTTCGAGCTGGAGTTCGTCCGCGCCGGAGGCCTGCTTGCGGCCGGCGTAGACCCCACCGGCAACGGCGGCGCCCTCCCGGGGTTCGGCGATCAGCGCAACTACGAGCTCCTGATCGAAGCCGGGTTTGCCCCGGTGGAGGCCATCCGCATCATGACGCTCAATGGCGCCACCATTCTCGGCGAAGACAAGCGGCTCGGCAGCGTAGTGGCGGGCAAGCTCGCCGACCTCGTGGTGATCAAGGGCGACCCGATCGCCCGGCCCGCCG
>Ga0136614_10002639_pt1 | contig 11212 bp, 8 predicted proteins | sample AntDrymUQ2792106_2_FD_106643 | JGI IMG/M metagenome (GOLD analysis project Ga0136614, IMG submission 106643) | Polar desert sand microbial communities from Dry Valleys, Antarctica - metaG UQ279 (21.06) | ecosystem: Environmental > Terrestrial > Soil > Desert | place: Antarctica: Dry Valley... | reverse complement strand
GAGGGCGCCAGTAGAGCGAGAGGTCGATGATCGCTGGTGCCAGCTCGTCTGCGAAGAGCACGTTGCCGACAAGATCTCCGTGGATGAGTTGGCTGGCGAGACCGAGTGGGCGGCGCGCGGCGACGAGTGGGGCGACGTGCGGGATCGCAGCGAAATCCTCCCACGGCAGCTCGCCCCAGGCCACGCGGTCGGCAACGCGCCAACGATCCACGCGCCGATCGATGAACTCCGGCTTCGTCTCACCAGCGACGGCGCCGTGGAATGCCTCCGCAGCGGTCAGCAGCTCCGCCCAGCGGTCGGTGCGGTGTTCGCCGGGAATCCGAGTCCACGCGCACCAGCGTTCGACGATCCAACGCCCGTCCTCGGTGGAGATCGGCTGGGCTAGTCGGAAGCCGGAGGGCTTGATCGTCGCCGCCAGTGCCGCGATCCAGGCCGCCTCCACTTCATCGTCCACCGGCTTCAAGACGACCGATGGCGTTGCCCAAGTGTGCCCGCGACCACCGCTGAGATTGCTCACCTCGCCCACGATGCCGAACGCGCGTCGGACCGAGGCGGGTGGCGCGGCGTTGCCGGGCTCGGTCTCGCTCATGGAGCGACCACCTTGCGTGCGGCGATGATGAAGCGACCGTTGGTGAACCTCAGTGCGCCTTCGCGCTCGAGGCGGGTCTGGAGCGTGCGCAGGACAGCCTCGTGGCGCACGACCGAGAAGCGCGGAACCTCCCACGGCAAGGCGCGCAGCGCGTACACCACGGCTCCGACATCATGGAAGGTGGAGGCGCCGCACCACTCCTCGGCTCGGTCGATCGTTAGACCGGCATCCCGTAGATCCTGGACGGATCGCTCGAGGGTGACGTCGAGAGCCGTGACGATGCCGAAGGCCTTGCGCAGATCCGCCAGGCTTCGGCCGTGCACCTGCTGCGTGAGGAAGAGGCCGCCGGGCTCAAGCACCCGCGCGGCTTCCCGAGCGTCGTAGCTCTCGTGGCGAGCGAGCATGACGCTCAGGGAGCCACTCGCGAACGGCAGCGGGCCACCCACCACGTCCTCTGAGTGGTAGGCCACGACCATGACTCCGAGCGGCGCGAGCCGCTGGCGCGCCAGCGCGACATTCGGTGGATAACCCTCTGTCGCGAACATCCTCGAAGGGAAGGCGTCCGCAAGACGCGCCAGGCGCTCACCTCCACCGGTCCCGAGATCGACCGCGGCTCTTGCGCCGTGAAGGCCCGCGCGGGCGAGCGCCTCGTACGACCACGGAGGGTCTTCTTCGATCCAGCGGCCCTTCAGATGCGAGAAGTCCCAGCCCGCAAAGGGTTCGGCCTCCTCGCGCAGCCACGTTTCCAGAAGCTCGTCACTCATCTCATTGAAAGTGTGGCTGAGGGATCGGCCTCGCCTTTGAGTTCCGCTACCTGCGATGTGGCGATCACTAACGCGGTGCAGTATCACAACCGTATGAAGGATTCGCGGGGGCGCGTCGCGCTCGTGACCGGTGGGAACCACGGAATCGGTGCGGCGACCGCGCGCGCCCTTGCTGTCGCCGGTTGTGATGTGTTCGTCCAGTTCCTGCGCTATCGACCGCTCGATGACCCCGGCGCCGGGGAGCGAATGCAGGACGCATCCGATGTGCTCGAGGCAATCAGAAACGCAGGTTGCCGCGGCAGTGCGTGGGAGATCGACCTCAGCGACCCGCACAGTGTTCCTACGCTCTTCGACCGAGCTGAGGCCGCGCTAGGCCCGGTGGAGATCGCGGTGAACAACGCGGCGGTGTCTGAGCACAACACCTTCGACCCCCGGGACGACGCGCGCGACTGGGCCGGCCGGCGGACGGAACGCATCACCGCGGAGAATCATGACCGGCACTTCGCGGTGAACACGCGGGCGGTCGCCTTGATCATGGCTGAGTTCGCGCGGCGCCATTTCGCACGCCGAGCGACCTGGGGTCGCATCATCAACATCAGTACCGACGCCTCGCCATCGTTTCCTGGAGAGATCTCTTACGGCGCGAGCAAGTACGCGATGGAGTCCTACTCGCGCGCCGCAGCCTGGGAGCTCGGCGAGCTCGGTATCACGGTGAATGTCGTGTCTCCGGGTCCGACGGATACCGGCTGGATCACTCCCAAGATGGTCCCGAGTATGGAGAAGAGCACGCCGTTGCGCCGAGTCGGGAGCCCGGAGGACATCGCCGACGTGGTGGCGTTCCTCGCTTCCGATAAAGCGCGCTGGCTTACCGGCCAGTTGTTGTTTGCCGGTGGCGGCCACCGCATGGTCTGAAACCGTGAACACATTCGGTCTGTGAACGAAAACGCATCGATTCGTCGTCGACCGTTCGCCGGGCCGAGCGACTTTGCGCAGATGCTCGCGATTTCCAGCGCGGGTCGCGCCTTCGGTCCCGAGTGCGGCTACATGCACCCGGGAGACATCCAGTGGTCGTTAAGGGAGGTCGTGCAGCCACTCGAGCGGGTTCAGTTATGGGAGCGCGGTGGGCGCGCCGTCGGCTTCACAATCATCGATCCGACTGGGTACGTAGCAGCCCAGGTCGCTCCAGCCGAACGATCTTCGCGGTTCGCGCTACTGGATTCGGCGGAGCGTGCATTGCCGGCGACGGCACGTGAGGTCGAGCTCTCCGCATACGACAGCGACCCAGAGCTCCGCTCGTGGCTGACGGAGTACGGCTACAAAGCCACAGGGTCCTCCAGCCTTGAACTTCTCCTAGAGCTATCACGCGAACCATCTCCTGTGACTCCGGCAGCCGGGTTCATGTTGCGTCAGCTCGATGCGGCAGAGGACGACGCCTACGCTGCCCTCCACCGGGACGCGTGGTCCACGTGGGGACCGTCGAGTTACACGAGTGAAGTGCACGGAAGGCTCGTCGGGATGCCGGGCTTTCGACGCGACTTCATCCGGGTCGCTGTCGCCCCGGACGGAACCCTAGCCGCGTCATGCATCGGTTGGTTCGATCCCCCAACAAGGAGCGTTCTCATCGAGCCTCTCGGCACGAGCCAACGCTTCCGCAAGCTCGGTCTCGGTCGCTCGGTGGTCCTCGACCTGGTACGACACAGTTGGGAGAGTGGAGCGCTTGCGATTTTCGTCCGTGGCGTCGATGTGAACGAGGCCGCAGTCGCTCTCTATACGTCGTCCGGCTTCTCAGCGGCACAAGTGCTAAGGGAGTATGGCCGTCCGCGGTAGTGAATCCTCTGCCGGCACGTGACGGGCAGATCGATCATCGCGATTAGATCCTTATCGGAGATGTGACGCACTAATCGCCGGATGACGCACTAAGTGCCGACCACGAAACGGACGTTTTGTGTACGGCTCGAGCCGCGTCGCGAAAAACCTGCATGCGGGTGCGGTCCGCTGTGCGATGAACACCCACGTGCTGGTTCGCGATCTTCACCCCGAAGAGCGCTTCGCGGGGCGATTCATCGCCTCCGAGATCCGCCGGATCGCCACGTCCGGCCTCACCGGGACCCGCAGCTCCTCACCGTCCACAGGATGAGATAGCTCAGACGGCGGAGGCCCCGCCCGCGTGGGCAGGGCCTCCGCGTCCGGTCAGATGCCGGACCCGCGATAGCCTTCCGTCCGTGGCCCGCCGGGAAGAGCGTCGTCTCGTCACCTGCCTGTTCATCGACGTCGTCGGCTCGACGGGGCTGACGGTCTCGCTCGGGCCTGAGCGGCTCAAGGCCGCGCTCGACAGGGCGTTCGGCGAGCTGCGTGCGGCGATCGAGAGCGAGGGCGGGACGGTCGAGAAGTTCGTCGGCGACGCCATCTACGCGATCTTCGGGTCGCCGGTCGCCCACTCGGACGACCCGGTCCGTGCGCTGCGTGCCGCGGCCGGCGCGCGCGACTGGGCGCGGTCGCGGGCCGACGCCGAGATCCCGTTCGCGGTGCGCATCGGGGTCGAGACCGGCGAGGCCATCGTCGACCTCACCGCCGCGGAGACGACGCGGCAGCAGCTCAGTGTCGGTGCCGTCGTGAACATCGCGGCCCGGCTCCAGCAACGGGCGGAGCCGGGACAGGTCCTCGTCGGGCCTGTCACGCGGGAGGCGGCGGAGGACGCCGCGACGTTCATCCCCTTGGGCGAGATGGACCTCAAGGGGCTCGGATCGCTCCCGGTGCACGAGCTCTCCGAGGTCCGCGGCAGCACGCGCCGCGACCTGCCCTTCGTCGGACGCGGCGGCGAGCTCGACCTCCTGCGGATCGCGCATGGCCGGGCGCAGCGCGGCAGGTCGGTGCTGGCGCTGGTCAGCGGGCCGCCCGGACAGGGCAAGACCCGTCTCGTCCAGGAGTTCCTTCGCACCCTTGGCCGGAACGATGTCGCGCAGGCCCGCTGCCGGCCAGGCGGCGAGGTCGGGACCCTGGCTCCGGTGCGCGACCTGCTCCTCGGGTCACGCCACGATGACGAGCTCGAGGACGTAGTGGCCGCCGCGATCGAGGAGCCGTCCGAGCGCGGCCGGATCGCCGACGTGCTCGCCCACTCCGCGGGGCTTCGCAGCAGCGCGCCGCTCGCGGCACTCGGCGCGGACGAGCGCAGTGACGAGATCGCCAACGCTTGGACGCGCTACCTGCGCGGCCTCGCCGCGCGTGGCCCGGCCGTGCTCTGGATCGAGGACGTGCACTGGGCCGCGCCCGAGGTCGTGCGGCTCGTCGACCGCATCAGCCGCTCCGGGACTCCGGTGCTCGTCATCGCGACCGCACGTCCGGAGTTCGCGGAAGCCGCGGGGATCCGCCCGAGCGGCGACCGCTTCTTCGTCGAGCTCGAGGGGCTCGAGGCCGATGAGGCACGCGAGCTCGCCCGCCACGCGGGCGCGCCTGACCGGCCGGTCGAGCGCGCGGGCGGCAATCCGCTCTTCATCGTCGAGCTCGCGCGGGGTAGCGCCGACGAGCTGCCGGTCACGCTGCAGGGAGCGCTCGGGGCAAGACTGGACGAGCTGGATGCCGACGAGCGTGCCGCCCTCGCGCACGGGGCGGTCGTCGGGGAGACCTTCGGAGCGGACGACGTCGCGGCCCTCGCGGGCGCGGATCCCCTCGCCACCAACCGCTCGCTGCGGCGGCTCGTGGATCTCCACTACCTCGACCAGGTCGATCGTGGATTCCGGTTCCACCACTCGCTCCTGCGCGATGTCGCGTACGGGCGCCTCCTGCTCGCGGACCGCATGCGGCTGCACGCGCGCTACGCCCGGGAGCGGGCGCATCCCGAGGACGCCGAGGTGCTCGCGCATCACTGGTGGGCCGCGCTGCGGCCGCCGGATGCGGACTGGGTCTGGCAGGACGATCTGCAGCTACCGGCGATGCGGCGCGAGGGCTATGTCGCGCATCTCGCCGCCGGGCGACGGCACGGGGCGCTCTTCGCCGTGGACCGCGCGACGGAGCTGCTCGAGCGCGCGATCGTGCTGGCACAGGGACCGGAGGATCGCGCCGTCGCGGAGCAGGCACTCGGCGATGCCTATGCCGCCATCTACCGTGCCGATGAGTCCTGGGAGCACTACATGAAGGCGCGCGCCGCCCACCGGGAGGCTGGGGCCGTTCCGGCCGACTTCTACCCGGCGCCGCTCAAGATCCGCACGCGCTGGGGCGCCTTTCACCGCTACCCGAGCGCCGGCGAGATCACCGAGCTCGTCACCGAAGCCGAGGCCGCCGCGCGGGCGAGCGGGGATCGCCGCCTCATCGCGATCGCGCTGCTGAACCGGGCGCTCCGGCGCGACCTCGCGTCCGACCACGACCCGGACGCCGTGAAAGAGGCCCTGGTCGAGGCCGAGGCGAGCGGGGATCCCGTCACGCTGCGGGAGGTGCTCGGTTATCTCCTGAGTGCCGCGGCGACGCGCGGCGATGTCGCCGGCTCGGACCGCCTGCTCGAACGGATGGACCGCCTCGGGACCGTCGACAGCGAGACCGATCAGCTCGAGCTGCTCTTCGCACGATCAGAGATCGCCTTCGCGCGCGGAGACGGCGCCGCGCTCGACGACAACGCCCGCACCGCCGTGGCCCTGGCCCGGCCGATGGGCGCTCACCTCCGCTCGCACGCCGCCCTCTTCCCGAGCATCGCGGCGTTGGTGCGGGGGGACTGGGAGGCGCTCGAAGCCGGAGCGGCGCAGGCGGCACGGCTCATCGCGGAGTCGCCCGGGACGAAGTTCTGCGCGGTCGCCGCGGTCGTCCTCGCCTACGGCGGCCTCGCGCACGGCGCGCGAGGCAGGACGGAGGAGGCGCGCGCGCTCCTGGGGCGAATCGACGCGCTCGGACTGCCGTTCCCTCAGATGCTGTCGATGTCGCGTGCCCTCGCGCTGCTGTTCAGCGCCGAGCCGCTCGGCGATCCTCCGCCGGATCCGGCGCTCCATGCCGCTGCCCAGTGGGCGATCGTCGCGGTCATCCGGCGCCGGCACACCGACGCGGAGCGGCTGGCCGAGCGCATGGCGGCGACCGCAGCGACGGGCGGGCGCGGATACGCCGCGATCGCCGAGGCGGTGAGGGAAGAGCTGGCGCGCGACCGGGGCGGCCCTGAGCCACGGCACGAGGCACTGCGTCAGCTCGGATACGTCGGGCTGAGCGAGCTCTTTCGTCGGCGGGCAGATGAACGTCCCTGAGAGCGCGCTCGCGCGACTTGAACGAGTCGTGAGCGGGCGGGTCCTTCTCGCGGGCGCGTTCCCGCTGGCACGAGACGACACGCCGGCCGACCAACTGAAGACCGTGTAGCACCAGGTCTCCCGCCGCGCGCGTACAGCGCGCTCACCGGCTCGGCGCGGGTGTACTTGCCCCGCGTCGCCCAGACCGTCGTGACGTTCACCCGCGGGTCGATCGTGACAAGGGTATTCATCACCACCTATCGGGCACTTGTTGTGTCCCTTCGGCTGCTGTCGTGAATGGCCTGCAGTGACGTTCCGCGCACGCCTGCTTGCCCCGGACGCGCGCCCCCAGTCGGGCCGCAGCGCCGAGGAGTGGGCCGAAAACTGATTTCGCGACTTTCGCGGGCGTGTGCGTGGGCCGAGAGCGTGCTCCCGCGGGGGTGCCGCGAGAACGATCGACCCCATCCCCCCACGGGCCGGCGCTCGGCGGGTCGTCGAGCTGCGATCCGATCTTCGTTTGGTCGGCTGGGTCCGCGTCTACGCACCTTGCGAAGATCATCGGCGAGCGCATCGCAGGGCGTCGGCGGCATGAGCTAGGGCGTGACCGGCGAACAGTTGACAGACGTGGCTTCCGCTGGACGACCACTCGCTGAGCGGCTGATCCAAGAGCACTGGCCACGGTCGAGGAGGCGCGTCAGATCCGGCTCTAGCGCTTGGCAGAGCGCGCCTCGTGGAGGACCACTACCCTTGTCCTCCTCACGGACGCGCCGCTCGAGGAGCTCGTGCGAGGAGAGGCGGGTGGGAGAATGCCCGGCGATGCGAGACGAGGAGCGCGACCGATGACCGACGCCACGCGAGCGGCTCCCGCGACGTCCCAGACGCTCACCTTCCTCTTCTCGGATCTGCGGGACTACACGCGCTTCGTCGAGCAGTTCGGGGACGCGGCCGCCACCACGCTGATCGGCGACTACCGCAGGGTCGTCCGCGCCGAGATTGCAAAGGTGGCGGGCGCCGAGATCAAGACCGAGGGCGACAGCTTCTACGTCGTCTTCACCTCGGCACGTGCGGCGGTGACCTGCGCGCAGGGCATCCTGCGCGAGGCGGAGCGGTACTCGAAGGAGAGGCCCGACCGCCCGATGCGCGTGGGCGTCGGGGTCCATGCCGGCGAGCCGATGCCGCACGAGGGGCAATTCGTCGGCGGCGCGGTGATCGTCGCGGCCCGTCTGGCCCAGGGCGCCGGAGCCGGCGAGCTCCTCGTGAGCGAGCTCGTGCGCGCGCTGCTTCCGCGGGACGGTGCTCCCGCGATTCGGGAGCGGGACGGGCTCTCCCTGAAGGGGATCGCATCGCCCCCGCGGATCTTCGAGGTCGAATGGCGCGAGGCCGCGCCCGGGCCGCCGCGCGGGGCGGCGCGGGCCGAGGTCACCGTGTCCGCCGCGGCGCCGGCCGACCGGCGGGTGCTCTGCCCGGAGATCGTGGGGCGCGCGCCCGAGCTCGAGCGGCTCGCGTCGCTGCTCGATCGCGCAACGCGCGGCGAGGGCACGACGGTGCTCGTGGGCGGCGAGGCCGGGGGCGGGAAGAGCGCGCTCCTGCGTGCGTTCGCCGCGCGCGCGCGGGCGAAGGGCGCTCTCCTGTTGATCGGCGAATGCTCCGAGGTTGAGGCGCGGCGGCCCTTCGGTCCTTTCATCGACGCCCTGGCCGCGGCGGGCCTTGCGCTCCCTGCCGAGCTCTCACAGGGAGGCCCAGGCGCTCAGCCGGTCAGCGAGACCGAGCGCTACCGAGTCCATGCCGGCTTCTCGCGGGCGCTCGCCGACGCGGCCGCGGCGCGACCGATGGTCGTCGCGATCGAAGACCTTCACTGGGCGGACGAGGCAACGCTCGAGCTCGTGCCGTACCTCGCGCGAAAGCTGCGCAGCGAGGGGATCCTGCTGCTGGGCACGTACCGGACCGACGAGCTGAACCGGACTCACCCCCTCAACCACCTGATCGCGGAGCTCGCGCGCGGCCGGCTCGCCGAGGACGTGACCCTCCGCAGACTCAGCCCCGACGAGACCGCGGCCGTGATCAGCGGCGCGCTGGGCCTCGACCGCCCACCGACCTCGGCGTTCCGCGACGCGATCCAGGAGCGCTGCGAGGGGAACCCGTTCTTCATCGAGGAGGTCCTGCGCGCGCTCGTCGAGCGTGGCGACCTCGCGTACCGCGACGGCGCCTGGCACCGCACAAAGGAGGTGGCGGACCTCGCCATCCCCGTGACCGTTCGCGATGCCGTGCAGCAGCGCCTTCGCAGCCTGCCCGCCGACGCGCATCGCGCGCTCCACGTCGCCGCGGTGATCGGGCAGCGCTTCCCCTTCGACCTGCTGCAGCGCGTCAGCAAGATACCGGAGGCGGAGCTCGTCGCGGCGATCGAGGGCGGCATCGACCAGCAGCTCATCGAGGAGGAGCGAGGCGCTGCCGAAGAGACCTATCGCTTCCGTCACGCCCTCACGCGCGAGACGATCCTCGGCGAGCTCCTCCAGCGCCAGCGGCGGGTCCTTCACCGCTCGGTCGCCGAGGCCATCGAGACCGGTGGGGGCGCGGACCGCGACGCGCTCGCGGAGGATCTCGCATATCACTTCGATGAGGCGAACGACAGGGAAAAGGCGTACACGTACCGGGAGATCGCGGCGCGGCAGGCACGGCGCGCGTTCGCGTATGCCCGAGAGATGCGTCACCTCGAGCGCGCGATCGAACTCGCGCCGGATGCCGATCCACGCCTGGCCCAGCTGTATCTGCGCCTCGCGGATGCGAGCTACTCGGTTGACGACTTCGACCGTGCCGAGCGCGCCGCGGAGGAGGCGCGCAGGGTCAGCCAAACGGGCGCGGACGCGCTCGCGCATGCGGGCGCGCTCCGGCGTCTGTCGCGCATCGCCTGGTGGCGCGGCGACAAAGCCCGCCGCGCAGGAGTTCGCCACGCAGGCGGTCGTCTCGCTCGAGGACCACGGCGGGACCGCCGAGCTGGCCGCCGCAAATGCGGAGCTCGCGCGTCTCGACGCGCTCGCGGCGAGGCCCGAGGCGGGACCGCGCGCCGAGCGCGCGATCGAGATTGCGCATCGCGTCGGCGCGACCGAGATCGAGGCCGACGCGACCATCACGCTTGCACTTGCGCGACACAGCGAGGATTCGCCCGACTGGGAGACGATCCTGCGCTCGGCGGCCGACCTCGCAGTGCGCGAAGGGCTCGATCGCGTCGCCGAACGCGCCTGGCAGAACCTCTTCGCGCTGCGCTGGCATCACGGCGCCGATGTCGCCACGATCCGCCGCATCCACAACGAGAGCCTGGAGCAGCTGGGACGTTTCGGCCGCCGGACCGAGTCCACGATCCAGCGCGAGACGTTCGTCGCATTCCACGAAGGCGACTGGGACCGCTGCCTCGACGTGATCGCGCGAGGGCGGAGCGCGACCCTGTGGTCGACGGCACGCGATCTCACTGAGGCCGTTATCCGAGCGGCCCGCCACGGCCCGGCCCAGGTCGGCGACGTTCTGGAAGCCGCTCGCCGGCGCGGCGCGGCGGCGCAGGAGGTCTCCGACCGCGCGACCTGGTTGCTGTCGGCCGGCGCCGCCTTCGTCGCGGGCGATCTCTCGTCGGCGCTGCGCGGCGCCGAGCCCGCGGCGGAATTCCTTGCGCTGGGCGCGTTCTCTTCGCCGCACGAGGCCGCCGCCGTTGCGATCGTCAGCGCCGAGCAGCTCGGCGAGGACAGTGCGCTCGAGCGCTGGCTGCGACTTGCGGAGGCCCGCTACACAGGAGGTGTGAACCGATACGAGGAGGCGCGCGCCGCGTTCGCCGAGGGTATCCGCGCGCGGCGCGCGAACGACCGCGGGCGGGCGCTCGAGCGGTTCGGCGACGCCGCTGAGCGCGCCGACGCGCTCATGGGCATTCACCTCGTCGCGACGCTCGCGCGCCTGGAACGCGCCGACATTCTCGTCGCGAGCGGCGAGCGAGATGCGGCCCTAGGCGAGCTCGAGAAGGCGACGGCCTTCTGGCGGAAGGCCAAGGCGGCCTTCTACCTCGGCCGCATCGCCGAGTGGGCGCGTGAGCGTGGTCTCGATCTCGTTTCGTGACCGCCCAGGGCGCACGTCCATCTGAGCGGGCGCGGTCCATCAACGGTAGGGCGCCCACCTGCCGCGCGTCTCTGGTTGGTCCGGCGCGGCTTCGTCCTCAATTTCTTGGTTAGGGCGTCTCTCTCGCGCTAGTTCCCCTTCAAGGAAGAGGTCATGGGTTCGAATCCCATCCGGGCTACTGAATTCGTTCGAGAACTCGCGCGTTTTCATCGCTGAGCGACTCCTCAAAAAAGCATGGGCATCCACTTGGGCATCCATTTCTCGGAAAGGCTCGCTCGAACTGGGCTACTCCCGGCGACTATGCCTTCGGCACGAACTTGAGGGAAATCGAGTTCACGCAGTGCCGGCTGTTCTTGGCCGTGAGCCGCTCACCGACAAAGACATGGCCGAGGTGTCCGCCGCAAGCGGCGCACTCTATTTCGACGCGGTGGCCATCTGGATCCGGTAGCTGCCGGACGGCGCCTTCGATCTCCTGGTCGAACGATGGCCAGCCGCAGCCGGAGTGAAACTTCGCATCCGAGACGTAGAGTGGCGCTTCGCACTGTCGGCAGACATACGTTCCCTCG
>Ga0136614_10002637_pt1 | contig 11212 bp, 5 predicted proteins | sample AntDrymUQ2792106_2_FD_106643 | JGI IMG/M metagenome (GOLD analysis project Ga0136614, IMG submission 106643) | Polar desert sand microbial communities from Dry Valleys, Antarctica - metaG UQ279 (21.06) | ecosystem: Environmental > Terrestrial > Soil > Desert | place: Antarctica: Dry Valley... | reverse complement strand
GGCGTAATTCTATTTTTCTTTATCACTTTCCACGTGCTGAACTTTCGGTTTGGCATGATTCCCAAACTAAACAGCATCTCTGTGGCCCATCGGCCCGACCTGGCGTTTGATATAGTCTCCGGTGAATTCCGGATAGTCCCCATCTTTATCATCTACTTAATCGGCATTACCTCCACCGTGTGGCATTTCGCTAACGGCATCTGGCTGTTTATGGTGGACTGGGGTATCACGATCGGCGAACGCGCACAACGACTCACCGGGTATGCCTGCATTGCTTTCGGCATTGTGCTGCTGATGGTTGGCATTAATGCTGCGGTGGCTTTCATCCGGCCTGGCGGTTTGTTGGGAGGAATCCTCTAACGATGGCAAGTAACGGGATTCGCATTGCAATCGTAGGTGGCGGACTCGCGGGTTTGGCTGCGGCGATGAAGATTGCCGAAGCAGGTCACAATGTCGACCTCTTTTCAGTCGTCCCCGTCAAACGTTCTCATTCTGTGTGTGCTCAGGGCGGCATCAACGGCGCGGTCAACACCAAGGGCGAAGGTGACTCTACCTGGGAACATTTTGACGACACCGTCTACGGCGGCGATTTTCTTGCCAATCAACCGCCCGCAAAAGCCATGTGCGAGATGGCGCCGTCGATTATCTACCTCTTTGATCGCATGGGTGTTCCCTTCTCCCGCACCAAGGAAGGACTGCTCGACTTCCGTCGCTTCGGCGGGACCAAACATCACCGCACGGCGTTCGCAGGTGCATCCACAGGCCAGCAACTGCTCTACGCTCTGGATGAACAAGTGCGCCGCTTCGAAGTCGCAGGCAAGGTTAGAAAGTTTGAGCATTGGGAGATGCTGTCTCTCGTCCTCGACGACCATCAGGTTTGTCGAGGACTTGTCGCGATGGACTTACAGACGCTTGAACTCAAGGCCTTCCCCGCCGACGCGGTCATCATGGCGACAGGTGGACCCGGGTTGATTTTTGGGAAGTCGACAAACTCAATGGTTTGCACCGGCAGCGGCGTGGGCGCCTGTTATCAGCAAGGTGCGAAATACGCGAATGGCGAGTTCATTCAGGTTCATCCGACCTCGATTCCCGGGGAAGACAAGCTGCGCCTCATGTCCGAATCAGCACGCGGCGAAGGGGGACGTGTTTGGGTCCCGCGACAGAAGGGTGATGTCAGACCTCCATCATCGATTCCCGAGAAAGAGCGCTGGTATTTTCTTGAAGAGAAGTATCCCGCATACGGAAACCTGGTGCCGCGCGACATCGCGACACGAGAAATCTTCCAGGTCTGTATCGAGGGAAGCGGCGTTGGCGGCCAGAACCAGGTCTATCTTGATCTGACACACATCCCGGCTGAAACGCTGGACCGAAAGCTGGGGGCAATCCTGGAAATCTACGAAATGTTTGTCGGCGACGATCCGCGCCACGTGCCGATGCGCATCTTTCCCGGCGTGCATTACTCAATGGGCGGACTGTGGGTGGATTTCAATCAAAGGACCAATCTACCGGGACTGCTCGCGGCAGGCGAATGCGATTATTCTATTCACGGCGCTAACCGGCTCGGCGCGAATTCCCTGGTGAGCTGTGTATTCGGAGGCTTTGTGGCCGCGCCGGCGGCGATTGAGTGGGCAAAGAATATTGAACGTAATGGCGCTGACGGCTCCGCGATCTACGACAGTGAGTTGAAACGGCAAAGGGAGATCAACGAGTCCATAATCAAGCAGAGCGGCAACGAAAATCAGTATGTGCTCCATCAGGAGATGGGCAAGTGGATGACTGATAACGTCACCGTCGTGCGTTACAACGAGAAGCTCAAGGCCACCGATAATAAGTTGCTGGAGTTAATGGATCGCTACAAACGAATCTCCATCAACGATTCAAATCTCTGGGCCACGATGGCGCTGCCCCACGCGCGTCATCTGGACAATATGCTGGAATTGGCGCGCGTCATTACGCTGGGAGCGCTCAATCGGAATGAATCGCGAGGGGCCCATTTCAAGCCGGAGTTTCCCGACCGCGACGATGATAACTTCCTGAAGACGACGATTGCCGAGTTCTCCGGAGAAGGGCCGGTGATTTCATATGAAACGGTCGATGTCTCGCTGATCACTCCGCGAAAACGAGACTACAGTAAAGCGAAAAAAGACACGGCAAAGGCTTAACTGGTCACGAAGACCCGGTCGGCCCTGCAAAACATCATGTCGGCACATTTACAAACATCAAGACCCACGCTCGTACCGCCGAAGACTGTCGAACTGCACATCAAGCGTCGCTCTAATCCGGATGCACCTGCCTACTGGGAAAGATTTGAAATCCCGTACCGGCCCAATCTGAACATCATTTCGTGTTTGATGGAGATTCAAAAGAACCCTGTCACGAAAGAAGGCAACCCCACGACGCCGCCAGTGTGGAGCATGAACTGTCTGGAACAGGTTTGCGGCATCTGCACCATGGTGATCAATGGACGCGTGAGGCAATCCTGCTCAGCCCTCGTAGACAATCTTGAATTGCCGATCAAGCTCGAGCCGATGTCCAAGTTTCCTAATATTCGCGACCTGGTGGTAGACCGCTCCCGGATGTTTGATTACCTAAGACGAGTCCACGCCTGGATTGAACTGGACGGCACTCACGACCTCGGACCAGGGCCCCGAATGGATCAGGACGAAGTTCAGGAGCGCTACGCCTATTCACGCTGCATGACCTGTGGCTGTTGTCTCGAAGCGTGTCCTCAGTATGACGGTGATCAATACATTGGACCGCAGGCAATTGCTCAGGTGCGTCTATTCAACATGCACCCTACCGGCAAGATGAACCGCGATGAAAGACTCGACGGCCTGATGGGGGACGACGGCATCACCAATTGCGGAAACGCGCAAAACTGCGTCAAAGTATGTCCGATGAATATCCCACTCACCAGAGCGATCTACGAAGAGAACCGCGAAACGATCATTTATGGACTCTTCGGCTGGTTCCGCAAGTAACCGAGGATTGCCGATTGCCAATTGGCGATTGGGCTCTAAGCGAAAACAAGCAAGTGAATCCAACGGGAGCCCGGCTCTCTCGATCGTCTTACAGACCAATCGCCAATTGGCAATCGAAAATCGGCAATCGCTTTAGTCTACGTCTATGCCCAAACGATCGGCGCACTTGAAGAGTGCTAGACCGAGCACACAGGCGATCACCAGATTGAAGTAAAAAGTCAGAGAACCATCAATGAACATCGCCGGCAAGTTGCCAACGAAAGGAAGCGCAAACGGTGAGAGAATGATGGCAACGATCACGCCAATGAGGCCTCCCGCCAGTTGAATCAGCAGGACCAAACCAAATGCCTTGAAGTAAGTGCCGCCCATGCGTCGGATGGTGTCGATGCCAACGAGCGGATTGATTACTGAACCGATGCTTTGTGTATAACCGGCCACGGCAAGCGCCATCGGGTAATAGAAAACGCCCCAGGCGATGGCGAGCAGCAGCAGCAGTACCAGAATGAGTGGCGCCTTAAAATAACCCAGCAACAGTTTGAAGTCTGCCGTGGGATCGTTGAGTTCCTGCTTCGATTTTTCGGCTTCCTGACTGATCTGGTGACCCGGCCGCAATTGGTCAAGTTTCTTACTGGCCTCCGCCTGTTTAGTGGGATCGGCATTGGGATCAAGAAGCGTGTTGAGGTCGTTCTCATTGAGTTGCTCAGAATTTGCGGGTGGTGTGTGTATGGCGCTTGGCGGAGAAGAGTCTGAACTAACCACGCCAAAGATCAGCGCGAGAATCAGCACTATTGCCGGTCCCCAGGTGACGATCATGATCCCGATACCCAGTCCAACCGGAACCGCCACATCGTCCCACATGGAGAATTCGCTGAAGTCAGGCATGAAGCTCTTGTGCAAACGACCCCACGCTACGTTGCTGATCACGTGCGAGATACAACCGAACATCAATACCGAGGCAACGATGCGGCCGCGAAATCCTGCCAGCAACATCAAGCCGTAAAGGGCCGCCCCGAACAGCAGTGCCACTTTGTGTTGCAGAGGGTAACGAATGGCGCGACCAAAATCTGCAAAGCCGAAGCCGGAGCCCTGAAACTGTTCGCGCTGCACCTTGCTCACCTCGGCTGCGTAGACCTTGCAAAGGTCGCCACAATCCGGACAGAGCGGGATCTTGCTGTTAGCGACGAATCGCGCGCACTCCTCGCAGAATCCTTTCACGCAGGCCCAGCAAACATACCTGGTCGCCACTTGTGGGTGATTTTCGCAAACGTCCGGTGAGCTATTGTCGGCCGCGAAGGCGGCTGTCGGACTCAGAGGCGAAGTGAAGTCAGGACTCGCGGATGCTGCGTCCGTCCACGCATGATCCGACGATGGCGCCTGCGTGTACGAAGCGGATTCGAAAACAGGTGGCGGAGTGGCTGCCCCTTCGGGACGGGGCGCGAGCTGAATAATCTCTCCGGCAAAGGCGGCGCGCAGCATTGGCGCCTTACCGGCTTCAATCCAACTCATGTTGCCTTTGGTGACCTTGTCAGTCGGTTGTACACAGCCTTCAAGAATCCACTGCCTTAAAGTCTCAAGGTCTGCTTCAAAGACACCTTCAATTGTGCTCACACGCCATCTTTCAGGTTGTGCACTCATACACTTTCGTCCTCGAGTCAGCTTAGTCCGTCAATTGGTAGAGTCGATTAGGTTCGCCTTTTGGTTCGAGTGAGGTAAGGCCTGATCAGAAACCGGAGACATTGGGCTGGAGATACAGCCGCGGGGCCACCTGAGGATATTAAATTGGTAGCGGAAACCGCGTCAACACTTTAATCTAAACGTAACCATCATTAGGCCTTTACAGTGGCATCATCACCGCTTCGCCGAACCAACTCCGTTCTTAGGTCGGGGTATCTTTGACCTGCAAACCCCGCTAAGTTGAACGTCACTTCATTCTTTTGTGGAAGGACTGGACGGTTTTATTCGTGAATGAATTCGAGCGTGACACTGGCCCGACAAGTCTTTCATTCCATGTCACGCAGCCTCGATAATTCTTGACAAACTACAATCGAACGCCGTAGTCTGCGCTCACTTTTTCAATGGTCATGCCGAAGGTCGTAACCGCTCATTTTATCGGTTAATACTGCTCGGGTCGTGCGCTGATCGTTTCACAATTATCAAAGGTTCGGCGTTGACCTTCCTAAGATCAATCGCTATCGCGATCCGCACTGTAACGCCCAAGGTCGGTCCCATCCGTCATCGCTACAGTAAGTAGACTTCAATGTCTCACGCCGCAAGGAGAACCGTTCAATGACTAGAGCCACCAGATGGATCCTGATTGTGTGTTTTATCGCCGCTTCATTTGCAGTTGCCTGGGACTTTACCCCACGCACCGCCAGCCGCGAGAAGTCAAAAAGTAATGTCTCTGCGCTCCACCTGATGCAGAAGCAGGCCGGCAAGAAGGAGAACGGCGCCGCAACCAAAGCAACCAAACGAGCGAACGACAAGACCACCGACAATGACGCAGCCAATAACAGTGACGGACCCGACGTTGGAGAAGATGACGATCCGGATCTACCTCCGGGGATGACTGGAAAAATCGATAAGGAAGCCTACTTGCGCGCCCGCGGCGACTACTTCGATATGCTGCGCGGCCGCGACGGCGATGTTGCTGAAGGCGCGCGTGAGAGAGCAATTCAACAGATGGAGCGGCAGGAAAAACAGTTGAAGAACCGAGCGGCTGCCGCCTCAGTGAGATCATTAGTGAATATTACGGACTGGGCTTTCATCGGTCCGAACCCCATACCGCTGGGCCAGACCCAGGGGACCCGCGTCCCCGTAAGCGGACGAACGATTTCGATCGCGATACATCCGACAGACCCAGACACTGTCTACGTTGGCACCGCGCAAGGCGGTCTTTACAAGTCGATGAATGGCGGAACAAATTGGACCAAGTTGTTTGAATTCCAGCTGGAAACTCTCGCGATTGGCGCCCTTACGATTGACCCAACCGACTCCAGCATTGTTTACGTGGGTACCGGCGAGAACGGTCAATCAGCCGACAGCTTCGCCGGTAAGGGGCTTTACATAATTCGAAACGCGAATTCTGCGACGCCCACGTTGAATGGCCCATTCCGAACAAACGCGGTCAGCGACAACGTCTTTAACGGCCGCGCCATTGGCCGCATTCTCGTCAATCCACTTGACCACAACACAATCTTTGTCTGTACCGCATCTGGAACTGGTGGAAATCCAAATACCACCACGTTGCTCCAGGCGCCCCGCGGACTTTACCGTTCAACAAACGCGCAAGCGGCGACGCCAACTTTCGAACAAATTCCAATAACCGGACTTGGCGCACAAGATCGCAGCACCATTGACATCGAAATTGATCCGGCCAATCCAAACCTATTGCTGGCCACAGTGATTGGCATAACTGCTGACGGTGGCATCTATCGAACTGCGAATGCGCTCGATCCTGCGCCGACATTCACACGCACGCTTGCCTGGGGAAATGGTGCAGCGCTGCGCGCAGAACTGACAGTGACCCGAAACACAGTGCCGGCAACTACCTTCTACGCAGCCACTGGCGAAGTTTCGACGGCCGCTCTGGGCGGTCCGGCTTGTGGTGCAACCCAAGCGGGCCTGCTAAGGCGTTCGACCGATGGCGGCTTGACCTGGTCGGTACCAATGGCTGGTTCGACGGGCTATTGCGGGGGACAGTGTTTTTATGACATTGCAGTCGGCGTCACGCCAGACAATCAGACCATCCATCTGGCCGGAGCTGCAGGTAATTCATCCGCAAACTGCGGAAGCAACGTGATGAAGCGTTCGGTTAATGGCGGCACCACGTTCGTTAGCAATAACGCGACCCTCCACGCGGATGGACATGCCGTGGCGATTGCCCCATCAAACCCGCAGATCGTATACACCGGCAACGATGGCGGCATTTGGCGATCCACCAACAACGGCAACACCTGGCAGACGCTCAACAACGTCGATTTCAGCGCCACCCAGTTTCAAGGTCTCGCCCTGCACCCCTTTGACAGGAACTTCCTGATGGGAGGCACCCAGGACAACGGCACTATCTGTTGGGCGGCTAATGGAACGGTGTCGCACTGTCGCGACGGCGATGGTGGTTATGCGGTGATCGATGACAATGCTCAGGATACGTTCAACGTTTTGATGTATCACACGTTCTTTAACCAAACGAACTCGCAGATCGGTTATGAGCGCGCCAGCAACACTTTAGCGAACGCCGACGGCCAACTTTCCGGCTGGACGTTTAGAGGCTGCTCCGGAACCACTAGCAACAACGGTTTCCGCTGCGCCGACAACGTGTTGTTCTACGCGCCTATGAACCAGGGGCCAGGCAGTCCAGTCAATACCCTCTACTTCGGAACTGATCGCCTGTATCGATCGACCAATCGTGGCGACACGATGACCCTGGTGAGTCAGGGACCACTCGTTCCGTCAGCCCCAGCCGGCTCGGGAGTCGTTGTCACGTCTATCGGCATTTCGCCGCAAGACGACAACGTCAGGATCGTCGGTATGCGCGACGGCAAGGTCTTCGCAACCACAACTGGTTCCACAACGCTAACCAATGTCACCGGCGGTAATTTTCCGCCACCAAATCCGGTAGACCTGACCAGAAACTCGATTGGCGAGACGGTCATCGATCCCAACAACAAGTTTACCGCTTACATAAGCTTCACCAGCTTCTCACCGCCTGCCGGTCAACAGATCTTCAAAACAACGAACCTGAATGATCCAGTTCCAACCTGGATCGCTTCCAGCAACGGCATTCCGACGGTTCCAGTCAGCTCAATTGCCGTGGACCCGCAGGACTCGAATTCGCTTTATGCCGGCACAGATATCGGTGTCTATCACTCGAGCGATGGTGGGGCAAACTGGGTTCCTCTCGGAACCGGTCTGCCGCGCGTTGCTGTCTTCGACGTGAAGATTTCCAACGTGCAGCGCTACCTGCGTATTGCAACTCACGGACGCGGCATCTGGGAAATCGGTATCCCTGGCCGTCAGTTGCCGGTGACAAGAAACGCCGGAGCCACGATTGTGGCCGAAGGTTGTGTTCCGAGTAACGGAGTAGTTGATCCCAATGAAGACGTAACCATAAGTCTAGGGGTTACGAATATCGGGCCGGGGCAAACAGACGACCTCGTAGTCACACTATTACCTACGGGAGGCGTCACCTTCCCGACCGGACCTCAGAATTACGGAGTAGTCGCCAGCGGCGCTACAGCGTTTAGAGACTTCAGCTTCTCCAACAATGGAAGTTGTGGCGACACCATCACCCTGACTTTCCATATGCAGGACGGAGCTCTGGATCTCGGCAACTTCAGCATTTCATACACACTCGGCGTGCTGGTGAATTCACCTGCCACCTTTACGGAGAACTTCGACAGCGTGGTTGCGCCTGCATTGCCGGCCGGTTGGACCACTGCCAAGGTTCCAGCGACTGGCAATCCACCGCTATGGGTCACTTCAACTACGAACCATACACCGCCGAATTCGGCCTTTGGAGGAGGATCCACGACTCCCGGCGAAAACAGTTTGACCTCGCCAACTATTCCCGTCCCGACCGCGCCTCTGGGCGGATCGAACCCAGGCGTGCGCTTAACCTTCCGTAACAGTTACAACACTGAACCGAGCTTCGATGGAGCTGTGTTGGAGATCAGCATCAATGGCGGGCCGTTCACCGACATACTTGCCGCCGGCGGTACTTTTGTCGAAGGCGGGTATAACGGCGCGATAACTGTCACTGATAGCGTGCTGACCGGACGCCAGGCATGGACTGGAAACTCTGGTGGCTTCATAACGACCACGGTTAACTTGCCACCAACCGCTCACAGTCAGAATGCACAATTCAGATGGCGCACAGCCTATGACACGGGAACCAATCCAACGGGTGGCGGCATGCGCATAGACACGATTTCTGTCTATGCCAGCACGCGCCTCTGTTGCAGCGGCGCCTGCGTTCTCAGCTGTCCTGCAAACATCACAGTTCCCAATGACCCGGGCGAGTGCGGCGCAATCGTGAATTATCCAGCGCCGACCTACACGGGAAACTGCGGCACTGTCACTGCCAGCCAGGATTCGGGGACCTTCTTCCCCGTCGGTACGACAACCGTGGTCGTAACCGGCGAACGACTTGATGGAACCAGCGACTCCTGCTCGTTTACCGTTACGGTAAACGATACTGAGTCTCCGGTTGTAAGCACTCCAACCATCAACCCAAATACGTTATGGCCACCAAACCACCAGATGGTCAACGTAGCGGTCAATTACACTGCAACAGATAACTGTCCACTCACTTGTGTATTAACCGTGGCAAGTAACGAACCTATTAACGGCCTCGGTGATGGCGACACTTCGCCTGATTGGGAGGTTGTAGACGATCACAATGTGAGGTTACGTGCCGAACGTTCCGGCAAGGGCAACGGGCGGCTCTACACCATAACCACCACGTGCACTGACGCTTCAAACCACGTCACTGTTAAGACGAGCACAGTGTTTGTGCCAAGGAACATGAAGGGTTCGTGGTCCGTAGTGGCCATCGAAACCAAAGGCTCAGCGACAGCGGAGGTAACTCGTTTCGCCGAGCCGCTGGCTTTGGGTATGGTTAACTTCGACTTTAATCCCAGGACCGCAACGGCCAGGAGCTCCAAGAATGAGAACATCATTAACCTGATTGTTGGGAACCTGGATTTCCGCGCCCTGGGTTATGAATCGAAAGTTCTTGCCGGCGCCAGAACCCATTTCCGCGGTTCCGGCACTGTCAACAATCAACCTGGTTACAAGTACCTCCTGACGGTTCTTGATGGTCAGGCGCCAAACGGCGGCGGGGTCGATAAGTTCCGGCTCAAGATCTGGAACGACAAAACCGGCGAGGTTTTTTTCGACAATCAAACTGGGGCAAGTGATGATGCCGATCCGACCACAGCTGTCGCGGATGTTAATAGCATCAAGCTGCCGAGGTAGTCGCTAACTCCAGCCACCTAACCAAAGAGGCACCGGTTATTCGCCGGTGCCTCTTTATTTGCGGAGAACAATTTCGAGACTGATCAAATACCCAATACATCTATCAGTTCCTGAACCGCGGCTGCGCTTTTCTGTAGGGCAATGCGCTCTTCAGCCAGCAAATTGATTTCTATAATCTGTTCCAAACCCCGCGAACCCAACTTGCACGGCACGCCAACGTAAAGCCCGTTGATACCGTACTCGCCTTCGAGGTAAGCGGCGCAGGGAAGGATTTTCTTTTTGTCTTTTAGAATCGATTCCGTCATCTCGACGGCTGCTGCGGAGGGTGCGTAGTAAGCGGAACCTGTCTTGAGCAACGATACAATCTCCGCACCGCCGTTCGCGGTCCGTTTCACGATCGCGTCAATCTTGTCCTTTGGCAACAATTCAGTAATGGGAATACCGGCACAAGTCGAAAAGCGCGGCAAGGGCACCATTGTGTCGCCGTGTCCTCCGAGAACGAACGCGGTCACATTCTCGACGGAAACATCGAGCGCTTCGGCCAGGAAACAACGCATACGCGCCGAATCCAGGATGCCGGCCATGCCTAACACGCGATGCTTGGGAAAGCCCGAACGGCGCAGTGCTACCTGACACATCGCGTCCAGGGGGTTCGAAACCACGATTAGGATCGATTCAGGCGAGCGCTTTGCTACTTCGTCAACAACTTTCGAGACAATTTCAGCGTTAGTCTTCAGGAGATCATCGCGGCTCATGCCCGGCTTGCGCGGCAGGCCTGCAGTGATAATCACGACGTCGGAATCCTCAGTGCCGTCGTAAGTGTTCAAGCCCGTCAGGCGAACATCAAATCCTGCCACGGGCGCGGCCTCGGCGAGGTCAAGCGCCTTGCCTTGCGGCACACCTTCGACAATGTCAACGAGGACGATGTCGCCTAGTTCTTTTGCTCCCAACCAGTGAGCGGCGGTAGCTCCGACATTTCCAGCGCCGACTACAGTAATCTTTTTTCGCGCACCCATGAGTTAGTCCTTTCGCAGGCAAAGTAGTGCAGATTGTAGTCCGCGCGGTGAGAAAATTGCGCTGTCCACCACAGACTGAAGTATCTGCTTCTGTTAGGATTTGAAAGACCGCGAGTTTACAAGTGCGCGCGCGCGAGTGTCAAGAAACACGTCTTGGGTACTGATGCCGGTTGGCAATACACGAACGGTCCCATGAGGTCAGTACCACCAGGCGGTAGCCGGTGGCTCCTTCCTAACCTG
>Ga0136614_10002636_pt1 | contig 11213 bp, 11 predicted proteins | sample AntDrymUQ2792106_2_FD_106643 | JGI IMG/M metagenome (GOLD analysis project Ga0136614, IMG submission 106643) | Polar desert sand microbial communities from Dry Valleys, Antarctica - metaG UQ279 (21.06) | ecosystem: Environmental > Terrestrial > Soil > Desert | place: Antarctica: Dry Valley... | reverse complement strand
ATCATCATCACGCACTGAGCGAGCATCACCGCGGTGATAGCAGCTACACGCATCGTGCGCGTGCTGCGGGTGGCCGGACGTTGACGATCGCCGTACTGCTGACGCTCGGATTTGCGTTTATCGAGCTACTGGGTGGCCTGTGGTCCGGCTCGCTTGCGTTGCTGGCTGACGCGGGCCATATGGCAACCGACTCGGCGTCGCTTTTGTTTGCGCTCGTTGCCAATTTGATAGCGCGGCGTCCGGTGTCCGAGCGCCACTCGTTCGGGCTGGCGCGCGTCGAGGTGATTGCGGCGTTCGTCAACGCGCTTTTCATGGTGGCTGTCGTTGTTTGGATCGTGGTTGAGGCGTTCCAGCGCTTTAACTCGCCCGTGCCGGTACAGGGCCTCGCGGTAGTGGGTGTGGCAGGGGTGGGGCTGCTGATCAACGTCGCTGTCGCCTGGACACTCTCGCGTCAGCGCGACAACGTCAATATCCGGGCTGCCTTCGTGCACGTGCTGGGCGATTTGCTGGGGTCCGTGGCGGCAATCACGGCGGGGCTGATCATTTACCTCGGCGGCCCGGTGATCGCCGATCCGCTGCTGTCGCTGGTGGTGGCGGCCCTGATTGTGCGGTCGACCTTTGGCGTGCTGAAGGAGACTACATTCGTGCTCCTCGATAGTGTTCCTGCGGGCGTCAATTACACCTCAGTGGGTGCGACGCTCGCAAAGCTCCCTGGAATTGTCTCGGTCCACGATCTTCACGTGTGGTCGATGGTCCCCGGCCGGGCGGCGCTGTCGGCGCATGTGCTCGTGAACGACGTCGAAAGCTGGCCTGCGATTCTGCAAGAGGCGCGTCGTGTGCTGAACCGCGATTTCAACATCGATCACATCACGCTGCAGCCCGAATGGCTACAGAGGGCGCCGGGGGTCATTGGCATCCGGACGGAATAACGGGCAAGGATTCCGCGGACTTGGCACTTGACTTAGCCCCTAGATATTGGTACGTTCTTTGTACCAATTAATACAGCGCATTTGACATCTATGGCCGCACTACCGCAACGTGCATCCGCGAGGGCGGATGCGATCGACATCACCAGCCGCGACGCGCGCAGCCGGCTCGCTGCGATGGTGACCAAGCTGCTCGAGCACTGGAGGCTGACAGCGCCCGAGCAATCGGCGCTGCTCGGCCTTTCGACCGGGAGCCGCAGCACGCTTGCTCGTTATCGCGAAGGCGAGCCGCTGGCCGATAGCCGGGATCTGCTCGACCGCGTGGGGCATCTGCTCGGCATTCACAAGTCGCTGCGTATTCTGTTTCCCTACGACCGAGACCTCGCGTATGGGTGGATGACTCAATTCAATCGTCGCCTGGGTGCGCGGCCAGTCGACCTGATAACCGAACGCGGGTTTGAAGGCCTGCTCGCAGTGCGCAGGTATCTCGACTTTCAACGTGGCCAGTGAGGTGTTTTCGGCAAACGCCGATTTCCACGGCGACCTGATTCGAAACATTCCCGGAATTCGTCGATCGCAGAATCTGTTCGATGATCTTGCCAGCGAGCCGGCTGACTGGGCGCTGGCGGTTGCGGTTGAAGAAAGCGAGCGCATCCCGACGGCCACGGCGATCGCAACACGACCGTTCGATTACGGCAGCGTGATCAGCTACACCTTTGACGCCGCGCACTGGCAGAGCACGCGTTTCTCCGACGGCACTCGCTATGGCGTTTGGTACGGCGCGCTTGAAGTCGAGACAACAGTCTATGAAACGGCGCATCACTGGCGCCGCTTTCTGCTTGATAGCTACGGTGAACTGGATCGCGTCATCGTCACCGATCGTCGCGTGTGCGACGTCCGATGCGATGCGCTGTTGATTGATCTCCGCGGCAAGCACCTGGAATATCCCGATCTGATTCGGCGCGACAGCTACGTGTTCACGCATCAGGTGGGCCGCACGATGCACGAGCAGGACCTCGGCGGGCTACTGGTGGCCTCGGCGCGCTGCCCCGGGATCAACGCGGCAATTTTCCGCGCTGAACGCTTATCCAACGTACGCGAGAAACTCTTTGTGACCTACAGAGTCAACGTTGTGCGCGATATTTTCGTCGCCGAGCGCGCGCGAAATCGCACCTGGCTGTCGTTTGCGCCGAGCAGCCTTGAGTAGCGACTACAGACCGAGCTTGCGCGCCAACGACAGCGCGCCTAGCAAGACGGGCTGATGGACCAGATAAATGCTCAGCGCCCACGTTCCCAGGAATACCAGCCAGCGCGGAGCGTGCTCGTTAAGCGAGGTCAGCGCGCGGGGAATGTGCCAGCGCGCCTTCTGCCAGCGGGCGGCCAGACCTGCGCCGATCAGCACCACGCCAATCCATGGGAAAAGTGGTACGTAGTCCTCGGTGCGCGGCTTGAAGGTCATGAAGCCGAAGATGGTTGCGGGTGGCGTGTTGAAAAACTCGTTCGCCATCAGAACGCCGACCAATACGCAGGCGGCGCCGAGCACGGTATTCCAGGTCCTTAAGAGAAGCAGAGGGCGCGCAATCAATAGCGCAGCGGCAACGAAGTGCAGGATGCCGAAGTAAATGAAGCGCGGCCCAAATAGCAGCCAGCTGCCGAGCGATACGAATGCGGCGGCCGCAGCGATCTGGGCCCAGCGCTTCCAGAAATCCGGTGCCGCGGGCTTGAAGGAACTCCGCAATACCAGGCCGACGCCGACCAGCAACAGAAACTGCGTGACAATCAAAGTGCGCCATGCGATCCATGGTTGATCGCGTGTCATCGCCAAGTTCACCCAGCCGAAGTAGGCGAGGTCGTAAATGAAGTGGTACACGATCATCTGCGCCACCGCGAAACCGCGCAGAGCGTCGACCACTGCAAGCCGCGGCGGAGCGTTCATTGACGAGGACGATGGCTGCATAATCAGTTTGAAGCAGTCTATTCGCTGGGAGGTACGCGATGCTGATGTCGTCACAGGATTATCGCGAGTCGCTTCGTCGCTCGCGGCCGCGCGTGTTTGTCGACGGTCACGCGGTTGAGTCGGTGGCTGATGAGCCGTCCCTTGCTCCAGGCGTCAATGCGCTCGGGTTGACTTACGACTTCGCGTTGCGGGAGCACCTTGCGCCCGTGATGCGGGCGCGTGCCGGTTCGTACGACATCAATCGCATGAATGCGATTCCGTCGACCGGCCAGGATCTGTTGAACAAGCTGGAAGCGGTTCGGCTTCTGTGCCAGGAAACCGGATGCGCGCAGCGCTATCTGGGTGGTGATGGACTGGCGGCGCTGCGACAGGCGACGCATCGCATCGATGCCGACAAGGCAACCGATTATTCGGCACGACTGGCTGCCTACATCAACCGAGTGCACGCCGAGGATCTCAGTCTCGGCATCGCAATGACCGACGGCAAAGGCGACCGCTCGCTGCGGCCACATCAGCAACCGAACCTGGACACCTACGTTCACATCGTCGAGCGTCGCGCGGACGGCATCGTCATTTCGGGCGTCAAGGCGATCGTGACGGCGGCTCCCTATGTTCATGAATTACTGGTGATGCCGTGCCGAAATATGACCGCGGACGACGCGGACTTTGCAGTCTGCTGTGCGGTGCCGATCGATGTCGACGGTCTGACGATCGTTGCTCGACCTGCCGGCAGGCCCGGCGAGAAGGCCGCATTGTTCAGCGGCCGCTACGGGCAATCGACCGGTGTCGTAATTTTCGAACGTGTGTTCGTGCCGTGGGAACGCGTGTTTCTGGCCGGTGAATGGGAACACTCGGGTTTTCTCACCTACAGCTATGCAACACATCATCGGCAGACGTGTATAGCTGCCCGCGCAGGTTTTGGAGATCTACTGATCGGTGCAGGTGCGCTGATGACCGAAGCCAATGGCACCGACCTCGACCATGCGCATGGCCTGCGCGATGCGATGGTTGATCTGATCAAGATTGTCGAAGGGTTTTACGCCTGCGGTATCGCAGCGTCGGTGTATTGCAGCAACGATCCGTCGGGCGTTGCAATGCCCGACGCCGTATTCGGCAACATTGACAAGTTACTGATGGCAACACAAATCTATGACATGCATCGCCTCGCGCACCAGGTGTCTGGCGGTTTGATTGTCACGTTGCCGGGTCCTGACGAAGACCATAACCCTGCAACGGCCGGTCGCCTTTCTGAACTACTGACTGCGCGTTCCGATATTCCGTACGATAAACGCATCGAGGTCGCGCGCTTCGTTGAGGATCTGACGGCTTCGTATCAGGCCGGGTGGTACTCGGTGATCTCCTTGCATGGCGGCGGCTCGCCGGATGCGATGAAAATGGAAATCTGGCGCAACTATCCGTTGGGCAACAAGGTCGACCTGGTCGAGCGCCTGCTCGAGCGTGGCGTTCTCACCGACGATGTGCGAAAGATCACTCGTAACCGTCAGCCTGGGCGCTGCTGCATTGAAGGGTGTCAGGTGCCATCGGCACCCACGCTGGTTCCGCTGCCACAGATTGGCCACGCTGCCTCTCGCTCTGTCTTGCCGTTGCGGAAGACGGGAACAACAAACTAGGCTAAGCGCCGTGCGCCTGATAGCCGAGCACTCGTTTCTTCTCGTGGTTGACGTACAGGCGCAGTTGGCGCCGCACATTGCTGGCAGCGGCGAAATCGTCACAAAGTGCGCAGCACTGATGCGCGCGGCACGTCTATTGCAAATTCCAGTTCGCGTCACTGAGCATTGCGCCAATCGCATTGGTGGTTCGGTGCCCGACATCGCAGCTCGGATCGACCCGCGCGATGTGCTGTCAAAAACGCATTTCTGCTGCACTGACGAGGCACATGTAACGGACAACCTGCGCGAAATCGGGCGCAAGCAGGCAGTTGTCGCTGGCATGGAAGCGCATGTATGCGCGATGCAGGCAGCACTGGGACTTGCCGAGCAGGGCTATCAGTGCTCGTTCGTGCAGGACGCAGCAGGTTCACGCCGTCCCTCAGATCACGCCGCAGCGATTGAGCGTATGCGCATGAGCAATGTGCAGATCGTGACGACCGAAATGGTGATGTTCGAGTGGCTTAAGCGAGCCGACGTCCCGGAGTTTCGCGAACTTCTGAAGATCGTCAAGTCGTTTTAGTCGATTCAATGGTGGATAACCGATCCGACGACCTGTTCGGCGCTGCTCCGCTGCGGCCAGCAGGACTTGTTTACGATTCGGACTTCATCGGCGACGACGAGCAAAGTCGCTTGCTTTTAGCAATACGCGATGTGCCAATCCACGATGCGCAGTATTTCGAATACACGGCGAAGCGACGCGTGGCGAGCTTCGGGTCAAGCTACGATTTTAAGACGCGCGATTTACACGAGGCCGAGCCCCTTCCCGAGTTTCTGATTGCATTGCGCCGTCGTGTAGCGCAGCGCGCATTGGTACCCGAAGACGACTTCGCCCAGGCGCTGATCACCGAGTACCGGCCAGGCACTCCCCTGGGGTGGCACCGCGATGCGCCTAATTACGAAGTGATTGCTGGAGTTTCCCTAGGGGGCCAATGCCGCATGCGTTTTCGACCTTATCCTCCGCGGCCCGGGCGCGATCCCAGGACGTTCGCACTCGAACTTGCCCCGCGATCGGTCTACGTAATGCGCGGCGACGTCCGTTGGCAATGGCAGCACAGCATCACAGCGACGCGTGAGCAGCGATGGTCGATCACGTTTCGCACGCTCAGCAGAGCCGCGTCCTGAACGGGCGCGTTATATATTCCTAATTAACCAACAAATCTTCCAGGAATTATCTGAATGCTCGAGTTGTTGGGCGACCCGCAGATCTGGTCGCATTTTTACCTTGACCGCACTTGAGCGGGTGCTCGGCATCGACAACATCGTGTTCATTGCGACTCGTGCTTTTTAGAGTCATCCTTGTTGCTTTGCACTTGGCGGCCGCGGCATCCGCCACGGCGCTTGATTTGCAGGGACATCGCGGCGCGCGTGGCTTGGCACCCGAGAACACACTTGCGGCGTTTGGCAAAGCGGCTGCCATTGGTGTCACCACGCTGGAAACCGATCTCGCGCTTACAAGCGATGGTGTCTTGATACTGTCACACGAGCCGCGTTTGACCTCAGCATTGACACGGCGCCCCGACGGACAGTGGTTGAGCGAAGATGGTGCAACCTTCTGGTCGCTAAGGCTGCAGGACGTTTCGGGGTATGACGTTGGACGTCTAAACCCCGCGCACCCTTATGCAGCAACGTGGACAGAGCAAGTACCCGCCGACGGGCAACGTATACCCACCTTGAAGCAGTTGTTCGATTTGGCGCGCGACGCGCGCACGCCGGGCGGGCAGCCAGTCCGGTTCAACATCGAAACCAAAATTACGCCGAGCAGCCACAATCAAACACCCGAGCCACGCCGCTTTGCCAAAGCGGTCGTAGATGCAATACGTGCGGAGCGCATGAGTGATCGCGTAACGGTGCAATCGTTCGATTGGCGAACGTTGCTCGAGGTAAAGAAGTCTGCGCCCGATCTGCCGACTTCGTGCTTGACGATCGAGTCATCGAGCATGAACACCGTTGCGGAAGACGCATCCGGAGCGTCGCCGTGGCACGCCGGACTGAAGCGTGCGGATTACGGTGGCTCACTCGCTCGCTTGGCGTTTGCGGCCGGGTGCAGCAGCTGGGCTCCATTTTGGCGCAACGTAACGGCCGAAAGTGTTGCCGAGGCGCGCGCGCTAGGGCTGAAGCTCATTGTCTGGACGGTCAACGACGCCGCCGAGATGCAACGGCTCGCTGCGCTCGGCGTCGACGGCATCATCACCGATTATCCCGACCGCGCCAGGCGCGCGCTCCGTGCTCGCGACGTGACTATCGACTAGCGCTGACGCACGTTAGATTGATGGCGCTCTGTATACTGCCAAATTACCGGTGACGCTGTTGTACGTAGATCTATCAATACGCAGCGTAGATAACGAGATGTCGTTAGCGAAATACGGATGATCAAGTACGTGTTCGTTACCGGTGGCGTGGTCTCCTCGCTTGGAAAAGGGATCGCAGCCGCCTCCCTTGCCGCGATCCTCGAATCGCGCGGCCTCAAAGTCACCCTGATCAAGCTAGATCCCTACATCAACGTTGATCCCGGCACGATGTCGCCGTTTCAGCACGGCGAAGTCTTCGTCACTGAAGACGGTGCGGAAACCGATCTCGACCTTGGGCACTACGAGCGGTTCATCTCCGCCAAGATGCGCAAGGTGAACAACTTCACCACCGGCCAGATCTATGACTCGGTGATCAAGAAAGAACGGCGCGGTGAGTATCTGGGCAAGACCGTGCAGGTCATTCCACACATCACCAATGAGATTCAGGATTTTATCGAGCGTGGCGCCCGTGCTGCTTGGGACGGCAAGTGCGATATCGCGATCGTCGAGATCGGCGGCACCGTAGGTGATATCGAATCGCTTCCATTTGTTGAAGCGGTTCGGCAGATGAAACTGCGTCTTGGGCCATCATCGGCTTGTTACGTGCACTTGACGCTGGTGCCCTTCATCCCGTCCGCGGGCGAGCTCAAGACCAAGCCAACGCAGCACAGCGTGCAGAAAATGCGCGAGATCGGAATATTTCCAGACGTATTGCTGTGCCGTGCGGACCGCCCAATTCCCGAAGACGAGCGCGCCAAGATTTCACTGTTTTCCAATGTTCCGATCGATGCTGTCATTTCGGCGTGGGACGTGAGTTCGATCTACAAGATTCCGAGCATGTTGCACCGGCAAGGCCTGGACGAGATCGTCTGCTTCAAGCTCGGCATCATTGCCAAGCCTGCAGATCTTTCGAGCTGGGACAACCTGGTCAACGCGCTCGAGCATCCGGAGCGCGAAATCACCATTGGCATGGTCGGCAAGTACGTGGAGCTGTCCGATTCGTACAAATCACTAATCGAGGCGTTGATGCACGCGGGCATCAACACACGCACGAAGGTGAAGATCGAGTACCTTGATTCCGAGCTGGTCGAGAGCGGCGGCGCGGCCGTGCTCGACAAACTCGACGGCGTGCTTGTGCCTGGCGGATTCGGCAAGCGCGGCACCGAAGGCAAGATTGCGGCGATTCGGCATGCGCGCGAAAACAAGGTGCCTTACCTTGGAATTTGCCTCGGCATGCAGCTGGCGACGATCGAGTTCGCGCGCAATGTGTGCGGACTTGCGGGCGCCAACTCCACCGAGTTCGATCCCGATACGCCGCATCCCGTGGTCGCCTTGATCACCGAGTGGACCGATCGCACGGGGCGGTTCGAACGCCGCGATGCTCTGTCCGATCTCGGCGGCACGATGCGCCTCGGATCGCAAAAATGTCCGATTGAACGTGGCACGCTGGCAGCGCGCATTTACGGTGCCGAAGTCAACGAACGTCATCGGCATCGCTACGAAGTCAACAATGCGTATGTGCCGCAGCTCGAGGCACAGGGCTACACGGTGTCCGCGCGCACGCCCAACGAGAAGCTCACCGAAATTATGGAGCTGCCTTCGCATCCGTTTTTTATCGGGGTTCAGTTTCACCCGGAGTTCACATCCACTCCGCGTCATGGACATCCGCTGTTCCGCTCCTTTATAGAAGCCGCGATCACCGCGCGACAGGCGCGCTCGGAACAACCTGCGACCGCAGCATTGGCTCCGCTGGCGCAAAAGGCCGCCGCGTGAAGCTAGCGGGGTTTGAGGTTGGGCTTGACCGACCCTTGTTCCTGATCGCAGGCCCCTGCGTGATCGAGTCCGAGCAGATGGCCGTGGACACCGCCGGCCGCCTCAAGGAAATCACCGCCAGGCTCAATATTCCTTTTATCTACAAATCCAGCTTCGACAAGGCAAACCGCAGCTCGGGCACAAGCTTTCGCGGTCTTGGCATCGACGAGGGGCTGCGCATCCTCGCCGCGGTTAAAGCGCAGCTCAAGGTTCCGGTGCTGACCGACGTTCACAGTGAGGACGAAATCAAACCGGCAGCCGGCGTGGTGGACGTTTTGCAGACGCCGGCCTTTCTGTGCCGCCAAACCGATTTCATTCGCGCGTGCGCTGTTTCCGGCCGGCCGGTGAATATCAAGAAGGGCCAGTTTCTTGCGCCGGGCGATATGAAAAATGTGATCGACAAGGCGCGCGACGCGGCCCGCGAGGCGGGGTTACCCGAGGACAGCTTCATGACGTGCGAGCGCGGTGCCTCGTTCGGCTACAACAATTTGGTGTCCGACATGCGTTCATTGGCGATCATGCGCGAGACTAAGGCACCGGTTGTGTTCGATGCCACTCATTCGGTGCAGTTGCCAGGAGGCCAGGGGACGAGCAGCGGCGGTCAGCGCGAGTTTGTGCCGGTATTGGCACGCGCCGCGGTCGCAGTGGGTGTGGCAGGGGTGTTCATGGAAACGCATCCTGACCCTAAGAACGCGAAGTCCGATGGACCCAACGCTGTGCCGCTTGATCGAATCGAGGAATTGCTTGAGACCCTGGCCGACATCGACCGGGTCACAAAGAAGCGCGGCTTTATCGAGGCCGAATTCGTTTAAAGGAGCACACGCAGTCATGAGCGCCATCGTCGACATCATCGGTCGCGAGATTCTGGATTCACGAGGCAACCCCACCGTTGAATGCGATGTGCTGCTCGAAAGCGGCGTGATGGGAAGGGCGTCGGTGCCGTCCGGTGCATCGACCGGCACGCGCGAGGCAATCGAGCTCCGTGACGGAGATGCGAATCGCTACGGTGGTAAGGGTGTGCTGAAGGCCGTGGAGAGCATCAACACCGAAATTTCGGAAGCCGTGATGAGCCTTGAAGCCAACGAGCAGGCGTTTCTCGACGGTGCGCTGATCGAGCTCGACGGAACCGAAAACAAATCGCGGCTGGGCGCCAATGCGATGCTGGCCGTCTCACTGGCCGTCGCAAAGGCGGCGGCTGAAGAAACGGGCCTGCCACTTTATCGCTACCTGGGTGGCAGTGGCGCGATGCAAATGCCGGTGCCGTTGATCAATGTGATCAACGGTGGCGCGCACGCGAACAACAATCTTGATTTGCAGGAGTTCATGATCGTGCCGGTGGGTGCTCCCACGTTTTCTGAGGCGGTTCGATATGGCGCAGAAGTCTTTCAGGCGTTGAAGAAACTGATCGACAAGGCAGGAATGAGTACCGCGGTGGGTGATGAGGGTGGCTTCGCCCCAAATGCAAAAAGCCACGAGGCGGGCATCCAGATGATTTTGCAGGCAATCGAAAACGCCGGCTATCAACCCGGAAGCGACATCGCGCTGGCGCTCGACTGTGCTGCAAGCGAGTTTTTCAAGGACGGCAAGTATCGGCTCGAAGCCGAAGGGCTGTCACTGTCCAGCGGCGAGTGGACCACGATGCTGTCGACCTGGTGCGACAAGTATCCGATCGTGTCGATCGAGGACGGCATGGCGGAGAACGACTGGGCCGGATGGGAGGAGCTCACACGCCAGCTCGGCCCACGGGTGCAATTGGTCGGCGACGACGTCTTCGTGACGAATACCGTGCTGTTGCGCGAAGGAATTCGGCGTGGTGTGGCCAATTCGATCCTGATCAAGATCAATCAGATTGGTACGCTAACCGAGACATTTGCCGCGATCGAAATGGCCAAGCGCGCGGGTTACGCATCGGTGATCAGCCATCGCTCGGGCGAAACCGAGGATACGACCATCGCCGATATTGCGGTTGGAAGCAATGCGCTGCAGATCAAGACCGGCTCGATGAGTCGGTCCGACCGCGTCGCGAAGTACAACCAGCTGTTGCGCATTGAAGAAGACTTGGGTGACATTGCGAGTTATCCGGGACGCGATGCTTTCTACAACCTTCGTTGACGCTTCGCGATAGCGACGATGAGGTTGCTGGCTCCTTTTCTGCTGGCCCTTCTGGTTGCGATTCAATGGCCGCTGTGGTTTGGCAAGGGCGGGTGGCTCCGAGTCTGGGATCTTGACCGCCAGCTGGCCGCGCAGCGCGGAACGAACGGGGTATACAACGCACGCAATGCCGAGCTCGCCGCCGAAGTCGCGAGTTTGCGTGAAGGCCGCGAGGCAATCGAGGAGCGCGCGCGCTATCAGCTCAATATGGTGCGCGACGGCGAGGTGTTCTTTCAGCTCGTTGTGCCGAAGCCGCAGGCCAATGCAAGCGCGCCTGCGCGCTGATCCGAGCGCTGCTTCCCCATATGAACTTGCATCGTCTATTAAAGGAACGTGAAGCCCGCGCTGCACCGATTCGGGTTGGATTGATCGGCGCCGGCAAGTTCGGTTCGATGTATCTGTCACAGGT
>Ga0136614_10002634_pt1 | contig 11222 bp, 10 predicted proteins | sample AntDrymUQ2792106_2_FD_106643 | JGI IMG/M metagenome (GOLD analysis project Ga0136614, IMG submission 106643) | Polar desert sand microbial communities from Dry Valleys, Antarctica - metaG UQ279 (21.06) | ecosystem: Environmental > Terrestrial > Soil > Desert | place: Antarctica: Dry Valley... | reverse complement strand
CACAGGCGTGGTGGAGTGGGCCGTGTTGCTGACTGTTGGTTCTCTGCTGGTCTCCGCTGCGTCTCGCGTGTGGCGCGTCGGGGCCGTATCAGGTACTCGACAACAGCCCGGCTCAGCTCAGCTGACCCGACTCCCCGACTCAGGGTGCACGCAGCCATGAGCGTATCGACGGCCACGGGCTCGTCCCACGCAGTCGTCCATGCCGGAAGTTGCGTGCGCGGGACTGCTCCATCCGGTGTTCCTTTGGGGTGACCCGGGGCCTCGCCGGTGTCATCCTTCCCGCGTATCCGTACGCGATCCCGGACGGGCCGCCCGACCGACCGTGGTATCTCACGGTGGGAGGCCCGCGATCTGGGGCGACAGCAATGACACGGTGAGGGGCGGACATGGGGACGGCGCTGCGCATCCTGCTGGGGATCCCGCTCACGTTGCTGACCGTGTTCGTGTTCGGTGCCGTGATCCGGCGGCTGCTGGGGGTGCGGGTGGGTCCGGTCCGCACATTCCTGGCAGCCCTGCTCGCGTTCCTGGTTGCAGAGCCGCTGCTGGCGGCCATGTTGCCGCCGGAGCCGACGGACCTGGCCACCGCCTTGCTGCTCGGGGCATTGTCCATCTGCACGGCGAGCCTGGGGGCCATGGTCGTCCTCGTCATCGCCGAGGTGGTAGTACCCGACGGGTCGTTGCCGGGCCCTGTCGAGCTTTGGCGTGGGTGGCGCAGCCACCTCGACCGGACCCGCCGCTACTCCCAGTTCCTGCGCATCGCCGTACGACACGGTCTGGGTCGGTTCCTGCGCGGGAGACGGCATCTCGGCCTGCAGTCGTCGACCTCACGGAGCGAGCTGGCGCGGTCGGTGCGCCGTGCCATGGACGAGGGAGGCGTGACGTTCGTAAAGCTCGGCCAGCAGCTGTCCACCCGACGCGACCTGGTGCCGGTGGAGTTCGTCCGGGAGCTGACGGACCTGCAAGACCAGGCGGCGCCGATCCCGTGGCCCGAGGTAGCGGCGGTGCTGCGTAGCGAGCTGGGCCCGGTGGACGAGGTGTTCGACCACGTCGACCCCGAGCCGCTGGCTGCCGCCTCGGTGGCCCAGGTGCACGCCGCCCGGCTGCTCGGCGGCGCCGAGGTCGTGGTCAAGGTGCAACGCCCCGGAGTGACCCGGGTCGTCGAGCAGGACCTCGACATCCTGTTCCGCCTGGCCGCCACGCTGGAAGCCCGTACAGACTGGGGCAAGTCGCTCGGCCTGGCAGGCCTCGCGTCCGGCTTCGCCCTGGCACTGCGAGAGGAACTCGACTTCACCACCGAACGCGACAACCTGCGGGCCATGGCCGCTGCTCTGGAGGCCTCCGGGCGCAGCGGAGTCCGGGTACCGGAGCCGCACGCCTTGTGGTGCACGGAGCGCGTCCTGGTGATGCAGCGGATGGCCGGGACACCGCTCGGCGCAGCCGAACCCGTCCTCGCGGCACTCGGCCACGCCGAGCGCGCGAGGATCGCCACAGCCCTGTTGGACACCGTGTTCGATCAGGTGCTGGCGCACGGGGTCTTCCACGTCGACCTACACCCGGGAAACGTGCTGGTCGACGACGACGGGACGCTCGCGCTGCTGGACCTCGGGTCGGTGGGTCGCCTCGACGGGACCACCCGGGCGGCGATCGGACGCTTGATGGCGGCAATCGGCCGGACCGACTCCCTCGCCGCGAGCGACGCATTGCTCGAACTCGTCGACCGGCCCGAAGAGATCGACGAACGCGAGCTGGAGCGCGCCCTCGGTGCGCTGATCGTGCGGTACACCTCGCCGGGTTCCACCACGGGAGCCGCTGCCTTCACCGCCCTGTTCGCCCTGGTCACCTCGCACCGGTTGGCTGTTCCGCCGCAAGTGGCCGCAGTCTTTCGGACGTTCGCGACACTCGAGGGCACCCTACTGGTCGTTGACCCCGACTTCGACCTGATGTCAGCGGCACGTGAGACCGGACGGGGCCGCGCCGCCGAGGCGTTGACCCCGCGGCGGCTTCGACAATCGGCGGAGGAGGAACTGGCCGCACTGCTACCGGTGCTGCGTCGACTGCCGCGTCGGATGGACCGCATCGCCGACGCCGCCGAGCACGGACGCCTCAACTTCAACGTCCGGCTGCTGGCCGACAGCCGTGACCGCCGGGTAATCACCGACATGCTGCACCAGGCGCTGCTGAGCCTGCTCGGCTCCGCCGCTGGCCTCATGGCTGTGCTGCTGCTCGCCAACCCAGGCGGGCCGCAGGTCACCGAGACCGTCCGGCTGTTCACGCTGTTCGGGTACGCCTTGCTCGTCGTGGCGGCCGTGCTCGTGCTCCGCGTGCTGATCGTCGTCTTCCGAAAGGACCAGACGTAGCGCCCGGCATCGGCGAGCTCGTTATCACCGCACTGCTCGACGTGCCGGCCCTGCAGTGACTGGTCGTCCGCGGACTCGATCTGCCGACGCGCGTCCATGGGCAGCCTCGCGCACATCCCGCCGAGGGCCGCTGTGACATCCCGACCGGCCATCAGGCAGCCTCTGGGTCTCGGTGGAGTTCGCCTTCGACATGCAGTATTTGTTCGCGGTGCCGGTCCACGACCCTCGACATACTCGGACGGCTCGACGACCCAACTGACGTCCCGGTGAGCGATCCGGCTCCGGTGCCGCTGGGTTCCGTGATGGAGTGACACCATGAGCTGGGAGACACACCCGGTGACACCGGACCGGTTCGAGGACTTTGCTGACGTCATCAACGGCAACCGTCGCGCCAAGCACTGCTGGTGCCTGTCCCACCGGCTGCGGGCTGGGGAGATCGAGAAGCTGGGCGGCGGGAGCCGGGAGCAAGCCATGCGGCGCCTGTGCGAGCGTGATCATTCGCCGGGGGTGGTGACCTACCGAGACGGCGAGCCGGTGGGCTGGTGCAACACCGGGCCCCGCACCGAGATCACGCGTCTGACCGGCTCGCGACTCATGCGGCCCATCGACGACCTGCCGGTATGGAGCATCGTGTGCATCGTTGTCCGCCCCGGCCATCGCGGACAGGGCGTGCCGGCACCACTGCTCGAAGGTGCGGTTGCCTATGCGGCCGCGCACGGGGCCCCCGCCGTGGAGGCGCACCCGGTCGACCCTCCAGGACGGATGGACCTGACTATGGCGTTCGTGGGAACCAGGTCGATGTTCGAACGAGCCGGATTCCGGGTCATCGGCACCACCGACGCCGTGGCGAGCCGAATGCCGCGCCTGATCATGCGGCGAGACCTCCCCTGAGCAGGCACCGGAGCCCGAGGACGCCATGTCCCGACAGTTGAACCGTTACCGGAGCGCGCTCGACCTCCCCGGGAGACCGCCGGTCAGTTTCGCGCTGGCCGATGGTCTTTGGGGATGAATGTCCTGCTGCCGCGTTCGTCTACCGGACGCGGTCGCTCCGCTCGATGACACGGCAGGGAAGGGCATCGAACCGAGCATCGACCGGACGACGCGGGGGTGGACGTGCTGGACGACGGCCCAGTAGATGTGCCCGAGTCGGTTGTTGATCCTGACACTGGTCATCACGTGCACATGACGGTCTCGCACAGTAATCCTGACTCTGAAATCGAGGTGACCGTCATCGATCCCCATGACGAGTTCATCGCCGTCGGACGTCAGTACAGGGAAGCCCGTTGCGGGGCGTGTGCGGCCGGGCGTCCGCAGGCCGAAAGGTCGGACTGCGGCGTCGCGCAACCGGAGCAGGAACGCCACCCACCGGGGCGGTCGTCCGAACACCTGCTCGGCCCAGCGGCAAGGCTCGATCGGGTCGCCGGGGAGGACCACGGTGGTGAAGCAGTCGCTGGCATCGATCGGGCCGAGGCCCGGAGCGAAGTCTTGGGGACACTCCACACAGTTCTCGACGGCCCGCGATCGGAGAGTGCGCCCGAGAAAGCGGATAGCGGGACTGGTGGGCTGTACCCGATCCGCCGATCCGGTTAGCTCGCGCTCGACATGATCGAGGACGTCCTCGACGGTCGCGTCGTGCAGGACGACAAGCAACGGCCTGAGCAGCGTGAGCCAACCCTCGGTCGTTGTCACCAGCTCGTGCCGCAGCACGCAGGCGTCGGCCCCGGCGGGCCGAATCTCGAAGGTGTGGCGCGACCCCTCAGCCCGAGGCCGGGCTCAAAGGCCAGGTCGACCCGACGGCGCGGGACGTGGTGCGTCACCGTGTAGCGCACCGGCCCATGACCTCCACACGAGCCGACCTTCAGCCCCCGGTCGAGCCATGTGGGCTCCGAAACGTCGGTGCGCCAGAAGCGGTCACCGGCGGAGCCCCAGGTCTCCAGCAGCTCACCGACTGCCTCGGCCGACGCAGCGATCCGCCGTTCGTGTACGTTCTCGATCATCGTTCCCATCCTCCGTACGCAACCGTATGTCGATCTGTACGGTAGCGTACGGTCATGACGCGCGTCAGCTCCCGCCTCTCGGCAGACGACTGGGCACAGGCAGGCTTTGAGGCGCTGCTCGAAGAAGGGCTCGCCGGCGTCGCGGTGGAGCGCGTGGCCGCCCGCCTCGCCGCGACTAAAGGCAGCTTCTACTGGCACTTCACCAACCGTGACGCCCTGGTAGGGGCGGTGCTCGACCTGTGGAGTGCGGAGACCGAGGGGATCATCAACACGGTCGACGAGACGCCGGACCCGGTGCAACGGATGCGCCGCCTCTTCGACCTTGTCATCGCCGAGATACCCATCGCGCACGCCGAGATCGACCTGCTCGGCAACACCACCCACCCTCTGGTCGCACAGGCCGTGGACCAGGTCAGCCGGCGCCGGATCGACTACATGACCAGCACCCTGCGCCAAGCTGGCCTCAGTCCGACCGCGGCAGCGGACGCCGCCGTCCACGCCTATGCACTGTGGATCGGGCTACTGCAGCTGCAACTGGCGCTGCCGGGAACCGTGCCCGACGGGCGCGCCCGCAAGCGCTTTCAGCGTGCCACCGCAACGATGCTCAAGCACATGCTGCCGGTCGACTGACGCCCGAGACCGCTGCGACAAATCCCGGTGTCGAGCAACATCTGAGATCTCTGCTGGCGCCATCGTGGCCGGGTCGTCCATCCGGCCCCGCAGCTCCTCGAGAGGATCAGCGTCATGCTGGTTGGGCGCGGTGCTGCCCCCGGACGAGCTTATGGTTCGACGAGCACCGTGCGGGCGTCCAGCGCGAGCGCCCCGTCGGCGCGCGCGAGCACCGGGTTCAGCTCCAGCTCCGCGATCTCGGGATGAGCGGCCGCGACCTCGGAAACCGTGGAGACGATCTCGGCCAGTGCCTCCAGGTCGACCGGCGCCGAGCCGCGCGCGCCCAGGAGCAACGACGCGCCTCTCAACCTCGTCAGCATGCGCCGGGCGGTCGCCGCGGTCACCGGGGCGATCGCACACTCCGTGTCGCTCAGGACTTCGGTAAAGACTCCGCCCAGACCCACCATCACGATCGGTCCGAACTTCGGGTCACGCACGCAGCCAATGATCAGTTCGACTCCGCCGGCGACGTCCGCCATCGCCTCTACGGAGACGGTCGGGGGAGCGAGTCGAGCGACCAGGTCGTCGTACGCCGCGCGCGCCTGGTCAGGGTCGGCCAGGCCTAACACGACGCCACCCCTCTCGGACTTGTGGGTCAGACCGGTGGCCTTCAAGACGACCGGGAAGGTTAGGCCGGGGGTGTCGAGTGCCGCCTCCAGGCCGTGGACGTCGGTCACCGACATCGCCACCGGGAAGTCGATGCCAGCATCGCGGAACAGCGCTCGCGCCGCGGCGTACGACGAGTCGGAGACCGGCGGGGCAGGCGGTGGCAGCGCAGGCAACGCCTCGCCCGGCGCACGGTCCTGCTCCACCAGCCCGGCCAGGACATCGCTGGCCCGGTCGGTGTCTCGGAGGACCGGGATCCCTGCGGCTCGCAACAGCCGACTGGTTGGGCTGCCGGGGTGGATGGTCTGGACGACGAGCGGCTTGCCCTGTGCCGAGACCGTCTCAGCGATCTGGCGAGCAGTCGTCAGCTCCGGCTGAGTCAGGTTGGTCTGCTCGGTGGTGTAACCCCCGAAGTAGCCGGTCATCAGCACGCCGTCGACCTGGTCGGACCCCAACAGAAGGTGTAGGGCCCGGGCGTAGCTCGAGACGTCCTGTTCGCCGGCACCGGCCAGATCAACGGGATTCGAGACTACGCAGCGCGGCCCGAGGGTTGCTCTGAGTTGGCTGCTCGTGGGCTGGGCCAGCGGTGCCGGGTTCAGTCCAACCGCGGCGAGGCAGTCGGCCGCGACTGCGCCGTGGCCCCCGCCGTCGGTGAGGATGGCGACACGGCGGCCAGCCATCCGCCGCGGTGCCCGAAGGGCGACCAGGAGATCGGCCATCTGGGCCGGGTGATCGACGCGGTGCGCCCCGACTACAGCGCAAACCGCATCCATCACCTGCGAAGAGCTGGTCAGCGCTCCGGTGTGGGAGGCCGCGCCCCGCACCGCGGCCTCAGTCCGTCCCGGAGCCAGCAGCACGAGCGGCTTGCCAGCCTCGCGCAGCGCTTGCGCGGCCGCCAGGAACTCGCGGCCGTCGCCGACGTCCTCGACATAGACGGCGACCGCCCGGGTGCCGTCGTGGTCGACACATGAGTGCATGAAGTCGACGACTCCGAGGTCGGCCTGGTTGCCGAGCGAGACGAACCTGGACATCCCGATGCCACGGTCCGACATCTGCAAGGCCAGGTCGAGCACCAGGTTGCCGCTCTGGCTCAGAACCGCAACGTCTCCGGAGGGCATCTCGGAGTGGGCCAGCTGGAGCCCGGCCCTCGGGTCCGCGACACCGAGGCAGTTCGGCCCGACCAAGACGGCGCCCCCGGCTCGCGCGACGACCACCAACTGCTGCTCCAGCGCATTGCCGGCGGCACTCGACTCGGCGAGTCCGGCCGTGATCACCACGATCGCTCGGGCTCCGGCGGCGACGGCGTCGACCACTGCGCTCAGAAGACTTTCGACGGGAACGCACACGATCACAAGGTCGACCTCAACCTGCTCCGCGTTCGCCGCTTCCGCGACCGAAGCGAACACCGGACGGCCAAGCAACCGTCCTCCACGCTGGCTGACCAGGAGCACCCGGCGGTCCGCCGGGGACTCAACAGCCCGGCGAGCCAGGGTGTGGCCCCACTTCGCGGAGTTGGCGCTTGCTCCCACAATGGCCACGCTCCGGGGTGCGAAGAGCGGCTTCAGGTCGCGCTGCCAGCCCTGTTGGCTACCAGTCGCCATCTCGGCGATCGGCCCTTGACGCCTCACCCACACGACTCTAGCATCGCTGACTAACCAATCAGTCAGCGAGTCTGGAGAGAGACATGGCTCCTCGCGTCGGCTCCGTCCGAGAGCGCGAGGCCGGACCGACCATGCGGACCACCCGTCGCAGCCAACGCGAGCACGCCGCGGCTGACGCGCGCCGCCGGATCATCGCGGCCGCCGCCGACTGCATCGTCCGCGATGGGTTGGCGCAGGTCCGGATGGCCTCGATCGCGCGCAGGGCCGGGGTCTCGGCCGGTTTGCTGCACTACCACTTCGACACCAAGGAGCTGCTTTTCGGTGAGGTCCTGACCACAGCCCACGCGGTCTCGGCCGAGCTCAACGAGCAAGCGCTTGCCCGCGCCGGTGACGACCCGGCGGCGCGGCTCGCGTCGTTCCTGGACCGCTGTCTGCCCAGCGACGATCAACTGACCCACGAATGGCTGCTGTGGCAGGAACTGACGCTGCTACGCATGCGCGATCCCCACTTGGCCAAGGTCGCGGCTGGGCTCTACGACGACCTGTACGCCACGACCGAGGGCCTTCTCGTCGACGGGCGGACCAGGAGGGTGTTCCGCACAGAGCTTGCACCGCGCTCGCTGGCGGAGACCTGCGTCGCCTTGACCGTGGGGCTCGGCGCCCGGGTACTCACCGACGACCCCCGGCTCGAACTCGACCAGGCGCGCGACATCTTGGCCACCGCGGTCGGAATCCTCGTTGGATATGACGACCCGCTCCCCCGGCCCGCGACGGCAGCCCCTGATGAGCGCGCTCATGAACTGACCTGACTGGTACCGACACGCAGAGGCGACCACCGCTGCGGATGCGCTCATGGCGAGCGCGCTCACGGCGAGCGGCCCTCGCGCCGAGGCTTCACCCCCACCCACCCACGACTGCAGGAGATCGGCTCCATGGACTTCGGCCTGACCGACGAGCAGCGCAGCATTGTCGAGGTGACCAGAGCCTTCGTGGAGCGCGAGCTCTATCCCCACGAAGAAGAGGTGGAGCGCACCGGAGTGGTGCGCCCCGACCTTGCGAACCAGATCCGTGCCAAGGCGATTGCGGCCGGCCTATACGCCGCCAACATGCCTGAACAGGTCGGCGGTGCCGGCCTGGACACCGTGACCTGGATGCTGTTCGAGAAGGAGCTGGGCAAGGCCAGTTACGCGCTGCACTACACCTGCGTGGCGCGGCCATCCAACATCCTGCTCGCCGGCACCGAGGCGCAGCGGGAGCGCTTTCTCTACCCGTGCGTACGCGGTGAGCGGGTCGACTGCCTGGCAATGACCGAGCCGGAGGCAGGATCAGACATGCGCGGCATGCGAACCAGGGCGGTACGCGATGGGGACGGGTGGCGGATCCGCGGCACCAAGCACTTCATCAGTCACGTCGCGGAGGCGGATTTCGTCATACTGATCGCCGTCACGGGCACCGACGCGGCCGGTCGTGCTGAGATGTCGACGTTTCTAGTCGACCTGGACACACCCGGAGTCGCCACACACGACGGCTACCGCAACGTCTCACATCGCGGCTACAGCAACTCCGTCCTCGACTTTGACGACGTGCGGGTGGGTGCCGACGCGCTACTCGGCGAGGAGGGCCGCGGCTTGGAGCTGGCAGGGACCTGGCTCGGCTCGACCCGGCTCCAGGTCGCCGCCTCGTGCCTGGGCCGGGCCGAACGCGCGCTCGCGCTCTCGATCGCGCACGCCGCCAACCGCCGACAGTTCGGTCAGCCGATCGGCCGCTTCCAGGGTGTCGGGTTCAAGTTGGCCGACATGCAGACCGAGTTGCAGGCGGCGGAGCTGATGACCCTGTACGCGGCCTGGAAGTACGACCAGGGCATCGCGACCGACGCCGACATCGCGATGGCGAAGCTGAAGTCGACCGAGATGTTGGCGATGGTGGCCGACGAGGCCATCCAGATCCATGGAGGCATGGGACTCATGGACGAACTGCCGCTGGAGCGGATCTGGCGTGACGCCCGCATCGAGCGCATCTGGGACGGCACCTCGGAGATCCAGCGCCACATCATCTGCCGTTCGCAGCTGCGACCCCTCGGAGCCTGAGCCATGACCGATGACGGGGCCGACGTAAACCCCCCGCGACTGCACTCCCGGCGGGAGGACGGTGTACTGGAGGTAACGCTAAACCGGCCCAAGGCCAACGCCATAGACCTGGCGACGAGCCGGGAGATGGGTCGGCTGTTCGCGGACTTCAGGGACGACCCCGAGCTCCGCGTCGCCATCCTTCGCACCGAGGGTGACAAGTTTTTTTGCGCGGGCTGGGACCTGAAGGCCGCCGCCGCGGGTGACGAGGTGGACGGCGACTATGGCGTCGGCGGCTTCGGCGGGCTGCAGGAGCTGCCCGACCTGAACAAGCCGGTGATCGCGGCCGTGCACGGGCTGGCGATGGGGGGTGGCTTCGAGCTCGCCCTGTCGTGCGACCTGATCTACGCCTCCGAGGCCTCCCAGTTCGGGCTTCCGGAGATCAAGGCAGGCACTCTTGCCGACGCCGCTACGGCGAAGCTGCCGAAGCGCATGCCCTACCACGTAGCCATGGAACTGCTGCTGACCGGACGCTGGATGACGTCGGCGGAAGCCGGGCGCTGGGGGGTGGTCAACGCCGTCTTGCCAGACGAACCGACCCTCATGACTCGGGCCTGGGAGACGGCTCGGCTGCTCGCGGCGGGCCCACCGCTCGTCTTCGCAGCGATCAAGGAGACCGCCCGCGTCGCCGAGTCGCTCCGCTTCCAAGAGGCCATGGACCTGATCACCAGCAGCAGCCTGCCGACAGTGCAGGCGCTGTACTCGTCCGAGGACGGCGTCGAGGGGTTCAAGGCGTTCGCCGAGAAGCGCGATCCGGTGTGGAAGGGCCGCTGACCCCCGCGCGATGACTGCCGCCTGGGCCCGGTAACCGAAACGTTCGGCCAACGACGCCGTCCCACCATTCCGACACCCTGGACCACGCACGACTGAACGCCTCGTGGCCACCCGTCCGGTTGCCGATCCGCTACAGGCGATCGTGGTCGTGATCCCCGGCGGCGACCGACCTGGTGGCAGCCGTGTCGAAATGCGGTTCGGCAACCGGGACGGTTCAGCCGGTCGAACGCACGCTCATGCCAGACCCGGTCGTCGGCTCAGCATGGTTTCTCACATCGAGGGAGCGGGGGTGGTCGGTGCTCGGCGTGAAGTTGAACCGCTTTCTGTGACCCGGGCACTTGACCGTTGATCTGCTTGGACGCCCAGAGGTAGCCTCTATCTTCCTCCGAGGATGGAGATGGAGATGGGCGACAACGCCGAGATTGCGGTTCTCGCTGGCGGCTGCGCCTGGATCATGCAGCAACTGCTGCGCCACCCCGAAGGAGTCATCTCCACTCGGACTGGATTCATGGGTGGCGAGAATGTGAACCCGACCGAGGAAACCAACATCGGTCATGCCGAGGTCGTTGAAGTAGTCTTCGATCCCGTGCGGCTGCCGTATCGAGGACTACTTGAGGTGTTCTTCCAGGTTCATCGAGCCGACCTTGATGAAGGCATCGTTGGCTCGCAGTATCGCTCCGAAATCTTCTACACCAGTCCGGAACAGCGGACAGTGGCCGAGGAGATGATTCGCGACGTTGACGCATCGGGCCATTGGCCTGGCAAGACGGTGACCAACATCAGCGAGACGGTGGTGTTCTGGGCGATGGGACCTGAGGATCAGGACTATTTCCTGCGGTTCCCGCACGGCTGCGAACCCCCCTTCCCTCGACCAAACGACAAATACAAGAACCGCCCCGCGTTCGCCTAGCCGTTGAGAGCCACACCCTCGGAGTTGGGCAGCCGCCGAGAGAGCACCCGACCGACCACCTCGATGCCAGGCCGGGCCGACGCCGTACCGAAGTCGACAAGTAGCCGCCGACCGGGCGGTCATCCGCAGCTGCCGCCGAGCGTGCGCGTGCTGCCGACTTGTCCCGAGATCCGGTTCCGTTG
>Ga0136614_10002631_pt1 | contig 11225 bp, 4 predicted proteins | sample AntDrymUQ2792106_2_FD_106643 | JGI IMG/M metagenome (GOLD analysis project Ga0136614, IMG submission 106643) | Polar desert sand microbial communities from Dry Valleys, Antarctica - metaG UQ279 (21.06) | ecosystem: Environmental > Terrestrial > Soil > Desert | place: Antarctica: Dry Valley... | reverse complement strand
CCGGCGCCCACCCGAGCACCCTCGGGTACCTCAGCATGCCCGACGACCGGACCAACCCAACTGATGATCCACAAACCCGACGATCACGAAGTAGTGGATCAGCGTGAATGATCTAGGCCAGCGCCTGCCCCCACTCGCGCGCGACGCGAACAACACGACCCAACTACAAGATCACACTAAGCGAAGTCTCTACGGTTTCGGGGGATTGCCAGAACTCGCGGTGGCGGAGCAGGCCGTCCCATTCCCGGTTCAGGGTGGCGAGGACCTTCGCGGCGGCCGGGTGCAGCAGGTCGGGGTGGCGGGTTTGGGCGGTGCGTTCGGTGTCGATGGTGTTCAGCGCGGCGGAGAACTGCGCGGCGGCCATCGTGTGCGTGGTGCCGCCCGGCTCGGCGGTGCCCAGCGCGGTGTGCGCGGCGTAGAGCGCGGCGATGCGCCCCACCCAGCCGGCGGTCCAGGCGGCGAGTTCGGGGTGGGCGTCGCCGGCGCGGATGAAGTAGCGCCGGATGTGGGCCCCACACCAGAGGTTGTCGACCCCCGTCGCAGCGTCCCAAGGACTGGTAGACGGTGTAGAAGTCCGAGGACAGCAGCAGCCGGCGCCCCTCAGGCAGCGCATCGGGCAGGGCGCCGGTGCCGTCGTCAGTGTCGATGCCCAACTGCTCGACGAGGACCTTCAACGACCGGGACGGGGCGATCCGGAACACCGTGGTGTCGGGGCCGACGAACACCCAGCACCACCAGCGGTGGCTGTCTTTGCCCTCGACCGCGGCGTACACCTGCCAGCTGGTCTCATCCACGTGCAGGTGCCCGGCGGCGGCGTTCCGCTGCGTGATCAGCTCGGCCAGCGGGGCCAGCAGCTCCGCACACGCCGCGAACACCCCGGCCAGGGTGCCCTCGGCGACATGGAGCCCGTCGTGGGCCAGCGCGGCCACGATGCGGTGCGCGGGACGACCCAACACGAACTTCTCACACAGCAGCCGGGCCAGGAACCCACAGGTGAACCGACCCTTCCCGATCGCCTTGGGTACCGGTGCGGCGACCAGGACCCCACGGACCGGGCAGCGACACGTCCGCCGGTAGGTCGGGCGCCGGTGCACGACCCGGGTCAGCTGCACCTGCCAGTCGATCTGCTCACAACACTCCTCCCCGAACCGGGCGTAGCCCGCGCCGCAGAGCGGGCACACCCGCTCGGCCTCACCGACGTCGTGGATCTCCTCACGGGTCGGTAGATGGGAGTAGTCCCGGCGGCCGTGCCCACACGAGCCCTTCCGCTGCCCACGACCACGCTTCGCCTGCCCACCGGCCGGTTCGCCGTCTGAGTCGTCCTCACCGGGCGACTGCGTGGCCGCCTTCTCCGACGACGTCCCGAACGCCAACTTCGCCAGCACCGACACCTTCTCGGCGAGCGCACCGACCCTGGCCCTCCAGGTCAACGACCCGGGCCCGCAGCACGATGTCCTCCGCCGTGAGGCGCTCCACCTCGGTCCGCCACCGCTCCGCCTCGGCCCGCCAGAACTCGACACCGCCCACACCACCGAGGTCGCTGTCACCCATGACACGAGCACAAGATCACCACTCAGGGCCCGCGTCCAGCACCCGGCCCGGCGCGGCGTGTCGCCGGGATAAGCCAGACACCCGCCCCGGCTACGGGATCACCGAATGCTTACGTTTAGTCTTCACACTCCCGCGCACGGTCTGCTACGGTGCGAGGGTTCGGCAATGCTCCTCGTCGGGGGGAGGGTGTTGGCGACAGTCCTGACTGCCGAATATGTCACTACGGGGAGCGTGTCGTGCCACCGACGCCCGAGAATGTTTCGGCCCGGATCCGCTTGCTGACCGAGATCGTGCCGACCGCTGCACAGCGAAGAATTGTTGAGGAGCAGCTGCAAGCGGCGGTAGAGGAGCGGGGGCTGGGGGGTGACGGTGGTTGGGGGAGTGTGCTCGAGGGCTTGTCGCGTCGCCTGTCAAAGGAGAATGCTCGACGGTTGCGGTTCGCGGACAGTTTGGCGGACTGGTCTGGCGACAATGCCAAGTTAGTAAAGGACTTGACTGCGCGTTCTGAGGTTTCGAGTTTGCGGGATGTCGCCGTCCGGTTCGGTGTGGACGATTTGGCGGCGCTTGTCGATGTGGATGAGGTGCCGGCGGAGCTTGCCGACATGACGCCTGAAGACCGGGCGCGGGCGATCGCCGTGTCGCTTCGGCGTGGACTTTTCGAGCGAGAGCCGACCGCAGTCGTTCAGCGGATGACTGCGGACGGAGAGATCCCTACGCCTGGGCCGGAAGTGCGGGATGGACTCACGCAGTTTTTTGAAGATCGGCCCGACTTCGATATTCGGACGACATCGATTCGTGCTGTCCTGAAGGATGAGTCCGCGCTGAAGGCTGTCCCAGTCGCGCGTCGGCCGGCGGTAGCTGAACAGCTGATGATCTTGCAGCGGGTGCAGGCGATCAGTCCAGTGCCGGAGGCTATTCCAGCCTTGATCAGTGAGTCGATCACGTCAGCTCACGTGGCGAGTCAGCTGACGGAGTTGTCGTTCCTCCGTCTAATGGAGGGACAGCTTGGCGAGCGTGTCGCACGGCAGGTACATGCGAATGCTACTGCGGCAAACTTCCGGAACGAAAACGCGCTAATGCGGATGCGAGACGCGGTGCGAGGCACCGGTCTAGCGATCATCGACGGCGATCATTCCCCCGAGACGCGCATTTCGGCGCTTCAAGCCGTTGCGGACGAGCAGTCCGTACCCTTGAATCTCAGCGACCTGTTCGGCGACATCGATTACTGCGAGTGCGACGACTGCCTGTCGGTTTACAGCCCGGCGGCGTACTTTGTGGAGCTGCTCCAGTATTTGCGGAACAACAATCTGAGCGTCAAGAATTCCGCGACGGGAAAGCCAGGCATCGCCGGAACTCCGTTGGAGAAGTTGTTGCGACGTCGTCCCGATCTCGGCTGTCTGGAGCTGACTTGTGAGAACACGTTTACCGTGCTGCCCTACATCGATCTCGTGAACGAGGTGATGGAGAGCTTCGTGGTCCACCTTGACGATTACCATGGCGATAGTCATGATCCGCGACAGGCCGTTCTGGAAGCGTTCAATGTGGACGATGAGACGAGCCCAGAGCTCGTGGCACAACCGCAGCATGTAAATTACGAGGCGTACTGCATCCTGAAGAGCGCGATTTACCCCTTCTCGCTGCCCTACCACCAGCCAATCGACTCGGCGCGCATCTGGCTAAAGGCGTTGTCGACGAGCCGGTATGAGCTGCTCGACGTCTTCCGCACGGCCACCGAGACCTGCGAAGGAGTCCAGCTCTCCAGCGCGCAAGAGAAACGACTGCGCGAACTTCACGCGATCGTCCAGGATCGGGCGGTGTACGCGGAATACCTCCGAATGACCCAGGAGGACTTCATCATCCTCACCCGAGAGGCGTTCTGGCCCAAAGAATACTTCGAGTTGACGAAACAGCACGGATACAGCGACGTGGAATACCGGGCCAATATTGGCGTGAAGGCCGTCCACTCCTACTACGGATACGTCAGCGCCGCGGACATGCTCAGTTCGAGCGAGACGACACGGGCGGGCCTTCGATTCGTGAAGGATCAGCTGCTCCGCCGCACCGGCATCCATTACGCGGAGCTCGTGGACATTCTCAGAACGCGCTTCATCAATCCGGCATACCCGGTTGGGCGGGCGCGGACGATCCTGGAGTCCATCCGTCTCAGTTACCGCTTCCTCCAGTCCCTCGTCGACAGCGCGGCAGCGGACCCGGCGCGCCGCTACGCAAAGCTTGTCCAATTCCTGTCCGACAATCACACCACGGTCCCATCCCTGACGGCCCTACTGCACCCCGACCCATGCCACGAGGACGATCAGGACCGATGCATCAATCGGGCTGAGCTTGAGAACTGGGTGCACTGCTACTTCGAACGGATTGGCAAACTGATCGTCCTTGAATCACAAGACGAACCTCGACTGCCCTTCGAAGGTCCGGTCAGCGGATTGCGGCAAGTATTTGAAGGTCCCGCCGAAGTCGTGGAGCTTGGCTACCTCCATCGCGACGGTGAGATTGTCGATACCACGGGCACGAGGATCGGCGAGGTGACTGCCGACTCGCGCGTCGTTGACACTGAGGGTGCACCGCTTATCAACACATTGAATCCGCCTCCGGACCCTCGACAGTACAACTCGGTAATCGTCTCCGACCCCACAACCAATTTTCAACTAGCCACCATAGAAGAGCGAGGACTGGTAAAGGACGGGGAACTCGTGTCGTGGACCCCGGCATTAGATACCTGTGACTTGGACAAGGTGAGGCTCGTCCACCTGGACGGGACGGCGGTAACCGTGGACGAGTTCGACCGACTCCACCGTTTCGTGCGCCTGTGGAGGAGACTCGGCTGGACGATTACCGAGACGGATCAGGCGCTGGTGGCTGTGTCCGCCCGAACAGGCCCGGGGACACTTCCGGCAGCGGGGGACGACGGCTGCGACTTCGTCACCTTCGAAATTTTCGCCGATGACTGTCCGCCGACCGAGGACGGTGATCCGGCCGGGGGCGGGAACTGCCCCGACATCCCTCCGGCGCCGGAATTATCGGTGCGGGCCATCGGTGAGCTCGCCACGATCAGCCGGCTCCTTGAGGCGACCGGCCTGCCACTGGAGCGGCTCCTGACGTTCTGGGCCGAGATCGGCACCACGGGGGAGCGGCCCTTGTACGACCGGGTCTTTCTGACTCGCAACCTGCTCGGAATTGACAAGGTCTTCCAGCCGGACACCAACGGGAACTACCTCGCCGCGTCGGAGAAGATCTCCGACCATATCCCAGTGCTGATGGCAGCCCTCCGACTGAAAGCTGACGAGATCGAGGCAATCGCAACGTTCAGGGGCCTCGGCCCGAATCTCACGCTCGCCACGGTATCTGTGCTGTACCGCCACAGTATTCTCGCTCGTTTGCTGCATCTCCGCGTCGCCGACCTGATCAGCGCCATTGGCCTCTTCGGAGATCCGTTCACGACACCGTCGACCACGTTCCGGTTTTTGGAGGACTGGCGTCGCATCGACGAAGCCGGGTTCACGGTCCGCCAGGTCGCCTACGTCGTCAATGGACACGACGACCCGAAACGGCCGCTGGGGCCTACACCCCGAGCCGTCCTCGGACTCGCCAAGGCTCTCTACGACGGGATCGGCATCATCGAAGCGGACCACCCGGATCTTGCCGCCGATCAAGGAGACCTCGCCACGGACGCCCTCGTGCGGGCCAAGTCGGCGCTGCTCTTCGACACGGCCACGGTGGAGCGGATCGTCGGTTCGCTCAATGGGATCACGATCTATTCGACGAACGCTCCGTCGGGCCAGCAGATCGTATTCCCCGATGCCCTTGCCAAGACCGCTAGTTACACACAGCGGACCGACGTCACGCCCAGTCGGGCGACCCTGCAGATTACGGGCATCCTGTCCGCGGAAGACGTTGCGCTGACCAAGTCGCTCTCGGCCCACCCAGACTGGGCGAAAGCGGTGGACAGGCTGGGCCGCCAACCGGCGCGCTTCTTCCAGGATTACCTGAGCGGCCTCTTCGCCGACCCGGCCGCGGCGGCGGCCGTACTACTCGCCGCCGATTCCAATCCCGACCCGGACGCCTCCGGCGCCGCCCCCGCCGCCACGCCGACAGCGCCGGGCAAACGACTCTTCTTCCTCAAGACACTTCTGCCCACGCTCCGCCGGCGGCTCGCGAACCGGCTGGCTGTCGACACCGCCGCGGCCGCCGCGGCGCTGAACCCGGCACCGGCCGACGTGCTGCTCTCCGAGATACTGCACATCGACGGGGGAGAGTGGGCGGTCGATGCCCTGACCGGCGTCAGGCGGCCTGCTGTCACCGCTGACTCCTGGACGGGTTATCTCATCGCGCCCACCGCGGACGCCTACACGCTTTCGGCGATCAGCGAGACGGCGCCGCCGCCCCTGACGCTGGACGGCGCCCAGGTCGCGTTCCCGCATCAGCAGGAGGACCCGTCCGACGTCTGGCAGGCGGATCCCATTGCACTGAAGCCCGGCGTTCTGTACCGGTTCGAGTTGAACGGCCTGGATCCCGGGCAGCTGCAATGGAAGACGTCCACGTTGCCGCCCACCACGATCCCGACGTCGGCGCTACTCCCGGACCATTCCACAGCGCAGGTCAGGGAAGTCCTCGTCAAACTGTTCAAGGCGGCCCTCGTGGTGAACGGGTTCGGCATCTCCACCGACGAGCTGAGCTACTTCCATGCCTACCCCGGCGACTTCGACGGCCTGGACTTCAACGCGATGACCCTTGGCGAGTGGCGGAGGTTGTGCGCCTACCGCGAGCTGCGGGACGCGCTCCCCAGGGGCGAGACATCCCTGCTCGACCTGTTCCGCTGGGCGAACACCGCTCCCGACGGAACACACCTGGTCGAGCGCATCGCCAGGGCCACCCTGTGGGAAGCCGCCGACATCGCCACGCTCCTCGCCGAGGACCATTTCGACCTCGCGAGGCCAGCCGAGTTCCGCCATGAGGCGAACCTGGTGAAAATGCTCAAGGCGATCATGGTGGCCCGCCGCGGCGGGACGGCGATTGGGCGTCTGTTCCGGTGGGCGAACCCAACGTCGGCTTTCTGGCCCGCGCATCACATCGCCGCCGACATCCGGGCGGCGCTCCGAGCCCGGTACGACCAAGAAGACTGGGAAAGGGTCGTCAAGCCGCTCTACGACGAGCTGCGCGAGAACCAGCAGCGGGCCCTCGTCAGCTACCTGCTTGTGCAGCAAGACGTCATCGACTGGGGCGTCGTCGACGCCGACAGCCTCTTCGAGTTCTTCCTGATCGACGTCCAGATGAGCTCCTGCATGGAGACGTCTCGAATCAAACAGGCCATCTCGACAGTCCAGTCCTTCGTCCAGCGCTGCCTGCTCGGGCTCGAAGGCCCGCACGGAGTACCCCGAGACGAACTCGACCGCGAGCGTTGGAACTGGATGCAGAAGTACCGGGTCTGGGAAGCAAACCGGAAAGTGTACTGCTACCCGGAGAACTGGCTGAAGGCCGAGCTCCGCGACGACAAGACTGACTTCTTCAAAGACCTCGAGTCGGCTCTGCTCCAAAAGGACATCAACTCGGAGACGGTCAAGGACGCCCTGCGCGATTACGCCATTAACGTCGACGAGGTCGCAAACCTGCGCGTTATGGGGCTTTTCCTTGAGGACAGCGGCAAACTGCACATCTTCGCCAGGACGAGGAACGCGCCGTATCGCGTGCGTTATCGTTACTATGACCGCGACCCGTTAGCTCGAAACTGGTATCCCTGGCAAGAAGTCAAAGTTGATATCCCCAGCTACGAGCATGAAGAAGCAAGCGGCGACCAAGTCAAGATCATCGAGAACGGAACCTATCTCATACCCGTCGTCCTACAGGGGCGGCTTCTGATCTTCTTCCCCCAGCTAGCGAAGAAGACGGCGCCTACGGCAGCCAACACGGCGCAGACCTTCGATGCCATGGCGGGCAAGAGCGTCGATGCGAGCAAGCCGCTCGAGTACTGGGAAATAAAAATGGGCTGGAGCGAGTACCGCAACGGTAAGTGGACCCCTAAGCAGGTCTCCACGACGGCGCTGTACGAGCCCAACCCGACAACGTCGGTGCCGCACGTTCGAGACTACGAATTCGTCCCCCGAGTCGTCACAGACCCTAGCGGCAAGATCGTCATCGACGCCTACCGAGACAAGGAAGGCCTCGGAAGCTTCATCTTCACTAGAAGCCAGCTGACGACCTCCGGCCAATCTCTCGTCTCCCCCAAGGGGCCAGCCGTCTCGGACTTGCACTTCCACACCCGCCCCCCGGGCGACCCAAACCAAGGCGCAATATTCTCCTTGCAGGGCGTGGACAGTCAAAGCCCCATGTACTCGAACTCCGAACCATTCTTCCGGCACAGCCAAGAGGTCGTCACCTTCCAAGGCGGACAGCTGGCCTCGACTGAAATAAAGGCCTACCATCCCTTTGCCCACCAGCTCCTCGGCACACTGAGCGCTCCCAAACTCGACGACTACTATGCCTTCTACCGCAACACGATTAAAACCGATGACGACAAAGCCCTCGCGTACGGTCGGACCGTCACCAGCGACGGGCGGGCCTCTTTCCACGAGCTTAAGTCGCCATACGCAATCTACAACTGGGAACCGGGACTTCACATCCCGATGCTCATGATCGATCGGCTCATCGCCTCACGTCAATACGACCTCGCTCTCCAAGTCGCCCACTATGTGCTCAACCCTTTTGCCGCAGACACTCCTGACGACCCAGTTTGGGGATTCATTCCGTTCCAGGACCTCGACGCCACCGTCGACCTACATGACCTCTTGCTCTCCCTCAAGCCGAACGAACCCAACAGCGAGATTGAGAATTGGCGAAAGAATCCGTTCCAACCCCACGTCGTCGCCCGGGGTCGACCCACTTCGTACATGAAGTGGGTAGCAATGCAGTACATCCGTATTTGGATCGAGTATGGCGACTACTACTTTCGCCAGAACACCCTGGAAACCCTCCCGTATGCGATTCAATGCTATGTCACCGCAGCGCACGTCTACGGCCCACCCGGTGAGCTGATCCCCAAGCGCGGCAACACACGACCTCAGACGTACAACTCTCTGCTCGACAAGTGGGACGCCTTCGGTAACGCCCTCGTTGAGCTCGAACTTGCCCTGCCATTTAGCAATCAGATAAACAGCGAGACGGGCAGCTCGAACGGCGTCGTTGGCCAACCGAACATCTTTGGATTCGCGTCGACCCTCTATTTCTGCATCCCAGACAACCCCGAGCTGCGTGCGCTGCGCAGCACCATAGATGACCGCCTGTTCAACATCCGCCACTGCAGGGATATCAACGGAGTCTTCCGGAAACTTCCGCTTTTCGAACCGCCGATCGATCCTGCACTGCTGGTCGAAGCGGCCGCGCAGGGACTTAGCCTCGACGCTGTCCTCGCCGACCTCAATAGCCCCATGCCCAACTACCGGTTCCCGTACCTCCTCCAGAAGGCTCTCGAACTGTGTGTCGAACTCAAATCTTTGGGGAACGCCTTCCTTAGTGCGAACGAAAAGACCGACGGCGAGGCGCTCGCGCAACTCAGAGCGAAGCACGAAACTTCCATACAGACGCTCATCATGGAGGTACGGAAGCACCAGCTAGAAGAGGCGAACAGCGCTCTCGAAGGTCTCCAGGAGAGCCGCAAGGGGCCGGTCAACCGGCTGCAACACCAGCTCCGCCTGATCGGCGAGGACCTCGGTCGCATACCACAGACCGACATCGACTTCATCGAGGTACCAGAACAAATCGAGATGCCCGTAGAAGACAGCGGGCTCAAGCTGACGATGTTTGAGAAGGAGGAATTCGACAAGGCCCGCGCGGCGCGCGACTGGCAAACCGGCATCGGTATCGTCGAGACCCTCGCGAGCGTCTTCCACGCCATTCCTATTGTTGCCGCACACGCCACCCCGGTCGGCGTCGGCGCGGCCGTCGGATGGGGCGGTTCGAACCTCGGTAGTGCGACGCAGGCCGTCGCTCGTGGCCTGCAGATCTACTCCAACACCTTGAGCTATGACTCCACCAACGCAGGGCGCAAAGCAGCGATGCAACGCCAGCTCCAAGATCGCGTGCAGGGCGCGAACAGCGCCGGCTACGAGATCAAGAACATTGACCGGCAGGCACTGACCCAGCGGATCCGCATCAAGTTGGCCGAACAGGAGATCAACAACCAGCAACGACAGATCGACCACGCAACCGAGATCGAGGAGTTCTACCGAAACAAGTACACCAACGCCGAGCTGTACACGTGGATGGATACCCAGGCTAGGACGCTCTACTATCAGGCCTACACCTTCGCCTATGACCTCGCCAAGAAAGCGGAGAAGGTGTTTAGGTTCGAGCGGGGCACGGCCGACGACCCCCTCGTCAAAATTGGCTACTGGGACACCACCCACGACGGCCTCTTCGCCGGCGAACGCCTATACGCAGCGCTAAAGCAACTCGAAGCCGCCTATCTTGAGCGACGCGGTCACGAGTTCGAGATCGTCAAATCGCTGTCACTCCGCCAGCTCGATCCACTCGCCCTCATGGACCTCCGCGAGACCGGCTCCTGCGAGTTCGAGATCCCCGAAGTCCTGTTCGACATGGATTACCCCGGCCACTACGCCCGCCGGATAAAGTCAGTGTCGCTCCAAGTCCCCACCGTGCTCGGACCCCACACCAGCCTAAACTGCACCCTCCGACTCCTCGCCCACCGCTACCGCCAGAACAATGTCGCGAAAGACGCCGGCGACTATCCGGAGACAACAGACGAAGCCGACGATCGGTTCACCACCACGAACGTTCCGATCACTGCGGTCGCCGTCAGCTCGCTTGACACCGACACGGGTCTGTTTGAAGTCAACTTCCAAGCAGAGCGATACCTGCCCTTCGAAGGCGCGGGGACAACCAGCCGGTGGCGGCTCGAGCTCCCCCCCGACTTCCGCCAATTCGATTACGACACCATCAGTGACATTGTTTTGCGGCTTCGGTACACCGCCATCGATGGCGGACAGAAGCTTCGCCAGGCGGCCGCTGGCGCTGTCACCGGCTACGTCAAAAGCGTCGAGGACCTGAGCCAGCACGAAGGACTCTTCGCCACGTTCGACCTCACCAGCGACTTTTCCAACGAGTGGTACTCCGCCATGCATCCCGCTACGAACGCAACCGCCCGCGTCATCCGACTCGAAAACCTCAACGAGAGATTGCCGTTCTTCACGAAGAACCGCAAGGCGTCCGAGCTCGTCGCCACCGATATCTACGTCTACGTACGCGGACCGATCAATGCATCGGACATCACCGCCACCCAAGGAGGCAACGATATTGCCTTCACCGAAGGTCCTAGCATCGGCACCACAAAGACATTCAACGCCCGGGACGTGAACTGCAGCATGGACCACCTCGAACTCACGATCTCCGACATGACGACAGGCCTCGATAAGATGTGGATTGTCGAGCGCTACACACTGAAGTAACGCGCGGATCGGGTGGAAATGATCGGGCGTTCCGGTGATACCAGGGGATTCCATAAATGGTGCCCAGGCCGCCTCGACGGGCTCTTCGCTGTTTTAAGTGGGTTACTTAGCGTGAGGACATGTAGGCGGGCGTGGGGTTGGTGACGGTGGGTAGTTGGAGTTTGGCTGCGGTGAGGTAGACGATGGTGATCATCTTGG
>Ga0136614_10002628_pt1 | contig 11227 bp, 10 predicted proteins | sample AntDrymUQ2792106_2_FD_106643 | JGI IMG/M metagenome (GOLD analysis project Ga0136614, IMG submission 106643) | Polar desert sand microbial communities from Dry Valleys, Antarctica - metaG UQ279 (21.06) | ecosystem: Environmental > Terrestrial > Soil > Desert | place: Antarctica: Dry Valley... | reverse complement strand
GCTCTGCCGGGGGAGGGGGGCGATCGGCCGTGCGTCATCGCGCTCGCCCGCGACTCGGGCGTCCAGCTCGCGGCCCTCCGCCTCGCGGATTCCATAGAGATGAAGACGCCCTTCGGCCTCCGCCGCTACGCCGTCGTCGCGCGCCGGGTCGTACCGGCCGGCGCGGCGCGATTCGAAGAAGCACGCCGCGGCCGCGTGACGTTCGTGACGCCTTATCCCGCCGACACGATCGGGCCGGCGCCTTCCCGGCTCGCGGTCGTCGTTGAAGAACAGGAGACCGACAGCCCCGCGGCGTCCGGAGGCAGCGACCTCCGCGGCTTCTCGTTCCTGCGTGAGTCGCGCGACGGGCTGGGTGAGCGCTCAGCCGCGCCGCTCCGGACCTCCCAGCTCCTGGACGAACTGCGCGACGCGATCGATCGGGCGCACCTCTAGGTCGGCGAACCCGGCCGCCTCCCCCGCGTCGCCTGACGGCAGATAGACCCTCCGGAATCCGAGGCCCGTCGCCTCCCGGATGCGCGCGGCGGCCGCGGGAACGCGCCGCACCTCGCCGAGTAAGCCGATCTCTCCGAAGACGACCGCGCCCTCCGGGACCGGTCTTCCCCGGAACGACGAGACGAGCGCGGCCACGATCGCGAGGTCGGCGGCCGGCTCCGCAACGTCGAGCCCCCCCGCGCACGAGACGAAGACCTCGCGCGTCGCGAGGCCCACGCCGGCGTTCTCGAGGACGGCCAGCAGGAGCGCGAGGCGGCCCGGGTCGAGGCCGATCGCGACCCGCCGCGGCGACCCGGCGGTCGGCGATCCGACGAGCGCCTGGATCTCCGCGAGCACGGAACGGGTCCCCTCGCGGGTTGCGGTCACGACGCTCCCGGGAAGCCCACCCCGCCGCTCCGCGAGGAGGGCCTGGGAGGGGTTGGCGATTTCCGCCAGTCCCTCGCCCGTCATCTCGTAGAGGGCCATCTCCTCGACCGCGCCGAAGCGGTTCTTCGTCGCCCGCAGGATTCGCCGAAACGAGCTGCGCTCCCCCTCGACCCCGATCACGGCGTCGACGAGGTGCTCGAGGGACTTCGGTCCCGCGAGGCTCCCGTCTTTCGTCACATGCCCGATGAGCACGACGGGAACGGCCTGCGTCTTGGCGAACCGCGCGAGGGCGGAGCCCGCCTCCCGGACTTGAGACACGGTCCCCGCGGCGGAAGAGAGGCCCGGATCGCGCACCGCCTGGATCGAGTCCACGACGAGCAGGCGCGGGCGCCGCTCGGAGGCCGCCGCGATGATGCGCGAGACGTCCGTCTCGGCGACGACGAGGAGATTGGGCTCGAGCACGCCGAGACGCTCGGCCCGCAGCCGCACCTGAGCGGGCGATTCTTCGGCGCTCGCATACAGCACCTGTCCCGCCCCCTGCGCCGCGACCCCGCGGCCGGCCTGCAGCAACAGGGTCGATTTCCCGATACCCGGCTCCCCGCCGAGGAGCACCAGGGAGCCGGGGACGAGGCCGCCCCCGAGCACCCGGTCGAGGCCCGGAAGCGTCGTCGAGGTCCGCTCCTCGACGCGCGCGGGGACCTCCCCGATTGGATAGGCGATCGAGGCGGTCGTTCCCGTCGCCGCGCGGGAAGCCTCCGCCCGCGACTCTTCCACGTACGTGTTCCATTCGCCGCAGTCTGCGCAGCGGCCGAGCCACTTCGGCGAGACGGACCCGCAGGACTGGCAGGCGAAGACGGTGGACGCCCTCACGCGCACGGAATCACCGGCGCACGCGGTCCCTCGCGAGGCGAGGTCACTTGATCGGGATCGACCCCAGCAGGTACTTGATGTCCTCGTCGCTCCAGCGGACCCCCGCCCCGACGAAGAGCGAAGAGGTGTCGCGCTTCGAGTTGAGGAAGTCGTCCCAGCCTCCCGTCACGAAGATCGACGGCGAGACGAAGAACTGCCCCGCCACCTTCGCGTGCGCGCTGAAGTCGTCGGGCCGGTTGAAATCCCACATCTCCGCGGAGAGGCGGAGCCGGTCTTTGAGGGTGTAGTAATCGACTCCGGCGCCGCCGCGCGACTCGATGAGGCCGCCCCGCAGGATGACGTCGTTCCAGCGCCACCCGACGAGGGCGGAGACGGAGAAGGTGTCCTCGAACTTGTTCTCCTCCGCCGTCTCCACCTCGCTGTGACCGTCGGGAAAGACGGTGCGGGTGACCGTGGTCGTCGTCTTGCGGCGTCCCTCCGGCTGCGTCGAGAGCTCGACGCGGTAGAACCGGGGGGTGTCGACCGGATCGACATCTAGCGTGAAATAGCCCTTCCCCGAAGAGCGCTGCGTCAGGTACTCCGTACGAAGCCCCAGGTCGATCTTGATCTTCCCGATGCTCCCCAGCGCCTTGTTCAGGCCGCCCACCCCTTCCTTCACGGCGACGAGGGCGTCGTTCAGGTTCTTGTGCGTCTCGTCGCTCTGGACGAGCTTCCCGACCGTCCCCTCTCCCCCTTTGATTTGTCCCGTGATCGCGTTCAGGTTGTCCGCGGTCGTCTGCAGCTTGCCCGTGACCTCGCGGATGTTCGCGATTCCCCCGGAGACGTTCTCCTGGTTGGCGGCCACGATGCGGTCGACCCGCTCGATGAACTTCGTCATCATCCCGGAGAACTCCCGGAAGTTCGCCACGGTGGCGTTCACATCCTCCCGGTTGGCGGCGACGAGCATCCGGAGGTCGTCCGAGATGATCCGGACGTTCTCGACGATCGTTCGGAGCCGTTCCTCCCCCTCGGGGCCCCCGAGGGACTGGTTCAGGTTCGCGGTGATCTCCTTGATGTCCTTTTCGATGTCCCGCGCGAGGCGCGTGATCTCGTCGAACGAGACCGGGACGTCGCCGGTGATGACGGAGCTCTCCGGGAGCCGCGTGGCCCCGACGGGGCCGGGGACGAGCTCCACGTACTTCTCGCCGAGCAGGCCGAGGCTCGCGATCGAGGCGGAAGCGCCTTGCCTGAGGTCCACGTTGCGGTCGAGCTCGATGTCCACGAAGGCCTTTCCTTCCACGAGCCGGATCTTCTCGATCCTTCCGACCGGAACTCCGGCGACCCGCACCGTCGATTTCTCCGCGAGACCGGAAACGTCCCGGAACTGCACCGTGACCTTCTGAGACCCCGCGCGGCCGACCCGGATGTCCTCGATCTTCCAGATCAGCAGGCCCGCGATCACGAGGATCACCAGGAAGAAGACCCCGACCTTTGCCGCCGTGCTCATGAATCCTCCGAAGCCCCCGCGGGCTTGCGCTCGAAATCGACCGTCAATGGACCCTCGGCGCTTCCCTGGACGAACTGGCGGACGGCCGGGTGGTCCGACTGGAGAAACTCGTCCGGCGCGCCGTCGAAGAGGATCTTCCCGCCGTGCAGGAGCGCCACGCGGTCGGCGATCTTGCGGGCGCTTGCGATGTGGTGCGTGATCGTAACGATCGTGACGTCGAGCCTCTGCTTGAGCTCGAGGATGATCTCGTTGATCACGTCCGTCATGATCGGGTCGAGGCCGGTATTGGGCTCGTCGAAGAGGAGGATCTCGGGCTCGTGGGCGATCGCCCGCGCAAACCCGACGCGGCGGCGCATCCCCCCGGAGAGCTCCGACGGGCGCCTCCCCTCCACGCCGGGCAGATGGACCATCTCGAGGCACTCCTCGACGCGCGCCCGCACAGCGGCGGCCGGGCGCCCGGAACGGCGGAGCGGAAACGCCACGTTGTCGAACACGTTCATCGAGTCGAAGAGCGCGCCTTCCTGAAACGCCATGCCGAACCGCTTGCGGAGTCCATTGCGCTCGCGGTCGGACAGCGCCCACACGTCCTCGCCGTCGACGAACACCTTCCCGGCATCGGGGCGGATCAGGCCGATCAGGTGCTTGAGAAGCACGCTCTTTCCGGTGCCGGAGGGGCCCACGATCACCAGCGACTCCCCCTCCCCCACCGTGAAGTCCACGCCGTCGAGCACGACCTTCGGACCGAACGCCTTGTGCAGCTTTTCGGCGCGAATCTTGGGCCGGCGGCGGGTACCCGGCGCGGGGCCGCGTGAGACCTGGGAGGTCAGGGGCTGGGCTTCCATGCTCAGAACAGCAGCTTGGTGAGGAAGAAGTCGGCGAAAAGGACCGTGAGGCTTCCCGCGACCACCGCCCGTGTCGTGGCGCGACCCACTCCCTCGGCGCCTCCCTCCGTGTAATACCCGCGGATGCAGGCGATCAGCGAAAAGATCAGGCCAAACACGGCCGCCTTGATGATGCCCGACGTCACGTCCGAGATCTCGAGGAACTGGAAGGAGTTCTCGACGTACGTGACGGGGTTCGCCCCGAGGAGCTGAACGGCGACGAGATACCCCCCGTACATACCCACCGCGTCGCCGAGCAGGACCAGCAGAGGCAGCATGGCGATCGATGCGAGCACCCGAGGCACCATGAGGTACTGCACGGGCTCGGTGGCGAGCGCCGTCAAGGCGTCGATCTGCTCCGTCACGCGCATCGTCCCGAGCTCCGCGGCCATCGCGCTGCCCACGCGCCCCGTGACCATCAGCGCGGTGAGCACGGGCGACAGCTCGCGTGTGAGCGAGAGCGCGACGACGCTGCCGACGAGACTCTCCGCGTGAAAGCGGGCGAAGCCGTTGAAGGTCTGCAGCGCGAGGACCGCCCCGGTGAAGAGCGTCGTCAGGAAGACGACGGGGATGGAGTCGAAGCCGACGCGGACCATCTGCCGCATCAGCTCGGACCCGTCGTAGGGGGGCCGAAATGTCCACCCGGCCACGCGTCCGAGCATCTGGAAGAAGCGCCCCATCTCCTCCAGGAACCGCAGAATCACCCGACCCAGGGCCTCGAAGAAGCGCATCAGCCGGCGTAGGCGCGCGGCACACGCGCCGAGATCCCGCAGAGGATCTCGTACGGGATCGTGTCGGCCGCCCGGGCGAGGTCCCATGCGGTGATTCGGAGCCCGACCTCCTCGCCGAGGCAGATCGCGGGATCGCCAGGAGAGGCGCCGGACTCGGTCGCATCGAGTAGCGTCAGATCCATACTCACGGCCCCGACCAGGGGCGCTCTCCTTCCCCGCACGACCATCGAAACGCGTCCGAAAAAACTGCGCCGGAGCCCGTCATGATAGCCGATGGGAACGATCGCGATGCGCGATGGGCGGCCCGTCACGAAGCGCCCTCCATAGCCGAGGGGCGTGCCCGAGGGGACCTCGCGCATGGCGATGACGCGCGTCTCGAGCCGCATCGCCGGCTCGAGATCGAACGACGAGTCGGGCGCCGGCGCGATGCCGTAGAGCGCGATGCCGGGCCGCACGGCATCTCCGCCCGAGGCGGCGCCCGCAATGAGCGACCCACTGTTGTCGAGGTGGACGAGCCCGGGCGCGATGCCGGCGTCAAGCAGCGCCGCCACGGCAGCGCGGAAGCGTCCGATCTGGAGCGCGGTCACCGGGGAGGACGGTTCGTCCGCGGAGGCGAAGGTCGTGAACGTCCCGGCGACGCGCAGGCCACGGCTCCTTCTCATGAGCGCGACGAGGTCCCCGAGCTCGGACGGCGAGAAGCCGAGGCGCCCCATGCCCGAGTCGACCTTCACGTGCACGCGGAGCGGGTCCCTCAGTCCGCGCGCGGCGTCCGCGAACGCCCGCGCCTGCTCCATGCCGTGAAGCGTCGGGGTCAGTCCGAAAGCGCGATGCAGGGGCACGTCGGACGGGTCCGCGTGGTTGAGCAGGAGGATCTCGCCGGCGATCCCTCCGCGGCGCAGCGGCAGCGCCTCCTCCGCGATGGCCACCGCGAACCGAGCGGCCCCCTCCCGCTCGAGGCGCCGGGCGACGGGAAGGGCGCCGTGGCCGTACGCATCCGCCTTCAGAACGGGGATCAGGGAACGCCCTCCCGCTCTCGCCTCCAGACGCCGGTAGTTTCGTGCGATCGCGCCGAGGTCGACGACCGCGCGGGTCGGTCGGGTCACGTCAGAAGGGCTGCTCCGGCATGACGGCTGGCCCGGCGTAGTTGGCGAAGGTCATGTGATCCGCGAGAAACACCAGCGGAAACTCGCCCGTGGGCCCGTTGCGCTGCTTCGCGACGATCACGTCGGCGATCCCCTTGCGCTCCGTGTCGCGGTCGTAGAGCTCCTCGCGGTACAGGAAGACGACGACGTCCGCGTCCTGTTCCAGCGACCCCGACTCCCTGAGGTCCGAGAGCTGCGGCTTGCGCTGATCCCCCTTGCGCGACTCCGGCTGGCGCGAGAGCTGCGAGAGGGCGAGGATCGGCACGGAAAGCTCTTTCGCGAGCAGCTTCAGGCCCCGGGAAATCTGCGAGACCTCCTGGGTCCGGTTGTCGAAACGCCCGTGGCCTCCCATCAGCTGGAGGTAGTCGACGACGATCAGGTCCAGGCCCTTCTCCCGCTTCAGGCGCTGTGCCTTGGCCCGCATGATCGGGACGGAGAGCCCGGGCGCGTCGTCGATGAAGAAGTTCGTGCCGGCGATCTTCGTCTGCGCCAAGACGAGTCGCCCGATCGCTTCCTTGGACGCGTACCCGTCGCGGACCTTCTTGGCGTCCACGTCCGCCTCGGAGCAGAGCACGCGAAACCCGATCTGCTCCTTGGACATCTCGAGGGAGAAGAACCCCACGGAGCGCCCCTCGCGAATCGCCACGTGCTGGGCCATGTTGAGCGCCAGCGACGTCTTGCCGACGGCCGGCCGCGCCGCGAGGAGGATCAGGTCCGTCGTCTGCAGCCCCGACGTGAGGCGGTCGAGCTCCGTGTACCCGGTGGCCAGTCCGGAGAGCATTCCCTGGCGGTTGCGGGCGTCCTCGATGAGCTCGAGGTTGTGGCGCACGATCTTGCCGATCGGCGTGAAGACCTCGCGGATGGCGTCGTCCGCGATCTGGAAGATGTCGCCCGTCGCGTCCCCGAGGAGCTCCTCCGCCGTCTTCTCGTTGGAGAGGCCCTCCCGCATGAGCCGCTGCCCCGCCTGGATCAGGCGGCGGAGGGTGGACTTCTCCTTGACGATGCGGGCGTAATGCTCGACGTTGGCGACGTCGGGAACCGCGTCCAGGAGGGCGGAGAGGTAGGCGGAGCCACCCACCTTCTCGATCGCCCCCATGCGGTCGAGTTCCTCTTTCAGCGTCAGGACGTCGATCTCGGCGGAGCGCTGGAAGAGCTCGAGCATCGCGTGGTAGATCCGGCGATGCGTGTCCGGGAAGAAATCCTCCTCGCGGAGGATGGGAACGGCAAACGTCAGCGACGACGGATCGAGCAGAACCGCCCCGAGGACCGAGCGCTCGGCCTCGAGGTTCTGCGGAAGACCCTTGTCCGCGGTGATTTCTTGGAGCATCGGAGAGACTGCCCGCATTGATCTCACTCGCGTCACGGGGTGTCAACGCTCCAGGATTTTCCGCATGGCTCAAACTCCCTCGCTCGATCGTGACGCGGCGCGAAAAAAATTTCTTTTCCGCAGAGCGACCTTTTTCCACAGTCGAGTTAACGGAGACCGGAGGGACAAATGGAGTCCGACGGCCCGCCGCGTGACGGGCGCGCCGGGCGAGCGGTCACCAGACGAGCGTTTTTTCCGCCTCGCGCATCAGGGAAACGACCGTCGGCCATCCAACCACGTCATCGACGCGACGCCGGACCGTTTCGAGCCCGCCGGGCGTGTCCACCGCGGCGGCCGAGCAGGCGAGGTGGCGCAAGAGGCCCGTGTCGCGCGCCTCCGCAAAGAGCGAAGCCGCGCTCGCGCCGGAGGGGCCCGGGTCATCGAGGCGGCCCCCCGCGAGCGACGCGAGCCCCTCGCCGAGCCAGACGAGGAACACCTCCACGCCCCCGGCTGTGGCGCAGGCGGAGAGCGCCGCGAGGTCTCGGAGGGAAGCGGGCGCGCCCCGGCTCACGAGGATGATCCAGCGGGGCGGCCGTCGGGCCGCTTGCGTCATGCGCGCCGGGCGCGGGAGCGGAGGATTCCCAGCATCTCGCCGTTCCCGAACACCCCGCCCGGGTGCTTGCGGCCCTCCGGGACGCCGTGGAAGTCGCTGCCCGCGGTCGCCGCCAGATCGAGCTCGCGCACGAGCGCGCCGAACCGGGCTTCCTCTTCCGGGCCGTGGTCGGGGTGGAAGACCTCGATCGCGTCCAGCCCTTCCGCCGCCAGAGCCCGGACCATTGGCTCGGCGTTCGGGTACCAGACCGGGTGCGCGAGCGAGGAGACCCCTCCGGCGTCCCGGATAGCGACGACCACCTCGCCCGCGGCCCATTTCTCGGAGGGGACGTACCAGGGGTGCTCGTTCCCCAGGAACCGCTCAAAAGCGTCGTCGTTGTCGCGGGCGTAACCGGCCCGGATCAGCGCGCGGGCGAGGTGGGGCCGGCCCCAGACGCCGCCTCCGACGTCATCCCGAATCGCGGCGAGGTCGATGCGGAAGCCGGCCTCGATCAGTTTCTTCGCCATCCGCTCCCCCCGAGTCCGGCGCGTCTCCTGCCGCTCGGCGAGCGTCGCGAGGAGCGGGGCGTGGCCCTCGTCCACGAAGAGCGCCAGGATATGGACGTCGTCCGGGCCGCCGCCGTGGTTGGCCGAGATCTCCGCGCCGGCGATCAGCTCGATGCCGAGCCGCGCCGCCTCCTCCCGCGCATCCGCGAGCCCCTGGAGCGTGTCGTGGTCCGTCAGCGCGAAGGCGTCGATCCCCGCGTAGGCCATGTGGCGAACGAGGTCAGCGGGCGCGTCGAGCCCGTCGGAGACGCTGGAATGAGTGTGGAGATCGACCCGCACGCGCGGGCATGTTAACCCGGGCCCCAGCGGAAACAGCCCGGGGAGACTCTCAGCCCTCGACGCCGAATGCGATCTTCAGGTTGACCTTGTAAGCGGTGATGCGGCCGTTCTCGACGCTCGCCGTCCAGTCCTGGACGTCCACTCCCCGGATGCCGCGCAGGGTCCGGGAAGCCTCGGCGACTCCGGCGCGCACGGCGTCGTCCCAGCTCGTCGGCGATGACGAGACGAGCTCGATGATCTTGGCGACTCTTGCCTTCCCTGACTTCTTTGCCGTCGGCATGTGAATCCTCCTTCCCGGTCTCAGCGCAAGGAGCGTGCCGGGAGCGGTCAATAGAATCGCCCTGATGGATCGCCGTCAAGTGGCGCGTGTGCTCGAGGAGGTCGCTGCGATGCTCGAGCTGAAGGGAGAAAACCCTTTCAAGGTACGGGCCTACGAAAACGGGGCCCGGGCGGTCCTCGCCTTCCCGGGAGATCTCGACGAGGCCGTGCGCAGCAGGGCATTGCTGAAGGAGCGGGGAATCGGCGCCGGGCTCTTTAACAACATCCAGACGCTCGTGGAGACCGGATCGCTCCCCTACCACGAGGAGCTTCGCGGAAGCTTTCCGCCGGGCCTGCGCGAATGTCTCCGCATTCCCGGCTTCGGCGCCCGGAAGGCGAAGCAGCTCTTCGCCGCGATCGGCATCGACTCGCTGCCAGCGCTCGAGGCGGCCTGCCGGGACGGCCGCGTCGCGGCCGTGAAGGGCTTCGGGCCGCGCAGCGCCGAGAAGATCCTTCGCGGCATCGCCGTGCTGCGGGCGAGCGCCGGCTACCATCGGATCCACCGCGCCCGCGAGCGGGCGGAGGGCGTCCTTCATGCCCTGCGGGGACTCGCGGACCGGATCGAGGTCGCGGGGAGCATTCGGCGACACCGCGAGGTGATCCGCGACATCGACCTCGTCGCCACGTCGCGGAAGCCGGCGCCCCTCGTCGCGGCGTTCCGGGAGATGCCGGGCGTCACGGAGGTGATGGCCGACGGGCCGACGAAGGTGTCCGTGCGGTTCGCCGATGGCCTCTCGGCGGACCTTCGCGTGGTCGACGCGAAGTCCTTTCCCGCCGCGCTGCTCTACTTCACCGGCTCGAAAGAGCACAACACCGCGCTGCGGGGGCGCGCGCGGCGGCGCGGCCTGAAGCTGAACGAGTACGGCCTCTACCGGACGGAAGGGGACGTTGCGATCCCCTGCGCGAGCGAGGCGGAGATCTACCGCGCGCTCGAGCTCGCGTACATCGAGCCGGAGCTCCGGGAGGGGCGAGGGGAGATCGAAGCGGCGGAGCGGGAGGCGCTGCCGTCCCTCCTCCACGCGGGCGACCTCCGCGGGCTGATCCACGTCCACACGACGGAGTCGGACGGGCGGGACTCGCTCGAGGACATGGTGGGGGCCGCGCGGCAGTCCGGTTACGAGTACGTCGCCATCACCGACCACAGCGAGACGGCCGCCTACGCCGGGGGACTCACGCCGGACCGCGTGCGCGCGCAGCGTGAGGCGATCCGGGCACTCGGCCGCAGGACGCCGGACTTCCGGATCTTCCATGGGTCCGAGGCGGACATCCTCGCCGACGGCTCGATCGATTTCGGGGACGCCTTCCTCCCCTTCTTCGACCTCGTCGTCGCATCCGTCCACTCCCGCTTCGGCCTGCCGCGCGCGGAGCAGACGCGGCGGCTGATCCGGGCGGTCCGCAACCCCTTCGTCTCCGTCCTGGGCCACATGACCGGGCGCCTGCTCCTCTCCCGGGACCCGATCGCCGTGGACGCGGAGGCGGTGATCGACGCCGCGGCCGAGTCGGGCTGCGCGATCGAGATCAACTGCAACCCCCACCGGCTCGAGCTCGACTGGAGGCTCTGCCGCCGCGCGGTGGAGAAGGGGGTGCCCCTGGCCATCGACCCGGATGCGCACTCCGTGCGGGAGCTGGGCCTGGTCCCCTGGGGCATCGGCATCGCCCGCAAGGGCTGGGTGACGGCCGCCGCGACGCTCAACGCGCGCCCCGCGGCGGATCTCGCGCGGTGGCTCGTCGCGCGGCGGGGTGTGCCCCTCCTGGACGGCTGAACGGGCACGATCTCCCGCGGGATCATCATCCGGGGCGCCGGGTTTCTCGACCTCTGGGAGCACGTCCTCGCGCTGTTTCTCCTCGCGGCGGTGCTCGTGGGCGCGAGCACCCGCGCGTTCCGCAAGACGATCTCCTAGGACCCGCGCGGATAGCGTCCCCGGCGATCCGGCGGGAGCGGGCTGTGGTTCAATACCCCGCCGGTGAGCGAGACCGAGATCGCCGTCCCCTCCCTGGCGGACGCGGAGAAGATCCGTGAAATCGCCCGGCACATGCGCGCGATCATCGGCACGCTCGGGCTGGACGCGGAGGACCCGAACCTCGTCGAGACGCCGGACCGCGTCGCCAAGATGTACCTGGAGATGTTCCACGGCCTCTCGGAGGGGGCGGAGCCGAAGATCACGATCTTCCCCAACGACGAGCACTACCAGGCGATG
>Ga0136614_10002627_pt1 | contig 11230 bp, 13 predicted proteins | sample AntDrymUQ2792106_2_FD_106643 | JGI IMG/M metagenome (GOLD analysis project Ga0136614, IMG submission 106643) | Polar desert sand microbial communities from Dry Valleys, Antarctica - metaG UQ279 (21.06) | ecosystem: Environmental > Terrestrial > Soil > Desert | place: Antarctica: Dry Valley... | reverse complement strand
GTGTTCAGCGGCCCCTCGTGGAAGAGCGGGAACCCCCAGTTGAGCTCGTTCGCCGTAGCGCGCTGGTTCGGCGCGAGCATGCATGGCGACGCCGCCGTGGGCACAACGGTCGGCCCCAGTGGAGGTGGTGGTGGCAATGGCACCACGCACGCGGCTGCGGCGCGGAGCTTCCGCAACTTCGCCAGCTGCGCCTTGACGAACGCTCGGCGCTGAGCCAGGTTCTCATGTGTCCTGTAGTACGCACGTCGCGCCGCTGGTACCGCCCTCGCGTAGGTTGCCGCCGCCCGCTGCGCTTTTGCCTTCTGTTCAGCCGTACAGGTCGTGACACTCACACCAGCAAGCGCTTGTGCCCCGGCTGGAGCTGCGACCGCGAACGCGGCGAGGGACGCGAACGTGGCTATAGCCGTCACGACACGGACGCTGCTCGCACTCCCTAGGCGTTTGACCTTCCCCAACCTCCCTACAACCGTAGCGCCGATCGTGACCTCCTGGGACATCGGAGCGACACGCCGTCACATCGCTACGATCACGCGCGTGCTTGTTCGCAAAGAAATCCAGGTCGCCCGTCCACCTGCCGAGGCGTTTGCGTACGTCGCGGATTTCTCCAACTCAGCCGAGTGGGATCCCGGGATCCCGGAAGCCAGGAAGCTCACCGACGGGCCTGTGCGCCAGGGGAGCGAGTTCGAAGTCGTGGCGCTCTTTCGCGGCAAGCGCCAGCGCTTCCACTACGTCGTCACTGCGTTCGACGCGGACCGCCGCATCGTGCTCACGGGCGAAGGCAAGAAGGCCGGCTCGGTGGACGAGATCACGTTCGAACCGGCAGGAACCGGCACGCGAATCGTCTACGTGGCGGACATCCGACTCAAAGGCATCGCCCGTGTTGCCGAGCCTCTGCTCGGTCCGACCATGAACCGCATGGGAGACGATGCTCTCGCCGGCCTGAAGTCCGTGCTCGACCGGCCGCGCTGACGAGAACGGCCAGTGGAACGAGACTCGGCGGGCGTGACACGCCTCGCAACAGGCGCGGAGATGCGCGTCACCGGCCCGGCCGCACAGGCAGCAATCGTCTGCGTGAACGGCGGGCAGAGCGGCGAGGTGGCGGGAACCTGGAGCGCATCGATCGAGTGGCTCGTGCGCAGGCTGGCGCGCGAGTTCCCCGAGCTCGGCTTCGCCGAGGTGAAGTACCGAATCAAGTCGTGGAAGCAGATGGACTGGTGTGTCGCGGATGCGATCGCCGCGGTCGAAGAGACCGGGGCGCCGCGGACGCTTCTGCTCGGCTTCTCGATGGGTGGCGCCGTTGCGATCCAGGCCGCCGCCGAGCCCACGGTCGAGGCCGTCCTGGGGCTCGCGCCCTGGATTCCCGAGCGGCTGAGCCTCGAGACCCTGCGCGGAAAGCGGTTCGACGTGATCCACGGCTCGCTGGACCGCTGGCTGCCGGGCATCCCCGGTGTCAGCGCCGCCAGCTCGCGGCGCGGGTACGAACGTGCGCGCTCGCTTGACGTCGAGGGGGAGTACAGCCTGGTTCCCGGCGCTCTCCATGGGGTTGCGCTTCGCGCCGGCCACGATCACCTGATCCCGCTGCCCCGCGCCGGCGCCTGGGTGCGGCACGTCGCGACGGAGCTCGACCGCTTTCAGGACTCGAGGGGCTGAAGACGCCGCCGGGCGATCTGCTCGGCGTTCGGCACCTTCACGTTCCACACCAGCCCCAACTTCTCCAATCCGCGAATCACCCACCAGGACACGTCAAGCTGCCAGCGCCGCAGGCCGTGTCGCGCAGACGCAGGGAACGCATGGTGGTTGTTGTGCCACCCCTCGCCGAACACGAGCAGCGCCACGACCCAGTTGTTCCGCGCCTCGTCGCGCGAGCGATAGTCCTTGCGGCCGAACATGTGACAGATCGAGTTCACGCTGAACGTCGCGTGCTGGTAGAGGAAAATCCGGAGCAGCCCGCCCCAGACCAGGCCTTCGGCTCCGGCGAGCAAGGTGCCGCCGAGGGCATAGCCGATCGCGAACGGGATCCCGAGCGTCAGGACGACCCAGACCAGATAAAGGCGGTCGATCCAGACCAACAGGCGGTCCTCGTAGAGGTCCTTGCCGTAGGCCCGCGCCTCCTCCAGGCCCAGGTTGCTGAACAACCAGCCGACGTGGGCGTGCACGAATCCTTTGACGGCACCCCAGGCACCATCGCCGTTGCCGACATGAGGCGAGTGGGGATCGCCGGGTTGGTCCGAGAGAGCGTGGTGCTTGCGGTGGTCGGTGACCCACTGAATGAGCGGTCCCTGCATCGTCATGCACCCGAGAATCGCGAGCATCGCCTTGACGGGGCGGGTCGTCTCGAAGCCGCGGTGGGTGAAGTACCGGTGGAAGCCGATCGTCGTGCCGAAGGCGCAGACGACGTACATCGTCACGAGAAGAACAAGGTCGCGGAGGTGAAAGCCGACCCCCCAGAGCAACCCCATAGCGGAGAGGAGGGCGAACGGAGGGACGACGACGGCGATCAGCGTCACGAGCTGGCTGATCAGGCTCGTCCTCGGGCGAACGGATGCGATTGGGGTGGCGCTTTCCATGGTGTTCTCTTCTTCCGAGTGTGAGGGTAGCCAACCGCTATTCGCGCTGAGCCGAATAGCGGTTGATGCGGGTTGCGATCATCGGCAGCGGAATCTCCGGCTTGGGTGCCGCCCATCTGCTTTCGCGGGCCCATACGGTCGAGGTCTTCGAGCGAGACTCCCGCCCCGGCGGCCATACGAGGACGATCCGGCGGGACGGGGTAGCGCTCGACACCGGTTTCCTCGTCCACAACGAGCGGAACTATCCGCTCCTGACGCGCCTTCTTCAGGAGCTCGACGTTCGGACGCAGGACTCGGAGATGTCGTTCTCCGTTTCGTGTGGCTGTGGGCTCGAGTACTCCGGGAGGCGGCCGTTCGCGCAGCCTCGCCGCGTCGGGGATGCCCGCTTCCATGCGCTCCTGTGGGAGATCGCACGCTGGCTGAAGACGGCGCGCCGGTCGCTGGACGAGCTCGACTGCGAGAACTGGTCGCTGGCGCGGTACCTCGACGAGCGGAGGTTCTCCGGACGCTTTCGCCGGCACTTCCTCGTCCCCTTGACCTCGGCGCTCTGGTCGACCGCACCCGGACGCGCACTCGACTACCCGGCGGCGGCCGCGATCCGCTTCTTCGAGAACCACGGCATGCTGGGCTTCGGCCGTTTCCGCTGGCGCTACGTCAGCGGCGGCAGCGACACGTACGTGCGCGAGCTGTCGACCAGGCTCGGTGGCCGGCTCCGGCCGGGGCTCGGGGCTCGCTCGATCCGGCGCGGACCCGACGGCGTCGAGCTGACCACCGACGACGGCGAGCGCCGGCACTTCGACGCGATCGTCGTGGCGACCCACGCCGACCAGGCTTTTGGTCTGCTCGAGGATCCGACCGCGGAGGAGCAACGGATCCTGCGCAGCTTCGAGTACACGCGCAACAACGCGATCCTCCACACGGATGCGTCAGTGCTGCCGCGCACGCGTGCGGCGCGCGCATCGTGGAATTACCGCCTCGGAGACAATGGAAAACCCACCGTCACGTACTACCTCAACAGACTTCAGCGACTCGACACGGACGTGGACTACTGCCTGACGCTGAACGAGGACATCGCCGACGAGCACGTGCTCGACCGCGAGGTCTTCGAACACCCGCTCTACACGGTCGAGTCCCTGGCTGCACAGCGAGAGCTGGCGTCGCTCTCTGGTGCGCGGCGAACGTACTTTGCCGGCGCGTACCACGGCAACGGCTTCCATGAGGATGGCCTTGCCTCCGGGGTCCGCACTGCCGCTGCGCTTGGAGTGCAGTGGTGAGATCGGGGCTCTACGAGGGAACGCTGATGCATATCCGCCGCACGCCGGTTCGGAACGCGTTCACCTACCCGATCTCGTACTGGCTGATCGATCTCGACGAGTTGCCCGAGCTCGATCGCAGGTTACGCCTTGTCTCGGTAAACCGCAGGAACGTCGTCAGCTTCCATGACCGCGACCACTTCCACGGTGATCGGCCGGTGAAGCAGGCGGTGCTCGATCTCGTAAGAGACCCCGACGTCGAGCGAGTGTTGATGCTGACGCAACCGCGCGTGCTGGGCTACGTCTTCAACCCGGTCACGTTCTACTGGTGCTACCGGGGCGACGGCTCGCTCGCCTGCATGGTCGCGGAGCTGAGCAACACGTTCGGCGAGCGCCTGCCTGAGGTGCTGCGCGGCTCTGGCCCGGCCTACGAGCACGAGAAGCACCTGCACGTGTCCCCGTTCATGGGGCTCGATCAATCCTACGAGTACGCGTTCGCCGAGCCAGGCGAGGACGTCTGGGCACGGATCCACGTTCGCGAAGACGGGGACCGCCCGCTTACTGCCGTGCTGCGCGGCCGACGGCGTGAGCTGACCAACGCGAGCGTCGCCCGCACGCTCGCCCGTTATCCGCTGATGCCGGCGCGGGTGTTCGGGCTGATCCACTGGCAGGCGCTCCGGCTCTGGTGGAAGAGAGTTCCCTTTCACCGCAAGCCTGCCTTTGAACAGGGCAAAGGATCGGTGCGGACGTGAGCTCGATCGGCCGAGCCGACCGCGCGCTGCGCCCCGCGCCACCCGTAACGCGGCTACCCACCCTCGAGCGAATCGCGAGCGCCATTCTCGAGCGCGCGCTCGCGCACCTCGAAGGCGGAACACTCGAGGTGCGGTTGCCCGGAAGCAGCAGGGTCCGGAGCTTCGGGTCCGGGCCCGCCGTGACGATGGCGATTCACGACCGGCGCTTCTTCCGGCGGGTCGCGACACGCGGCAAGCTCGGCGTCGGCGAGTCCTACACCGCCGGCGAATGGGACAGCGACGACCTCGTCTCGCTCTTCGAGCTCCTGCTACGGAATGCGGCGGCCGCGGCGGGCCGTCACTCGCGCGTACGCCGGCTGCTCGAAGCGCGGCCGCGGCTGAACACGCGAAACGGCTTCCTCCGCGCACGGCAGAACATCGCCTACCACTACGACCTCGGCAATGATCTCTTCCAGTTGATGCTCGACGAGACGATGACCTATTCGTGCGCCGTCTTCGAGCGGCCGGACGACCGGCTCGCAGACGCGCAGCGGCGCAAGTATCAGCTGATCTGCAGCAAACTCCAGCTCGAGCCCGGCGACCGTGTGCTCGAGATCGGCTGCGGCTGGGGCGGCTTCGCGGCCTTCGCCGCCCGCGAGCACGGCTGCAGCGTCACAGGCCTGACCATCTCGGCCGAGCAGGCTCGCCTCGCGCGAGCGCGCACGGCCGGGCTCGACGTCCGCATCCTCGAGGAGGACTACCGAAGCCACGAGGGGAGCTACACGAAAGTCGCGTCGATCGAGATGCTCGAGGCGATCGGCGAGCGTCAGTTTCCGACGTACTTCGAGGCGATCGACCGGCTGCTCGAGCCGGGCGGCCTCGCATGCATCCAGACGATCCTCATCCCGGACGATCGCTGGGATCGGTACCGCAAAGCTCCCGACTGGATCGAGCAGTACGTCTTTCCCGGCTGCCTCATCCCATCGCTGACCGCGCTCACGCACGCGATGACACGCAGCTCGCGCTTGATGGTTCACGAGGTCGACGAGATCGGGTCGCATTACGCGGAGACGCTTCGCCGCTGGCGAACGACTTTCCTGGAGAACATCGGCGAGGTGCGAAGGCTCGGCTACGACGAACGGTTCGAGCGAACCTGGAACTTCTATCTCGCGTTTTGCGAGGCTGCGTTCCGGACACGCGTCCTGCGCAATGTTCAGCTGACCCTCACGCGCCCGTTCAACGAGGCCATCGCGTGATCCTGTACGAGTTGCTCGAGCGGGCCGGCTTCCGCCCGCTCGCCCGCAAGCTGTACCGCGTCCAGCTGCGCGGGGCGGAGCACATTCCGTCGACAGGAGGTGTCATCCTCGCAGCCAACCACGAGTCGCTGTTCGACCCGTGGCTGCTCGCCCTCGCGACGCCACGGCCTGTGCGCTACATGGCGAAGTCCGAGCTGTGGCGTTACCCGTTGGTTGGCAGAGCGTTGGACGCCTTCGGCGCGTTTCCCGTCGAACGCGGGTCGGGTGACGCAGCCGCCATCTCGAACGCAGCAGACTTGTTGCGCCGCGGCGAGGTGCTCGGAATCTTTCCGCAGGGAACCTCGAAGCAGCTGCCGAGCCGCCCGTACCTTCGCGGCGCGGCACGGCTCGCGCTCGCGACCGGTGCTCCGATCATCCCGATCCGCCTCATCGGCACGCGCGGCTTTCCGCGTCCCGGACGCCCACCCGCGCGGGTAATCGTCGGTGAGCCGATTCTCGTCGACCCGGCAAAGCCCACACTCGTCGCGGCCAAGGAACTGACCCAACGCGTCGAGCGCCGGCTCGTTGAGGCCCCGTGATCGAACACCGCTGGCAGCTGCTCCTCCTCGGGTGGGCCGTTGCAAGTGCGCTGCTCGGCGCACTCTATTTCGTGCAACGTCGGACCGGGGACGCGACCGCAGTCGATGCGGGCTGGGCGGGCTCACTGGCAGTGCTCGCCTGCCTGTACGCGGCACTTGGCCCCGGCGACCTCTCACATCGCCTGCTGATCGCGTCGATGGCCGGTCTCGAGAACTTGCGGGTCGCGTTGCTCGTCCTTCGCCGGCTCGGGAAGGGCGAGGACACGCGTTACCGCGAGCTTCGTGCCCGCTGGCGCGCACGGGGGCGCGAGCAGCGGACGTTCGCGGTCTTCTACCAGGCGCAGGCGTTCGTCGCCGTGGCGCTTTCCGGCCCGCTCCTCCTGGCTTCGTTCAACCGCCACCAGGGCGTCGAGCCGATCGAGTGGGCCGGGGCGGCGCTCTGGCTCTTCGCCGCGCTGATGGGGCACGTCTCCGACCAGCAACTCGCACGCTTCAAGGCTGACGCCGCGAACAAGGGCAAGACGATGCGGTCGGGACTCTGGCGGTACTCACGCCATCCGAACTACTTCTTCCAGTCACTTACCTGGCTCGCCTACGCCCTCGTCGCGGCCGCTGCACCCTGGGGCTGGATCGCCTTTGCGTCGCCGGCCTTGATCCTCTACCTGATCCTCTACGTCACGGGGGTCCCACCGGCAGAGGAGCAAGCACTGAAGAGTCGCGGCGACGACTACCGCCGCTATCAACGCGAAACGAGCGTCTTCGTCCCGTGGTTTCCCAAGTCGTCGACAACCTGATCGAGTCCGGGCGCGTCCCGGACCCGCTGCTTCGGCTCGGCATCCGCGCGAACCTCTTCGTGCGACTTGAGCTCGAGCGCCGCAAAGGACTCGATGAAAAGCGCGCATTCGTCGAACGCTTGCGCGAGTCACCCATCGCGGTGGAGGTGGAGAAAGCGAATGAACAGCATTACGAGCTGCCGCCCGAGTTCTTTCGCGTCGTGCTCGGCCCGCGCCTGAAGTACAGCTCGTGCTTCTGGCCGGAGGGCGTCCGGACACTCGCGGCCGCGGAGGACGCGATGCTGAAGCTGACCTGCGAGCGCGCAGGTGTGGAGGATGGGATGGAGTTGCTCGATCTCGGCTGCGGGTGGGGCTCGCTCACGCTCTGGCTCGCCGAGCGGTATCCGAACGCAAAGATCCTTGTCGTCTCGAACTCGGCTCCGCAGCGGGAGTTCATCGAAGCGCAGAACGCGCGAAACGTGAAGGTCCTAACCGCCGACGCGAACACACTCGAGCTCGAGCACGGGCGGTTCGACCGCATCCTCTCCGTCGAGATGCTCGAGCACATGCGCAACTACGAGGAGCTGTTCGGCCGGATCGCGTCGTGGCTGACGCCCGAAGGCCGCTTCTTCTGCCACGTGTTCTCGCACAGAACCTATGCATACCCGTACGACGGAACCTGGATGGCCCGCACGTTCTTCAGCGGCGGGACGATGCCCTCCGATGACCTTCTGCTGCACTTCCAGCGGGATCTCGTCGCCACCGACCACTGGAGCATGTCGGGCTCGCACTACGCCCGGACCGCGGAGGCGTGGCTCGAGCGCATGGAGGAGAACAAGCCGGCGATCATGGGTGTCCTCGCGAAGCGGTACGGCGCGGACCACGCGAAGGCGTGGTGGTCGAACTGGCGAGTCTTCTTCTTGGCCTGCGCGGAGCTCTGGGGTTATCGCGGGGGACGCGAGTGGATCGTGTCCCACTACCTCTTCGAACCGCGACGTCACGCTTGACCGAGGAGAGCCGTTAGCCTCTCGCACGTGCGCGTTCTGGCCGTCTTCACGTTCGCCATGGTCCTGCTGCCACTCTCGGCGCCTGCCGCGTCGCATCCGTTCGTCGTTCAAGGAGACCGCGCCGTCGGGGGACTGCAGATCGGGCGTGGCACGCTCGCCGACGCGCGCGTGCGATTCGGGTCACCCTCGACCGCGCGTTCCCGCGCCTCCGGCGTCGAGTGCGACGTCCGCTGGAGCCGCATCGGGTTGAAGCTCGTCTTTCTCGACTTCCCCGGCCGCGCCTGCCAGGACGGCGTGCTCGTGACCGCGTCCGTCACGAACAGAAGCGCGTGGCGCACCGCCGTGGGACTTCGGGTCGGCGACTCGGTGGCACGACTCCGGCGGCTCTATCGGCACGCGACCCTGCACCCCGCGAGTCCTCCGTGGACCGGCTACTGGCTGGTCACGCGGCGCACGTGCGCCGAGGTCGGCGCAATGCCGTATCCCGGCTTGCTCGCACGCGTTCGAGACGGCCGCGTGACGGCGCTCGTCGCGGGAACCGCGCCCTGCGACTAGCCGAGGAACCGTGGGCACGACTGTCGCCCCGTGACGTGGCGCGCCTGCTCTCTGACCTACCCGTCGCCTGGTGGATTGCCGGCGGCTGGGCGCTCGACCTCGAAGGTCGGCGGACGCACAAGGACGTCGACGTCGCCGTGCTGCGTCCCGACCACGAGGTGCTGCGCGAGCACCTGGTCGGCTGGGATCTCTGGATCGCGCACGGCGGAACGCTTCGGGGAGTGGAACGGCGGACCGCCGTTGTTCCCGACCGCGCCGATCGTGCCGGCGACGTGCGTTCCGTGTCCCTGGTCGTCGGCGGGGTTGTTGTCGCCGTTGATGAAGTCCCAGCCTCGCCAGTCGTCGACGTAGCCGTTCCCGTCGTTGTCGACGTCGTCGCCGCGACAACTCACGCAGTTCTCTCCGGGATTGACCCGTGTGTTCGCGGCGAGATCGGGATGCGACTGATCGACACCGGTGTCGATCACGGCGACGACCACACCGAGGTCGCCGGTCGTAACTGACCAGGCCTCGTCGACGTCGGCGTCCGCGTCAGGGGCCCCGGGCCACCCGTTGACGAGCTGGCCGGTGTTGCTCAGCCCCCAGAGACGGTTGTAGAGCGGATCGTCGGGAAGGGTTGCCGTCTCGAGCACGTAGTTGGGCTCGGCGTAGCGAACGAGCGGGTCGCTCCGGAGTTCGGCGAGCAGCGCGTCCCTGCGGCTCGGTGACACCGTCACGAGCGCGCCGCGAATCCGGCCGAAGCGTCGCTTTTCGCCGCCGCCGATTCGGCCTAGCAGCTGACGTCGCTCCGCCTCGGAGACCCCGTCCTCGAAGCCGACGATCAACTCGCCGGGGACGGCCTTCGCCTTCGGCTTCGAGCCGGGCGCAGGGGCTGCCACACCGGGAGCGCCGAGCACGAGCGCTAGGAAGGCGAGCAGAAGGACCGATCTGCGGCGTTGAGCTGTCATCGACCGTGCCGGGCCGCAGGCCGACCCGCTCACGGTAGGCGAGCCTTCGAGCTTCGTCTACCCGTTCCGGGGGATCGGCGCTTCCAGGGCTAGCGGCTGACGGACACGACGAGGGCGACCCATGAGCCGCCCGGCGCCGCGATCGTCACGCGTTCGCCGACCTTCGCGCCGTAGAGCGCTCGGCCGAGCGGCGACTCGGGGGAGACGCCGCCGACGCTCGAGATCTCGAGCTGCATGCGCTCGCCCGCCTCGTCCTCGATCTCGACCGTCGAGCCGACGCCGATGCGGTCACTCTCGACTGCGTCGTCGTCGACGAGCACAGACCGAGCGAGCCGGTCGCGGAGCAGCGTGATGCGCCGCTCGAGCATCCCTTGCTCGTTCTTCGCGGCGTGGTACTCGAAGTTCTCGGACAGGTCGCCGAATCCGCGGGCCACGCGGATCGCCTCGACCATCTCGGCACGCTTCGGCCCTTCGAGCTCGGTCAGCTCAGCCTCGAGCTGCTGCTTCTGCTCGGACGTCAAGGACCGGGGAGTCTCGCGCGGCACAGGAGAAGCGTACGTTCGATCGCGAGCCGCTGCGGCCGCTCAGCCGAGCGAGACGAGCCGCCGCGGTACTTCCGTCGCGACGTCCTGCCCCTGCACCGTCGATGCGGCGACCCGGTTCTTGCCGCCCCGTTTCGCCTGGTAGAGCGCCGCGTCCGCCGCCGCGATCAGGGCCTCCGCGCTGGCGTAGGTCGGGAACTCGGCGACGCCGAGTTGACGGTTAGAGAGCCCCTACCGAGCCGTTGTGGGAAGCCATGCTTCTCCCCCTCGCGCGAGCGATCGATTTACTTCAGGAGCTTGTGCTCGAGCCGGCGAGCGGTGAACCAGACACCGAGCGCGAGAACGCCGAGCAGGTACGCGACGTGGATCAGTGCGCTCCAGCCGACGTTGCCGAGCGTGAGCGCGCGCATCAGGTCGACGCCGTGGTACAGCGGTGTGATGGGGAGCACCCACTGCACTGCTCTCGGATATTCGCTGAGTGGCACGAACGTCGCCGAGAAGAGGAACATCGGGAGCGTCAGCAGCTCGATGAACGCGAAGTCGGCCCACGAGCGCATCAGCGTCACCGCGGAGAGGCCGAGCGCCGCGAACGCCGCGCCGATCAAGAGCGCAGCGGGCACCGCGAGGATCGCCCACCACGACTCGATCAACCCGAGCACGAGCATGATCGCCACGAACGCGACGGCGTAGACGCTCCCGCGCATCAGCGCGAAGATCGTCTCGCCGACGGCGACATCGCGCACCCCCATCGGCGTCGCGAGCACGCCGTCGTAGGTCTTCGCGTAGTTCAGCTTGAAGAAGACGTTGCCCGTCGTCTCGTAGATGGCGCCGTTCATCGCGGACGCCGCGAGGAGGGCCGGCAGGAGATCGTCCTGCCTCCGTAGGTGATGTCGCCGACGAGCGCCCCCACGCCGACCCCGAGTCCAACCAGGTAGAAAAGCGGCTCGAAGAAGCCGGAGACCATCACGAGCCAGTAGCGGCGCGCGGCGCGGAGGTTCCGATAGACGAGGTGCAGCGAGCG
>Ga0136614_10002626_pt1 | contig 11231 bp, 11 predicted proteins | sample AntDrymUQ2792106_2_FD_106643 | JGI IMG/M metagenome (GOLD analysis project Ga0136614, IMG submission 106643) | Polar desert sand microbial communities from Dry Valleys, Antarctica - metaG UQ279 (21.06) | ecosystem: Environmental > Terrestrial > Soil > Desert | place: Antarctica: Dry Valley... | reverse complement strand
GCCAAGCGCGCCCTGCAGGGGCGCCGCCTGGACCAGCCCGGCGACCTCGCCGTCGTGCTGCGCGTGCTCTACCTCGTCTACACGGCCGGCCACGCGGGCCGGGTGGACCTGGCCGGCGAGGCGCTCCGGCCCGCCCGCCGGGGCGCTGAACGGCCAGCGCCGTGGGCCTCGGGAAAGCCGAGGCCGAGGTAGCCCTGCTCGGCGCAGCGGCGGAACACCTCGGTCGGGAAGAAGTGCGCGCGCTCCCATTCGTCGGCGTGCGGCGCCAGCTCGTTGGCCACCCACCGCCGGACGGCCTGGCGAAAGTCCTCGTGCTCCTCGGTGAAGGGGGCGCGCGGGCGGCGCTCGAGGTAAGCCTCGGGGCGGCGAGCGGTGGTGGCCATCGGCGGGGCAGGCTACTCCGCTGAAAAAAACGGGGTGGCCTTGTGTGAGCGCACGTCCACGGGTCCCCTTGAGCAGCGCTCCTCGTTCGCGCCGTTCGACCCCTCAACGACGCGCGGCCTGCCGCCTCGATCACACCAGTTCGTGGTCCTGAGGTCCGACGCCTCCCGAGCGCCGCTCAACCCGCCTGATCGACCGCCCCAGAGCGAGGAGCCCGACGACGAATACCGCACCGGCGATGGTCAATCTGAGGGGATCGGCGGTCAGCGCCGGGGCACCCGTCAGCGACTGTGCGGCCACCTGGCCGGCTGCGCCTTGTTCGGCCTCGACGAGGTGTAGCTCCACCCCGACGAGGATGACGATGTACGTAAGTGACGCGACGGCGCTCGTCGAGATGAGCGTCGCGACCACGGGTTGCCGAAGGAGCTGGTAGGCGACGAGGCCAGGAATGATGAAGCCCAGCGTGGTGTAGTCCAGGTTCTCGGCAAGGCTCCGAGACAGGACGAAAACCGTCGATTGGATGAACACGCCTATGAGTACCACCGTGGCGAAGAGCCGCTTCCCGTAGACAATGACCACGCGCTGGGCGAGCCGCGCGAGGCCGTAGGTCGCGAGTGCGACAACCCCGATGACGGCGCCGAGGCGGGGGTCGGTGATGAGCACCAAAGCAAGCCAGCCCGGGGTGATCATCCCTCCCGGCGAGAGGTTCGTGACCAAGTAGCAGATCAAAGCCAGCACCAGCCCGAAGGAGAGCCCGAGGATCGATACCTCGGGTGCGAGTCCGCTCACCGGAGGGGGCCGAGGCCCTCGAAGTGCTCCATCAGGCGTTCGCCCTGACCATGGATGTTCCCGATGGCGATGAGGGACGCCTCGTACTCGATCGAGGAGACGATCTCCCTGACGATCGCCTCCGGGTCGCGGTCATCGCCGCCCAGGTCGAACACCTCCCCGTTCCAGCTCTCCGGAAGGGCTGCGATCGCCGACCGAGAGGGCTGTCCGACGACGAAGAGCTTGTCGGTGAGGAGCTGCGGCACGATCCGCGCCATCTGCTGATTGCGTTCGACTCGGTCCGGCCGGCAGTTGATGAGGGTGAACATCGGCGGACCGATCGCATTCGAATCGAGCAGACGCTCGAAGTTGGCCACGGTCGAACGTGGATCGTTGGCCGCAAAGACGTTCGCGAGGCGGAGTTCCTTGCCACCGACGTCATAGCGCTCGACGGTGAGCACCCCCGGGTCCGGCGGCGCCGAGTACATTCCTCGCAGGGCGTCCTCACGCGCGATACCCAGCTCGCTCGCGACGGCCAGCGCGATCGCCACGTTCTCCTTGAACGTGAAGTGCTGAAAGCCGGTCATGTCGTCGTCGGAGACGCGGCTGGGATCGGCGTAGACGAGGCGACAGCCCTGCTTCTGCGCCTCTTCGCGGATCACCCACAGATACTCCTGCTCCGCGGTGACACAGACACCGTCCGTCGGTATCCCTCGGCAGAGCGAGCGGGCGATGTCCTCCAGCGTCGGGCCCATCTCCGCGACGTGATCTTCGCGCACGTTCGAGATCACTCCGATATTCGACTTGAGCAACTTGGTCTGGTTGATCCCCTGTAAAGAGGGCGTGACGGCCATGCACTCCATGACGATGACGTCGGGGCTCTCCGCGGCGGACTGTCGGACAATCGCTATCTGCTCGGCGACATTCGCGATGCCGAACTTCCGGTACACCGCCAACTCGCTTCCATCCGGCCAGATGAAGCGGGCGGCGGTTCCCGTCGTCTTTGCCACGACCTGAAGGGCGCCGCCGCGGAGAGCCCCGGCGCAGAGCCGGGTGATCGAACTCTTGCCCCTGATCCCGTTCACCATCACCCGAGTCGGTATCGACTTCAGGTTGCGGTAGTGGCGCCGCTGCTCGAAGATGCCGGCTGCGAGGAGGCAGGCCAGCGCGATCGTGAAGGTCACATAGAGGTACGTCATGACGGCTCCCGCGACCCGGCGCGTTCCTTCAGCTTACTGCGGATCAGCAGGACTCGTATCCGCTCGAGGGCCCGGGCGACCAGGCCGAGCTCGTCATAGCGGATCACCTGGATGCTCCTCGAGAGATCGCCGAAGGCCAGCCGCTCGGCGTCCCGTTGGAGCTGCGCGACGGGCCTCAGGATGATGATGTACATCCAGCCGAATACGGACAGCGTGAGCGCCCCGACGACCACGCCGGCCAGGAGGCCCTGCCGCCGAGCGTCGGTTTGGGGCAAGCTGAAGCTGGTCAAGCTCCGGTCGGTCACGACCGCCCAGCGCGGCTTTCCCGCGGGCCCGAAGCCACTCACCGGTGCCCAGGCGATTATCTCCTGACGTTCGAGCGTGCCCCCTACGCTGCGCGCTCCGACCTGGCCGGCGGCCCCGCGGAGTGCGGCGTCGCGCAACTCGCCACGCGGCAGCAACACCATACGGGGCCGATCCCCGAGGGAGCCGACGACCTGCCCCACCTGGTTGACCACCCAGGCGTTGCCCGGGGACGCGACGTCGAGAGGGAAGCGCAGGAAGGTTGTGTCGTAGCGAGCGAAGACGGTGCCCGCCAACGCTCCCCCGCGCGCGAGCGGAGCTTGTTGCAGCACGAGCGGCGTGCGCTGCCGACCCTCGGGTGAGGCGTCTTGCATGGCGGGCTGGGCGCCCGCCGGACTCGCCGCCGCAGGAACGGGCGCGTCACCTGTCCGCGCGATGAGCGCGCCCGACCGGTCGCGGACATACACCGAACGGTAACGGCCGTGGATGGCAGCGAAAGAGCGCACCGCTGCACCGAACTGGTCGGGATTCGGCGCCGGTTCCCTGGAAGCCTCACGGCCGCCGCGGACCCTCTGGCCTTTCGACCGGGCTTGACTCTCGCTCTGGACGGCTGCGGCGGGGACGACCACTCCGAACTCCTCGAGGTCGGTCACGCCTTCGTTGAGGCTGCGCCGCACCGACTGGGCGGTGGCAACGGTGACGCCCTCCTGAGCGTCGAGGAGGGCGCGCGGAACGGAGAGCGGACGATCGCCCGTCTGCCCGACGAGGGTGGCCGTCGCCACGGCGGCGAGTAGGAGGATTACGAGGCCGACAGCCCAAGGGAGGCGAATCGAATTGGCGAGACGGTAGGCTCGCTGCGGGCTCCTTTGTCCTCGGCGAGCCCGCAAGCCGAGCCGGGGACCGCTCTCCTCAGCCATGTTCGGCGGTGAGCACCTGGTTGATCGCGGACCTCAGGGCAGCATGCGTGTACGGCTTCTCCAACAAAGGGATCTTCATGTCGCCCGGGACTTGCTCGCGGTCGTCAATCGTGAGCGCCAAGACGCTTGGCGGCGTTTGAAGGGCTCGCGCACGACGGGCAACCTCATAGCCGTCGATTCCCGGCAGGTGGATGTCCAGCAACAGGAGATCGTAGGAACCCTCGCCCAGCCGCCTGAGCGCACCCTCCCCACTGCCCTCGATGACGACTTCATGCCGATCTCGGCGCAGCCAACGCGTCAGGAGGCGGCTCGTGTCGACGTCGTCCTCTACCACCAAGATCTTGGACATCTCATACGGGAAGCATCAGCCGCTGCAAGGTCTCGTCGAGCTCCTCGATGTCGAACGGCTTGGTCAGATACTCGTCGGCACCGTGCTCAAAGCCGGCCACCACGTCCTTCTCCGCAGCGCGTGCGCTGAGCAACACTACAGGGATGTTGGCCGTCTCAGGGTCTGCCTTGAGCTCGGCACAGACGTGCGCCCCATCAATCTCGGGCATCACGCGGTCGAGGACGGCAGCGGCCGGGCGGCGGATGCGTATCTCGTCCAAGGCGTCGCGTCCATTCGCCGTGAGAACGAGTTTGTAGCCGCGACGAGCCAGGCGCTTGCCCAGCAGAAGTCTGATGTCGGGGTTGTCGTCTGCCACCACGATCAACGGGTCTTGTTCGGTCAACGACGTGCTTCCCGATAGCCGCATAGACTCGATCTTTTCCACAACGCCTCCCATTTCAGAGTTGTCGGCCCTCTCGGTGTCCAGCTTGAGCTCGGTACAGGTACGCGTCCCTTCGTTCTCGGGCATCACGCGGTCGAGGACGGCAGCGGCCGGGCGGCGGATGCGTATCTCGTCCAAGGCGTCGCGTCCATTCGCCGTGAGAGCGACTTAGTAGCCGCGAGAAGCCAGGCGCCTGCCGGCAGAACTCTGGTAGGTGCCTAGACTCGATGTCTCTGTAACGTCTCACGTCGACAAAAGTTGGAAGTGTCCTTCCCGCCTCCTCGATCCCTCGATGAGCCCTCACGACTGCACGCACTGCGGCGGCTCGGCATCCTCGACACTCCCGCGGAGGAGCGCTTCGATCGGATCACCCGGACCGCCGCCCGCGTCTTCGAGGTACCCATTGCGCTCGTCTCGCTCCTGGATGAGAACCGGCTTTGGTTCAAGTCGTGCATCGGGCTGCCGGTTCGAAGCACCGATCGTTCCGGTTCCTTCTGCGCCCACGCGGTGGCGGCTCGGCAGACGTTAGTCGTCGAGGACGCCCAGCTCGATCCACGATTCTCGGACAATCCGCTGGTTAGCGACGAGCCCCGCATCCGCTTCTACGCGGGCCATCCCATCGCGAGCGCCGATGGGAACTTGCTCGGGACTCTCTCCATCAGCTCTCCCGAGCCACGGCGCTTTCCCGAGCATGAGAGCATGGCTCTTGCCGACCTCGCGGCATGGGCCGAAGTCGAGTTGAACCACTCCGAGCTCAGCCGAGCCCTCGTTGCTCGGCGCGAGAGCGAGCGGAGCTTGCAGGGCAATCAGCGCGAGGGCGAGCGGCGCGTGCAGGGCAATCGGCGAGAGGACGAGAGGCGCTTGAAGGTGGTGATGGAGAGCGTCGGGGACGCGATCCTTGCCGTCGATGAGTTCGGCTCCGTGGTCAGTGTCAATCCGGCCGCCGACCGTATGTTCGGGCTCGAGGAGGGTCACCTCGTCGGCACGGACGTATCGACCCTGGTCGACGGGCTCGGCGGAGAGGAGAGCGTGGCCTCCGCGGACTTCGCCTTGAGGGAACTCGTGGGACGGCGCAGCAACGGAGACCCCTTCCCCCTCGAGATCAGATCCACCCACGCCGAGTTCGGCGAGCGCTGGCTACGCATCCTGGTGGGACGAGACGTCACCGAGCGCAAGGAGTCCGAACAGCGCTACGGGCGCCTGGTGCGCCAGACGAACGGGATCCTCGACTCCGCCGGAGAGGGCATCGTCGGCATGGACAAAGACGGGGGTGTCACGTTCGCTAACCGGGCCGCGAGCCAGACGCTCGGCTTCGCGCGAGACGAACTGGTCGGGCGCCGGCTCCACCCACTGGTCCATCATTCCCACGCCGACGGCTCTCAGCACCCGTGGGCGGAGTGTCCTATCTCTTCCACGTTGTCCGAGGGGGCCGTCGCTCGAATCGGCGATGAAGTGTTCTGGCGCCGAGACGGTACAAGCCTCCCGGTCGAGTACGTGAGTACTCCGGTGCTCGACGAGAACGGGGAGGTCACGGGCGCCGTGGTGGTGTTCTCCGATATCACCGAACGGCGCGCGCTGGAGGAGCTCAAGGATCGCTTCGTATCGACGGTGTCGCACGAGCTCCGCACCCCGCTGACCTCGATTTTCGGGTACACCGAGGCGCTGCTCGAGGAAGAGGGTGGTCCCCTCACGGAGGAGCAGCGGGAGTTCGCGAAAATCGCGTACCGCAACGCCGAACGGTTGCGGCAGCTGATCGGCGACCTCCTTCTGCTCTCGCGGCTGGAGTCGGTACGAGACGAGTTGCACATGGAGCCCGTGCTGATGCACGAGCTGCTCGACGCGGTCCTCACGGAGTTTGCCCCCGTGGCACGCTCGAAGGACATCGAACTCGCGTGGGATATCCCAAGGCCCCTCGACCTGCAGGGCAGCTACCATCGTCTCAAGCAAGTCGTTGCCAACCTGCTGAGCAACGCGATCAAGTTCAGCCCGTCCGGGACCTTGGTGACCACCCGGGCGCGCGCCGAGGGTGGTGAGCTTCTTGTCGAGGTTGAGGACCAGGGGCCGGGGGTGCCCGCCGCTGAGCTGGCCAATCTTGGCGAGCGATTCTTCCGAAGCTCGACCGCCGGGCAGGTCGAGGGCACGGGGCTCGGCCTCGCCATCTCACGAGAGATCCTCCAGCAGCACGGCGGCCAGCTCGAGATCGAGAGCGTCGAGGGTGAGGGCGCCACCTTCAGGCTGCGGGTGCCACGCGGGGCGTAGTGGCGAAGAAGATCGCCAGCGTACTCGTATTGGCGGCGGCCGTACTGGTGGCGGCGGCCGTCGCGGTCCCCGGTAGCAAGCACCCGGCAACATCGACGGGGATCGAGCGCGAGACCGATCTCGCCCAGGTTGTCGCCGCCTTCGTCCGTGGCATTCCTCGGGAAGGAGAGGGCAGGTATTCGACTCCTCGTCCCGACGAGGCGCGCCGGATGGCGGAGGTGTTCTCCACACTCAGGGCCGGCCAGCCCGGTCGCGCGGCCCAGCTCGCGCGGGAGGTCGACTACGAGGTCACGAACACCAGTGACGTCGCTGGCGACGTGGCAGTGCTCCGCGAGGGCGGTACGCAAAGGCGCGGCTGGGGCCTTTTCGTCCAGCGCCTCGATGGGAGCTCGCGCCTGGTCGTCGAAGTCCCCCACCCGATTGCCGACGCCAAGACGGAGCTACTCGGTCTTGAGATATTCAACGCCACCCGAGCGGACGCCCTACTGATCGCGGGGGCTCACCGCTCGGCAGCGCCCGGCGCAGAGGCCGATGTGGCGCACCAGCCGGACAGCGCCTTCGCGGCGGTCAACAGAGCTGCGGCGCAACGAGGAACCGTCGTGCTGCAGCCTCACGGCTTCGACGCTCGGGCGCCCGGTCGGCGCCTTGGTGATGCGGTGGTGTCGTCGGGCACCCCCGAGCCGGGGCTACTGGCTGTCGCGCTTGCCAGGGAACTGCGCCATCTCGGCGTTCGGACGTGCCTGTACCGGGGCGACCGCTGCCGGGAGCTCGCCGCGCGGACCAACGTGGAGGGCATCGCCGCCCGTCGAGCCGGAGCTGTTTTCATCCACCTTGAGCTGGCCAAGACGCTTCGGAGTTCGGCACACCGCCGCGCGCGCATCGTTTCGGCCATCGACCGAGCGCTGGGCGCCGTTGATCGCTAAGTCGCCACGCGGGGCACCGTCGCGCCGGGGCCAAGCATGCGAAAGCGCGAGTCAGAGCCGCCGTACGGCCCTGAAGGACCTGGCGTAGAGACCGGTCCCGCTGAGGATCGACTGGCCGTTGTAGTCGCCGAGCGTCGGCCCGTTGATCGACTTGCGGCTCGAGAGGAATCGCTCGTTACCTGCGCCGTCACGCCCCAAGTACATCCCGACGTGGTCAATGGCCGCGCCATCGTCGGTCGCCGCGTCGAAGAAGACGAGGTCTCCCGGAGCAAGTCGGCTGAAGGACATCACCTGGCTTCCGATGTTCTTCACCGTCACGATCCCGGGTGCCGATTCGTACATCTTGAAGGCGCGGCGAGGAAGGGCCACGCCGTCCGGACGAAGGGTCATCGGGACGCCGTTGCGGTATCCCCAGACCATACGCAAGAAGCCGGAGCAGTCAAGACTCCCGGTTGCTCGCCTTCGGGTTCATCCACGCTCGACCCGTAGGTCCATGAGCGTCCCAAGTAGTCGTTGAAGTCGGAGCCCTCCTGGCGTGTGCCGTCCGGCTGCAAGGGTCCGTAGTCGGCGTCGCCCGCGATCCGTTGCCCGTCCTTCGTCACGTCGGACGCGCCCTCGACGTACTGCATCCCGACGGCCAGCACGTCGGGACTTGTGTCATTGAGCGCCGCTCGAAGCCAGGTCTCGTCGACGGTGCCGGAATACGGAGACTCGAGCGCGCGAACCCAGACGCCGTGCTCGACCGTCGCGCCGGCGGTGCGCTCGGAGAAACGTCGGCTCGGGCCGGCGAGGCTCACGGTCCTAGCCCCATCGGTGAGCGTCGCGACCCACCGGCCGGAGCCGTCGGTTACAACGGTCCGGGCCGGTTCGCTCTCGCGCGAGTACGTGAAGGCGAGAGACGAGGCGCTCGTAGCGGGAGGGCTCTGCGGCGCGGAGGCCTTCCGGGCGGCCGCCGGCTCGGCCAGCACGACGCCAGGGGCGATGATCGCGATGGAAAGAGCGAGGCCGACGAGGACTCGCGCACCTCTACTGCCAAACGTCCATGGGTGCCTGGGGTCGAACCGGATCACGAGTAAGCTGTCGGCCCAGTCGCCACTTCCTGAAGGGCATCGAGGTTCGTGTGGACGGATGTTCCGGCGCGCGAGTTGGACGGCCTGGTGTCGCTCCCTGCAAGTCGCCGTACCGGCACCCGAGATCCCTACCGGCGAAGCTGAGCTACACCACGTGGTGCGACTTGACTCCGGTGAGGGGGTTCAGTCCGTCCCGCAGCCGGCGACTAACCTTGGTGCCTCGTTGCTCGATACAGCCCAACGCGACATGCGCCCCTCGCTTAGACGAGCTCTGATCACTGCCGCCCTGATCGTCATGGGCACGCTGGCGGCGTGCGCGCCGTTCGACCGCGGCGAGGGAGGCGGCCCAACACGTGCAGAGGCGCCGCAGATCAGCGGGCGGGTTGTCGCCCTCGACGGCCGTCCGGTGAGCGGCGCGAGGATGGAAGTTGGTGACCGAAAGACTCGCACCGACGCGCGTGGCCGTTTCTCCGTCGATGCGGCGGTGCCCTCCTGGGTCACCGTGCGTGATCGACGCTACTTGAGGCGGACAAGGCCCGGCTTCCCCGGCGCCCCCCTGCTGATTCGACTCACCCCGGACGATGGCGAGACGGTCTCGATGACCTTTGGGGGGGACGTGATGTTCGGCCGGCGATTCTTCGAGGCTCCCGAGGACGACCCCGCCCGCCCCCCGCTCCTGTCGACGGCTGCAGGCGTGGGCGCCCACCTCAAGCTCCTGCAGGGGGTACGCCCACTACTCGAGGAGCCGGACGTGGCGGCGGTCAACCTCGAGACGCCGCTCGTGCGCCGCCCGAGTTACCGGGGGCGTCGTCCGGCACGGTTTCACCCGACCAAGGCCTTCGCTTTCGCGAGCTTGCCGGCGGCGGCTCGCGCGCTCGACGCGGCCGGGGTGGACATCGTCGACCTCGGCAATAACCACCTGTTCGACGCGCTCGAGTCGGGCGTCGACCAGACGTTGCGGTTCCTGCAAAGAGCCGGGTTCGCTTCGAGCGAAGGGTACTTCGGCGCAGGACGGTCGGCGGCAGATGCGGGGCGCCCGGCAACCGTTCGCCGCAGAGGTCAGTCGATCGCCTTTGTCGGATGCACCAGCATCGAGGGTCGCGACCAACCGATCAGCTACGTCGCCGAAGGCGCGAAGGGAGGCGCCGCCGCCTGCGAGGAGCGGCAGTTAGCCTCGGAAGTGGGCCGCGCTTCGAGGAGCCACGACGCCGTCGTCGCCATGATTCATGGAGGCAACGAGTACGAGCGCCGCCCTTCGAAGCACGTGCGGCGGCTCTCCGACGCGGCCAGGCGAGCCGGCGCCACCCTGGTCATCAACCACCATCCGCACGTGGTCGGGGGCTTGAACTCACAGGAGCGCTCCCTCACAGCTTTCACGCTCGGCAACCTGGTCTTCGACCAGAGGGCGTGGCCCACTTTCCAGTCGTATCTGCTCACGGTGCATCTGCGTCGAGGAAGAGTGGTCCGTGCCTATGCCGAGCCTCTTCGGATCGACGCCTTCACGCCCGCTCCGATTGGCGGAGACGAGGCCGTCCACGTCGCACGGGAGGCCGCCGGCCGGGAGCCCGGCCAGCCCGTGGTCATCGAGAACGGCGCCGCCGAGGTAGACACCGGCGGGCGAGCCCGGCAAGCGACCCGCCGGGTCGCACTGGACGGACGACCCGGCCAGGGGGAGATCTACCGCTTGATGGATGAGTCCCGTGTCGGCGCCCTCGCCGATCCGGACGCGGCACAGTTTGGTCGTGATCTGCTCTGGGTGGGCGGCTTCGAGGATCTCGAGCTCGAACGCGGTGACCGCCCCGCGGAGCTATGGGATCTTGGCGCCGGCGGGAGCGTCGGACCCCAGTCCGCCCGATCCGGGGCGCTCGGGGCCCGAGTCGAGCGGGCGGCCTCCGATCGCCGCGCCGCGGTGATCGCTCCGCGGCACAGGATGTTGCTGGAGGGCGGGCGTGATGTATCGGCAGTCGGGGCCGTGCGGACCGCGCGAGGCGGCAGGGTGCGGCTTCAACTCAGCATGTACGACGACACGCGGGGGTCCTCGGTGACGCGCAAGGTCGTGACGCTTCCGGCACGAAGCCGGTGGGAGGCCTTCCGTGTCGACGCGCGCGTACCTCGAGGAACGGTGGCGATCGGACTGTTCGTGAAGGTGCAGCCGAGCCCGGGACAGCGAACCAGTGCCGATCTTGACGACCTGCGCGTGGTCGAATGGAAGCCTTCGGGCACCCCGGCCGGGCCTCTCTACGACTACCTGCGGGTGACGCGGCCAACCACGGCCCTTATGGTCCATCCGTACCTGCCCGGCGGCGACGCCGTGCCCCCTCTGCGCCCCGAGCGCCTGGCGCCCGCGCGGCCACAGCGGTAGGGTTTGGCAACGGCGCAGGTTCCTGCCCCGAGGACGTTCCGAACGCGTGCCGTCGGTAGGCGTCGGGCTCGCCGCGGTCGGGTCCGTAGAGCTTGGCCTTGTTGATCTGCTTGATCCGCGGGAGCAGGTCGAAGTCCAGCAGCCGTGTGATCGCGGACCCGATCTCTGATTGGCCGTGCGAGTCGACGTAGTTTCCTTCCAGCGCCATCGAGGTGCCGTGGCGCATGGCGCCCTCGACCATCGCCGCGACCTCGCTGGCGGCGCAGCTGATCAGCTGGG
>Ga0136614_10002624_pt1 | contig 11242 bp, 12 predicted proteins | sample AntDrymUQ2792106_2_FD_106643 | JGI IMG/M metagenome (GOLD analysis project Ga0136614, IMG submission 106643) | Polar desert sand microbial communities from Dry Valleys, Antarctica - metaG UQ279 (21.06) | ecosystem: Environmental > Terrestrial > Soil > Desert | place: Antarctica: Dry Valley... | reverse complement strand
TCGACATCTCGATGTCGCTGGACGGCTTCGTCGCTGGACCAAGCCAGAGCGAGCAGGATCCGCTGGGCGTGGGAGGGACGCAGCTGCACGAGTGGGCCCTTGGTCTGGCCGCCTGGCGCGAGCGCCACGGCAAGGAGGGTGGAGACGTCAACGTCTCCAACGACGTGGTCGAGGAATCGCTCCAGAACCTCGGGGCAACCGTGATGGGCAGGAACATGTTCGGCGGCAGCGGCCCGTGGGGCGAGGACCCCTGGGACGGCTGGTGGGGAGACGACCCACCCTTCCGCATGCCGGTCTTCGTGGTTACCCACCACCCGCGCGAGCCGCTTGTCAAAGAGGGAGGCACCACCTTCACGTTCGTCACGGACGGGATCGAGTCCGCGCTGGAGCAGGCGCGAGCAGCGGCCGCCGGGAAGGACGTCGTCCTGAGCGGTGGCGCGAACATCGCCCAGCAGTACCTGGGGGCGGGGCTGATCGACGAGATGCTGATCCACCTCGTTCCAGTCCTCCTCGGCGACGGTGCCCGGCTGTTCGACGGCGGTGTAGCGAAGGTCGGGCTCGAGTGCACCCGTGCCGTGCAGGCGCCCGGCGTCACCCATCTCACGTATCGAGTCGTCGGGGCGAGCTAGGCACGAGGGGCGTCGTCAGCGCGCCGCATCGAGTGCGACCTTGCCGGTCACGGCCGGCGCACGCCGTCGCTCCGTCGCGAGCAGGAGCACGGCCAGGATGACAACTCCCCCGCCGAGCAGCGTCAGCTGCGGCGGCCGCTCCGAGAGCGCGAGCCACACCCAGAGCGGGCCGAGGACGACCTCGAGCAGCGTGATCAGCGCCACCTCGGACGCGGGAATCAGTCGCGCTCCCACCGTCAGGAGCGCGAGGCCGAGCGCCATCTGCGATGCCGAGCAGGCTGCTGCTGCCGCCCGGTGCTCCTACCATCAGCACGACTCCGAGGAGCGCGACCACCATCGCGAGGCAGGCGCGGCGTGTGATCGCCTCGCGCAGCGCGAACCAAGCGATCCCCGCCGCGCCGATCGGGGCCGCCGCCTGCATGAAGAAGACGTTCGCGACCGTGGCGTGGTTCAGTGCGACGATGAACGACCCGGACGCGACCGCCGTGCACGCCGCCACGGCGAGTCCGGCGGCGCCCATCGAGCGGAGCGCGTGGAGCGTGCGACGGCGGTTGACGGCGACGACGAAGACACCGAGCGCAAGAAGCGCGAAGACCGCGCGGCCCGCGAGCTGCGTCATCGTGCCGACCGACAGCTCCCGCTGCAGGACGCCCGCGCTCGACCATGCGAGTGCGGCGCCCGCGACGTAGAGCTGTCCCCGGCGTCTCGTCCCCCTGTCCTCCCCCCTATTCTCCCTGCGCCGGGCTCTCACGGCGGCAGGCGAATCACTACTCGTGCTCGCTTCGGGCGCGAGAATCAGGCCGCGCGCTCGCGCCGCTACCTGATCTGGTCGGTCTTCGCCGCCATGATGAAGTCGTTCCGGTGGAGTCCCTTGATCTTGTGCGTCCACCAGGTGACGGTGGTGCGGCCCCATTCGGTCGTGACGGCGGGATGATGCCCTTCGGCCTCGGCAAGCGCACCGACCTTGTTGGTGAACACGAGCGCCTGCGCGAAGTTGTCCGATGAGAAAACGCGTCGCAGGCGCTTGATGCCGTCGAGCTCGATGAGCTCCCAGTCGGGCACCTGCGGTCGAAGCTCGGCGATCTCCTCGATCGATACAACCGGTGCGTCCTTGCGGCAGGCGACACAGGTCATCTTCGTCAGCGCCTCCACGTCGGTCAGACTAGAGGAGTGACCAGCTCGGCCGACGAGCGTCGGGACGCGTTCAGAGCGCTGCATGCAGCCGAGCGGCTGTTCGTGATGCCGAATCCGTGGGACGTCGGCTCCGCCCGGCTGCTCGCAGCAGCCGGCTTCCCCGCGCTCGCGACCACGAGCGCCGGCTTTGCCTGGTCGCTCGGAAAGCTCGACCAGCAGGTGACGCGGGAGGAGCTCGTCGCCCACGTGCAGAGCCTCGCGGCCGCCACCGATCTGCCACTGAACGTCGACAGCGAGCGCTGCTACCCCGACGATGCGGGCGGTGTGGCCGAAACCGCTCGCCTGCTCGCGGAGGCGGGTGCCGCCGGCTTTTCGATCGAGGACTACGACCCGGCGAACGGGCGCATCGACCCTGTCGAGCGCGCGGCGGAGCGGGTCGCGGAGGCCGCCGAGGCGGCGAGGGGAATGGTGCTGACGGGGCGGGCGGAGAACCACATCCGCGGCGTCGACGACCTGGATGACACGATCGCCCGACTGCTCGCCTATCGCGACGCCGGCGCGGCCGCGGTCTACGCACCGGGGCTGCGCGACCTTGAGCAGATCCGCGCGGTGGTGGAGGCGGTCGGAGTGCCCGTGAACGTCCTCGCGCTCCCGCAGGGGCCGAGCGTCGCAAGGCTGGCTTCAGCGGGCGTACGCCGCGTCTCGACGGGCGGGGCGCTGGCCGGCGCGGCCTACGGGGCGCTCGTTGCGGCGGCGGACGAGCTACGCAACGACGGTACGTCGCGTTACGCCGAAGCTGCTGTGTCGCGCGATGCTCTCTTGACAGCGTTCGGTTGACGGCGGGCGGGCGAGTGGAGCCGAAGTAGTCTGGCGCGATGCTGGCTGCGCTCGCCGTCCGTCCCGGCTCTGCCGCCGACCTCGAGCGACGCGACCCGCGCGACACTCTCGGCCTGGCGGGAAAGCAGGAAGCCGCCACGCGGCTCGACGATCTTCTCGACGAGCTCGCGTCGCTGCAGGAGCGCCTCTACGCCGAAGGGAAGCGGAGCGTTCTCCTCGTCCTGCAGGGGCTCGATGCCTCAGGCAAGGACGGGACGATCCGCCGCGTCTTCACCGGCGTCAACCCGCAGGGCTGCAACGTGACGTCGTTCAAGGCCCCATCGGCGGTGGAGCTCGCGCACGACTTCCTCTGGCGCATTCACGCCCAGTGCCCGGCACGCGGGATGATCGGGATCTTCAACCGCTCTCACTACGAGGACGTCGTCACCGTGGGTGTGCTCGGGCTGGCTCCGGAGGAGGTGTGGCGGCGCCGCCCGGAGCGGATCGTCGAATGGGAGCGCCTGCTCGCCGACGAGGGAACGACGGTGCTCAAGTGCTTCCTGCACGTCTCGGCGGAGGAGCAGCGCGAGCGATTTGCCGAGCGGCTCGCCGACCCGTCCAAGCGCTGGAAGCACAACCCGAAGGACGAGGAGACGAACCGGCGCTTCCGCGAGTTCACCGCCGCCTACGAGGAGGCTCTCACCGCGACCTCGACGGAGTGGGCTCCCTGGTACGTGATCCCGGCCGACCGCAACTGGGTTCGCAACCTCGCAGTCGCGACCGTGCTCGTGGAGGCGGTGCGCCGGCTCGATCCGCAGTTCCCACAGCCCCCGGGCTGAGCTATTCGCCCCAGCCGACTGGGGGCTCGCGCCGTCCCGCCTCGATCTGCCAGTACTCCCAGAGGGCGGAGCAGCGGCCATCCTCGTCGAAGCGGAGCAGGAGGCAGCCCGGCAGCGTGAGCTCGCCTTCGTTCGGGTCGATCATCGTCGTCCACCACTCCACCGCGACACGCTCGTCGGTGACGATCGGCCGGCCGGTTCGTACGACGACCTCCCGCTGGGTTCCGGCTGCTTGTTGCCAGTAGCCGCGGATCGCATCGCTCCCGATGTGCGGCTCGCGAAAGACGCTCGAGCGATACGACGCGTCGGGCGTGAACAGCTCGACCACAGCGTCCGCGTCAGCGGTCTCCCAGGCGCGGGCGTAACGCTCGACCCAGCTCTCGATCGGCACGGGGCGATCCTAGCCCGGCCGATTGCGTCCAGGCCGCCAGTCTTCGGATTGCTGACGGGCTCGGTCTGTCACGATCGCCGTGAAGTGGCCAGCAGCGAAATCGTGGGACGAGGCGGCGAGCTCGGTTACCTCTACGGCTTCCTCGACCGCCCTGACCGAGAAGTGAGAGCCCTGGTTCTGGAGGGCGAGGCGGGGATCGGGAAATCGATGCTCTGGACGGCAGGCGTGGCGGCGGCGCGGGAGCGGGGGTTTCAGGTGCTCTCATCACGGCCGGCAGAGGCTGAGCGCGGGCTCCCGCACGTCGTGCTCGCCGACCTCTTGGAGGGCGTCGCAGAGGAGATGCTGCCGTCGCTGTCACCCCCTAGGCGCCTTGCGCTCGAAGGAGCCCTGCTGATGGATCGCAGTCCGGGAGACGCGCTCGACCCGCGTGCGCTCGGGGTCGCGGTTCGGACATGCTTCCAGGTGCTCGCCGCGCAGCGGCCGCTCGTCCTCGCGATCGACGACATTCAGTGGGTCGACCCCTCCTCGGCGCAGGTGCTGGCGTTCGCGCTGCGGCGATTGCACGCCGAGCGCACTCTCCTTCTGTTGGCGCGGCGTCTCGACGAGCGTCGAGAGGGCCTGGAGATTGAAGAGGCCCTCGAGACGGACGCCTTGGAGCGATTGCGCGTCGGCCCGCTCAGCATCGGCGCGACACGCCTGCTGCTGCAACGAGGGCTCGGCCGGCAGTTCGCGCGCCCGACGCTGCTCCGTCTCTTCGGGATCTCGGGCGGTAACCCGTTCTACGCTCTCGAGTTGGCTCGTGGACTCCCGTCGGCAGGGGCAACGGGCGATCCGACAGAGCCGTTTCCGGTCCCGGAGACGCTCGAGCGGTTGGTGGGGGCCCGCCTCGCGGGACTCGGAAGCGCGACGCACGAGGCGTTGCTCCTGACGGCCGCGCACGGCCGACCGACGCCTGCGCTGCTTGTCGCTGCGGGGATCTGCGCGGAGGCGCTCGAGCCGGCGTTCGCGGCGCACGTGGTCGAGCTCTCGGACGCAGTGGTCCGCTTCACGCACCCGTTGCTCGCGTCAATCCTCTACCAGAGAGCGCCCGACGAGGAGCGGCGGAAAGCTCATGAACGCCTGGCTGCAATCGTCGAGGATCCGGTCGAGCGCGCCCGACACCTCGCACTCTCGTCGGATGCAGCTGACGAGCTTGTCGCCGGGGCGTTGGAGGAGGCCGCGGACCTTGCCCGCGGTCGCGCCGCGATCGGCGAAGCGGCGGAGCTGGCCGAGCACGCGCTCCGCCTGACGCCCCTCGATGCGCTCGAGGATCGGCATCGCCGCACGATCGCGGCGGCCCGCGCCTACCTCGAGGCGGCGGACACGCATCGTGCTCAAGCGCTTGCGGTCGACCTTGTGGCCTGGACGCACGCACGCGGGCGCGCCGCGGCACTCGTCCTGCTCAGCGATATCGAGAACGCCCGCGCGCACCTGGAGCGCGCGATCGACCTGCGGCGGGAGGCGCTCGAGGCGGCGGCCGGGCTGCCGGTACTGGAGGTGGAGATCCACGAGTGGCTCGGCGCGACGGTCCGGATGACGGAGGGGGCAGCCGCCGGCGACCGGCATGCCGTGACCGCACTTGAGCTGGCCGAAGCACTCGGCGACGAGTCCATCCGCGCGGGGGCGCTCTCGGTGCTCGCCTTCGGTCGCTTCCGGGCCGGGGTTTCGGGGGGGCTGTCGCAAGTCGAGGAGGCGGCAGAGCTCGCAATGCTCGTCGACGACCCGCGACAGCGGCGGAAGCTCATTTCCTTGGCTTTGAACCCCCTTGTCTGGTCACACCGGCTCGACCGCGCCCGCGCGCTCGTTGAGAGCCTCGACCGCGACTGGAGCGACCGCGACGAGCTCGCGAAGGCGTCGGTCTTCTGGTGGCTGGGCATGATCGAGCTCCGATGCGGCCGTTTTCCCGTCGCCGCCGACTATGCGGAGCGGGTACGGGAGATCAGGCGCCAGTACACGATCTACGAACCCGAGGAGACGAACAGCGTCTGGCTGGCTGCCCTGATCGCCGCTCATCGCGGGGAACTCGAGCGGGCGCGCACGCTGATGCAAGCCGATCTGCCGCTGACAGAGAACATGCCGGTGCAGCACTCGGGAGATGCAGCGGTGCTCGGGCTCGTCGAACTGTGGAGCGGCCGCCCAGGCGAGGCGGCAGCGCGCTTTGCGGCCGCGGACGCAGAGAGGCGCGGCAACGGAATCAACGAGCCGGCCATGTTCTGGTGGCGCGCCGACTACGCCGAAGCCCTGCTCGCGCGGGGCAAGGTCGATGAGGCTGCCACGCTGGTGGATACCTGGGAAGCCGAGGCGGAGCGGCTCGGGCGCGAGGCGGTGCTAGCGGAGATGCGACGCTGTCGCGGCCTCGTCGCGGCCGCTCGAGGTGAGATCGAGGAAGCGCTGGCCGAGCTCAAGCGCGCGGTCGCCCAGCACGAGGCAGTCGGCGACCCGTTCGGACGCGCCCGGGCGGCGCGTTTCTGTCGCGCGCGGATCAAGGGCTTGACGCCCGCGGAGGGCCGAATCGCCGCGCTCGTCGCCGAGGGCCGCACGAACCGGGAGGTCGCCGCCGCCCTCTATCTGACGGAGCAGACGGTCGCGACGGCGCTCACGCGCGTGTACCGCAAGCTCGATGTGCGCTCGCGCACGGAGCTGGCGCGACGGCTGTCAGGCGAAACGCAGGAGCCGAAGCCGGCAAAGACCTGAGGTTTCTCGCTTTCGCAGATCTTCGCCCGGCAGGATGCTTGCCGCGTCATCGAAAGAGGAGGAGCTGTGAAGCGTCGCTTGTCTTTCCCGGCCGTAGCGGCTGTGCTTGTACTGCTCGTGCTTGCTGCCCTTGCTGCGGTCGCTCTAGCCTCGCCACCGGTCGGGGTGACGCCGACCGTGCTCGCGCGGGGAACCTACGACAGCTTCAAGCTGGGATCGGACCGGTGGGGGTCGAGAGCTTTCAAGGCGGAGGCCAAGGCACCGATCGACATTGTCGTGCGCAGGCACGCCTACCAGCCGGGGTCTTCCACCGGCTGGCACACGCACCCCGGCCCCGCGTTCGTCACCGTGATCGAGGGGGAGGTCACCTTCTACGAGCACGAGGATCCGACCTGCAGCCCAGTCGTGGTCAAGGCCGGTGAAGGGTATGTCGACACCGGGCACGGCCACATCGGGCGCAACGAGAGCGGCCAGCCCGCCACAGATGTGACCGTGATCATCGCTCCAGTCGGCGGTGCGTTCCGAGGTGAGCTCGACGCTCCAGGGCCCTACTGCGACTTCTGACCGGGCACGAGCCAGCCGTGACGTGGAGGGACCCGGCCCGGCCGGCTCCTCCACGCTCCCGTCCCTGGAGGTTCGACCGTGGCGAGCTATCTCGTCGAGACATACGTTCCGCGCACGCAGGCGCAGGACCCGCGCGCAGCCGGGCGGCGCGTTCGTGCCGCCGCACGGAAGCTGTCGCAGGAGGGCGTACACGTCCGCTATATCCGTACGACGCTCCTCCCTGGAGATGAAACGTGCTTCCACATCTTCGAAGCTGCCTCCCACCACGCGGTGGCCGAGGCTTGTCGACTCGCCGGGCTGGACAAACCGCGGATCGTTCCTGCTGTCGAGTAAGCGGCGAGGGGCAGCGCTGTTGCGGTGCTCCGGAACGGACCGTAGTCGCGTGGGGCCGGGAGCCTTCCCACGGTCGGCGCCCGGCGGCGACGCAGTTGCCGCCGCCGGGTAACTCTCCGGACGGCTACGGCTCGATCCGCAGCACCTCGCCGATCGCGGCGCTCGTGGAGCGCTGCGTGACGTAGAAGGCGTCGTCGGGGCCGATCGTCATGCCGCCGGGTCGGATGATCCCGCCGGCGACGACCGGGTGAGGCGCCGAGGCGGCGACCTGCACGATGCTCCCCGGGCAGATGAAGAACGGGCCGCACGACGCATGTTGGAGGGCATACAGGGTGCCGTCGTCTGCGAACGCGAGGTCGACGACGGTGGTGAGGCCGGTGGCGTAGACGCTCGTCGAGCCGCCCGGTGCGATCCTGTGGATCCGGGCGAAGCCGGTCAGGAAGGGGACGCCGGTCAGCTCGGACACGTAGAGCGCCCCATCGGGCCCGACCGCGGTGGCCGTCGGCACCGAGTCGATGAACGGCGGTCCGATCGGCGTCGGGTTCGCGCGACCGGCGAAGACGGCGACGGTCGAGACGGCGCCGCCCGCGACCGAGAAGACGGCGTTGGCGCCGGCGTCGGTGACGAGCTGGTGCCGCGAGAGCGCCAGGATGCCGAACGGATTCGAGTCGATGGGTCCGCCGGCTGGATTCGCGGCTTCCTCGTACGCGGCGATGTCGGCGATCTCGGTGATCTCGCGGGATCCCGACACTTTGATCAACTTGCCCATCAGCGTGCCCGCCACGCCGAGGGGCGCACGGATGATGGCCGGGTTGCCGCCGACACCGATCGTCACGTACGCGTCGCTGCGACCGAAGAACGGAATGCTGCGGAACTGGAAAGCGATGTCCTGTGGGCCGGCCTCGGCGCCGTTGCCACCCGCGGGCGCGAGCGAGGGAAGTCCTGTCAGCCACTTCTCCTGGACGCCGTTCCGCAGGCGGCTGATCGCCCCGGTCGCGCCATAGCACTGGGTGACCCCACGCACCACCCGGCAGGGCGGTCCTGGCCCTCCTCGGCCTCCTTCGGCGACGTACAGCGCCCGGTCGGGGCCGAACGCAAGCCCGAGCGGGTTGTCGAGGCCTGTCATGACGGGGATGACGGTTGCGCCGGCCGCACTCGCTGCACCGAAGACGAGGAGTGCCGCGAGCGAGGCAAGTGCCGCTGCTCCCGTGCGAACCATTGCGTCTCCTTTCCTCCCGCTCGCATCACCGCGAGCGTTTCTCGCGGAGCCGCACGATGCGGCCCGCGGACTGGTCTGCCACCCACACGTCGCTGGTGACCACCATTGCGCGCACATCATGAACCCTCGGAAGCGCGAATCCAACTAGGCGACCGGTGGGTCTCGGATCCACCGGCACGAGCCTTCCGCGTGCGGCGAGCCAGAGCGTTTTTCCGCCGGCAAGCGCCGCGGTGACTCGGTGGCAATTAGCCTGGACTGTGCGTGCGCGCAAGTGCGTCGTAGAATCCGTTGGTGGACGAGCGTCTCATGCGGCAGGCGCGCAACGAGGGCCTCACGCGCACGGTCAACGAACGGGTGGCGACGCTCGATGCGCGGGCGGGGAGCTGGGCGGCGGCCGAGGAGCTGTTCGACTTCCATTGCGAGTGCGGGAAGGTCGAGGGCTGCTCGAACCGGGTGCGGATGACGCTTGCCGAGTACGCCAAGGTGCGGCTGCAGATGGACAGGTTCGCGGTCGTGCCAGGCCACGAGACCGACGAGATCGAGGTCGTCGTGGAGAGAGACGAACGGTTCTTCATCGTCGACAAGCGCGACGGCTACGAGTCGTTCGTGGGCGGCGACGGCCCAGGCGGAGGCGGAGCTCAGCTGTAGGCCGCGGCTTGTAGCGCGAAGAGCTCCGCATAGGTTCCGCCCAGCGCGACGAGCTCGTCATGAGTCCCCTGCTCGGCGATTCGCCCGCCGTCGACGACGACGATCCAGTCGGCCATGCGCACCGTCGAGAAGCGGTGCGAGACGAAGATCGCGATGCCGCCGGTGGCTCGGGCGACAGCGCGGGCGGACTCGGCGTAGCGCTCGAAGAGCACGTGCTCGGCGTGCGCGTCGAGCGCGGAGGTCGGCTCGTCGAGGATCAGCAGCAGCGGCGCCGTGCGCATCATCGCCCGTGACAGGGCGATCTTCTGCCACTGGCCGCCGGAGAGCTCGGCGCCGTCGGTGTAGCTCTTGCCGAGGTGGGTCTCGAGCCCTGATGCGAGGCGCTCGACCAGGTCACGTGCGTCGGCGCGCTCGAGCGCATCGAGAACGGCCTCGGGTTCCTCGATCGCGGCGAGATCGCCCACGCCGACGCTCTCCCGCGCCAGGAGCTCGAGGCGGACGAAATCCTGGAAGCCGGCCGCGATCCTCTTCCGCCAGTCCTCGATCGGCAGGCGGTCGAGGTCGACGCCGTCGACAGTGATTCGCCCCCACGTGGGGGTGTAGAAGCCGCAGAGGAGCTTCACGAGCGTCGTCTTGCCGGCGCCGTTCTCTCCGACGAGCGCGACGGTCGTCCCGGCCGGGAGGTCGAGGTCCACGTCGTGCAGCACACCGGTGTCGGTGCCGGGGTAGCGGAAGCCGACGCCCTCGAACCTGATTCCCTGCCGGAGTATCGCCGGGACGGGCGCGTCGGCCCTCTCCGTCGGATAGAGCTCACGTACGAGATTCCGCATCCAGGCGAGCCGCGTCATCGCTGCTGCGGCGCGGCGGAGCCACTGAGCAAGCCCGACGGTCCGGAAGACGAGGTTGTTCACCTGCGTCGCCAGCGTGACGACCAGGACGACGTCTCCGACGGACTGGCGGCCGGCGATCGCGCCGCGCACCACGAGCACGATTGCCGCGACGAAACCGAGCGCGAACACGAGCTGCGCCGCAGAGAGGGCCGCGACGCCCTGGAGCTCGACGCGGAAGGCGCGCCGACGCACCTCCCGCCGTAGCTCGTCGAGTCGGCGCGCGAGCTCGTCCTGGAGGCCGAAGACGCGGATCTCCTTGGCCGCGTCCTGCCGCACGGCGAGGTCGAGCAGGTGCTGCGCGCGCCGGAAGCGGTCGGCGCAGGCAAGGCGAACGGCTTCCTCGCGGCGGGCGGCCCAGCGCTCTGCCAACAGCGGGGGCAGCGCGAAGAGGAGTAGTAGGAGGAGCAGCGGCTGGAGCAGCACGAGCAGCGCGACCGTGATCGCGAACTGGATCGTGTGCGCAACGGCCTCGAGCGCGAGTTGAACCGCCACGTAGAGTGGGTTGCCCTCGTTCCGCATCAGCTCGAGGCGGTCGGCGTAGTCCGGACGTTCGTGGTGCTCGAGGCCGCGTGGGCTCTGGCTGAGAATTGCCAACTCCTCGGCGACCCGGATGGCGTGCAGGTCGGAGAGCTCGACCCGGACGACGTGGCCGATTTGTTTCCCCGTGTGGGCTATGAGCGCGACGAGCGAGAGCGCGGCGGCGGCGTAGGTCGCCCCGCGTACGTCCCCAGCGACCACCGCGTCCGTGACGTACTTCAGGGCGAGCGGCGAGAGCGGCAGGCTGACGTAGTTGACGAGGATAACGGCCGAGTACACCGCCATCCGTCCAGGGCTCGCGCGCCAGCCGCTGACGAAGATCGCGGCGATTCCGCGGGCGAACTCCACGTCAGCTCTCTCCCGCAGCATCGCGGAAGCGCGCGGCCTGGAGCAGGAAGAGCTCGGCATAGCGGTCACCCGCTGAGAGCAGCTCCTCGTGCGTCCCGTCCTCGACGACCGCCCCTTGCTCGAGGACGACGATGCGGTCGGCCCGCCGGACGGTCGAGAAG
>Ga0136614_10002622_pt1 | contig 11248 bp, 12 predicted proteins | sample AntDrymUQ2792106_2_FD_106643 | JGI IMG/M metagenome (GOLD analysis project Ga0136614, IMG submission 106643) | Polar desert sand microbial communities from Dry Valleys, Antarctica - metaG UQ279 (21.06) | ecosystem: Environmental > Terrestrial > Soil > Desert | place: Antarctica: Dry Valley... | reverse complement strand
CCGGTCCGGCGAACGGGAGGGGTCGGGTTGCACGGCGGCGAGCGCCGCCGGCGAGATCACGTACGAAGCTGCTGTGGCGGTGAAGAGCCGTTCGGTCATGTTGCCCTTACGGCGCTCCTCGACAAGCTCGATGAGGCCGTGCCGCTCGAGCGACTTGAGGTGGTAGTTCACCTTCTGCCTCGCGAGCCCGACCCTACCGGCCAGCATCGTCGCCGACCCGGGCTCGGCGAGCTCGGCGAGCAGCCGACTCCGCAGGGGGTCCAGCGACACCTCGGCTGCGGCAGGATCCTCGATGACCGCCACCTCCAACATAGCGCCAGTTTGCCACCGACAACTTTTGTTGTCAAGATGGGAGCTGTCACCCTCGGGGACGTGTCCGATGGCCCCACCCGGGCATCGGCGCACGAGATGTCCGGCAACCCTGTAGACCTATCGAAGGAGCTCTGGATGAAGCCCTCGTCCTCCCTCTCGATCCCGAAGCTCCGCGGCGACCTGACCGGGATCGTGATCGCGCCCGACGACCCCGAGTACGACGTCGCCCGCGCGGTCTTCTACGGCGGCATCGACCGGCGGCCGGCCGTCATCGCCCGCGTTGCGAACGCGACCGATGTCTCCTCGGTCGTCTCCCTGGCGCGCGAGACGGGTCTGGAGCTCGCGGTGCGAAGTGGCGGACACAGCGTCGTGGGTCACTGCGTCTCCGAAGGCGGGATCGTCCTCGACGTCTCGGAGATGAAGGCGCTGGACATCGACGTCGAGGGACGGACCGCGTGGGCGGAAACAGGACTGACCGCCGTCGAGTACTCAACCGCGGCGACCGTCCACGGTCTCGCGACCGGGTTCGGCGACACCGGCTCGGTCGGGATCGGTGGCATCACGCTCGGCGGCGGCGTGGGGTTCCTGGTTCGCAAGCACGGCCTCACGATCGACGACCTGCTGGCGGCGGAGATCGTCACCGCGGACGGCGAGATCCTCCAGGTCGACGCCGAAACGCATCCCGACCTCTTCTGGGCGATCCGCGGCGGCGGCGGCAACTTCGGTGTCGCAACCCGCTTCCGGTTCCGGTTGCACGAGGTCGAGACGATCTTGGGCGGGTTGTTGTTCCTGCCGGCGACGCCGGAGATCGTCGCTTCGTTCATCGCCGAAGCGGAAGCGGCGCCCGAGGAGCTGTCGACGATCGCCAACGTCATGCCCGCGCCACCGATGCCGTTCGTGCCTGAGGAGCGGCACGGGGAGCTCGTCATCTTCGCGCTGATGGCCTACGCGGGGGAACCCGAGAAAGGCGAACGCGTGCTCGCTCCGTTCCGTGCGCTCGCCGAACCCATCGCGGACATGCTCAAGCCGATGCCCTATCCGGAGATCTATCTGCCCGACGAAGAGGACTACCACCCCGTCGCCACGGGACGCACGATGTTCGTCGACGCCGTCGGCCCCGGTACGGCGGGGACGATCCTCGACCATCTCGAGACCTCGACCGCCCCGATGCGGGTGGCGCAGCTCCGGGTGCTCGGTGGCGCGATGGCCCGCGTCCCGGTCGATGCCACCGCATTCGCTCACCGCAAGAGCCGGATCATGGTGAACGTCGCGGCGGTCTACGAGAGCACCGAGGACACGGCAACGCATCAGGCGTGGGTGACCGGCTTCGCGGGAGCGCTGCGGCAGGGGGATACCGGCGCCTACGTGAACTTCCTCGCCGATGAGGGCGAGGGCCGGGTGCGCGACGCCTACCCGGGAGCCACCTGGGACCGGCTCACCGAGATCAAGGCTCGCTACGACCCCACCAACCTCTTCCGGCTCAACCAGAATATCCCGCCTGCTGCGAGGTCCTGAAAGAGACCCGACGGGTCGGTCATCCGCTCGACCCATGCGTGAGCTCCTCGGCAAGCATCTCCATCAGGAGGCCGTCGTGCCAGGTGCCGTCCGGACCTCGTTCGTACGACCGCATCACGCCCACAGCGCGGAAGCCCACCTTCTCGTAGGCGCGGATCGCGGCCGCGTTGTCGGCGGCCGGGTCGATCGTCAGGCGGTGATGACCTCGCTCCTCGATCAGGTATCGGGCGAGGACCCGGACCGCCTCGCTTCCGAAGCCCTGGGCGTGCCGCGACGTCGTCAAGAAGATGTCGATCCCGGCCCGGCGGACATCGGGTCGGTCTCCTCGTCGTACTGGATCGCCCCGACGATCTCGCCTTCGGCTTCGATCACGAACGTCTTCTCGTCCTGCAGGAACTCCTCGAGCTCGCCTGCCTCGAGGACACCCCATCGAGTCTCGACCTCGGGCTCGTGCCGGATCGAGGAAACCTGCGCCATGTCCTCGAGGGTGGAGTTCCGAAGAGTCACCCGACGGCCGGTGAGTCGCACGACGCTAGGGCCTGATGTTCTGGTTCAACCGGAAGACGTTGTCGGGGTCGTACTTCCGCTTCAGCCCGACCAATCGGTCGTACTTCGCGTCTCCGTAGATCGAGCGCACGACATCGTCTCCGGACTCGACCATGTCGTTCACGTAATGACCCTCGGCCGTGAACGGTGCGAGCGCATCCATCGTGCCGCGTCCCCAATCCCTGTGGGCATCGTCGAGCGACGGATCGTCCCACGCTGCCTCGACGCCGAGCCAGAACGGCGCCCGGCGGCCCGTGAACGCCATCGCGTCTTCCGGCACGCGAGCGATCGCCCCGCCCTGCAACCAGAGGGTGATCCCGCACTCGGCGCCCGGCGCATCCGCGATGCTCGCGAGCCCGGCATCGACGTACGCGTCCGAAAGCTCCGACAGGAAGCCGCCCTTCATGTAGAAGCGCTTGCCCATGCCATGTCCTCGTCGCCCGACGTCTGGACATCGAGATACCGGCGAGGCTCGACCATGTCGACCGAAGGCCGCAGGTCCCGCAACGGTCGGACCGCCTCGTCGGCCGCATCCACATCGCCGCGATGCGTGAGGACCAGAGAGACGAACGGGCGGCCCGCGATCTCGGGCGGGAGCTCCGGGTCCGTGGGTCCCGCGCCGAGGACGTACGACAGCATCACCTCGTCCGGTGCCGACGGCGCGTACTCGCACACGCGCGCAGCCACCTCGTGCGCTCGCTCGCCGGGGAACGCCAGCATCCCCTGCGTGATCGTCGTGCCGAGCTCGTGGAGCCGGAACTCGAACCCCGTGACGATGCCGAAGTTCGGGCCCGCCCCCCGGATGCCCCAGAACAGATCGGGGTGCTCCTCGTCGCTCACGCGGAGCTGCCGCCCGTCGGCGGTCACCAACTCGACCGCTGCCATGTTGTCGATCGAGAAGCCCCAACGTCGTTGGAGGCGACCCATGCCGCCGCCGAGCGTGAGTCCGGCGACGCCGGTATGCCCCACCACGCCGACGGGACAAGCGAGCCCGTGCTCCTGCGCACGTTCGTCGAGCTCTCTGAGCAACGACCCGCCGCGGACGAACGCGATGCGACGCTCGGGATCGACATGAACCCCCCGCATCAGGGACAGGTCGATCCCGATCCCGTCGTCGCAGGTCGAGAAGCCGCCGACGCTGTGACCGCCCGACCGGACCGCGATCGGCAGGCCCTGGTCTCGAGCGAAGCGGACGGAGCGGACCACGTCGTCCACGCCGTCGCAGCGGGCGACGATCGCGGGGCGGCGGTCGATCATGGCGTTCCAGACGACGCGGGCGGCATGGTAGCCAGCGCTGCCCGGCAGGACGATCTCCCCCTTGAACTCGCTGCTGAACCCGGCCAGCGCGGCTGTGCTCACGGCCGATGTCTGCCCGTCCACCACGGCCGACAGGATGCCATAGGGGTTCGCTATAGGGACCTGATCGCCCGGACGCGCTCGGCGGAGCACCCGCAGGCCGACGGTATCTCGCTTGTCGACCCCGTCGATCGCGCCGCAAGCTGCCAGGAACAGAGAAGGGAGGAGGAGCGACATGAGCGCTTTCACCGCGGAGGAGATCTCGTACCTGCGGGAGAACAAGCTCGGGCGGCTCGCCACGGCCGACGCAGAGGGGCAACCGCACGCGATCCCGGTGACCTACTTCTTCAACGAGAACGAGGACACGATCGACGTCGGTGGCCTGGATTTCGGAGCAGGGAAGAAGTGGCGAGACGTCGAACAGAACCCGAAGGTCGCGTTCCTCGTCGACGACGTCATCGGGCCACCGCGTCGGGCCCGGGCCGTCGAGATCCGAGGTGAGGCGGAGCGGCACGAAACAGGCGGGGAGGGGATCAACCCCCGGTTCCCCAACTTCGCGTCGCAGTACATCCGGATCCGCCCGACTCGGATCGTGAGCTGGGGCATCGAGCGAGCCGCCACGGCGGCCGCGAGCGGGATCGAGCACAACGCTCGGGACGTGGACTGACCTGCGCCCGAAGAGCCGATCGCGTCGTGAAACCGGTGCAGAACTCTCCCGAGTGCCGTCAGCCTATCCTTCGCGCCGTCAGGGCGTGAGCGGCCGGCCCCGCCTCCCGGCTGCGGAATCCTCGATCAGCGTGGCGAGGCGTCGTTCCCGGGTCTCTTCCTTCTTCGCGGTCATGACCCAGCGGATCGCCGCCTGCCGGTACGACGTCGGCATCCCCTCGAAGGACGCCCACGCCTTCTTCTTCGGGCGGAATCGCTTCTCGAACGTGGGCTCGAGCAGCCTGGTCGCGCTGCTCGTGGGAGTAGATGCCGGAGCGGTCCTCGCGACGCGCTTCGAACTCTTCCCCCCGGCGGGTCGTATCCGGCCGTCTTCGATGAGCGCGGCGACTCGTCCGATGTTCACCACGCTCCAGACGCTTCCGGTCCGACGGGGCGTGAAGCGGATCATGTACCGGTCCGCGTCGATGCGCCTGCGGATCCCGTCGATCCACCCGAAGCACAGCGCCTCGTCCACCGACTCCGGCCACGTCATGCTGGGCTTGCCGGACCCCTTCTTGAAGTAGCCCACCCACAGCTCATGTTCGCTGTCGTGATGCTGTCCAACCACGTTCGGAAGGCCTCGGGCCGCCCGAACGTTGTGGGGTCCATGGGTCCGGAGTCTCGCATCGCAGCCCCCGCGGCGCCGCCGAGTCGCCCCTCCGCGGTGCCGTCCCGGACGTCTGGCGGGTCGGCGACCCCCCCTATGCTGAACCCCATGGAGTGCGAATTCTGCGGGCATCCCCTCCCCGAGGGAGCACGCTTCTGCCCCAACTGCGGCACCCCCTTGTCGACGACCCTCGGGACCGAGGAGCGGAAGATGGTGACGGTCCTGTTCGCGGACCTCGTCGACTCGACCGGCCTCGCACAACGGCTCGATCCCGAGCGCGCCCGCGAGGTCCTGGGTGGGTTCTTCGACGCCGCGAGCGAGGAGCTGCGCGCGCTCCGCGGTCATCCCGAGAAGTTCATCGGGGACGCGGTGATGGCGGTGTTCGGCCTCCCCCACGTCAGCGAGGACGACGCGGTGCGGGCCGTCCGCGCCGGCCTCGCGATCCGCGACCGGATGTACCGCCTCCAGCAGTCCCTCGGCCTTGACGAGCCGCTCGAGGTCCGCGTCGGGATCGAGACCGGCGAGGCGGCGACGGGCGTCGGGCCTACCGGGCAGTTGCTCGTCACCGGCCAGGTCGTCAACGCCGCCGCCCGCCTGCAGACCGCCGCCCAGCCGGGACAGGTGCTGATGGGTGCGACCACGCATGCCCTGACCGAGGACGCGGTCTCCTTCGGCGACAGGCAGGAGGTCGAGGCGAAGGGGTTCGCCGACGCGTTGCCGGCCTACCCGGTGGAGGCGCTGACCACCCGGTCGGCGCGCCGCACGATCCCGTTCGTGGGCCGCGCCAACGAGCTGGACATCCTCCGCGGGAGCGTCGCGAGGGTGAACGCCACATCCAGTCCGCTCCTCGTCTCCATCCTCGGAGAGCCGGGCGTGGGCAAATCCCGGCTGGCCGACGAGCTGATCGCCGGCCTGGGCGAAGACGTCACCGTCCTCCGCGGGCGCGCGGAGGCTTACGGCGACACCGCGACGTTCGCGCCGGTGACCGCGATCGTCCGGGACATCGCGGGCATCGACGACGAGATGGCGCCCGAGGAGGCGATGCGACGGCTCCAGGAGGTCGTCGACGGATGCTGCGACCCGAGCGAGGCGGAGCGGGTCGCCGGTCGGCTGGGGCTCACGATCGGCCTGGGCGCGCCCAAGCGCGAGGAGTCCGTCTTCGTCCAGGACGTCCAGAGCGGATTCATGAGCTTGGTGGATGGCTTGTCCGGTCGAGGGCCCGTGGTCCTGGTGTTCGAGGACGTGCACGGGCTTCGCCCCCCGATGCTCGACCTGATCGAACGCGTCGTCACGACGACGCGGAACGCACCCCAGCGGGCGCTCACGATCGCCCTCGGCCGGCCGGAGCTGCTGGAGGAGCGACCCGCCTGGGGGTCGGGTGTCGTGAACGCCGTCACGCTTCGTCTCGATCCGCTCCCGGGACCAGAGGCCGTCGAGCTGGTCCGCGAGGCGGCCGGAGGGCACGTCAGCGAATCCGAGGCGGTCGAGATCGCGGGCCGGACGGGCGGCAATCCGTTCTTCATCGTCGAGACCACCGGGATGGTCCTTCGCGCCCGCCAGGACGGGGCCGCCAGCTCGGGCCGGGCGCTCCCGCCTACCGTGCAGGCCGTCGTGGCCGCGCGCCTCGACAGCCTCCGTCACCGGCTGCGCGATCTCGCTCGGCGTGCGTCCGTCTTCATCTACTCCTTCGACCTCGAGGAGCTGGCGACGGTCTCGGACGCCGACGCCGACGACATCCGCGGCCTCGAGGACGCGGAGATCCTCGTGCGGGAGGACGGCAGGATCTCGCGCTGGCGCTTCCGTCACGAGACGGTCCGCGAGGTCGCGTACGCGAGCCTTCCCAAGCGCGAGCGCCTGAGCTTGCACGAACGGATCGCGGACGCGCTGATGGAGTCGGGGCACCGCTCGTACGCCGCGGACCATCTCGAACGCGCCGCGCAGGCCTCGATCGACCTCGATCCCGCAGATCGCCGCGTGCCGGACCGGGCGGTCGACGCGTTGATCATGGCCGGGGATCGTGCCCGCAGACGGATGGAGAGCCGCTCGGCGGTGGACTTCTACGAGCGCGCGCTCGCTATGGCGGGGCCCGAGAGCTCATGGGGGGCACGGGAAGGGAGGGCGCTCGCGGGGACGGGCGAATCGCATTACTGGCTCGGCGAGTATCCGGCAGCCAACGAGGCACTGGCGCGCGCCGTCGAGCTCGGGGAGAAGTTCGACGATGCCTGGACGCTCACGCTCGCCCTCCGCTACCAGGGTGACATCGCGATCAACGTCGACGGCGACCTCGTGAAGGCCGAGCAGCTCCTCGCCGACTCGCTCGCCGCAGCCGGTGAGCTGGACGATGCGTGGGCCATGTCTCGGTCGCTGCTGTTCGCGGGCTGGGTGCCGTGGACGCGGGACGACTTCGAGGAAGCCGATCAGATCTGGCGACGGGCGCTCGCGCTGGCGGAGGAGCACGACGACACCTGGGCGCGCGTGCGCGCGCTGACCGCGCTGTCCATCAACTTCTCGCAGCAGAACAACACCGAAGAGGCCGTCGCGCTGATCGAACAGGCGAGGGAGCTCGCCGATGAGATGGGCGATCGCTTCAGCGTGGCGGTGACGATGGTGCAACGTGGACGGCTCGACGAGGATCTCGGGAACTTGGAGGAGGCCATCCCCCAGTTCGATCGTGCCATCGAGATCTTCAAGGAGCTCGGCGCTCGCTGGGAAGTGGCGGATGCGCTCGCGGAGCGCGGGATCAGCCACCGCGACCTGGGGCGCCTGGACGAGGGCGAGGAGGATCTGCGGAGTGCGCTCCGGATCTCCGGCGAGCTCGGCGAACAGCAGATCGCGGGGTGGAGCGGACGCGCGCTCGATCGTCTCGCGCAGATCCGAGCAGAGGGTGCGGACGAGCGCGTCACGGGCAACTGATCTACAGAAGTGAGGACTGTCCCCGGGTCGTCCTGCGCGCCTTCGGTCGGCCCATGGCCTGCTCGTCTTCGGCCGGATGCTCCACGAGCGCGACCACGCGCGCCGACATGAACCGGCCCGTTCGAACCGCCTTGCCGCCCCGCGTCACCTCGGAGACTTCCACCACGCCTCTTCCGGTGGAGACCTCGACTCGGCGTCCCGCGCGTGTCGCCTCGATCTCGTAGGTCTGGACACCGTTCCCGATGTCCACCACGATCTCGACCCGGTCGCCCCTCATGCCGACCATGATAGGCGGGGACCCTGACCCGATGCTCCTGATTGGTGTGCGCAACGACTCCCCGGGGTACGTGGGTCATGAACCGACCCGAGGAGGCGAACCATGACCAACACCGACGGATCCGAGCGCGACCTGATGGATGTCGGGCAGCCCGAGGAGGCCGAGCTGGCCGACGAGGAGCTCACGCACGCGAAGCCGACGCCGGCCGACAAGCCGGACGAGGACAAGGCCGACGAAGAGCTGGCGCCGCTCGAGGGCGGCGCCGAGACGATGGCCGACCTGGACGAAGAGGCCGGCCAGGCGAACCGGCCGGGGACGGAGCGACCGCCCGTCTAACAGGCTCCTTGCGGTTCGCTTGCGCTTGCGTTCCGCTTGCGATACGCTCCCCGCATGGCGGTCGCGACGATCGAGTTGCCCGTAAACCTCGTCCATGAGGTCGAGCGTTCGTTGCCGAGAGCACTCCGGGGGGAGTCGGCGGCCGCGCGCCGCTATGCCCGAGCGTGGCGGGGGCTCGTTCGGTCGCTGCTCGCCTCCCAGGACGCGGCGGCAGCGGCCGCCGACGTGCTGGATCACGTCGCCCTCACCGCGCCGTTCCATCCCGACGGACCGATCCGCGCGCTGCTGTCGGCGGCGGCCGGCATCATCCCGGGTATGCGCCCCTCCACGGTCTCCTCGCCTCCGGCAGCGTTGCCGGCGCCGCTCCAGTACGAGCGCTTCACCCTCGCGGTCCTGGACGAGCTGGCCGGCCGTGGTTCGGAGCTGGCCCGGCTCATGGCCGGCTGGCAGCTCTCCGTGTCCGACGTCGCTCGTCTCTTCGGGGTCACGCGCCAGGCGGTGCAACAGTGGCTGGAGGACGGCGTTCCTGCCGCACGCCAGCCCAAGCTCCTCCAGATCCTTCGGATCGGTGACCTGCTCGAACGCAACCTGCAGCCTCCGCGGATCCCGGCGGTCGTGCGCTCCGACGCCGGCTCCTACGGCGGGCGGTCGATGCTCGAGCTGATCGCCGACGGCCGGCACGACGAGCTCCTCGAGTCGGTCGAGCGCTCCTTCGACTGGGCGAGCACCGCGTAGCCGTGCGGTTCCGCCACATCGCCCGTTCCGGCCGCTTCGTCCGGGTGGCCCATCCGGACTGGCGCCGGCCGCTCGATCCCTCGTTCGCGGCAGCGAGGGGAGGCCGGTGGAATCCGCCGGGCTCGTTCCCCGTCCTCTACCTGTGCGCGACCCCTGCCGTCGCGCGCGCGGTGGTGCTGGGCCGCTTCGAAGGGCTCCCCTACGGGCTCCTCGACCTCCGCCCCGATCGTCGACCGGTCCTGATCGAGACCGACGTCCCTCTGCATCGAGCCGTCGACGTCGTCACGGAGGCGGGATGCCGCGCCGCCTCGCTTCCCATCAGCTATCCCTACGACGCACGCGGCCGGAGGATCGGATGGGAACGAACCCAACCCCTCGGGCAGACCGCGTGGGGGCAGGGGGAACGGTCGATCGCGTGCCGTACCGCGGCGCTCCCGAAAGACGGAGACGGCGAGGAGCTGGCCTGGTTCGTCCGAGAACGAGCCGACCGCCTCGCCGTCTCGGCCCGGCGATCCTTCGACGACTGGTTCTCGCGGGACGCCCCAGAACACGAGGAAGGTTTGGAGCCCGCCGACCGGGGTACGCGGCGAAACGGTGAACGGACGCAGGGCATCTCGCATGCGCGCCCTCGTCGCGCTGGCGGCGATCGTGATCGCTCTGGGGATCCAACCCGCGGAGGCCCTCGCGCCCGGCCTGCCTCCCCTCGCGAAGTCCTCGAACGTTCAGCTCCTGGGCAACGTGCCCACCGGGCCCGCGCTCGGGATGGTCTTCAAGGACCACTGGGCATTCGTCACCGGTCCGCAGGGCCTCACGGTGCTGGACATCGCGATCCCGGCCGCACCGGCGATCGTGGCCGTGCATCCGCTGCCGCACTTCGAGAACGAGGACGTCGACCTCTGCGGGAACACACTCTTGATCACGAACGACCGGGCCGAAGAGGACATCGGCTCCGTGCTGTACGCGTTCGACATCTCGACGCCCTCGAGTCCCGCTCTCGTCTCGGTCACGCCCGTCGGTCTGACCGGCAACGGGCGCGGCGCGGGCCATATCGCCAACTTCGTCAGCGCGGACTGCTCGCAGATGTGGCTCGACGGCGGCAACCTCGTCGAGGTCTTCGACACGTCGAACCCCGCCGCGCCTCGCTCGCTCGGGAAGTTCGAGTCCGTGGCTTCGCAGTCGGCCAACTTCCCGGTCTCGCACGACACCGAACGCGACTCGAAGGGGATCCTCTGGTCCACGGGTGGGGGCGGCGCCGCCGGGTACCAGCTGACGACGGATCCCCTGGCGCCCCGGCTCGTGTCCTCCACCGGCACGGCCGCGGTCAACCCCTCCCCTTACAACGACTTCATCCTGCACAACTCCAAGCGGACCGGGAACACGTTGCTCATCACGGAAGAGGACTACATCGACACCGACGAGGTCCCGCCAGGCGGCTGCCGAGGCCAGGGGAAGTTCGAGACGTGGTCGATCGGGATGAGCGCCGGCGGACTCAGGCCCCTCGACACGTGGGTGACCGAGATGAACGGCTCGGACTCCAAGGCCGCCGCCACCGTGAACTGCTCGTCGCACTGGTTCGAGGTCTCCAAGGACCTCGTGGCCGTCGGCTGGTACGAGCAGGGGACCCGCTTCCTCGACGTGCACAACCCGCGGGACATCCGGCAGGTGGGCTTCTACCTCCCGGCGAGCGGCTCCACCTGGGGCGCGTACTGGTCGCCGACCGACCCGACGCGCAGCATCGTCTACACCGCGGACGCGTACCTCGGCGTCGACGTGCTTCGTATCGACCGGAAGGCCGACCTCTCGACGATGTCGACGCTCACCGCGCCCGTTCCCGCATCCTGGTTCACCACCACGCCGGCGTACGTTCCCTCCGATACGTGGCAGTTCGCGTGTCCGGTGGCCGGCGTCTCGGTGGGGTGATCTGGCCGCCTCCTCCCGCACCTCTTCTCCATGCGTTCATCCCCGCTATCGTCCGTCCATGCGCTTCGCGCCGACCGACGTGGGGT
>Ga0136614_10002621_pt1 | contig 11249 bp, 6 predicted proteins | sample AntDrymUQ2792106_2_FD_106643 | JGI IMG/M metagenome (GOLD analysis project Ga0136614, IMG submission 106643) | Polar desert sand microbial communities from Dry Valleys, Antarctica - metaG UQ279 (21.06) | ecosystem: Environmental > Terrestrial > Soil > Desert | place: Antarctica: Dry Valley... | reverse complement strand
AGGAAGGGCGAGTCTGTCTGGAGTGGCAGGCCGTCGAAGACGGTGCGGCGGAAGAGCTTCATGGCGCAGTCGATATCGCGCACGCGCAGGCCGAACAGCGCGGACACGATGGCGTTGTATGTCCTGGCGATGAAGACCCTGTGCGGCGGGTCGCGACGCCTGATGCGGTACCCGATCACCGCGCCGACCGGCCGGCGCTCGTCCGACATGCGCTCGAGCAGGCGCGACATCTCGCGCAGGTCGAATTGAAGGTCGCCGTCGCTGAAGCAGATGAGCTCCCCGCGGGCATGGGTGATTCCGGCGCGCAGGGCACCGCCGTAGCCGCGATTTTCCTGGTGGTGAACCCGAACGCGCGGGTCGGCGGCGACCAGCGCATCGGCCAGCTCGGGTGTGCCGTCGGTGGAGCCGTCGTCGACGATCAGCACCTCGATCGAACCGTCCACCAGCGCGCCGATCTCGTCGAGGGCTCTCCGCACCGTCTCGGCGACGTTCTCCTCCTCGTTGTACGCCGGAAAGAAGAAGGTCACGCGCGGGCGCTCGAGATCGGTCACTGGTGCGCATCGTACGGTACCGGGACCCGGCGGGCCGCAACCGCGCGCCTTCGGAGACCGTCCAAAGCCCGATGTATACTCACCGCCACCTTGGCGTGCCATACGACTCGGCGCGCCCCACGGGAGCGCCACACCTGATGAACCGCGACCCCGTCGGCCGACGGGGCGTGGTGATTCTCGACTCCCTGCGGCGGCTTGACGCCGGCACGATCCTCACGACGATCCTGTTGGTCGGCCTTGCCGTGCGTGTCTTCATCGCGGTCGTCTACCTGCCGTTGAGCGGCTTCGCGATCGACATCGGCGACTTCACCGACTGGGGCCAGCGCATGGCAAGGCTGGGACCAGCCCACTTCTACGAGCAGGGCTATTTCAGCGACTACCCGCCCGGCTACCTCTACGTCCTCTGGGTGCTCGGCAGCATCGGCGGCCTGCTGGCTCCGTTGGTCGGCCAGGATGCGACGAGTGGGCTGGTGAAGATCCCAGGCATCGCGGCCGACATCGGTGTCGCCTGGCTACTGTTCGTGATCGGGCGCCGCTGGGGTCGCGAACTCATCTCGAGCGCGAATCTCGGGCTCAGCTCGGAGACGCTGGGCCTGGCCGTCGCAACGCTCTACCTCTTCAACCCCGGCACCATCTTCGATTCGGCCGTGTGGGGCCAGATCGACTCGGTCGGGACCCTGGTGCTGCTGGCCACGATCTACGCGCTGGCGCGAGGATGGACGGAGGCGGCGGCGCTCGGTGCAGTGGTCGCGCTGCTGGTCAAGTTCCAGTTCGCCTTCCTCATCCCGGTCGTCGCCATCGTGGGCATCAAGCGCCACCTGCTGGGGCGCTCCTCGGATGCGGCGTTGCGCGGCCGGCGAGATCCCCTGCGCGTGCTCACCTCGCTCGCCACCGGACTCGGTTCGCTGACGTTGGCGATGTGGCCGTTCGGGATGACCATCTACGCCCCGAGCGCCGAAGGCGGACGATCCTGCCTGGGGTTCCTGTCGGCGGCGGATCCATCCACCAGTCTCATAGGGAAATTCTGCGAGGCTGCCGGGATCTATACAGGCCTCTCGATCAACGCTTTCAACCCGTGGCGTAACCCGTGGAGCGGCCTGGGCGACACGCTGATCTGGGGCGACGACAGGGTGGTGGGTCTGTCGCTCGGGGGACTGGCCCTGACGTGGCAGCAGGTCGGGGCGACGCTGTTCGCGCTGGTTGCCCTGTTCGCGCTGTGGCAGGTGGCGCGCCGCGATGACCTGCGCGGGGTGCTGGTCGCGTCGCTGCTGGTGGCCATCGCCTTCTTCGTCCTCCCCACCCGCGTCCACGAGCGCTACCTCTTCCCTGCGCTTGCGCTTGGCGCGCTCCTCGTCTTCTCCGCTCGCATCTGGCCGTGGGTCTATGCCGGCCTTTCCGTCACTTTCTTCGCGAACGTCTACTGGGTCTATACCGAGGACTGGTCCTTCGCCTCCGGCGTGATGAACCCGGGCGCGGACGGCGCGCCGATGCCCCAGGACGCCTTCCTCACCTCCACTCTGTTCACCGATGGCGGCATCTGGCTGCTGTGCGTGATGATCGTGGTGGTGCTGGGTGTGGTCACCTGGCGCTCGTTGCGCCTTGGCTTGACCGCGCCAGGGTCCGATGCGCTCGCGGAGCCGGTTCGTCCTCCTCCGCGGCGGGCGCCGCGCATGGTGCGCGCGCCGGTACATGCGACCGCTCACCCGCGCTGGCTGGCTCCCAACCCAGCCGACGCCTACCTGGACGAGCCCGGGCGGCGGCTCAATCGGCGCGACGCACTCATCCTGCTGGCGCTTGTCGCTTTCGCGCTCGTCTTCCGTCTCTGGCGCCTGGACGTGCCACGCGGCCAGCATTTCGACGAGGTCTATCACGCGCGCTCCGCGACGGAGTTCCTGAGCGGCTGGCAGAACGGCTGGGACCGCGATGTCTACGAGTGGACTCACCCGATGCTGGCGAAGTACCTCATCGCGGCCGGGATCGTGGTCGCCGACCCGAACACCGTGGTCGGAAGCCAGCGCCTCGGCGCTCCGGTCCCCAGCCTGACGGTTGCCCCGTGGCGCTCATCGACCGGCCAGGATCGCTCGATCACGTTCACCACCGACGGCGGCCCGCAGGTCGTCGCATCGGATGCGGCAACCGGCGAGGAATATGGGCGCTGGAGCGCGGGAGGGCCAATCGCGACGCTGGCCTACGACGCCAACGCGACGCGACTTCTCGTCGGCCGTTCAGACAGCGGAACCGTCGAGACGTACGAGCTGGCGGGGATGCTCGCCTCTCCGGATGGCCGGGCGCCTCCGACCGGGCCTCCCATCGAGTCCGGCCTTGACGTGGTCAGCCAGATCTTCGTGCCGGACGGTGCGACCGACCCGATTCTGCTGCGCGGAGCGGGTGGAATCACCATCGTGGAGCCCGAGACCGATGCCATCCGCGCGACCGCCGAGGGCGCGTACGCGGGCATCGGCTACGTGCAGGGCGTCGAGGCCGAGGACGCCGATTGGGTGGTCGTCACCGATCCGGCGCGCAACGCGGTGGTGTACCTGGACGCGTTGACACTGGAGCCGCGCGCCGACGACGAGATCGAGGCGGTCGAGGCGCCCCTCATCGGTCCGCTGCTGGTGCGTGGAAGCGGCGGCGACCAGATCGTCATGGCCCTCACCGGACCCCTGGCCGCCACCGACGAGCATCCGGCAACCGCCGGCGGCGTGGCGGTCTTCGACGCCGACGGCAGCAACGGCCGCTGCTCGGGCGAGCCGTGCGTGTTGGGTCTTGTGCCGCTGCCCGGCGGGCCCGTCCTGATCGAGGACCAGCGCGTTGCCGGGCTCGTCTACGTCGCGGGCACTGCGGCGTCGGGCCAGGCGCAGGTGTGGCCACTGGAGCCCCACGTCGAGGTTCGCGGCGACGGGACCATCGGCCTGGCGGCCTTCGACGCCACCGATCTGCCGGGCACGCCGCTGGCGATGGCCTTCGACATCGCGACGACCGCGCAGGGCGACGACCAAGGCCGATTGCTGATCACCACCGCCGCTGCCGACGGCACGGCAACACTGGTGCGCGTTGATGCCGGCAGCAACGCCTTCGCCTGGCGCCTGGCGGGCGTCGTCTTCGGATCCATTTTGGTGGGCCTCGTCTACCTTCTGGCCGCGACGATGTTCGGCAGGCGCCGCATTGCGGTCCTCGCCGCCGCCTTCGTGGCCATCGATCCCATGAGCTACGTGATGAGCCGGATCTCGATGAATGACATCTTCGTCGCCGTCTTCATCACCGCGGGCTACCTCGTCTTCTGGCAGATCTGGTCGGGTCGCTGGGCGCGCAGCGCGTGGTGGGCGCTGCCGCTGGTGGGTGTCCTCATCGGCCTGGCGGCCGCCACCAAGTGGGTCGGCTTTTACGCCCTGGCCGGCCTGTGGGTGCTCATCCTGGCGCGCTCCGACCTCGGTCGGCTGCTGCTGGTGGCGCTGTTGGCGCTGGCGACGGTCGTCGGCGCCATCGGTGCACCGTGGCCATTCGGCGTCGTCATGCTGGCGCTGCTGGCTCTCGCGCTGGCCATCACCTGGGTGCGGCCCATCCGCCTTGACCTTGCCGATGCGCTCACCGCCCTCCCGGCCAGCGCCGCCGTGCTCGCGGGCATGGCCTTGCCGTTCGTGCTCGCCTTCCCCTCGGTCGATGGCCGTACCCCGGGCGGTGCCGTGGAGGTCGTCTTCGGCCTGCTGGCACGAGGTGCGCAGGCCCGCTGGCCCGCGTGGCTGATGCTGGCCGTCGCTGGCCTCCTGATTGGTTGGCGGGCGTGGCGCTCGTTGCGCGATCCGCGCTCCGACGCGCGCTGGTATCGGCCCGGTGAGATGGGCGGTTTCGCCTGGTCGTGGGTGGGTGCCTGCCTCATCGTCATCCCGCTCACCGTCTATGCGCTCACCTACATCCCGTATCTCCAGCTGGGCCACGACTGGGCAGTGGCGGGTGGTCCTGGCTACGGATGGTCCCTCGACGAGCTGCACGCCCAGATGTTCGGGTACCACTTCAACCTGAAGGCGGGCCATGACAGCGCCTCGCCGTGGTGGAGCTGGCCACTGGCGCTCAAGCCGACCTGGTTCTTCAGCGGCAGCTACGACTCCGATCAGATCGCCGCCATCTACAACGGTGGTAACCCGATCCTGTTCTGGGCCGGCATCCCGGCGCTCGCCACCTGCGCCGTCCTGGCCTGGAAGCGCCGATCCATGGCCCTGGTGCTGGTTGTCGCCGCGTTCGCATTCCAGTTCGTGCCCTGGATCAGGATCGAGCGCGCCACCTTCGCCTACCACTACCTCACGGCCGTGATCTTCGCGATGATCGCGGTGGCCTACCTCACCGATGAGCTGCTGCGGCGGCCGGCATGGCGCGACCTGGCCATCGGCTACCTGGCGCTGGTGGTCGTGGTGGGCGTGCTCATCTTCCCGCTCGGCTCGGCGCTGCCCATGCCGGATTGGTACATCAACGCGGCCCGCGCCCTGCCGCCATGGAACTTCGGCTTCCAGTTCCCGGATCCGCCGCAGGGCACGCGCGCGGAGCTGCTCACACTGGGCACGGCGAAGGTGGTGCTGGGCCTGCTTCTGGCGGTAGCTGCCGGGTTCTTTGCCGTGACCGGCCGTTCGTGGTGGGAGCGCTGGGGTTCCCGCCGCGGCGTACGCCCAAGACATATGCCCGAGGGCGGTTGACCCACCGCGGGTCCGCCGATCTATCGTCATCCAGCGTCACGGGTCGCTCCCCGCGCGCCGTAACGTCGATAGGTCGGCCCTCGATGCGCACGAAGGGCGCGACGGTGCGCCGTTCACGGGCAATCTGGGCCGATATATCGCCGAAGCGCGTCACGACTGGGCGTCGGTGCGCCTGGATGCCGAAGTATCGGCGCGATCAGCCCTTGCGGCGGCGCATGGAGCTCACGAGGATGAGCACACCGATGCCGACGAGGACCAGCGGCCAGACGAGGCTCCAATCAATGTCGGGCAGGTACTCACGGAGCAGGAACCACAGGCCGATGAGCACCAGTCCGATGCCGACCACCACCCCGGCGCGACCGTCGGACGGCCGCGCTACCGGCTCGGGCGGCGTCCAGGACGAAGTGTCCGCGACGGGCTCGACAGGTGACCCGGTGACCGGATCGGTGGCGGGCGTGGTCGCCGGCCGTGGGACAACCTCCGGCGCCTCGGGAACCACGATCCAGGCGACGATGTACGCGATCAGCGCCGCACCACCGGTGACCGGCACCAGGATTGCCCAGGCGATGCGGACGAGCGCCGGATCCGTGTTCAGGTAGGACGCCAGGCCGGCGGCGACGCCACCCACGATGGTGTCGCCGCGGGATCGATGGAGCCGGCGGGTCATGAGCATCCTCCGTCGCGATAGAGTGAAAAGCTGGCCGCATTGCCGTTGACGTCAAGGGTCACGGCAGCCACGCCATCTCCGCTGCGCCAGGTATTGCCCTGGCGGGCCAGGCCACTCTCGTCCAGGTTGTGGCCGAAGGTGACGTTGTCATCCTCGATGGTGACGGCGACGGTGACTGAGTCCGGCACGCACAGCTCGAGCGAGCCGGCGTTCATCTCGATGGATCCGGCGAGGGTCGTCGACGCATCGGTGGCGATCGAGATCGAGCCGGCGTTGGCGTCGACAGAGAAGTCCTCCACCGATGCACCCGGCAGCCCGATCGTGATCTCGCCCGCGTTGGCGTCGATGTGGAGGCTGGTGAGGTTGGCGCCGTCGAGGGCGAGATCGCTCGAGGCGGCGTTCGCGTCCACGCCCAGGTCAAGCGCAACGTCGGTCGGGAGGACGACATGCCACGCCTGGCGCGACTCGCCAAAGCCGAAAGACCCTCCGCATTCGGCCGCGACACGCAGCGAAGACTCGCTCGATTCGCCCTCCGGCTCGGAGCCGCGTGCGTATCGCGCGTCGACGGTCCAATCGGTGCCGCCGACGGTCGAGACGCCAAGGTCGCCGCAGCTGAAGTCGAGCTCAACGTCCGCCGTCGCGGCGAACGCGCCTTCGTCGGCGAAAACCTCCTCGGGCTCGCCGCCGCACCCGATGCTCATGCCATCCGGCCACCCGCTGACGAGCGTGCCGGCCATGCCGCCCACGATGAGGCCGGCAGCCAGTGTGGCGACCATGGCCAACGGGGTCCGCGCGGCGATGACCGCCAGCCCGACGACGATGAGAACGACGGGCCAGAAGCGCCAAAGCTCTCGGGCGGTGTCGCCGTCGATGGCACCGGATGGGATTGCCAGCGCCACGGCTCCGGCGGTGATGAGGGTCACGCCCCAGAAGACGAGCCCGCGGTTGATCTGCACTCAGGGAACTCCTGCTCGGGCCGGAACGATAGCGCAGGGCATCTTCGCGCCGCAGCGTTGGAACGACCCGAGACAAATGACGTAATCGCTTGACACGCCGCGAACGCCGGTCGTAGACTCCGCCGGCGTTACCGACCGCAGCCGACGCTGCGCGGCGGTGTCCGGCGACCGAGCCACCATTGAAGCAAGGAGCGATCTGACGGCAATGAATCTCCACATCTGCGCGATCGCACGCGTGAACGCACCGCCCGTCATGGGTGGTGACGGGAGATCTGTGCCCTGGTCGAGGTAGACGCGTAGGCGGCAGGGCCGCCGAAGCAGACACCAGAGCCGTGGGCCCGGATCGGGTCCACGGTTTTTTGTTGCCCACACCGGGCGAGCCAAGAGCCGCGGACCGAGCCAACGGGACGTGGCTCTTGAGCATGTCCGCCGACCCAACGAACCGAACGGGACACGAAACGATGATCGAGGTCATGAACGAAGCGAAGAGCACGCGGGTGCGGGCACCGGCTCGTCAGCCGCTGCGTCGGGTCGGCCCGCCGCCCCCCGGCGAGCAGCCGGCGTTGCTCATCGAGCACGCCACGAAGCGGTTCGTGGTCGGGCGCAAGCGCAAGTCGGTGGTGGCCGTCAACGACGTGAGCATGTCCATCCGGCGTGGCGAGATCTACGGGATCCTCGGCGCCAACGGGTCGGGCAAGAGCACGCTCATCCGGCTCGTCAGCACGCTGCTGACGCTGGAGGGCGGGAGAGTCGAGGTCTTCGGCCACGATGTCGAGCGCGACGAGATGGCCGTCAAGCAGCTCATCAACCGGGTGAGCGTGGACGCGGCCTTCTTCAAGAAGCTCTCGCCGCACGAGAACCTGGCCTACGCGGCACGGCTGTACGGCCTGGATGCCAAATCCGCGCGAGCGGAGGCGATCCAGATCCTTGCCCGCTTGGGCATCGGCGAGAAGCGCCTGAACCGACCGCTCGAGCAGATGAGCCGGGGGATGCAGCAGAAGGTCGCGATCGCGCGAGCGCTGCTGACCAGCCCGACGGTGCTCCTGCTCGACGAGCCGACGACCGGGCTCGACCCGCGTTCGAAGCTCGACGTGCAGACCTTCATCGAGGAGGTGCGCGACACGCACGACGCGACGATCTTGCTGACGACGCACGACCTCGCCGAGGCCGAGCGGCTGTGTGACCGCATCGCGCTCATCAACGATGGCCGCATGGTGGCCGAGGGGACGCCAGGCGAGCTGATGACGATGGTCGAACGTGATTACGGCAAGGAGCCGACGCTGGAGAGCGTGTTCATGACCTTCACCGGCAAGAGCCTCGACGACGATGTCGACGAGGACAAGGACGACGACTGAGTGAGAGAGACGGACCGATGACGATCGCTACGCGCGAGCTGCGGGCGAGCTTCGCCTTCGTGGAGCGCAACTTCAACCTGACCAAGCGGTACTGGGGCTGGGAGGTGGCCTGGCTGGTGTACTCGATCGCGGCCGCGCTGGCGGTCGCGTTCATCGGCGTTGCCCAGGACGATCCCGGCCTGCTCCAGGTCCTGGTGATCGGCACCATCTTCTGGAACTACCTCTCCATCGTGTTCGGGTTCATCGGCGAGACGGTGACCTGGGAGCGCTGGGAGGGGACGCTCGAGTACACTTTCATGGCGCCCATCCGGCGCTACACCCAGCTGGTCGGCTCGACCTTCTTCGCCGTTGCCTACGCCCTCATCCAGATGGTCATCATCCTCGTGGTGATGATCCTCTTCTTCGACCTCGAGTTCACCGGCGGCAACTTCGTGACCGCCGGCGTCTTCATCCTGCTGGGCTCGTTGAGCTTCGTGGGGGTCGGGATGATGGCGGCCATCCTACCCCTGCTCTACGTGGAGCGCGGCGACCAGATGGTCTTCGTGATCCAGTCGATCATCCTGCTCTTCAGCGGGGTCTACTACACGACCGACGTGCTCCCCGAGTGGATGCAGTTCGTCTCGCAGTTCTCCCCCGGCACGTATGTGCTCAATGGGATCCGCGGTGGGCTCATCCACGGCACGCCGGTCACCGAGCTGCTCCACAACGTGTGGCCGCTGGTGGTGATGGGCATCGTGCTCATCCCGCTCGGCGTCTACATGTTCGGCATCGCTGAGCGCTATGCGAAGCGCACCGGCAAGCTCAAGCGGGTCGGCTGATGGATGGAGGAACCTCAATGCAGACCGATGCGGCCGCTGCGGCGGCCGAGATCCCGGGCCTCGTCATCCGGCCATATGCCGGCGAGGCCGACCTCCCGGAGATGGTCCGGATCCAGAACGCAGAATGGGAGGCCGATGGCCTCAGTTATCGCGAGACGGTGGCCGAGCAGGTCGCCTGGTTCGGGCACGTGTCCGAGCAGTTCAACCCGGCGCGCGACGTCACGATCGCCGAGGTCAACGGCACGATGGTCGGCCACGCCCAGCGTGATTGGGTCGATGCCACCGATGGCGTGCGCGAGTATCGTGGCCGCGGTGCCGTCGATCCGGCGTGGCGGCGCCGCGGCATCGGCCGCGCGCTGGCCACCGATGGAGAGCGCCAGGCGGCGAACCTGGCCGCCACGCACGACACCGACCGGCCTCGGGTGCTGGGCGTCTTCACACAGGGCCGCAATGCCGGAGCGAATGCGCTGGTCGCGGCCACCGGCTACCAGCCGGCGCGCTGGTTCTTCGACATGGAGCGACCGCGGATCGATAGCGACCTGCCGGCCATCAAGCCGTTGCCCGCGGGCATCGAGGTGCGCCGCGTGACCGACGACCATCTGCGCGCCGTCTGGAAGGCGGACATCGAGGCCTTCCGCGACCACTGGGGCGGACATGACGAGTCGGAGGAGGCGTTCCTGCGCCATCGCGACTCGCCCGACTTCGATCCGTCGCTGTGGGTCGTGGCCTGGGACGGCGACGAGGTGGTCGCCGGTTCGCTCAACACGATCTATCCACACGAAAACGAGGCAACCGGCCTGCGTCGCGGCTGGCTCGACAGTGTCTTCACGCGGCGCGCCTGGCGCAGGCGTGGTATCGCCGGCGGGCTCATCGTTCGTTCGCTGCACCTGCTGGCTGAGCGCGGGATGGACACCGCTGCCCTGGGCGTGGATGCCGACAACCCGTCCGGTGCGCTGCGCCTGTACGAGTCATTCGGCTTTGCCGTCACCGAGCGTGGCACCGCCTGGCGCAAACCCATGTAGTTGCGGCCTGCGCCATCCGTAACCGAATCGGTTGCGAATACCTACCTGCCCGTGGCCAGGACACGCTCGCGGACCTCGTAGTAGTAGTCGACGATCCGCTCCGTCACGCGGTCCCAGGTGAATTCCGGGGCGCGCACGCGCCCCGCGTCGCCCATCTCGTGGCGCATGTCGGGATCGCGTGCCAGCGCGTACAGCGCGGCCGCCAATGCCCGCGGGTTCCGGGGCTCCACCAGCAGCCCCTGCACGTTCCGTTCGACCACGCGCTTGAAGCCATGGATGTCGGATGCCACGATCGGGACGCCGGCAGCCATCGCCTCCAGCAGGACGATGCCGAACGACTCCTGACCGGTGTTGGGCGCGCAGTAGATGTCGGCGCTGGCGAAGTAGCGCACCTTCTCGGCGTCAGACACCCGCCCCAGGAACTCGACGTCGCGGATGCCGCGCAGGCCCACGAAGCGCTTGTACTCGCGCAGCTTCGGGCCGGCGCCGATCACCAGCAGTCGGGCATCGACCTTGCGCTTGCGCAGCCGATGGTACGCCTTGAGCAGGTGGATGAGCCCCTTGCGCTCCTCCAGCCGCCCGACGAACAGGATGTTGAGCGTGCGCCCGTCGCGGAGCGCCTCGAACGGCTGGGCACTGGTGAATCGGTCCATGTCGACGCCGTTCGGGATGATCTGGTAGTCGCCCGGGAAGTAGCGGTTGATGAAGTGCCGCGCCGCGCCCGATACGGCGATCCGCCCGCCCAGCTTCGCCGCGAGATGCCCGGCGAAGCGCCTGCCGATCCAGTACGACGGGCTGAAGCCGCCGAAGGCGTGAAAGGTGGCGATGTTCACCGTGCTCGATTGATCGAGCACGGTGGGCGACAGGAACGGCACGAACGGCTCATGGAAGTGGAGGACGTCGAACTCGTGCTCCTCGAGGACCTCGCGGGCCTGCTTCTTGAACCGAAGGCCCAGGGTGACGCGCCCGACCGAACCGTTGGCCGGCGCTGCCCATCCGGTGCCGAGTCGGATGACGTGCCCCTCGCTCTCGCGCTCACGCCCGTACTTGCTGGTGATGATCCAGACGTCGTGGCCCATGCCGGTCATGGCCTCGTACGTGAAGCGCACGTGCTCGTTGACCCCGCCGGGGTGCGGATACCCGTACGGGCTCACGATGCCGATCTTGAGCGGGCCACGCCCCTCGCGAGGGGCGT
>Ga0136614_10002620_pt1 | contig 11249 bp, 10 predicted proteins | sample AntDrymUQ2792106_2_FD_106643 | JGI IMG/M metagenome (GOLD analysis project Ga0136614, IMG submission 106643) | Polar desert sand microbial communities from Dry Valleys, Antarctica - metaG UQ279 (21.06) | ecosystem: Environmental > Terrestrial > Soil > Desert | place: Antarctica: Dry Valley... | reverse complement strand
GCTGAGCAGTCTCGTGGGCGGGTACATCGACGCGTGGGAGCGCGGCGACGTCGACGCGGTCGCCGCGATGCTGACCGCCGACGCCACGCTGACGATGCCGCCGATGGCGACCTGGTTCCGCGGCACCGACGTGCTCGTGTTCCTGACCGAATGGGCGTTCTCGGGGCGCGCGTACGGCGCCGCGGGCAAGCGCCGCGTGCGGGTGCTCCCGAGCCGCGCGAACGGGCAGCCGGCGTTCGGCACCTACAGCTGGGATCCGGCGCGCGAGCGCTTTCTGCCGACCGTACTCCAGGTGCTCACGCTGCGCGGCACCCGGATCGAGGAGATCACGGGCTTCGTGACCCCCGAGGTGTTCGGGCGCTTCGGCCTGCCGGCCGAGCTCGGGGCCTGAGCACCCCAAGGACGGTGGAGGGCGGCCCGCGGCCGCCCTCCACAGCATCCGGTCGCGCTAGCGGACCAGGAACGGCCCCTGGTACTTCCAGGCCTTCCCGCGCCGCGTGGCCTTCTTGTTCTTCTTGGCCTGGGCAGCGGCGGGGTCGACGATCGGGCTCCGCGAGCGTGCCAGCGTCCAGCTGGCGTGCGCCGCGGCATCCGACATCTGGTCGAGCGCCGTGTGGTTCAGGTTGAAGAACGTGTCGCACGCCTGGTGGTAGCAGGGGTCGTACGCCAACCCGGCAAAGCCGCCGTAGATCGCCTCCTGCCGCTGGGTCTTGATCCCCTCGGCGCCGGTGAACAGGCCGCCGGCGGGAACGCCGTTGTTGATGAACTCGCCGTAGTCCGAGCGGCCGTTGAACGGAGTCGGGTCGGACACGAGGCCCTGGTCGCCGAAGTAGTCCAGGAACAGCTGCTCGATCTGCCCCGAGCCGGCGGGCGCCCCGCCCGGAGGTGGCGGCGTGTCCGACGTGTTGCCGTCGTAGACGAAGCGGACGAAGTTCGGCGAGCCGACCATGTCGAAGTTGAGGTTCGCCTCGACATCCTCGATGTCGCCGTTCTCGACGAGCTCCTGCACATAGGCGGTCGAGCCCACCAGGCCGGCCTCCTCGGCACCCCAGAACGCGAACCGCAGCCGGTTGCGCGGATCCCGGTTGAGCTGAGCGGCCTGCTCGGCGATCTCCAGGATCGTCGACGAGCCGGAACCGTTGTCGTTGATCCCGGGACCCTCCTCGACGGAGTCGAGATGGGCGCCCACCACGACCGTCCGGTCCCTGTCGCCCCGCCGGCTGTCGGCGATGACGTTGACCTCGGTGTTCGGCGTGGTCGTGGCGTCCACGACGAGGTGCACGGTGGTGGCACCGGCCTGCGCGTCGGCATAGAGCGCCTCGCCCACCGCCGCGCTGGTCATGATCGTCGGGATGCCGATGTCGACCGGCGACGTGATGAACAGCGGGGCCGTGCGGCCTTCGCCGCCGTCATTGAAGATCAGCGCGGCCACGGCGCCGGCGTCCTTGGCGTTCTGGTACTTCTGCACGAACGGGCAGGTGCCGCGCTGCATCAGCGCGATGTTGCCGGCGGTTCCCGCCGGGAAGTCGCCCGGCTCGCAGCCGCTGGTGCCCGTGCCCGGCCCGCCGGCGGGCGGGATCACGATGTCGCTCGTCGGCACGATGTCGGCCGTTACGTCGCCCGCGCCGGAGAACTGCGACACGATGTAGTCCGTGCCCTCGACCCATGTGCGGGCGGTGGGCGTGACCTGCGCCAACGTCGAGGGGCTGTTCAGCGTCCAGAGCGGGAAGTCGAACTCGTCCAGGCTCACACGGTAGCCCGCGTTCCTCAGCCGGGTCACGACGTAGTCGACCGAGGCGTCATAACCGGCCGTCGTCGCCGCGCGATTGCCATCGTGCGCGATGGCGATCCGCTGGAGCGCGCGCTCGTGCTCCAAGATCCCGTCGACGGTCACGCGATCGCGCAGCCGCTCGGTGTTGACCTCGTCGATCGCCGACGCGGCCGGCGCCACCACGAGCGAAGCGACTACCGCCAGCGTGGCCCCGAGAATACCTCTGCTCACCTTCCGCCTCCTTGAAGCTTGGAGTTGTACGGGCGACCTTTTGGGCCGTCCGCGAAATCCACTCGACGACGCCGGGGATCTCCCGGTCCGCCGCCGCGCTTCCTACCCCTCGCCGGGATCGCCAAACGCTGCCCGGAGCCGGTTTCGCGGGCCTCGCAACCACCACGCCTCGAGGCGCAACGGCAATGGGTTTGGTGGGTTCACCGTTCTATGCGGATGGCCGATCGCGCGGCTCGCTGTATCGCTGGTGATCGGCGTCGTCGCCCAAGGATCCTGGTCAAGCGGCGGCGGGTGGCGCCGGACGCCCAGTCGCGCACTCGCGTTCGCCGGCCCGGCGGCCGCGGGCGACGGATCGCGGGGTTCTTCATCAATCCCGCGCTCCAGACTCAGCCCATCCGCCTCGCCGAGGGCGCCCCGTCGCCGGCCAGCGTCGTCAACGTCGCCGCGTTCAACCTCGGCAACGCCGGATGCACGGCCGCGCCGGACGCCGTCCCGCGGGCGCGGCTCGTCCGGACGCTGAGGGAGCTCGGCGTCGGGCTGGACGACGTCAAGCACGTACTGACCGCAGAGGCGTCGCTCGCCGACGTCGCCGCGGCGCACGAGCTCGCCATCGACGCCCAGATCCAGACGCTGCGCCTGCAGCGCGCCGTACTGCGCGCCGTCGCCCGATCCACCGACCCAGAGGAGCTTCAGCGTATGACCGACTTGACGACCCTGACCGCCGACGAGCGCCGCCGCATTGTCGACGACTACGTCGACGCCGTCTTCGGAAACCACACTGGACGCTCGTCGGCATCGTCAACGATTGGCCGCAGGCCCAGACGCCGGCGAGCGACGCCCTCATCGAGGCCTGGGAGTGGTACGCCCGGGCGCTGCGAGCGTATGCATGAGGTCGCCGACGACGCAGATCGCCTACTAGTCCCACTTGGGGAATCCTTCGATCGTCTACCGGGACGAGGTCGCCGCTAGAACGTCCGCGCAGCGAGGAATTCTGTGACCGCCACCGTGCTCCGGGGGGCGGGCGGTGCTCTTTTGGGTCTTGTAGTGCGCTCCCGCGTCGCGTGCGGCGCCCGGGTGCAGTCCTGTGTCGACGAGGATGCGCTCGTCGTTGATCTCGATCAGGTAGGCCGGTATCGGAAGCGAATCAGCTCGTCTAGCGGCTCGCCTCGGCGCCAAATCCCCTTGGCGGAGGTCAACCAACCGACGTTCAGCATGATGACGTGCACGTCGTCTCGCGTTTGGCGCATGGCGACCAAGCTACGTGTGCGGCGAGGAGTACGCGACGGGCTCGGTACGATCTGCGACATGCGCATCGGCGTCGCCGCAGTGCCCGGGTGCTTCGATTCCGGGCTGATCGTGCTCCTCGACGTCCTTCGCGCGGCGGAGCGCTTGCGGCGAACGGTTGATCCGTCGATCGAGCCGATCGGCGTGCATCTGTTCGCCAGCGCCGAGAAGGTCACCACGGCGGGCGGGATGACTCTGGCGACGGAGCAGCGCGTCGGCGACGACGCCGTGCTGGCAACGCTGGACGTGCTCGTGGTGCCGGGCCTGGGCGCAACCACGGGTGCGGCGCTGGCCGAAGCGCTGGCGTCCGTTCCGGTCCTGCGGCTGCGCCGCTGGCTCGCCCGAACCGACGGTCGTCCTGCGCTCGCGGCGGCCTGCACCGGCACGTTCGTCCTGGCTGACGCCGGGGTGCTGGACGGGCAGACCGCCACGACGTGCTGGTGGTTGGCGGGAGAGTTCCGGCGGCGCCACCCAGCCGTACGCCTGGACATGACGCAGATGGTCATCAGCAGCGGGCCGGTCACCACAGCCGGTGCCGCGTTTGCCCACATCGATCTGGGGATGAACCTCGTCTCGCGTGTCAGCCCCCAGCTGGCCGACGCGGTTGCCCGGGTGCTGCTCATCGACGAGCGCCCGGCCTTCAGCATCGGCGCCGCTGCCGGTCACCTGGCTCACGCCGATGAGATCGTGGTCGATTTCGAGGACTGGGCCCGCGACCACCTCGACCGCGAGATGACCATCGACGCCGCAGCGTCCGCCATCGGCACGACCCGGCGAACGCTCGAGCGGCGCTGCCGTTCAGCGACCGGCTGCAGCCCACACCAACTCCTAAGCAAGCTGCGAACCGAACGTGCAACGCATATGCGCCGCACGACCGGCTTGAGCTACGACCAAATAGCGCCCCTCGTCGGCTACGCGCACGGCTCGACGCTCCGAGCGCTCCTCCGCCGAGAATCAACCGTCGCACGGCGTGAAGCGTGAACCCGACGTCGACGTTGGACTTCTTCGCGGGCGACGGGTTGCCTTCCCGCTGACCGTCCGTCGACACGAGGCGCGTCGTAAGCCGATCGGCGGCTTGCGGGCTATGTGTCGTAGTCGTCTGTAGTACATCGACGGCATGGACCGGTTCGACGTCGACGACCTCGACGAGGACTGGCGCTTCGAGATCGATCGGCACGCCAGCCACCTCTTCAAGCACCCAGGCGTCAGCCTTGACGACATCGGCGACGTCTGGGCCAGTGAGCCGCTGTTCTACCCCGCCAAGCCACCCGCTCACCCGCTGATGGTCGCCGAGCTCGCCGGACGCCTTCTGATCGTTCCCGATCAGCCGCTTGCTGCTGGCTGGCGCCGCCGAAACACCGGCGACCGGCGCCGATGCCGTCCTAACGGCTGCTACGTCGCTGCTGACCACCTCGCCCGCCGCTATCGGGAGGACCGATGACTGACACGACCCCTGAGCAGGAGAATGCTTTCTACGCCGATCCCGGCAACCAGGTGCCGCAGGGACCGCCAGTGCGCCGCAAGGGCAAGCTCGGCAAGCCCGTGCCGGTGCGCTTTCCCGACGAGCTCCTTCGAGAGGTTCGCGATCGCGCCGCTGCAGACGACCGTTCGGTCTCCAACTGGATCCGACGCGCAGTCGAGCACGAACTCGCGCGCAGCCGAGGCTGATCAATACCGATAGCCGATCGGCTTGCACGTCCTGTCGATCGCGATGAGGTCCTCAGCGCAGCGATCGGCAGCTCGAGCTCCTCCAGGGTGTGGCCTCGATGGTCGGAGATCTCGACGCGAGGGCCGGCCTTCGGGTGCCGAAGACCTCCAGCACCGTCCCCAGCGCGGTCTTGAGGGCACGGCGGCGCGCTCTGCTGCTCGATGATCCGCCCTGTGGTGGTCGGCACCGAGCATCGCCCCCCGTGTCGCCGGTACGGGAGTCGGTGGGGCGCGGTGCCCGAGACGCCTTCGCCCGAGAACCCGGTTCTGGTCGGATGTTTCCTGGACGCCCTAACGGGTGGCGAAGAGCCAGCGTTCGAGCTCGGCTCGGTCGATCTTGCTCTGCGCGGCGACCACGTCGTCAATGAAGTCGTCGGTCGTGAAGGGCTCGAACGCGCGGCGCCGGTGGAGGTCGGCGAGGAACGCGATCATCTCCCGGTTGCCGCCGAGAGCCCTGGCGATCTCGCCGAAGATCCTGGCGCCGTTGCCGTAGGCCGCCTCGTCGAATCCCGGCTGTACCACACTGCGACCGCCGACGATGTCGGACTTGAACCCGGGCCGCAGCGGGGCGAGCCGGTCGCGCCTCTGCCACCACTCCACGACCGCCTCGTCGAACCAAATGTCGCGCCACGTGCGATTCACGGTGGCCGTGCCGAAGTACATGTGGACGAGCTCGTGTTCGAGTGCTCCGATCCCGGTGCGCGTGGCGCCGTAGTACTCCATACCGCCGCCCCAGCCGGTCAGGAGGATCTGCATCGACGGCATCGGAAACGGCCCGAAGTCGTCGAGCAGGCGCGCGATCGTCCTGCGCGTGATCGCTCGCGCCCGCTTCATGATCGCCGGCGAGCGGTCGGAGACGATCCTCACCTCGACCCCGCTGGCGTCGAACTGCGCAGTGCGCACCTGATCGGAAGGCACGGCGGCGAACATCACCGTGTGGCTGGCGACCGGCCTCTCGGTGTCGAGGTCCCAGGCCTGCACACCGGCGGCGTCGCGCCGGCGGATCACGCCGGAGCCGAGCACGGTGTAGCGGCGATCGCCGTGCACACGCAAGTGGATGCGGTGCCGAGCGAACTCCTCGGGCGAGCTGATCGTCGGCCACCAGGCCTCGGTCTCGTTCTTTGGCCCGACGGTGTCGTCGAAGTCGGTGTAGAACCAGCCCGCGGGGGCTCGCAGGTCCCGAGTCGGGATCGACCAGCTCACCCGCAGCGTGTGAGCGTCGCTGGGAGCCAGCTCACGCTGGACCTCGAACGCGGGCTCGCCCGAACGAAGTGGGCGGACCCGGCGAAGGTCCTCTTCGTCAAGCGGATCGAGCGGCTCGCCGTCGAGCTCGAGCGAGCGCAGCATCGCGCGCTCCGGCCCCGCCGCGTGGCGGATCGGGTTGAAGTGAAACAGCGGGCGGGTCTGGCCGGGCCGCATCTTGAACCGCAGCACGGCGCTGCCCCGGATGCGTGAGCCCCGGGGCCAGAAGTCGTAGGTGACATCGAGCTCGGAGACGTCGATCCGAAACGTCTCGGCGAGCCTCGCGTCAAGGGCATCTGAGGCTGGATCGGTTGCAGTCTCCTCGCGCCCGAGGGAACAGCCCGCGAGGAGCGTCAGGGCGATTGCCCCGGCTGCCGCCACACACGAGCCCCGCACCGCCGGAGAGGAGTCCGCTCGCCTCACACCTCCAAGGCGTGTCCTTCCTCTCAACATCGCAGGCTGCCGGCGCGCCATGGGATTCGGCTTCGATCGCATCGTCACCAGTATCGTCTGTGATCAGCCCGGTGAGCAAGCGCTTGTTGGCTGTTGGAACTACAGTCTGAGCCTGTGCTCCCGGAGGTCCGAGAACTACGCTACTTCGTCACCGCAGCGGAGGAGGGCACGTTCACCGCGGCCGCCGATCGCTTGCGCATCAGCCAACAGTCGATCAGCGCCGCGATCCGCCAGCTCGAACGGCGCCTCGGCATCGAACTGCTCGAGCGTCACGGGCGCACGCTGCGGCTGACCGCGGCGGGCGAGGCGTTTCTCGACGGCGCACGGTTGACGCTCGCGAGCGCCGCCGACACGATCGAGCGAGCTCGCCGCGCCGCGAACCACCGGCGGCTGCGCATCGGCTACACGGTTCTCGCCGCCGCCGAGCTCACCACGCCGCTGCTCGCAGAACTCCAGCGTCACCACCCGCAGCTCGAGGTCCAGATGCGCCTCGCCGACTACGACGACCCCTCGGCGGGCCTGCGCCGCGGCGTCGTCGACATCGCTCTGGTGCGCCGACCGGTGGAGGGCGACTTGGCCTTCGAGGACCTGTTCTGCGAACGCCGCGTAGCGGTGCTCCCCGCCGACCATGCGGCCGCCGGCCACGACGAGGTGAGCATCGACGAGCTCGCCCAGGAACCGATCATCGCCGACCCCGGTAGCGACGAGACCTGGCGTGCGTTCTGGATGGGCTGCGACATCCGCCTCGCCCCGCCCACGCACACCGTCGCCGTCGACAGCTTCGAGGACGAGCTCGCGACGGTCGCGCTCGGGCACGCGATCGCGCTCACGAGCGCCGCCGCAGCTCGCCTGCACCCGCGACCCGACCTCGCCTACGTCCCGCTACGCAACGCCGCCCCCTGCACCGTCGCACTCGCCTGGGCGTCCGACCGGCCGCCCAGCCTGCTCGACGAGATTCTCGTCGCGGCCCGGCGCATCCGAGAGCGCGCCCAAGCCGACGGCACCTTCGACCGCTACGGCTGGACCGGTACCGAATAGGGGCCGGTCCGACAGGCCGAGCGCATCACGTCGACCACGGCTTGACCGGCGCCAACCGCGACCGCCCCGGGCTGCGCCAGGCGCTGGCGGCGTGCCGTGACGCCGACACGCTGGTGGTCCCCAAGCTCGGCCTGACCGAGCCGCTCAGCGCAGCCGCGGCAGCACGTCCGCGGAGAACTGGTCGATGAAGCGCGCCTGGTCGTTGCCGGGGCCGTGCAGGACCAGCTCGTCGAACCCCAGCGCGACGTAGCGGCCGATCGCGTCGGCCACCTCGTCGGGGTCGTCGGAGCAGATGAACCGCGTGTGCGCGCGCTCGAGGTTGGCGTCGGCGAGGCGCTCCATCTCGATCGGATCCTCGACGCCCTCCTTCTGCTCGGGCGTGAGCGCCAGTGCCGCCCACCAGTGAGTGTTCGCGTAGGCCTGCTCGCGATCGCGGTCATAGGAGACCTTGATCTCGATCATCCGCTTGAGCGCGCCGGGGTCGCGCCCGGCCTGCTCGGCGCCCGCCGCGACGTTGGCGAGCAGCTCCTCGTAGAGCGCGGGATCCTTGCCGCTGGTGCAGATGAAGCCGTCGCCGACCCGGCCGGCGAGCTTCGCGGCCAGCGGGCCGGAGGCGGCGACGTAGATCGGCACGGGTCGCTCGGGCCGGTCGTAGATCGTCGCCCGGTCGGTCGTGTAGTACTCGCCCTCGAAGTCGACGCGCTCCTCGGTCCACAGGCGGCGGATGAGCTTGATCGCCTCGGCGAGCCGCACCCGGCGCTCCTTGCGCCCGGGGAAGCTGCCGCCAGTCACCGGCGTCTCGTTCATCGCCTCGCCCGTCCCCACGCCGAGGAAGACGCGGCCCGGGGCGAGGCAGCCGAGCGTGGCGAACGCCTGGGCGACGACGGCCGGCTCGTAGCGCAAGGTGGGGGTGAGGACGCTGGTGCCGAGCGTGGCGCTGGCGGTGCGCTGGCCGGCGGCGCCCAGCCAAGGCAGGGCGCCGGGCGAGTGGCCGCCGTGGTGGCGCCAGGGCTGGAAGTGGTCGGAGATCGCCACGATCTCGAGCCCGGCGGCCTCCGCGCGCACGGCGAAGTCGAGCAGCTCGGAGGGGCCGAACTGCTCGGCGGACGCCTTGTAGCCGATCCGGACGCTCACCCGCGCAACAGCGGTTGGGTGAGGCAGGTCGGTCCACCGTCGCCCTTGAGCGAGAGCTCCGAGCCGTCGTAGACGTGCACCTCGACGCCGCGCCGCTCCAGCGCCGAGCGCACGCCGGGCACGCCGTCGACCATAACGACGACGCCGGGCCGCACGGCGAGGACGTTGCAGCCCATCGCGACATAGGCCTCGCGGTCGACCGCGATCCACTCGGTCCCGCGCGCCCGCAGGTCCTGCAGCAGGCGGACGGGCGCGAGCGGCTCGTGGATCACGCACAGGCCGTCCGCGACGCCCGAGATGAACGACTGCAGGTGCAGCACCGAGCCCGGGCCCTGGTCGTGCGGCACGTCGTAGGCCGCGACCGTCACGCCCTCGGGCTCCACGAGCCGCGCGAGCGCGTCCGCCCCGGCGCGATTGGTGCGGTAGCCGAGCCCGATCGCCATCGTCCGCTCGTCGATCCAGTAGCGGTCGCCGCCGTCGGCGTAGGCAGGCGCCTCGAGCGTCCCGAGGACGGGGATGCCAAGCCGCTCGAGCTCCTGCGCGGCGTGGCCGGGCTCCCGCCGGCGCGCGGGCTTCGCCATCCGCAGCGGGATGCCGCCGCGGGCGGTCATCACCATGGGATCGTGCATGTAGACGGCGTCGACCTGGTCGTCGAGCGAGTCGGCGATCTCCACCTCGGGGCCGAGGTCGGCGAGCAGCTCGCAGAACGCGTCGTGCTGGGCGGCCAGCCGATCGGGGTCGGGCGTGCGCCAGGCGGCGCCGGCCCAGTCGCCGGCCGTCGCGGGGCGCCGCACGAGCACGCGCCGCAGCGGCGCGATCATCGACGTGACGCCGTAGGTGCCCGCAGCAGCGTCGGCGGAGCTCATGCCGGGATACTAGGCTCCAGCCTTCCGTGCGAGCAGCGACATGGGTCAACTGGACGGGCGACCAGCGCTGCGCGCCCGCGGCCATCGTGCGGCCGGCGGGCGAGGACGAGCTGGTCGCGGCGGTGCACGCTGCCGCGGCCCGTGGCGACGGGGTGCGGCCCGTGGGCAGCGGGCACTCCTTCACCGACTGCGCCTGCACCGACGGCGTGCTCGTCGACCTCTCGCGCATGCAGCGGGTGCTCGACGCGGAGCCGGCGACCGGACTCGTCACGGTCGAGGCGGGGATCACGCTGAACCGGCTCGGCCACGAGCTCGCCGCGCGCGGCCTCGCGCTGGAGAACCAGGGCGACATCGACGCGCAGACGCTCGCCGGCGCGACCGCGACGGGCACCCACGGGACCGGCGCGCGCTTCCCGAACCTGTCGGCGAGCATCGCCGCGCTGCGGCTCGTCACCGCGGCCGGCGCGGTGCTCGACCTCTCGCCCGACCACGATCCGGAGGCGTTCCTCGCCGCTCGCGTCGGCGTCGGCGCGCTCGGAGTGGTGAGCCGGATCGCGCTGCGCTGCGTGCCGCTGTTCACGCTGCACCGCCGCGACGCGCCGCGCCCGCTGGACGCAACGCTCGACCGGCTCGACGAGCACGTCGACGGCAACGACCACTTCGAGTTCTGGGTCTTCCCCTACACCCGGACCGCCCTCACCCGGACCTGCGCGCGCAGCCCGGCGCCGCCCAGCCCGCCGCCCGCCTGGCGCCGCCGGCTGCAGGAGGACGTGGTCGAGAACCGCCTGCTCGAGCTCGTCTGCCGGACCGGCCGCGCCGCGCCGCGCGGCGTGCCGCGGCTCAACCGGCTCGTGGCCGCCGCGATGTCGGCGAGCGAGGTGGCCGACCACGCCCACAAGGTGTTCGCGACCCAGCGCCGGGTGCGCTTCAACGAGCTCGAGTACGGCATCCCGCGCGAGCACGCGCGTGCCGCGGTCGAACGCGTGCTCGACGTGATCGAGCGCCGCCGGATGCCGATCGGCTTCCCGCTCGAGGTCCGCTTCGCCGCCGCCGACGACGCGCTGCTCTCCACCGCCCACGAGCGCGCGACGTGCTACGTCGCCGTGCACCAGTACCGCGGGATGGAGTTCGAGACCTGCTTTCGCGCGGTCGAGGCGGTCATGGACGACTACGGCGGCCGCCCGCACTGGGGCAAGCGCCACTACCAGACCGCCGCGACGCTGTCGGAGCGCTACCCCGGCTGGTCGCGCTTCGCGGCGGTGCGTGCGCGCCTGGACCCGGCGGGCGCGTTCACCAACGACTACGTGCGCCGCTGCTTGGGCGTCTCGAGCGGCAGAACGGCGCGCACGAGCGTTCCCTGAGCCGGCGGGCTGACGACGGTGAGCGCGCCACCGATCGCGCCGACCCGATCCGTCAGGCCGCTGAGCCCCGAGCCGGCCGCGGCCCGCGCGCCGCCGACGCCGTCGTCGCGCACCTCGACCAGCAGGCTGTCGGCCTCGGCGACGAGGCGTACGGTCGCATGC
>Ga0136614_10002619_pt1 | contig 11250 bp, 10 predicted proteins | sample AntDrymUQ2792106_2_FD_106643 | JGI IMG/M metagenome (GOLD analysis project Ga0136614, IMG submission 106643) | Polar desert sand microbial communities from Dry Valleys, Antarctica - metaG UQ279 (21.06) | ecosystem: Environmental > Terrestrial > Soil > Desert | place: Antarctica: Dry Valley... | reverse complement strand
CTGTTGCAACGCACCCAGGCAGTCAATGAACGCGCCGCCAAGGAGCTTGACGGTCTCCTGCGCCAGAACTTCGCCGATGGGGACGGCCGCCTGCCGCGTACGCTAGAGAGGTTCCTGGGTGACAGAGGCCAGCTACACGGTCTGGTCGCTGATCTGTTCGATGAGACCAGACGCGACAGCGCCATCGGCCGGATGCGCACGTTGCTCGGGGGCTACTTCGATGGTGACGCGTCGCGCCTGGCCCAGCTCCTGGATCCCACCCGCCTGGGCTCGCCGCTGCACCAATTCCGTTCTGAGGTCAGCGAAGGGTTCGCCAAGGTGCATGAGCAGCTGGCGGCCATCGAGGCAGGTTCCGCGGCCCGGGCTGCGGAGCGGGCGCGCTCGGCAGCCAAGGGCGCCGACTTCGAGGCGACGGTCGGTGGCCTGTTGGCCGAGCTGGCTCGTGGTGCGGGCGACCTGCTCGATCGGACGTCCGACGAAGCCGGCGCCGAACTGCGCTCCAAGAAAGGCGACTTCCTGTTGACGTTGGACGGACGACTCTCGCGCGGGACGGAACTGCGGGTCGTCGTCGAGTGCAAGGACCGCTCCATCTCGGGCCGGCAGATGCGCGAGGAGCTGGAGGCGGCCAAACGTAACCGAGGCGCCTGCGTCGGCCTGGTCGTCTTCTCCGAAGCTCACGCGCCAGCCGGCATCGCGCCGTTCGATGTGCGCGGAGGGGACGTCTATTGCGTCCTGGCCACGGATGCCCCGCAGGCGGCCTCGCTCGAGGCAGCCGTCAGGCTTGCCCGCCTGCTGGCGCTGACCTCGATCCGCGACAAGGAGTCGGAGATGGATACCGCGGCCTTGCGCGTGGCGCTGGACAAGATCAGGGCTCAGATCGAGGCCATCCGAGCGCTCAAGACCCAACTGACCTCGATCGGCAGCGCCACCCAGTCGGTAGCCGGTGGTTTGGATCGCCTGCGCGAGCAGATCCTGGCGCACCTCGCGGAGGCCGAGTCAGGGCTGTGCGCCCGGGCTGCTTCATGACCGGCCGCCGGCACCTCCGGCGGAAGACAGGGAGCGCACTCGGTCGACCAGTCGCAGCCTCCAGAACGCCATGACCAGACCCGCCCACACGATGCCCAGCCCAAGGATGAGCGCCCAGTCCGCCACCTCGAGGGGCACCAGTTCGCGTGAGGGTGCCCGTCTTGTCCAGACAGAGCACGTCCACACGGCTCATCGACTCGACCGCGTTGGCGCGCTGGATGAGCGCATGGGCACCTGCCAGCCGGACGATGGCCAAGGCATAGGTGACCGTCACCATGACCACCAGACCCTGCGGCACGAGCGCCACCAGGACGGCCGCCGAGCGCGCCGTCTCGACCACTGGCAGCGTCCCGAAACGCAGCCACAGTGCGAGCGCCACGGGGATGGCCGTGACGGCGACCAGCAGGCTCATCGCCCTCATCACCCGTGCGACGTCGTGCTGGATGGGCGTCCGGTCCTCCCGGAAGGCCCGCGCACCGGCGGTCAACTGGTTGGCGAAGGAATCGGCGCCGACGTGGGTCGCCTCGTAGCTGGCCTCGCCGGTCACGCAGAAAGAGCCGGACAGGACTTCCTCGCCGGAACGCTTGGGGATGCGGTCGGATTCGCCCGTCAGGAGCGACTCGTCGACCTCGATCTCACCTTCGCCGATGACGCCGTCAAGCATCAACTGGTCGCCCCTCCGCACGATGAGCCGGTCGCCCAGCACCACCTCAGCCGGGTCGACGATACGCTCCACGCCTTGGCGCACCACGCTGGCGGTCGGCCGGGTGAGCACCGAAAGGCGATCCAGGCTTCGCTTGGCACGTGTCTCCTGGAATACCCCGACGACCACGTTGACCACCACCAGCACCGCCGTGACGGCAGCATCGCCAAGGAGACCGAGCACCACGAGGACGATGGCGATGGCCATCAGCAGGACGTTGACCACGGTCAACGCGTTCTCGCGCAGGATGTCCAGATAGGTCCGGCCACTCGAGATGGCCGCATCGTTGCCGAGGCCATGGGCGCGGCGTGCGGCCGCCTCTGCTTCGGTCAGGCCGGCCGGTCCCGTCCCCCGACCGGCGGCTGGCGCGACCTCGTGTCGCTCCGTGGCACGCTCCATGGTCACCTGTCGAGCGCCGTCAGTATCCCTTCCCAGCGGTCGAAGAAGAGATGGTGCCCTTCGTCCGGGTAGAAGGTCGCCTGGCACGTCGGCATCTCCCGGGCCAGGAAGCGGCCCATCGAGACGGGCACCGTCGGATCCGCTTCCCCGTGCCACAGGCGAACGGGGACGCGCACCTCTGAAAGCGGGAAACCCCATTCGCGGGCCATCACCAGCGCCTCATCGGCCACGCCGCGAGTCCCCTGCCGGTGCAACTCTGTCGTGTTCGCCAGCATGAGCGATCGGATCTTTGGCTCATCGACCAGGATCCGGTCGGCTTCGATCATCTTGGCCACCGCTTCGTCCAGGTGGCGGGCAGGATCCCGCTGTTGGGCGCGTGCCCAGCGCCACATGGCCAACCTGATCATCCACGGGGCCGGCCCGGCGGCGCGCGCGGCGGCGCGGTGGACGCGATAGAGGTAGTCGGCGCGCGGCACACCGGCGAGGGGCGCCGGCGAGTTGATCAGCCCAGCGACGGTCACCCGCTCGGGCATCGCCCATGCGCAGGCGAGCGCGTAGGGTCCGCCGCCCGACCAACCCAACACCGCGAACCGGCCCAGGCCCAACGCGTCGCTGAACTCGCCGACATCGCGTGGCCAGTCGAGCAGCCGTCGGTCGGCAAGTCCGCTGGACCGGCCGATGCCGGGCCGATCGATGGCCAGCAGCCGTACCCCGAGCCGTCTCGCGACCTCGTCATCGGGATGGCGCAGTACGCGCGTCCCACCGAAGCCGTGGAACCACATGACGGGCCGGCCATCAGGATCGCCGACGTCGTCGTAGGCGAGCAGGCGGCCGTCCCGCAGGGCGAGACAGCGGGCCTTCTGGTGCTCTCCTGCGAGCGGCGCTGCCAGCGAGCCGTCGGCCATGAGCAGCAGTCCTCCTACCCTCCCGGTGGTTTCGGTCCCTGCCGATCGCATCGTGACGACGGCCCGACAGCCCCTGCCCGCAAGGTACCATCCAGGCTCATCAGCAGAGGAGTGCGCCAGACATGGCGCGCAACGCGTGGAGCGCGGTCATCGATGGAGTCGGGACCGTCCCGTCCTCCTCATCGGCGGAGGGCGTCCCTCGGCGGCTGACGTCGAGGCCGTCTCGACGTCGGCCCGTGCTCAGCGGCCGGGCGGATCCTCGGGCATCGGCTCGCCGCCGGTTCCGGTCAGTCGGCGCATCCTCTGGACCGCTTGGAACTGGTCCGTGAACTCGGCGCGAACGGCGTTGATCCGTTCGCTGGCGATGCCGAGTTCCTTACCGATCTGATTGAGCTCGGCACTCTCCTCGGCCGAGATGGCGCCCTCCGCCGCGCCGATGGCGAAGGCACAACGGAGCAGCGAGAGCCGCTGCTCCTCTGAAGTGGCGTCGGTGAAGTCGCGCGTGACCAGGTAGTCCTCCGTACCGCCATAGAGCTCGTTCTGGCGCACCGCGATCTCCACCACGAGGACCGCCTGCGCCTCTGACAGGCCGCCGATCTTCCAGACCGTCTGCTCCATCATCTTGCGCTCGTCATCGCTGATGCGAAGGTCGGCGTGCGCCGCGCGACCCAGGACATAAGCGAAGCCGGCGACATAGCGGCGCTGCTCGGCGGGCAAGGCCTCGATGGCCGTCACGATGCGCCGTATGGTCGCGGTGTCCGTCTCCGCCGCGCCAGAGCCGCCGGCCCGCGCCGCCACGGCAGCGGATGACGGCGCGTCGTCCCGATCGGCAGCACCACCCAGGAAACGTCGCAATACCATGCCCGGCAGGATGCCACAGTCGGAACCCACAGGGTGGCTGTGCCGTCTGGCGGCCATGCATGACATCGATACCCACCGCTCCCCGGCGCGTCTGGACGGCGGTCGCGCTCCGCTCGTGACGGCCCTTCTCCTCGGCGTCGCATTCGCCTATGGATGCGTCGCCACGGGCGCGGGCAGTCGACCGTCGCCGAGCGCGCCGCCCTCGCCGAGCGCTCAGCCCTCGCCGAGCGCTTCGGTCACCCCGTCCATCACCGTCCGCCCCTCGCCCTCGCCGTCAGCACATCCTTCGCCTCGTCCGTCCCCCCAACCGAGTCCATCGGCCGCGCCCGTCGAGAGCATCTCCCGCGCCGTCGCGCTTGTCCTGGCATCGGATGCCAGATTCGCAGGCATCGGGCAGCTCCAGCCGGGCACCATCGGCCAGCCGGCGTGGTACGAGGCCAGCGCCGCGGACGATGGTTTCGTGGTGAACGTGCGCATCGGCTGGGGTGATTGCCCGTCCGGTTGCATCGAAGAGCATCGTTGGCGCTACACCGTGGACCGGGCTGGGCGGATCTCGTTGCGCGACGAGTCCGGCGAACCCGTGCCGGCCGGGGTCAGGCCGCCGGCCGTCGAGGGCGATGGTCGGTTGCGCATCAAGCTCGTGGCCGGCCCGACATGCCCCGTCGAGACCATCCCTCCTCAGCCTGATTGCGACCCGGCCAAGGTCGCCGATGCGATCGTGGTCGTGCGCGACTCGCAGGGCCGCGTCGTGGCCGAGCCGGCGAGCGACCAGGAAGGCACCATCATCCTGACCCTGCCGGCGGGCGCATATGTCCTGGAACCGTCCGTCGTGGAGGACTACCTGGGGCAGGCTGAGCCGGTCATCGTGTGGGTCCTGCCTGGGACCCCCGCCGCGGTGACCCTGGCCTACGACACGGGCATCCGCTGATCCGACCGCTGGCGCTGGCTATCATCTGCCGATGGCGGCACAGCGCACGGTCTTCCGCGGCGGCCTGATCTTCGACGGCACCGGCGCGCAAGCCAGCTCCGGCGACCTGGTCGTGGAGGGCGGCCGGATAGTCGACCTCGGCGGCGGCTCGGACGGTGACATCTCGGTCGACTGCGCGGGCATGACCCTGCTGCCCGGCCTCTTCGACTGCCATACCCACGTGATGTTCAGCCATATCGACCAGTGGAAGCAGATCCAGACGCCCTTCTCCTACCAGTTCTATGAAGCGGCCGGCAACCTGGCGGCCACCCTGGGCGTGGGCATCACCACCATCCGTGATGCGGGCGGCGCCGACCTGGGCGTCAAGCGGGCACTGGAGGATGGCCTCATCGGCGGCCCCCGGATGCACATCTCGATCCGCATGCTGAGCCAGACCGGGGGCCACGGCGACGACTGGTATGTCTCGGGCGTGGAAGTGCCGTTCATGGTCGCTCACCCGGGCGCACCATCAGGGATGGTCGATGGGCCGGATGCCATGCGCGTGAAGGTGCGCCAGATGATCAGGGCCGGCGCCGACGTGATCAAGGTGGCCACTTCGGGCGGTGTCCTCTCACCACGGGACGACCCGCGTCACGCCCATCTGCGACCGGCCGAGCTGGAGATCCTGGTCGCCGAGGCCGAGGCGGCCGGTGTATTCGTGATGGCTCACGCCCAGGCGGCCGACGGCATCAAGAACGCTGTCCGGGCCGGCATCCGCTCGATCGAGCACGGCATCTATCTGGACGACGAGGCCATCGAGCTTATGCTCGAGCACGGCACCTGGCTGGTGCCCACCCTTGTCGCCCCGGGCGGCGTCATCGATGCCGCCGCCCAAGGCGTGCCCGTGCCGGAGGCCTCGGTGGCCAAGGCACGCCAGGTGGTGGACATCCATCAGCGCTCGTTCAGCAAGGCGGTCGCGGCGGGCGTGCGCATCGCGATGGGCACGGACAGCGGGGTCACGCCGCACGGCAGCAACCTGCGTGAATTGGCGCTCATGGCCGATGGCGGGATGGAGCCGGCCCAGGTCCTCGCGGCAGCGACCTCCTCGGCCGCCGAGCTGATGGGCCTGAGCGACCGACTGGGCACGCTCGAGCCAGGCAAGCTGGCTGATGTGGTGCTCGTGAGGGGCGACGTAGCAGACCTGGCGACCCTTTCCGAGCGGATCGAGAGCGTCTACATGGAGGGCCGTCTGGTCAGCGGCACTCCGCCAGGAGACGGCGTCCGTTCCTGAAGCGTGAGCTCGGAGGGGACGACATCTCGCCGCCCACCCGGGCCCTGGCCGGCGCCCTCATCATCGGGCTGTGCATCCGGGCCCCTACCTTGACCTGCTCCGTCGAAATGGTGCCTTCCGCTCGCTTTACATCGCCCAGCTCATAAGCTTCGCCGGCGACTGGTTCGGGACCGTCGCCCTGCTTGGTCTGGCCCTCGAGCTGACCGGCTCGACCGGCGTCGCCTCTCTCGTCCTGGTGCTCCAGACAGGACCGTTCTTCATCGTCTCGCCGCTGGCCGGCATCCTGGCCGACAGGCTCGATCGAAAGCACATCCTGGTGGCGTCGAATGCCGCCCGCGCAGTGATCGCGCTGGGATTCCTGCTCGCGCGCGACGCTGACACGCTGTGGATCGCGCTCGTCTGCGTGGCGCTGCTCTCGACCGGCGCGGCATTCTTCGAGCCGACCTCATCGGCGGCGCTGCCCAATCTGGTCGATGAGGCTGACCTGCCGACCGCCAACGCCCTGATCGGAGCGGCCTGGGGCACGATGCTGGCGGTGGGTGCCGGCCTCGGTGGGCTGGTGGCAACGCTGGCCGGCCGTGATGCGTCATTCGTGGCCAACGCCGCCGGCTTCGCCGTGTCGGCGGTGCTCATCGCCCGGGTGTCGGCGTCGTTCCGAGCACCACCGCAGGAGTCGCCACCAGTCCAGGTGCCGGCGCGTGGGGCGGTCGTCATCCTGGATCCGATCCGGGTGACCGCCGCCCTCGTCGGTCGCTCGCGCATGGTCGGCGCGCTGCTCCTGACGAAGGCGACCTTCGGGGTCGGGATGGGCGCTGTGCTGCTGCTTGCGGTGTTCGGCCGCGACGTCTTCGGCGCCGGCGATGCAGGCATCGGGCTCCTCTTCGCCGCGCGCGGCGTCGGCGCGCTGGTGGGACCCTTTCTGGGACGCCGATTCATGACCGGCGACGATCGAAGCCTGCTCGTCGTCATCGCCATCGCGATGGGCTCGTTCGTCCTGGGCTATGGGCTGCTACCGGCGAGTCCGACCATCGCCCTCGGCGCTGCCTGCGTATTCCTGGCTCATCTTGGCGGAGGAGCACAGTGGAGCCTCTCGAGCTATGGCCTCCAGCGGCTCGTACCGGATGAGATCCGCGGGCGCGTCTTCAGCATCGACTATGCGCTCGTCCTGCTGGCGACGACGGTCTCGACCATCGTGGCCGGTCAGCTCGTGGGGCCCCTGGGACCGGGCGTGACGCTGTACGTGCTGGTCGGTGCGGCCGGGATATCGGGTCTGGTCTGGTTCGCCTGGACCCGCCCGTTGCGGCGCCCGACACATGAAGAGGCCCCGCCGGTACCGACCGGCGGGGCCTGAGAGGGCGCTTCAGAGGCCTACAGGAAGCGCATGATGATGGGACAGTTGACGACGATGCCGGTCGACCCGAACTCGACACCACCGGGTCCGGTCAGCCAGCCTTGGCGAACGAACTCGAGCAGTTGGAACTCATCGATGAGACGGGAGCGGTACCCGTTGTCGATGGCTTCCTGGGTCCACTCACCCAGATTCAGGTCCCACAGAGGGCTGTAATCAAGGGCGACCGTGGGCAGCCCGCCGATGACGTGGACCGGCGGCAATGGCTTGCCGTCCTCGCCCACATCGGAGAGTGCACTGTTCAGGCCCTGGCGCTGCGGATTGTCCGCGCCGGTCGGGCCGTTGGCGATGGGGAAGAGCCGCTCGACCGCGCTGAATGCGCCGTCGTCGGCACCCACCGGCACATCGGCCAGGGTCGGTGTGAAGGTGCCCGCGTCGAGCGCCGCGACGACCGCGTCGGACGCTTCCGTGCTGATGTACGCGGAGGGCTTGGCAAAGCTGAAGATGGGTGTCATCTGCAGCGTCACCGTGCCGCCGCGCGCGCCATCGGGACAGATGCTCAGTACCCGGTCATGCACGATGCTGTAGTCGGGGCTGCCATCACAGAAGTCGATGTCACCGGCCGAGACGTCGAAGGCCACCACCGGCGCGTTGTAGATGTGGTCGCCAGCGTTGCGGATCTTGACCAGCGGGCTGTACTCGGCGTTGCCGACCGAGCCCGGCGTTGCCGAGGCGGGCGGGAAGTAGTCGGGAGCTGCGCCGGGCACGACAGTGCGCTCAGGCGAGAAGTCGACCGAGCCGCGATCGAACTCGAGGGTGCCATTGGGCTGCAGCCAACCGTTGCGCACCGACATGCCGATGGCGGCGTAGTTGAGCTTGGCCGAGAAGTTGAGACCGAGCGCCTCAGCGTTCCTCTCATCGGTCGTGTCGGTCAGGATGTACCAGACGTTCTTGCCGTTGCTGAGCTCGCCGCGATAGAGCGGCAAAGTGACCGTGAAGGCCGCCTCATCGACCGTGCCCGCTCGCAAGAGCTTGACCGGCCCGACCAGATTCTTGTCGACCTCCGACGGCGGCGGACCCTGGTAGGTCAGCGGGATGTTGGTGCCGGTCGACGACGGCGGTGGAAGGGGATCCTGGGCCAGGGCCGGCATCATCGTCGCCGCCGCCAGGGCCAGGGCCCCCAGGATCGCCGCCCCTCGGGTCAGCTGCCTGCGGGGGATCACAAAGGTCATCTCATTCCTCACTGCTGCCACGGGTCCGTACCGGCCAGTGCCAGGTCCGGTGCCGTGCCCGACCACGGTCCGCCTCACAGATGAACGGCCCCCAAGCGGGCGGTGAACGGATGCGGAACGTTCAGGACGGCAGCACCTCGACCGCCGCCTGAGCAGGGATCCGAAAGCCGACCTGACCGCCCGGTCCCGGTTCGATCCAGATGAGGCCGCTATGGGCCTCGACGAGCCGCTTCGCGATGGCCAGCCCGAGCCCTGCTCCGCCCGTCGTTCGGCCGCCAGCCTCAGACAATCTGACGAACCCATCGAAGAGACGGTCCTGGCCCGTGTCGGGAAAGCCCGGCCCCTGGTCGATGACACGGACCATGGAACCGTCCGACTCGGTCACCTCGACCAGCACTTCGGTGGCCGGTGGCGAGTGGCGGATGGCGTTGTCCAGCAGGTTGCGCACCGTGCGCGACAGCTCGGCGGGTCCGCCAACGGTGCTGACATGGCCGGTCGTCACCAGCCGGACTCGGACGTTCCGTTGGCGGGCGACCGGCGACAGCGCCTCAACCGCCTCGTCGGCCAGCTCCGCCAGGTCGACCCGGACCCTGGCGAAGGTGAACCGTCCGCCCTCGAGACGGGCCAGCAGGAAGAGGTCGTCCACGAGCGCGGTCAGCGCATCGACGTCATGACGCATCGCCGCGTAGTAGCGCTGCGGCTCGGGCGCGAGACCGTCCTCCAGAGCCTCGACCGCTGCACGTAGCGCAGCCAGCGGTGTCCGAAGGTCGTGCCCGACCGCCGTCAAGAAGGCCTGCCGTGAGGCGTCCGCTTCCGTCCGCTCTCGGTCGTCCTCGTCGAGTCGCTGTGCCATATGGTCGATGACGCGCGCGGCTTCGCCGACCTCGTCGACGCGATCCAGTCCTGCACGGGCGGAGAGATCGCCACCGGCGATGAGCCGGACCGCCCGCTGTAACCGTCGCAGGTCCCGGCTGAGCTCGCCGGCCACGGCCAGCTCCAGGATGACCCCAAGACCCGCCCCGAAGAGGAAGAGGATGGCCAGGATGCGGATCTCCGGCGGCGGCAGGACCATCGTCGCCGTCGATAGCGTGATTGCCGCTCCGGTGACGGCCATGGCGGCCGTGGCGGCCAGCAACACAGCGCGGCGAAGCGAACCCGAGCGGGCGCCCAGGCGCGGCAGGGTGAGACTGGCCAGGGATGTCAACAGCGCCAGGCCGAGGATGACCGGGACGTATGGGCCGCGCTCGGGCATCAGTCCCCCGAACGCCTCCAGGGACAGCAGGGCGACGAACCCGACACCGAACGGAGCGGCCGCCAGCGTCAGGGTTCGAAGCGGTAGCCGATGCCCCATACGGTGGTGATCCAGCGCGGACGCATCGGATCAGCCTCGATCTTGTGGCGCAGCCGGCGCACATGCACCGTGATGGTCGACAGATCCTGGAACTCGACCGGCGAGTCCCACACGCGCTCGAGGATCTGGGCCCTGGAGAAGACCTGACGGGGTGAGGCAGCCAGGAAGGCCAGGAGGTCGAACTCGCGCGGCCGCAGCTCGACCGTCTGTCCGGCCACGTTCACCTCGCGCGCCCCAAGGTCGATGGCCAGCCCATCGAACGCGAGGCGACCGGATCCCTCCGTGAACCGCGTCCGGGTGCGGCGCAGGACCGATCTGACGCGCGCCGCCAGCTCGCGCGGCGAGAAGGGCTTCACGACGTAGTCGTCGGCACCGAGCTCCAGGCCGACCACCCGATCCGTCTCGTCCGAACGTGCCGTCAGCAGGATGACCGGGATGTCGCTCGTCCGGCGCACCTCGCGCAGGATCTCCAGTCCGCTCAGGCGCGGCAGCATCACGTCCAGGATGACCAGGTCCGGCCGGCGCTTCAAGGCGTCCATCGCGGCCGGTCCGTCTACGGCGATCTCCACGGTGAGTCCATCCCGCTCCAGGTAGCGGGTCACCACCTCGCGTACCGTCGGCTCATCGTCGACCACCAGGACGCGCCCGCTGACGGACAGGTCATCGCGACGGGCGACAGCTGATCGGGACCCGTCCAGGCGCTCCACCCGCCGAGCATAGAGGCCCATCCACTAAGGGACCACACATCCAGACCTCGTTCCGCAAGAGTTCCTGGAACGTTCATGCCTTCGTCGTCGGGCGGTCATGCTCATCTCGATGGAGCATCGAGGGGGCGGCCAGGGACGTGCATGCCGCACCGGCGATCCCGGCGATGTGCTTGGTGGATCAGCCGATGTCCCAAGCGACGCAGGAGCGATCGAGGCCAGGCCGAGGCGGTCGGACGCCACGGGACGTACCCTTGGTGCGATGGAGACGACGCGCGCGGCCACACCCCGGAGTCCAGCCAGCCGTGACCTGGGCCTCAACGCCAAGCTGCTCTTCCCGACCCGTCAGATCGCCGAGCACTACTACCTGCCGCTCATCTACACCGCCTGCCGGACCTGCTACAGCGAACTGACCCCGGAGGATATCTTCGAGCGAGCCACGAGCGGGCAGGTCGCGACGGAGAAGCAACAGGACCTGGTCCGTCGGGTCATCGGATCGGGCCATGGCTCGACCATCGAGCAT
>Ga0136614_10002617_pt1 | contig 11253 bp, 11 predicted proteins | sample AntDrymUQ2792106_2_FD_106643 | JGI IMG/M metagenome (GOLD analysis project Ga0136614, IMG submission 106643) | Polar desert sand microbial communities from Dry Valleys, Antarctica - metaG UQ279 (21.06) | ecosystem: Environmental > Terrestrial > Soil > Desert | place: Antarctica: Dry Valley... | reverse complement strand
GGTCCGCACCGGAACCGAGTTCCTCGAGGCGTCCTGGTTGAACGCAGCGACCGGTGGCGCCGCGCCGATCGACCTGGGGGCGTCGGCCTACCGGTCGCTGGCGCACGCCGCCGAGCACGCCACGGCCACTGGCCGGTCGTGGAACACGCTGAGCCCGCTGACCAGCAGTCCGCTTGCCAGCGGGGACGACGACGTGATCCGGCCTGGCTTCACCGCCGCCCAGTCCTACCGCGGCGAGCTGGACCGCGCGCTGACCGACCTGCGGGCGCACACCGCAACCGGCGGCACGGCGGTCGTCGTGGTCGCCGGCGCCGGCACCGCACAGCGGGCGTTCGAGCGGCTGGGCGAGGCCGACGTGCCGGCCCGGCTCGCCCTGGACGGTCTCGCGGAGCCGCCGGATCCCGGCCTTGTCACCGTCACCCGTGGCGCGCTGCTCGACGGCTTCATCGGCGAGGCGGGGCTGGTCTTGCTCACCGAGGCCGACCTCACCGGCAGTCGCGGCGAGGAGGCGCTGCGCAAGCTGCCCTCGCGGCGGCGCAACGCGGTCGAGCTGGTCAGCCTGCGTCCCGGCGACTACGTGGTGCACGGCCAGCACGGGATCGGCCGCTTCGTCGAGATGCGCGAGCGCACGGTCAGCGGCGCCCGCCGCGAGTACCTGGTGATCTCCTACGCCGCGTCCAGGCGCGGCCACCCGCCGGACCGGCTGTTCGTGCCGACCGACTCGCTGGACGAGGTCAGCCGCTACGTCGGCGGCGAGGTGCCGGCGCTGAACAAGCTCGGCGGCGCCGACTGGGCCCGCACCAAGGGCCGCGCGCGCAAGGCGGTCAAGCAGATCGCCGCGCAGCTCGTGCAGCTCTACGCCGCCCGGCAGTCCGCCCCTGGCTACGCGTTCGGCCCGGACTCCCCGTGGCAGCGCGAGCTGGAGGACGCCTTCCCCTTCACCGAGACGCCCGACCAGCTGGCCGCGATCGACGAGGTCAAGGCCGACATGGAGCTGCCGGTGCCGATGGACCGGGTGATCTGCGGCGACGTCGGTTTCGGCAAGACCGAGATCGCGGTGCGCGCGGCGTTCAAGGCGGTGCAGGACGGCAAGCAGGTCGCGGTGCTGGTGCCGACCACGCTGCTGGCCAGCCAGCACCTGCAGACCTTCACCGACCGGATGCGGGCGTTCCCGGTGACGGTCAAGGGGCTGTCCCGGTTCACCGGCCCAGCCGAGGCCACCGAGGTCCTCGACGGGATGGCCAGCGGCACCGTCGACATCGTCATCGGCACCCACCGGCTGCTGCAGGCCGGCGTCCGGTGGCGCGACCTCGGGCTGGTCGTGGTCGACGAGGAGCAGCGCTTCGGCGTCGAGCACAAGGAGCACATCACCTCGCTGCGCACCCACGTCGACGTGCTGACGCTCTCGGCGACCCCGATCCCGCGCACCCTGGAGATGAGCCTCGCCGGAATCCGCGAGATGTCCACGATCACCACGCCGCCCGAGGAGCGGCACCCGGTGCTGACCTACGTCGGCGGCCAGGACACCAAGCAGATCGGCGCCGCCATCCGCCGCGAGCTGCTGCGCGACGGCCAGGTCTTCTACGTGCACAACCGCGTCTCCTCGATCGACCGGACCGCCCGGCAGCTGCGTGAGCTGGTGCCGGAGGCGCGGATCGCCGTGGCGCACGGGCAGATGAACTCCGACCTGCTGGAACGCACCGTCGAAGGCTTCTGGCGCCGCGAGTCCGACGTGCTGGTCTGCACGACGATCGTGGAGAACGGGCTGGACATCTCCAACGCGAACACGCTGGTCGTCGAGCGTGCCGACGCGCTCGGACTGGCCCAGCTGCACCAGCTGCGCGGACGGGTCGGGAGAGCGCGCGAGCGGGGGTACGCCTACTTCCTGTTCCCGCCGGAGCAGCCGCTGTCCGAGACCGCGCACGACCGGCTGGCCACCATCGCGCAGCACTCCGAGCTGGGTGCGGGCACCGCGGTGGCGATGAAGGACCTGGAGATCCGCGGCGCCGGCAACATCCTGGGCGCCGAGCAGTCCGGCCACATCGCCGGCGTCGGGTTCGACCTCTACATCCGGCTGGTCGGTGAGGCCGTGGAGGCGTTCCGCAAGCACGCGGGCGCTGGCGACTCCGATGCCGAACCACCGCGGGTGGAGGTCCGGGTCGACCTGCCGGTGGACGCACACGTCCCGCACGACTACGTGACCGGTGAGCGGCTGCGCCTGGAGGTGTACCGCAAGATCGCCGAGGCGACCGACGCCGCCGCGCTGGACGCCATCGTCGCCGAGCTCGCCGACCGCTACGGCGAGCTGCCCACCGCGGTGCGCAACCTGCTGGCGGTCGCCGCGTTCCGGCAGACCTGCCGGCGGCTGGGGGTCGCCGAGGTCGCGCTGACCGGCACCTCGATCCGGGTATCACCGGTGGAACTGCCCGACTCGGCGCAGCTGCGGCTGAAGCGGCTGTACCTGTCGGCGACCTACCGGCCGGCCACCCAGCTGGTCAGCGTCCCCCGCCCGGTAGTCGGCGACCGCATGGGTGGCGAGCCGCTGCGCGACACCCAGCTGCTGGACTGGTGTCGCCAGTTGATCACCGACCTGTTGGAGCCCGCTGAGCTGGCTGTCGCCGCGGCCGCTACCTAAGCGCGAGCGGGTCGTTTCGGTAGTCGCCACTGGACTCGTCGGAACGTCCCGGTGCGGTCGGCACTACCTCGTGGCCTGACCTCGCCGGGAGGCTACGGCGTCGGTGTACGCCTCGGTGGTTTCGTCATCACGCGCGCGGCCCAGTTCTGCCAGAACGGCTCGGATGGCGTCCAGCGCGGGGCCCACCGCGGCGTGGTTATCCACCATCGACTCGGTCTCGATGAAGGTCTCGTCCAGCTCCGGTACATAGGCGACGGTGGTGAGCAGTTCGAGCCCGCGAGCGGTGAATCGGTAGTTGGAGCAGTGCTTCTCGAACGCGATCAACTCCTCGAATCCCAGGCCCGCGAGGATGCCGCGCATCGCATCAGCGTCGTTCACGGTGGTCTCGGTTTCGGGCTTGGACCCGCTGTCCGGGTCCACTGTCGCGTCCTTGTAGGTCAGTAAAATTGTCGTGCCGTGCTCGGTGCGGATCACGCGCACTCGCAGCTCGCGGCCTGCCCTGGTCAGATCGTGGTGGGGTGTGTCGTAGTAGGTGTCGGCGTAGATGCTGGTCTCCTCGTCCGCGCGCTGCGCGAGAAGCTGGCGGACCTGCTGGCAATCCCGCACCTGTGCTTTGAGCTCGGCCTCGATTGTCACTGCGGCCCCCATTCAGACGACGCGGCGTGCGGTGCGTCGTAGCTCGCCGACGAAGCGGCGGAAGCCTCGATGCAACGCACCGCTGTAGGCCGATGAGGTGATCTTGTACATCGGCGACATGTGACCCTCGCTGTCTTCACCGAATGCCGAGACGAACATCGTCTGGTCCAGCGAGATCACCCGCCAGGTCGGCAACAGGTCGTAGAGGTAGAGCTCCACTGTGACGTCGGTGTGCTTGGCCAGTTCCGTCAGTCGCGCCACCGACAGTCGCACGCCGCTGATGAACGATTCGGGTGATTCGCCGATTTCCCGTGCTCGTGGACTTGCCGTAGGACCTCGGAGCTTGGTGGGTTGATGACGGCTCGGATGGAGGGTGGGTGTGCAGCTGGGAGCCGTAGGCCGTGAGAGGGTAGCCGCCGTGCGGTCCCTTCGGCGTCGATCACTGTTCGTCGTGCTGTCCGCCATGGTCGCGGTCGTCGTCGTCGCGGGCTGCAGCGGCCCGCTCCAGGCCGGCTCCGCCGCCGTTGTGGGCGACACCGCCATCCCGCTCAGCGACGTGCAGTCCCGGTTGGACTACGCGTTGGGCCGCCGCGACCTGATCGCGCAGATCCAGGAGACCGGGCGCGGGCCGGCGGACATCTCGCGCGAGCTGGTGACGCGCTCGGTGCTGCACACCCTGCTCGACGAGGTGGCCCGCCGCGAGGGCATCAGCCCCAGCGAGTCGGCCGTCGCGGACGGTGCGGCCGCCGAGCAGCGGCGGCTGGCCGGCCGGGACAGCCTCGAGGACCCGGCGACGATCCCCGAGCGGGTACGCGACCAGCTGATCGCCGCGGAGCTGGCCCGCCGCTACATCGAGCGGCTGGCCGTCACCATCGACGTCACCACCGCCATGTCGCGCGCCGAGGCGGCGGACAAGGCCAAGCGCATCGCCTCGGGACCCGACGGTGCGCGGGCGGTCTTCGCAGCCGACGGTCAGGACGCCCAACTGGGACTGCGGTTCCGGGCGGCCGCGGACCCTGATGCCGCGACGTCGGTGTTGTTCGGCACCCCGGCCGGCAAGGTCGTGTACTTCCAGCCCTCGCCTGCGCAGGGCGGCTGGCTGATCATCCGGGTGACCGAGCGCCGGACCGACTCGACCCCGACGGCCGGCGACCCGCCGGACACGCCGGTCGCGCAGATCGCGACCGACAGCCTGCAGATGATCGGCTTCCGGCAGCTGCAGCCGCTGGCCGACGAGCTCGGCGTGCGGATCAACCCGCGCTACGGGGTGTGGGACCCGGTGCGGCTGCGGGCGGTGGGCGAGGCGGACGTCTCCGGCGAGGTCCTCTCCGCCCCGGCTCGCTGACGGTCGTCGCGCCTCCATGTCCGACACGGTCGTCCTGCTCAGCACGCGCTTGGGCGCCGTGCTGCCGGCTGAGGCGCTGCCCGCATTGCGCGGCGCCGACGAGGTTCTGGCGGACGGATCCGTGCCGGCGGAGCTGGCGTCGCTGGCTGGCGCCTCGGTGATCGCGCAGTTGTCACCGCCGACCGAGGCAGCCCGGGTGCTGCTCACCACGGACCCGGCTGTTGCTGCCGGCGCCGAACATGTGATCACCACGCCCGAGCCGTGCGGCGCCGCCGTGCTCGACGCGGTGGCGGTGATGGACACGCTGCGCTCGCCAGGCGGGTGCCCGTGGGACGCGGAGCAGACCCACACCTCGCTGCTGCCGTACCTCATCGAGGAGGCCTACGAGCTCCACGGGGCGGTCGAGGACGGCGACCGGACGGCGCTGCGCGAGGAGCTGGGGGACGTGCTGTTGCAGGTCCTGTTCCACGCCCGGCTGGCCCAGGAGCCGGCGGACGCGCCGTTCACCATCGACGAGGTGGCAGCCGACCTGGTCGAGAAGCTGGTGGCGCGTCACCCCCATGTCTTCGCGGACGCGGAGAAGATCACCACCGCCGCGGACCAGCAGCACCGGTGGGAGGAGCTCAAGCGGGTCGAGAAGCGACGGGAGTCCAGTGTGGACGGTGTCCCGCTGAGCCAGCCGTCGGCGGCGCTGGCCGCCAAGCTGGTCTCACGGGCCCGTCGGGCCGGCTGGCCGCCGGAGCTACTCACCGACGCGGCCGGCCCCGCGGCAGGATCGGCGGGGGAGCGGCTGTTCGCGCTGGTCGCGGAGCTCAAGCTAGCGGGCGTCGAGCCGGAGGGCGAACTGCGCGCGGCAGCCCACCGCTACGCCGCCGCGGTACGAGCCACCGAGCAGGCGGCCCGTACCGCGGGCGAGGATCCGTCGCAGCTCAGCCCGGAGCAGTGGCGCCGGTACTGGCCAGGCCAGGCGTAGCCACCGGCTCGACGACGCCCGCTGCGTGGGAGGGACGCCACTGCTGTCGGCGCGCCTTCGGTTCACGGGGTGGTCGCAACACCGGTCGGTGGCGCGCGATGCCGGCGATGAACACGCGCCGCCGGCCGAGGCGTCGCCCAACGCGGCGGCCGTGAGAAGCAGGGTTGCGAAGCTCAGCGTGTAGGCGTTGACGAACCGCCGCAGCTGCTCGAGCGTCGCGCCGAGCTCGGACTTGATCACGGGCAGGGCGGTGGTCACCCCCAGGGCGCGCGGGATGCTGATCAACACGCTGGTGGCGCTGCGGCTGCCGGACCACGTCGACGAGGACCCCGCGGCCGCCGAGCTGGTGCGCTACTGCCTGGACGCCCCGCCGCTCGCGCCGGCCTGAAGCCGTATCAGATATCCGAGCCCCGGCGCTGGTCATCAACTAGTCACGTCACTAAGGTAAGCCTACACAAAATCTAGAGAGGCAACCCTCATGAAGCCGACTCTCGCCATCGCCGCTGCCGTTGGCTTGGCGCTCGTTGTCGTCTCCGCATGCTCCTCAGGCGGCGGTGGCGCGACCTCGTCCACGGCGCCGCCGACGACGATCACGCTCGGTCCCGACAGCCCTCAGATCAAGCAGGCGGTTGCCGAGTACAAGACCTACGCACAGGGCCAGGTCACCGAGATCGTCACGCTGACCCGCAAGCTCACCGACGCTGTGCGCGCGGGCGACCTCGCCGCGGCGCAGGCCGCTTATGCCCCGTCCCGCGTGCCGTGGGAGCGGATCGAGCCGATCGCCGGGCTGGTCGAGGAGATCGACGGCAAGGTCGACGCCAGGGTGGACGACTTCGCCGGCGTCGACGACCCGGCGTTCACCGGCTGGCACCGGCTTGAGTACCTGCTGTTCGCGCAGAACACGACCGCCGGTGGCAAGCCGTTCGCCGACCAGCTCGACGCCGACCTGGCCGTCCTGCAGCAGCAGTTCGGGCCGCTGGAGATACCCACGACCGACGTCGCCATCGGGTCCTCCGAGCTGATCGAGGAGGTATCCAAAGGGAAGATCACCGGCGAGGAGGACCGCTACTCCAAGACCGACCTGTGGGACTTCCACGCCAACCTCGAAGGCTCCCAGGCTGTGATCGACAAGCTCTCCCCGGCGCTGCAGCAGGCCAACCCGACATTGCTGGCCGACATCAAGGCCGGGTTCGCCGCGCTGACCGCCAGCCTCGCGCCGCTGCGTTCGGGCGAGGGATGGCAGCTCTACTGCCTGGCCAACGACGAGTACCCCTCGCCACGGTGCCCGGCGGTGACCGTGCCGCCGGCGCTGGTCGACACGCTCAAGGCTCAGCTGGCCGGGCTGTCGGAGAAGACATCGCTGGTCGCGGGCGCCCTGGGCTTGAAGTGAGCCCTCCGCCGCACCTGTCCCGCCGGACGTTCATCGCCGGCGGGGTCGGTGCCGGTGCGGTCGCCGCCATCGCCGGGTGCTCCGCGGCGGCGCCGGAGCCCAGGGCGGCGCGGTTCGTCGCGTTCGAAGGAGCCCACCAGGCGGGGATCACCGCCCACCCGGTGCCGGCCAGGGGCATGCAGGCCGCCTTCTCGGTGCAGACCGCCGACCGGGCCGGGGTGGCGCGGATGTTCCGGGAGCTCACCGACGAGATTCGCGGCCTGATGGCCGGGCGTCCGCCGCAGACCCGCGACGCCGCGTTCCCGGCCCTCGACTCCGGGGTCCTCGGGCCGAACCCGCCCGCGGACGACCTGTCCGTGGTCGTCAGCGTCGGGGCGACGTTGTTCGACGGGCGTTACAGCCTGGCCGACCGCAAGCCCGCGGAGCTGGTCACGATGCCGTTTCTGGCCAACGACCGGCTCGATCCGAAACGCAGCCACGGCGACCTGCTGCTGACCCTCGAGGGCGGGCACAGCGACACCCTGCTGTTCGCCCTCCGGCAGCTCATGCGGCGCACGCGCGACAGCCTCGTGCTGCGCTGGATGGTCGACGGGTACAGCCGGGGGTCCGAGACGGCGGCGGCCGGCGGCACCTCGCGCAACCTGCTCGGGTTCAAGGACGGCACGGCCAACCTCGACACCGGCGACACCGCCCTGATGGACAAGCACGTCTGGGTCGCCGACTCCGACCCCGAGCCCGACTGGGCCACCGGCGGGTCCTACCACGTCTCCAGGGTGATCAGGATGTTCGTCGAGTTCTGGGACCGCACCCCGCTCGCGGAGCAGGAGGCGATCATCGGCCGGCACAAGATCAGCGGCGCGCCGATCGGCCGGGAGGGCGAGCACGACGAGCCGCCGTTCGCGGCGACCCCGGCCGACACGTCCATTCTGGAGACGGCGCACATCAAGCTGGCCAACCCACGAAACCCGGATTCCGCCGACAGCCTGATCCTGCGGCGCGGGTTCTCCTTCGCCGGTGGCTTCGACGGCAGCGGCCAGCTCGACCAGGGACTGGCGTTCGTGTCCTACCAGCGCAGCCTGCGGCGGGGCTTCCTGGCCGTACAGGAGCGGCTCAAGGGCGAGCCGCTGGAGGAGTACATCCTGCCGGTCGGCGGCGGGTTCTTCTTCGCCCTGCCCGGGGTCCCAGCCGGTGACCGCTTCCTCGGCGACGCCCTCGTGAGCTGAGCCGGCGTCACTCGACGCTGTTGACCGCCATCCGGGCCCTGACCTCGCCCAACGCCTCCTGGTACTCCGGCCGCGGGTCCATCGCGACGGCCATCCGCAGCTGTGTCTGCGCCTCGGCGAGCCGGCTCTGCCGCTGCAGCGCCTTGCCCAGCGCGAAGCGCGCGTAGTGGTCGGTCGGGTCGATCTCGATCACCCGGGTGAAGGCGGACTCGGCGCGCTGCAGCTGAGCGGAGTCGAGGTAGGCGCGTCCGGCCAGCAGGTGCACCGACGCCTCGTCGGGTTGGCTGTCGAGCACCGGCGAGAGCGCCGTCAGGGCATCCAACGGCTTGCGCGCTGCGAGCAGCGACTCAGCTCGGCGGAACGACTCGACGGTGTCCTCGGGGGGCTGACTGGTCATGGTCCGACAACGGTAGGGGGCGGCGGCTCGATCCGCGAGCCGCCAAGGGTGGATCCCTCCCCGCGACTACTCTGCGTCCGGTGGGGATCAGAGTCGGAGCAACCGAGCGCGAGCCCGAGCCAGGCCGGGAGCCACGGCGACCCGAGCGGGCGGCCACCGGACTGTGCATCGAGGAGGTCGGCGCGCGAGAGATTCTCGACTCGCGCGGCAACCCGACCGTCGAGGTCGAGGTCGCGCTCGACGACGGGACGCTGGCCAGGGCGGCCGTGCCGTCCGGCGCGTCGACCGGCGAGCACGAGGCGGTCGAGCTGCGCGACGGCGACCCGCGGCGCTACGGCGGCAAGGGCGTCGAGCGGGCGGTCGCCGGGGTGGTCGACAAGATCGGCCCAGAGCTCGTCGGGATGGACCCGGTGGACCAGCGGCTGGTCGACCAGCGACTGGTCGACCTCGACGGCACGCCCGACAAGTCCCGGCTCGGCGCGAACGCGCTGCTCGGCGTCTCGCTCGCCGTGGCGAAGGCGGCCGCCGAGTCTCTCGGGCTCGAGCTCTACCGCTACCTCGGCGGGCCCAACGCCCATGTGCTCCCGGTGCCGATGATGAACATCCTCAACGGCGGGGCGCACGCCGACACCAGCGTCGACGTCCAGGAGTTCATGATCGCTCCGGTAGGCGCCGAATCCTTCCAGGAGGCGCTGCGCTGGGGTGCGGAGGTCTACCACGCGCTCAAGTCGGTGCTCAAGGCCAAGGGGCTGGCGACGGGCCTGGGCGACGAGGGGGGTTTCGCGCCCGATCTGCCCGGTACCCGCGAGGCGTTGGACCTCATCGGCGTCGCCGTCAGCGAGGCCGGCTTCCGGCTCGGCTCGGACGTGCTGCTTGCGCTGGACGTGGCGGCCACGGAGTTCTACAACGACGACCGGTACCGCTTCGAGGGCCAGGACCGCACGTCCCAAGAGATGATCATCTTCTACTCCACGCTGCTGGACGGCTACCCACTCTGCTCGATCGAGGACCCGCTGGCCGAGGACGACTGGGACGGCTGGGTGGCCCTGACCGAGGCGGTCGGCTCGCGGGTGCAGCTCGTCGGCGACGACCTGTTCGTGACCAACCCCGAGCGGCTCGAAGAGGGCATCGCGCGCGGCGCGGCCAACGCGCTGCTGGTGAAGGTCAACCAGATCGGCACGCTGTCCGAGACGTTCGACGCCGTGACGCTCGCGCAGACCAGCGGCTACCGCTGCATGATGAGCCACCGCTCCGGCGAGACCGAGGACACCACGATCGCCGATCTCGCGGTGGCCACCGGCTGCGGCCAGATCAAGACCGGAGCACCGGCGCGCTCGGAGCGGGTGGCGAAGTACAACCAGCTGCTGCGCATCGAGGAGGACCTCGGGGACGCCGCCCGCTACGCCGGCGACCTCGCCTTCCCGCGCTACCACGCCCCGGAGCCGGATTAGGGTGCGGCGCTAGGTGAGCGAGCGCGGTCGGCGTCCGACCGGCCGTCCCGAGACCAGGGGCGGGCGTTGGGCCCGGCGTTGGTCGGCCCCGGCCCGGTTGAACGTCCGGTCCGCCCGTGAGGTGGTCACCGCCGCATCGGAGGCGCTGGGCATCTCGACCGGGCGGCGGGCGGCGGTGCTCGCGCTCGTTGTGTGTGCGCTCGCACTGAGCGTCGCGGTGCCGCTGCGCAACTACATCGGCCAGCGCCAGGAGCTCGCCGCCGTGCAAGCCGACCAGCAACGGCTGGCCGCGCAGGTGGCAGAGCTGTCCCGGCAGCGGCAACGGCTCGCCGACCCGGTGGAGATCGCGGCGCAGGCCCGCTCCCGACTCGGTTACGTCGCGCCGGGCGAGACGCCGTACGTGGTGCAACTGCCCGAGGACGTGGCGCGCGCCGCGGCCGAGGCGAAGCCTGAGCCCGAGGGGGAGTGGTACCAGCGGCTGTGGGCCGACGCCCGCGGCGTCGAGCCCGGCACCGAACCATGACCCTCGCCGAGGCCGATCGGGCCGCGGTGGCCGCCCAGCTCGGGCGGGAGCCGCGGGCCGTGCGGGCGGTCGCGCACCGGTGCCCGTGCGGGTTGCCGACGGTCGTGCAGACCTCGCCGCGGCTGGAGGACGGCACCCCGTTCCCGACGCTGTACTACCTGACGTGCGTACGCCTGCGCTCGCTGGTCAGCGGGCTGGAGGCCGACGGCGTGATGCAGGAGATGACCGACCGCCTGGCGCAGGACCCGGTGCTGGCGGCGGCGTACAAGCGGGCGCACGAGGCCTATCTTGCCGAGCGGGACGCGATCGGGCCGCTGGGCAACGACGTGAGCGCGGGCGGTATACCCGACCGGGTCAAGTGCCTGCACGTGCACGTGGCGCACTCGTTGGCCCGCGGCACCGGGGTCAACCCGTTCGGCGACGAGGCGCTCGCCGTGATCGGCGACTGGACCCGCGCCGGCCGCTGCCTCTAGTCCCCGCGCGTTGCGCTACAGCCCCGCGAGTTGCGCGGTTCGCGCAAGCGAGTTGCGCGCTCCGTCTGCTAGCCGGCTGGGCGGTCCCGGTGCCGATCGCGATTCCGCTCGCGGCCCGTCCCGGCCGTCCGGGTGAGCGACGTGACCTGCCCGGTGACGTCGATGTGCGAGGACTTCACACCCTCGCCCGGCACGAAGAGCACCGTC
>Ga0136614_10002616_pt1 | contig 11258 bp, 8 predicted proteins | sample AntDrymUQ2792106_2_FD_106643 | JGI IMG/M metagenome (GOLD analysis project Ga0136614, IMG submission 106643) | Polar desert sand microbial communities from Dry Valleys, Antarctica - metaG UQ279 (21.06) | ecosystem: Environmental > Terrestrial > Soil > Desert | place: Antarctica: Dry Valley... | reverse complement strand
GAGGCCAAGCGCGTCGATGACGTCTTCGTTCTCGGCGCGGTGCATCGTGCAGACGGCGTAGGTGAGGGTGCCGCCTTCGTTCACGCGATCGGCGGCCGCTTGGAGGAGCGCGAGTTGAAGCTCCGGAAGCGGCTCGGCGCGCCAGCGGAGGTCGGGCCGGGACGCGAGTACGCCGAGCCCCGAACAGGGAGCGTCGACGAGGACTCGGTCGAACGTCCCGAGGTCGCTCGAAAGCTCGAGCGCGTCTTCGTTCACGACGGTGACGTTCTCGGCGCCGAGACGGGCCACGTTCTCCGCAAGCTCCCGGGCGCGGCCGGCGTGCTTCTCGACGGCGACCACCTCGGCTGCGGTCTCGGCGAGCTGCGTGGCCTTGCCGCCCGGCGCGGCGCAGAGGTCGAGGACGCGCTCGCCCTGCTCGACGCCGACCGCGAACCCCGCAAGCTGCGAGCCGCGGCTCTGCGGCCAGACGAGGCCGCTCTCGATCCACTCGGTCGGCACACGTTCGACGCGGCGTGCGTTCGGAAGTTCGGAATCGCGCTCGCCGGGGAGGTCACGGCCGCGTGCGGTGACACGCACGACGGTCTCGGGCGGCTGGTTCTGAGCTTCCATGAGCGCGAGAGCAGCGTCGCGCCCGTGCTCGCGCCACCAGACGTCGGCGATCCAGTCTGGATAGGAGTGCTTGAGCGCGGCGTCCGCGGGCGTCGTCTCGCCGAGGCGGTCCAGGAGGCCGTGAATCCCTTCGGCGAGGCGGCGCATGACCGCGTTCGTGAAAGCGACGGCCCGCTCTAGACCGGCTGCGCGAACGAGCTCGACCGATTCGTTTGCCGCCGCGTGCGGCGGAACACCGTCCATGTAGGCCAGCTGAAAAGCGCCGGTGCGAAGGGCCGCGCGAACGGGCGGATCAAGCTTCCTGACGGGGCGCCGACCGAGCGTGTCGATCGCGTGGTCGAGCGTCCGGACGCGCTGGACGGTGCCGAAGGCGAGCTGCATCGCGAACGCGCGATCGCGGGCGTCGAGATCGACAGCCGCCGCACGAAACGCTCGGTCGGCGTAGGCGCCCTCCTCGAACACCCGGCGAACGACCTCGTACGCGGCCTGCCGCGCCGTCGCCGCGCCTTGAATCAAAGAACCGGCGTCTTGGGGCACCCCGGCCCACCACCCGCTTTCGAGCTTAGCCCGAAAAAGCGCACCTGAGGTGCACAAAATGTGCCCGTCTCGCAGCAAGGCTGTCTCGAAACGATCACCTCTGCCGCAGTCCCCGCACGTACTCCTCCGCCGTCATCCGCCGTCGCCCCTCCGGCTGCACCTCGAGGAGCTCAACGCCGCCGACTACGAGCGGAGCGTCACCAACAGCTGGTCGCGCTCGCCACACGACGAGCCGCGTGCCTTCTACGATTCCCCAAGCCCCGATGTGCGGCGAGAGTGCACGGACGCGGTTCACGATCTCCCTGGCCGGACGCGACCAGTCGATCTTTCGGTCGACCGGCGCGATCTTCTCGGCGTACGTGACACCGTCGCCCTCCTGAGGCCGAAACGTCGGCTCGGGGAGCACCTCGGCGAGGAGCTCCACCGCGACGACCGCCGCCCGTTCATAGACCGTGCCCGCGTCGTCCTCGAGCGCAACAGGAAACGCGCGCTGGGCCGCGATCGGCCCCGCGTCGAGCTCCGACGTCGTTCGGTGGATCGTCACGCCGGTCTCGCGGTCTCCGGCCATGATGGCTCGCTCCACGGGCGCCGCACCGCGCCATCGCGGCAGGAGCGACGGGTGCACGTTGAGCCAGAGTCGCTCGGTGAGGAGGCTGTCGGGGATGAGCGCCCCGTAGGCGGCCACGACGACCGTGGGGGCAGTGCCAGGGAACGAGTCGACCCGTCCGGGCTGCTCGACCGGGATTCTGAGTCGCTCGGCCATCACCTTGGCCGGCGGCGCTGTCTCCTTTCGTCCCCGGCCGCTTGGCCGGTCGGGGCGCGTGATCAGCACCTCGACGTCGTGATGCGCGGCCAGCCCCTCGAGCACGGCCGCTCCGAACGGAGCCGTCGCCGCGACGGCGAGCCTCAAGCGATCGAGCCGAGGACGGACCGGGGTCTCAGCTCCCCAAGCGCGCGGCGGCGGGCCTCCGGCGTCGTACGATCCAGCGTGAGGATTCCCTCCAGATGGTCGAGCTCGTGCTGGAGCACGCGCGCTTCCAACCCCTCCGCCTCGATCCGAACCGGTTCCCGAAGCGGCGACGAGGCCTCGACGGTCAGCGTTGTCGCACGCTCCACCGGCACGACCACCGTCGCGGATCCGAGCGAAAGGCATCCCTCGTCGGCCGCCTCGAGCTCCTCCCCCGTTGTAACGGCCCGTGGGTTCACGAGAGCTGTCACCGGGGCCTCCTCAGCCGGCAGGTAGACGAGCACGCGCTGAAGGATCCCGATCTGCGTGGCCGCGAGACCGACGCCGCGCGCCTCCTGCATCAGCCGCCCCATCCGGTCGACGAGTCCTCTCAGCGCGTCGTCGAACTCTTCGACCTCCTTCGCCGCCATCCGGAGCACGGGATCCGGGTATTGGCGTACCTGCGCGAGGGCGATTTGGCGCCGCGCTTCCCGCTCGGCGTCGAGCTTCTCGTCGCGAACCTGCCCCTCGACCTCGGCCACGCGGGCCAGTCTAGCCCGCTCAGGTTCAGACGCTTTGAGGGTCGACGTCCACCGACGCAGCGAGGTCGTCGCGCCGCATCGCGGGCGCGGCAGCAGCGAGGAGACGCCCCGCGGGGCCGGCGATGCCGCGCGGATTGTCGGTCTTGGCGAGGAGCTGAGCGCGACACCGGCCGCGCAGGCGGAGAAGCGGGGCGGGCCCGAGCAAATCGGCGTCGATACCCCGCTCGAGCTCGGCGCGCAGCTCGGTGAGCGCCCGCAACGGGCCCTCCAGGGTCGGCCCCGAGACGACCACGCTCACGAGATGACGGAAAGGCGGGTACCCGAGCACGCGCCTTCGCTCCAGCTCACCGGCGAGGAACTCCTCGACCGCGTGGCGGGCGGCGAGGACGATCGGGCGCGCATCGGGCGCGAACGTCTGGACGAGGACGCGCCCCGGAGCATCGCGACCGCTGCGACCGGCGAGTTGGGTGACGAGCTGGAACGTCCGCTCCTCCGCCCGAAGATCCGGAAGCGAGAGGCCTGTGTCCGCGTCCACCACCGCCGCGAGCGCGACGCCCTCGAAATGGTGCCCCTTCGCGACCATCTGTGTCCCGAGGAGGACGGCGCGGTCGGTCGACGCAAAGCGCGTGAGCGCCCGCGCAAGCCGCCCCGGCTTCGCCACCGCGTCCGCGTCGAGGCGTATGAGGTCGAGCCCCGGGAAGCGCTCGGCGAGCTCGGTTTCAAGCCGTTCCGTTCCGGCCCCCAGTCGCGCGAGCTCGGGAGCCCCGCACGCGGGGCAACGGGCCGGCGCGACGACGCCATAGCCGCAGTGGTGGCAGTGAAGCCGCCGGTCCGCGTGGAGCGTCAGCGCGACGTCGCAGTTCTCACAACGCGGCGTGACGCCGCAGGCGCGACAGTGAAGGGCGGGCGCGACGCCGCGGCGATTGAGGAGGAGCACCGCCTTGCCGCCGCCGTCCTCGATCGCGCCGAGCTCGGCCAGAAGAGGAGCCGAGAGTGGATAGCCCTGCTCGCGGCGAAGATCGACGACGCGGACGGGCGGGAGCGCCTGGGCAAGGCGGCCCCCGAGCTCGAGGCGCTCGAGGCGGGCCCAGCTCTCCGGGCGGGGGGTGGCGCTTCCGTAGAGGACGACTGCGTTCTCGAGCGCGCCGCGCTTTGCCGCGACGGTCCGCGCGTCGTAGCGCGGATCCGACTCCTGCTTGTAGGACGCGTCGTGTTCCTCGTCGACACAGATCAGGCCCAGGTCGACGACCGGTGCGAATACTGCCGAGCGCGCGCCGACCACGACCCTCGCGTCCCCCGACGCGATTCGCTCGCGTTCGTCCCGGCGCTCCGCCTCGGTCAGCCCTGAATGGAGGACCGCCACCCGGTCGCCGAACCGCGCCCGAAACCGTCCCGCCGCCTGGGGCGTGAGCCCGATCTCCGGCACGAGCACGATCGCGCCCTGTTTGCGCGCGAGCGCCTCCTCGCACGCGCGCAGGTACACCTCCGTCTTGCCGCTACCCGTCGCGCCGTGGAGGAGGAAGTGCGCCGCCCGGCCGAGCGACCCGACGATGCGCTCGACTGCGTCGGCCTGTGACTCAGTGAGCTCCTTCGGTCGCTCCTCCGCCACGATCTCCTCGGGGAAAGCGCGCCTCACCGCGTTCTTCCTCCGCGCGCGCGCAGGTGGGGCGACGAGCGCGAGCGCGCGGGCAGGCGTTGAGCCGTAGTAGTCCGCGAGCCAGAGCGCCAGATCGACGAGCGCGGGTGGAACCGCCCCGAGCACGCGATCGATTGCCACCGGGTCGACGTCGGCAGGCGCGCTATCGCCGACGTCGACGACGACGCCCCGCCTTCGAGCGCGCCCGAAAGGAACCGAGACGACAGCGCCCTTTTCGAGCCCGTCGGCAAGGTAGGTGAATGGTCGCGCGAGCGCACGGGCGGTTACGAGCGGGAAGACAGATGCGTACCGAGGCATCAGAAGGAACTTAGAATCGTCGCATGGCCCAGGGACATTCCATCGAGGACTACATCGAGACGATCTATTTCCTCGCCTTCCCGGTCGGCGAGTACCGGCCGACGACGAAAGGGTCCCCCACTCTCGCGGTGCGCGTCGCGGACATGCTCGGCGTGTCCCGCGCCTCCGCCGGAGAGATGCTGAAGCGGCTCGAGAACGACGGCCTCGTCGAGCGGGGGGAGCACAGGGAGGCAATCCTGACGCCGAAAGGCCGTGAGGTCGCGGAGCGCGTCGTTCGACGGCACCGGATCATCGAGCGGCTCCTCACGGACTTCATGGGCTACACGGCGGCGGAGGCCCACGAGCAGGCCGACCTTCTCGGCGACACGTTCACAGACGAGATGATCGAGCGGATCTCGGCGCAGCTCGGAAACCCCGAGCGCTGCCCACACGGCTGGCCCGTCGACACCGACGTTGAGCAGGCCGAGAACCGCGAGCTCGAACCGCTCGCCGACCTCGAACCGGGGACCCGGGCCGAGATCGTCCGCCTGGCCGAGCACGACGGCGAGATTCTTCACTTGTACTACGACGAAGGCCTCGTCCCTGGGACGCGGATCGAGCTCCGCATGGTAGAACGGGATTCCGATCGCTTCACCGTGAGGCTCAACGGGGACGAGCGGGCGCTCAGCGAAAAGGCTGCTGCGGGCCTTTTCGTGCGCCCCGCCTAGCGGGTGCTTTCTCTTCACGCGCGCGTGTAGTTCGGGTCCCGACCCGCCCCCTGCTCGCGTTCAGCCTAACGGTCGAAACGTCGCGCGTGGCGCTCTCAATGTCACGCGTTTTCGGCCAACGTGTGAAAAGACTCGCGCGGACTCTCGGCCGCTCGTGAGGACGGCGGGGCCGCTTCGGTCGACGTCTCTCCGCGAACGGATTGTCGAAGTCCGGGCAGAGGTCGCGCGCGCAGTTGACCGACGAGAACGAGACGACGATCACGAGGCCGAGGGCGAGGCCCAGGGAACCCTGCGGCCTGGCCGCTCGAGAGCCGGCTCGGGCGGGCCTGGCGTTCGCGGTGGCTCAGCCTCCCTGCGCTCGGGGCTCACCACCCATACGGGAGGGATGCCCGAGCGGTGAAGGGAACGAATCTAGGCGGTGACGCGCTCGGCGACGCCTGCTGCCTCGCTCAGAGCGTCGGCCTTGTCGGTCCGCTCCCACGTGAAGTCGTGGTCGGCGCGGCCGAAGTGGCCGTACGTCGCGGTCTTCGTATAGATCGGGCGCATCAGGTCGAGGTCGCGCAGGATCGCGGCCGGGCGGAGGTCGAAGTGCTCGCGGACGAGCTCCTGGATGCGCGGGACCGGGATCTGCTCGGTCCCGAAACAGTCGATCTCGATCGAGACGGGATGCGCGACGCCGATCGCGTACGCGACCTGGAGCTCGCAGCGGTCGGAGAGACCTGCTGCGACGATGTTCTTCGCCACATGGCGGGCGGCGTAGGCGGCCGAGCGGTCGACCTTCGTCGGGTCCTTCCCGGAGAATGCGCCGCCTCCGTGCCGGGCGGCGCCGCCGTAGGTGTCGACGATGATCTTCCGGCCCGTCAAGCCCGTGTCCCCCATCGGGCCGCCCCGCACGAACTTCCCCGTGGGATTCACGAGGACGAAGTCGCGCTCGTCGAAGCGCTTCTCGTCGTAGAGATCGCGGGGGAGGATCGGGTGCAGGACATGCTCGATCACGTCGGGCTTGATGAGGCTGTCCGCATCGAGCCCCTCACGATGCTGCGTCGAGACAAGGACGCGAGCCACCTCGACCGGGCGCTGCCTGCCGTGCTCGTCGATTTCGTAGCGGATGGTCACCTGCGCCTTCCCGTCTGGGCGAAGGTACGGGAGCACCTGTGCCTTTCGGACTTCCGATAGCCGCTTCGTGATCCGGTGCGCCAGCGTGATCGGGAGCGGCATGAGCTCCTCGGTCTCCGTGCAGGCGAAGCCGAACATCATCCCCTGGTCGCCGGCGCCGACCCGGTCGAGCGGGTCGTCGTCGCCGGGGTCGTGCTGAACCTCGTACGAGGCCTCGACGCCCTGCGCGATGTCGGCCGACTGCTCGTCGAGCGCGACCATGACGCCACAGGTCTCGGCGTCGAAGCCGTACTTGGCGCGGTCGTAGCCGATCTCGCCGATCTTCTTGCGGACGAGCCGCGGGATGTCCACGTACGTCTGGGTCGTGATCTCGCCGGCGACGATCACGAGACCGGTCGTGACCAGCGTCTCGCACGCGACGCGGCCTGCGGGGTCGTCGGCCAGCACGGCGTCGAGGACCGAGTCGGAGATCTGGTCGGCGACCTTGTCGGGGTGGCCTTCGGTGACCGACTCGGAGGTGAAAAGGAACTCTCTGGCTGGCACGGGCGCGAAGGGTACTGAAACGGTCGCCGGCAGGTGGCGGTTACTCGACCCTGAGGAGGCCCGCCGCTTTCGCCTCCCCCTCGCCGAAGGATCCGTGGACGAGAAACGACTGGAGGGGTTCCAGGTTATCCCGAGCCTGAGGCGGCACCGTTTCCCCGGAAGCCTGGATCAGGGTAAGAGCGTAGTCCACGCCCGCCTCTAGGTTCGCGTAGAAGAACCCGGTCGTTTCGTCGGGCGCGCCGCTCGATTCGAGCGCCTGCTCGTAGATCTCATCGTCCTCGAGCTTCTCGCCGTCCTCGTCGAGGAGGGTGGAAATTCCGTCGTCGGTGGTCGTGACTACGAGTTTCCCGTCGAACGCCGCGTAGACGAGCGAAAACTCGCCGAACGCAAGCTCGGTCGCCTCCACGTCGACGATCTCTCTCTTTCGAACCGTGATTTGTTCGCCGGCGAAGGCCTGAGCCCGTTCCGCGATCCGGTCGATCGTCGTGCGCGCCTCACCCTCGTCCTCGACCTCGAGGACGAGACTGGCCGTGACGTACTGGCTCGGGTCCACGTTGATCTCGGCGCCGGAGCTCAGGAGATCCGCCTGAGGGCCCCGGTACAGAACGAGAGCGCCCTCGTTCTCGAACAATGGAAGAACGTCTTCCTCGAGCGACACACCAAGGGCGAGCTCGACCTGCGCGAGCGTTCGGTCGACGATCTCGTTCTGCTCGCCCGCGCACTTCACGAAGGCGCGAATCGGGTCGGCGAGGTTGTTGAAAGAGACATACGCGAGCGCGCCGGCGGGTAGGTCGCCGGGGAGGTCCGCCTGGTAGGTGTCTGGCTCCTCGCCGCCCTCCGTCGGGGCGACGGCCTCGAAGCGAATGCCGTCCTGCTCGGTCTGGATCGCGGCCGCGTAGGCTGTCGCGCGGCCGCCCGGCGCGCACTCCTGCAGTTGCTCGGTCTGGACTTGCGACTCGGCGCTCGCGACTTCGCCGACCGCACGGGCGTTCACGTACACCTTGGCGAGGGCGTCCTCGGGAAGCCCGTCCATCGCGTCCTGAAATCCGTCGCTGTCGGCCAGCGAGTCGCCCTCGGCCGCGGCCTTCTGGAAACGATCGATGACATCCTGGCTCTCCGCGACGATCGCCCAGTTGCCGTCGATCTCGACCTCCGCCGGATCGTTGCCCTTCGCCATCAGCGCCTCGAACTTCTCGCGGTCGCGCGGCTCCGTGAGCGCGACGGCCTCGGGGTCCTCGCCCGCGTTGAAGTCGAGGATCACGATGTCCACCTCGGGCCCGAGCGCGGGCTTGACGTCGCGCTCGAAGTCGACGTCGTCTTCCTCGAGGCTCCCGAGGAGCTGGCGCACGGCCTCGTCGCCACCGGGGAACTTGTCGACGAGATCGCTCGCCGCCTTCCACTCTTCGTTCTCGAAGTCGGTGTTGACGGCGACGAACAGATCAGCCGACGCAGGCACGCGGTCGGCGCCGTCCGCACCCGCGACTTCGCCCCCGCCGCCACAGCCGGCGACCAGGAATGCGCCAACGGCGCAAAGTGCGCTGACACGCAGGACCATGGGCCGTCCAACTGTACTCAAGGTCATTCCTCCGTCGGCTTTCTTCCCATGAGCGCACTGACGGAATCCCGCACGTCCGCGCCCTCGAGCACTTCGCAGACGGATTCCGTGATCGGAAGCTCGATGCCGAGACGCCGCGCGAGGTCGCGTAGGACCGGAGCCGTCGTGATGCCTTCGATGGCCATCGCGATGTCCGCCTGCGCGGCCGCGGCTGACACGCCGTGCGCGATCAGCTCGCCGGCTCGGCGATTGCGGCTGTGGTGGCTCCAGCACGTGACGACGAGGTCTCCCATGCCGGCGAGCCCCGAGAAGGTTTCCGGCCGGGCGCCGCACGCGTCGCCGAGACGTGCCATCTCTGCGAGGCCGCGCGTGATGAGAGCTGCCTTCGCGTTGTCGCCCATTCCGAGGCCGTCCGCCGCTCCGGCTCCGAGCGCAATCACGTTCTTCGCGGCGGCGCAAAGCTCGACGCCGACGAGATCGGTGTTCACGTACACGCGGAAGCGAGGGGAGATCACCGCGTGCTGAAGCCGGACGCCGAGCTTTTCGTCCTCGCATGCGATCACGGCCGCTGCGGGAAGGCCATCCGCAATCTCCTCCGCGTGGTTCGGCCCCGAAAGGACGGCGACGGACCGACCAGGAACGACGCGCGAGAGCCTCTCGCCTGACTCAGGGTCGAGGCCCTTCACGAGACTGAGGACAGGGGCTTTCCCCTCGGGAATCGCCGAGACGACCTCGCGGAACGCCCGGCTGGGCACGGCGATCACGAGCAGCTCGGCTTCGGCGACCGGAGCCGCGGCGAGGGGCCGCGCGCGGATGCGCCGGAGGTCGGCGTTTGGGACGTAGCGCGGGTTCCTGCCGGTCTGCTCGATCACCCGTGCCTGCTCGGCGTCGCGGCAGGCCAGCACCACCTCATGCTCCTGCTCGGCAAGGAGCGAGGCGAAGGCCGAGCCCCACGAGCCGCCACCGATGACGACGATCCTCACGCTAGGCGCGCCGGGTGAAGTCGATGACGACGGGGACGCCAGCGAGGCTGAAGCGCTCGCGCAAGCGGTTCTCGACCCAGTATCCGTAGTCGCGTGTGATGAGCGCCGGATCGTTCACGAAGACGCGAAAGCGCGGCGGGCGGACGCTGACCTGCGTTCCGTAAAGCAGGTTCAGGCGCCGGCCGTTTCGGGACGGGCCGGGCCGCTGGTCGCGCAGCTCCTGGAGGAAACGGTTGAGCTCGCCGGTCGGGACACGCGACGTATGCCGCCCGTAGATCTCTTCGATCCGGTCGAGCAGCCGGCGGACGCCTCGGCCCGTCTTCGCCGAGACGGTCACGAGCGGTGGCCGCTGGCGGAGGCGGTCCTGGAGGCGCGGACGAACATCTTCCACGCCGACGGTTGCGATATCCCACTTCGACAGCACCACCAGCGTCGAGCACCCGGCCGTCCGCGCGACGTTGGCCACGGCGAGGTCCTGGTCGACGAGGCCCTCCCCCGCATCGACGAGGACGAGCGCCACGTCTGCGCGCTCCGCCGCCTGGATCGCACGAAGCTCGGAGTAGTACTCGATTCCCTGCCGCTGGCGCCGCTTGCGCCGAAGGCCGGCGGTGTCGACGAGGACGAACGTCGTGTCACCACGCCGGAGGACAGTGTCGATCGCGTCCCGCGTCGTCCCGGGCACCTCGGAGACGATCACGCGCTCCTCGCCGAGGATCGCGTTCAGAAGGCTCGACTTGCCCACGTTCGGCCGGCCCAGGATGGCGACCCGAATCGCCTCCTCCCCGATCTCCTGCGGGCCCTCGCCCGGAAGCTCCCCGACGATCCGATCGAGCAGGTCGCCTGTGCCGTAACCGTGAAGCGCCGAGATGGGCACCGGATCGCCGAGCCCCAGGGCGTGAAACTCGAGCGCGTCGAGATCCCGGCGGGGGTCGTCCACCTTGTTCGCGACCACGACGACCGGCCTGCGGGCGCGGCGGAGGATGGCTGCGATCTCCTCGTCGCCCGGCGTCACGCCGGTCTTCGCGTCCACGGTGAAGACCACGAGATCGGCCACCTCGATCGCCCGGGTCGCCTGCTCGACAACGTCGCGCGTGATGGGTGTCGGGTCGACGATGTCGACGCCGCCCGTGTCGACGAGGAGGAAGCGCTTGCCCGCCCACTCGCAGACGATCTCCTTCCGGTCCCGCGTCACGCCGGGCGTCTCGAAGACGACGGCCTGGCGCGTCGCCGAGAACCGGTTCACGAGCGTCGATTTCCCCACATTCGGGAAGCCGACCACGGCCACGGTGCCGATGAGGGGAGCGCTCATCCCGCGCGGGAAGGGACGGTTGCTCGCCGCGGCGGCGTCCCGGCGGAACGCCCGAGCCGGTGCATCTCGCCGAGGAACTCCCAGAGGCGGCGGATCTCCGCTTCGATCTCGGCGGTCGCCTCCCGGTAGCCCTTCGAATTACGTGGCAGATGGTCGAAGCGCATGGGCTCGCCCCACGCGACCGAGACCGGCGCGCGGTTCCCCGGCTTCCAGACATGCGACCCGTAGATCGCGGCAGGAACGACGGGCACGCCTTCTTGGATCGCCACCATCGCGGCGCCGGGCTTCGCCTCGCCCGGCTCGCCCCCTCGTTGGCGCGTTCCCTCGACGAACATGCCGAGAAGGTGGTTGTGCCGGACCGACTCGCGCGCCAGGCGCACGGCCTCCCGGTCCGACTCGCCGCGGCGGACCGACAGCGCGCCGAAGCCGCGGATCAGCGGCCCGAGCACGGGGATCT
>Ga0136614_10002615_pt1 | contig 11258 bp, 6 predicted proteins | sample AntDrymUQ2792106_2_FD_106643 | JGI IMG/M metagenome (GOLD analysis project Ga0136614, IMG submission 106643) | Polar desert sand microbial communities from Dry Valleys, Antarctica - metaG UQ279 (21.06) | ecosystem: Environmental > Terrestrial > Soil > Desert | place: Antarctica: Dry Valley... | reverse complement strand
GCCGGCCGCACCACCGCCCGCACGTTCTCGCTGGGCCGCCAGACCGCGACGCGCAGCCGGATTAGGCTGTCGATGCCGGTGCCGCGACCCGAGCTGTGGTCGCCTGAGCGTCCGCGCCTCTACTCCGCTCGGCTGACGCTGCGGGACGCCGGCTCCGTGCAGCAGGTCACCGAGCGACGGGTCGGGCTGCGCTCGATCGCGGTCAAGCGCTCGCACCTGTTCCTGAACAACCGGCGCGTGAACCTGCGCGGCGCCTCCATCCACGAGGACATGCCGGGCCACGGCGCGGCCCTGACCGGCCCCGACATGGACCGCATCGTCTCCGAGCTGAAGGACCTAGGTGCCAACGTGACGCGGGCGCACTACCTGCTGAACGACCGCCTGCTCGCCCGGTTTGACCGCGCGGGGATACTCGTCTGGAACGAAGCTCCGATCTGGCAGCGCGACCACGGGGCGCGTCTGCTCTGGCGCCCGGCCGAGCGCCGGCGGGCGCTCGTCACCGTGGCCCGGACGGTCAAGGCGGCGCGCAGCCACCCGTCGGTGCTCACCCACGCGGTGGCCAATGAGCTGTCCTTCACCCCCGACTCCAAGCCGGGCACCCGCCGCTTCCTCGACCAGGCGCGCGTGCTGGCCGAGGACCTGGATCCCACCGTCCCGATCTCGGTCGACATCAAGGGACGCCCGAACTACGGGGAGCAGTTCACCTACGGGCGATTCGAGCTGCTCGGGATCAACCAGTACTTCGGGTGGTACCGCTGGGTGGCCAACTTCGATGACCTCGAGCCGTTCATCTACGAGATGCGCGACCACTACCCGCGCACCGCCCTCGTGATGACCGAGTGGGGCGCGGAGGCCCGGCCCGAGCTGGCATCGGCCCCGGCCGACCTCAAGGGCAGCTACTCGTTCCAGGCCAACCACGCCGCGCGCACGCTGGACGTGGTGGACCGCTCACCGGTGCTGTCGGGGGCCATCTACTGGACGCTCCGCGAGTTCGAGATCTACCCCGGCTGGACCGGCGGCGCGGGCCGCCGGCCCGCGCCGTTCTCGCCCAACACGCGACACCACAAGGGGCTGATCGGTTACGACGGGGAGCTCAAGCCGGCCTTCGGCCTCGTGAGGGACCGCTACCGGCGCACGCCGTTGTACCCGTAGGCGCCGAGGGCGGCCGGAACGGCATGCCCTTGGTCCTTGCCCCAGCGTCCTGCCTGGGGGGCGCATGCGAACCCTTGGGCAGGACGGTGACTCGCTCTCCCCTACGCAGCCGGCTTCCATCGCCGCTGGCGGCCGGCCACCAGCGCACGACTCCTTTACCTAGATGACGGCAAGGTCAAAAAGTGCGCACCAGCCGGCCTCGGCCCGGGAGGTCTCGCGTTTCCTTTCCAGGGGTGGAAGAAAAACGTGACACCCCGTGAAGGCTCGACCAAACTAGGCCTCCCGCGGCTAGCGCGGACGGTGCCCCTGGACCTCGACCACCTGCTGATGGGTGGGCCGGTTGATCCAGGGGATGGGCGGCACGGTGATCGCGCCGATGGCACGAAAGCGCACCTCGTCGTAGCACGGCTGGTCGCCGTCGGTGCAGCCGGACGTCTGGTAGAGCTGGGTCTTGGGCACGGCGATGGCGGCGCGCAGCGAGTCGGTCAGCGCAGTGCGGCATTGGGCCAGGTCGCCGTTGCCGCAGTAACCGCGGGAGAAGGGGCCCTGGACGGACTCGCCGAGCAGCTTGCGCAGGTCCTTCTGGACGTAGCCGTACCAGCCGTTCTGGTAGGCGCTACCGAGGTGGGCGCCGTGGTTGTTCGGCTCGTTGTCCACCTCGATGATCCCCGTGATCTTGTTGAACAGGTCGTTGCCCAGGGAGGGCTTGAACATCGCATCGACCGCCCGCGGCCACCAGGCGTCCATGATGCGGACCCCGTCCTCGTCGTCATAGGCGCCGTCGCGGTTCTTGTCGCGTCGGTGCGAGCCGCGGTAGAGCCAGATGTTGAGGGTCCTCACAGCGTCGGCCAGCGCCGGCTCGGAGGGCTGGCCGATCACCTTGAGCATCCAGATGGCGGCGCGTTGGCCGCGGAGGTCCACGCTCCCCGCCTCCTCGGCCGCGTTCACGAGCTGAGCCAGGTTCATCTTGGCGCCGAGGAACATGCTGCGGTCGATGTTCACGTCGAGCATCTGCGAGCGGTAGATCGGCCCGTACCCCCAGTTGCTGTCGGACGCGGCGAAACCGGGCGCCTGCTTGTTGTTCCAGGACGTCAAATAGGACTGGTTGATCGTCTGCGGATGCTCGGCGTCGGGCGTGTACGTGGCCGTCCGGTTGGTCGGGTTGAAGTTCTGCCAGTCCCACTCGCCGGTGCCCCAGTTGGGCACGGCAAAGCTCACCCCCGGGGCGCGGACCGGGTTGTCGCCGGAGTTGAAGTAACCGATGTCGCGGTCGTCGGCGTAGAACCAGTTGAAGGTGAAGCCGATCTTGGCCACCGCGCGCTGGAAGCTCTGCACGTCGTTGACCTGAGACGGCTTGTTCAGGGCCGCGAAGCCGCGCGCGGAGTCCACCTCGTGGAAGTAGGTCGAGCGCTGGCGCGCGAACGCCACCGGCTTGCCGCCGACCGTGCCGCGCTTGTGCACGATGCCGTGGACCGTGCGCTGGGCGGTGAGCGTGTAGGTCTCGGCCGGCGAGGGATCGGCCGGGTTGGGGGTGATCTCGTTGGTACGCGTGAGGATCTCCATCGGCCGGCACTGGCCCTTGTAGCGGTAGTGGGTCGACTGGACCGTGGGCGCCGAGCCGTCCGGCTCGCACAGCTCCTCGGCGAAGGTGTCGATGATGTCCTGGCCCGCCGAGGTGGCCGACCATGCGAAATCCTGGCCGCGCCCGAGCAGCACGTAGGGGCTGACCCCGGCAAACGACGCGCCCTGGGCGTCGATGTCCGGCCCGTGGAGGTCCTGCTCCAGCAGGATCTGGGGCATGAAGTACCCCACCTGCGGTCCCATCACGGCGAGCGGGCGTCCCGTCGTGGAGCGCTGGCCCGAAACCAGGAGCGCGTTGGAGTTGCCCCCCAGCATGCCCACCGGCGCGACGAGGCTCTTGGCCAGCGCGGCCTGGCTCGGGGATGGGCCGTTGGGGTCCACCAGCGAGCCCGGATCGGGCTTGGCCACCGCGGCTTGGTTCTGGCTCGTGTTGGCCTGGTAGGGGAAGGCCTGGCCGCGCACCGTGGTGGGGGCCTCGGGGTCGTTCGCGCGCCGGAAGTCGTTCCACACCTGGGTGCCGAACACAGGGCCGAAGCGGGCGCGAGCCGCGGCCAGGACCTCGGCGCTCTCCACCTCGGAGCCGCCGCCCTTGCCGAAGATCCCGCCCACCAGCGCGGCGGTGGCCACGACGTCGGTCTCCTTCCAGTCCTCGAGCGTCTCCCCCACCGCCGCGTACTCCGCCGGCAGCTTCGTCGGGTCCAGCCGGGCCTCGGCGATGTACTTGTTGATCCCGGCCACGTAGTTCGCCACGTCCTGCTGGAGGAAGAAGCCCTCGGCGCCGTAGAGGTTGTTGAGCTGGTCGATCTGCTTCTCGAGGTCAGCCTCCGTGTAGGGGGCGGACTCCCAGACCTCCTTGTCCATCGCCTTGTTCGCACCTCCCGCGAACCCCGACAGCTGCGCGCGGCCGGCGTGGCGGAGCACGTCCATGAAGAAGAGGCGGTCCTCCGCACCGACGTATCCTGCCCCGAAGAGCGTGTCCGAGCGCGTGGTGCCGTAGACGTGCGGGACGCCGTACGCGTTGTCGCGAACCACGGTGACCCCCGGCCGCGGGTTGTAGGTGCGCTCCTCCTGCCCGACGGGCACGCCGAAGCTCGCGTCCTTGAAGTACGTGGCGATGTCCCCGGACGCGAGCGGCGTGGCGTAGATCAGGTCGCCGTACATGGCGAGCTGGTCGCGGGCGTGCTTGGGGTAGGTGCCCGTGCCGAAGAACGCGGTGTAGTCCGTGGCGTTGAACACGCCGTCGGTGCCCGGGGGCAGGACGCTGCGGAAGCCCCCATAGTCGTTGGCTCGGTACGGCTGGCGCTGTGCCTGCGCCGGCGCAGCGACCAGTAGCGCAAGCAGCACCGCGACAAGGCACGAAATCTTTGGTCTCCCCCGCATAGCAATCCGCCCCGTGGGCGGCCCCGACACGCTAACCGACCTGCGAGGCCAGGGAAGGGCCAAACCGGTTCGACTTCCCACGGGCCCCACGCGGGCGTGAGCACACCGCCGCCGGGCGGGCCCGCACCTTTCGGCGACGGCGCGGGTTCACGGGCCATGGCGCACCCCCTCCGCGGGCTGGCCGTGGCCGCCGTCGCCCTCGCCCTCGCGGGCTGCGCCGTGCGACCGGCGGTGCCGTTCACGCATTCGACATTCGAGGGCTTCGAGGTGATCTCGCACGTGCCGGAGAACCCCCGCGGCCTGGTCTACCTGTTCCACGGCAGCGGGGGCAGCGCCGCCTTCGCCGAGCGGGTCGAGACCGTGGCCGTGCTCAATCGGCTGATCGGCCAGGGCTACGGCTTCGTCTCGACCTCGAGCACCGAGCGCACCGGCGACCGGCGCTGGGATGCCCTGAACGGATCGGCGGCCACCAATCCCGACCTGACCCGGCTCTCGCGCCTCCAGGCTCACCTGGTGGCCACGACGCCGGTCACCCCGCAGACCCCCCTCTTCGGCATCGGCATGTCCAACGGCGCGCGCTTCGTGACGCTCTGGGGACAGCGCGTCACGGAGGCGGGGAATCCGGTGGGGGCCATCTGGGCGAGCATGGGCCGCACCGCCCCGGCCGTCGCGGCGCCCGGCGGGCTGACCGTCCCGGTGGTGTTCTCCACCGCGATCAACGACTTCACCTCGCCCCCAGGGCCGATCTTCGCCAGCTACGCCACGGCGCGCGACGCGGGCACGCCGACGGAGCTGTACGTGTCGTCCGAGCGCCGCCTCGGGACGCTGCCGTATCTGCGAATCCCGGGAATCGACGGGCGGGAGGCGGAGGGGATCGTGGACGCGCTCAAGGCCACGGGTGTGTGGGACGCGGACGGCGAGCGGGTGGTCGACGACATCCAGCAGGCCGTCGCGCGGGCCTCGGGCGCGCAGTTCCCCACATCCGTGGCCCCTCAGCGCCAGGAGATCGAGAACGAGACGGCGGTCCAGCTGGCCGTGCACCAGTTCACCGCCGAGTACGGCGCGAACGTGTCCGCGTTCTTCCAGCGCCACGCCGGACGCTGACGCTTTCGCAGCGTTGTCCCTGGCGAAACCCGTGCCGCTGGAGTAGCGTCCCGGCTTCGTGGGGTCTAGGAGGGGGAGCGCATGAATCGCAGTATTCGCCCGCGGTGGCCGATCACGATCGTGGCCGTCCTCGCATCGCTTGTGCTTCCCGCGGTGGCGTTCGCGCACCTCGAGCGTCCCTCGTACTGGCCCGACCCGTCTCCCGACACGGCGGTCAACCCGCCCGCGGGAGGCGAGGTGCCCAAGCTGCGCTCGCTCGAGTCGGCCGTCTACCGCAAGGGCCCCGGCCGCGTGCGCGTGGTCTGCCAGGGCTACGGCGGCTGGAAGTCGCTGCAATACCTAGCCGCGACCATCGCCAAGGCGCGCTTCTACGGCTATCGGGTGCGCCCGAGCCAGCCGCGGATCTTCCTCTCCCGTCACGAGGCGCGCGATCTCTACAAGCTGAATCGCAAGCTGGCGAAGAAGTGCCGTTACAAGGAGATCCAGCCGGCGGTGACCGCCTCACACAACAACGACCGCGTCGTGGTCATGCCGGGCCGCTACACCGAGCCCACCTCGCGCGCCGCGCCCCTCAACGACCCGCGCTGCGCGGACCTGACCCAGACCGACTCCGGCGGCGCCAAGACACCGAGCTATCGCTATCAGGTCACCTGCCCCAACGACCAGAACCTGGTTCATGTGGCGGGACGCGCGGTGGCCGATGCACCGCCGCCGCAGCCGCCGCTGGCCAGCCGGCAGGGCATCCCCGACCTGGGCCCCTGCGTCCGCTGCAACCTCCAGCTCGAAGGGAGCGGCGTCTCGCCCACCGACGTGATCGTCGACGGCGCCTCCGACTACGAGTCGAACGACGTCGAGGCGCGGCCGCGCACCCTCAACAAGCACGTGATCATCCGGGTGGACCGCGCCGACGGCTTCGTCGTGCACAACCTCACGGCGCGCGGCGCCCTGGAGCACGGCATCTACGTCGAGGAGACGGACGGTTATCGGATCGACCGGGTAAAGATGTTCTGGGCCGCCGACTACGGCAACCTGACCTTCACCTCGGACCACGGGCTCTATCAAAACTGCGACGGGTTCGGGGCCGGCGACGCCGTCCTGTACCCGGGCGCGGCGCCCGAGACCGGTGAGCAGGCCGATCTGTCGTTCTACCCCGACGCACCGCGCATCAACACGACCGTGCGGAAATGCGACATGCGCGGCAGCGTGCTGGCCTACTCGGGGTCGATGGGCAATGCGGTCCGCATCACCAACAACCACATCTACAACAACACCGCCGGCATCTCGACCGACACCGTCTCCGCCGCCGGCCACCCCGGCTTCCCGGCCGACAGCGTCGAGGTCGACCACAACTACATCTACTCCAACAACCTCGACCTGTTCAAGCCCAACCCGCCAATCGAGCCGGTGATCGGGGTCATCCCCGTCGGAGTGGGCATCTTCTGGGCCGGGCACAACAACGGGCGGGTCCACGACAACTGGATCTGGGACAACTGGCGCCACGGTGCCTTCCTGCTGTCGGTCCCCGACTTCGTCGTTACGCCCGAGGGCGCGGTCAACCCGGGAGGCTCGTGCGTCGACCCGATCATGTCCACGTCCTGCGGCAACCGCTACTACCGCAACCACATGGGCCAGGTGCCGCGGGACTTCCGTCCCTTCCCCGCGCTCTATGAGTTCGGCAACAACGTCGGCCCGACGCGCGGCTCGTCGCCCAACGGCAACGACTTCTGGTGGGACGAGGGCAACCTCGGCACCGTGGTCGGCAACTGCTGGTTCGAGAACACGGGCTCCGACGGCACGGCGGCCAGCGTGACCGGACCCGGCGTGGGCGCGGGCATCGACGTGCTCCCCTCCAACTGTGCGACCAGTCTGGGCACAGGCGACACGGCCAAGCTCCAGTACCTGCTGTCGTGCCTCCTGGCCCGCGACGGCGTGCTGCCGCCGGAGCGGTGCGACTGGTACACGCTCCCGCCCCGGCCCGGATCGGCAGCGGCCACGGCCAAGCAGGAGGCCTTCGCAGAGGGCACGCGCGAGTTCCTCAAGACCGCACGCGCGGCCAGGCTGAGGGAGCGGGTCAAGGGCCTTACGGGCGGAGTGAGCGGGATCGCCGACTCGGAGCCCTCGAAGTAGGCACATGAGAGCCGGCCCCCGGCGCCGGGGAGCACTCGCGCTCGTCGCGGCCCTGGCGCTGGGCGCCTGCGGTGGCGACGACGGCGAGTCCGGCGGGGCCGCCGAGCCGGTCGGTCAGGAGCTGGCCGGCTCAGTGGCTCCGCTCGCGCAGTGCCGCGACTGGGAGGGCGGGACCCGCGACGAGCGCGTGGCCACGATCGCCGAGCTCAAGCGCCAGATCAACCTCGAGGACAGCGCCAAGAAGACGCCCGAGCTGTCCGACAACGCGGCCTACCGGATTCTCGACACCACCTGCTCCAAGCCGTTCGCCGCCACGTTCCGGCTCTACAAGATCTACGCCCGGGCCACCAGCTTCGCCCCGTTCGCGGAGGGCTGAGCCACGGATCGGCGACGTAGCTCCGCTGCGCTGGCCGCATCGCTCCTCGCCGTGCTTGCGCCGCTCGCGCACGCCCAGTCCGCTCCCCTGGACGGCCCGCCCGGCAGGAGCCTCAACAAGGTGCTCGTGATCGGGATCGACGGAACGCGGTGGGATCTCCTCCGCGGGGCGATGAGGGCCGGCCGGGCGCCCAACCTGGCCCGGCTGCAACGATCGGGGTTCGGGCGCCCGTCTCAGCTGCCCTACAAGCCGCCGGAGGCGCTCACCCTCAGCGAGGTGGGCTGGTCGTCGATCGCCGCCGGGGTGTGGCCGGACAAGCACGGCGTGGACGGTCGCAAGTTCAACGCCGACCCGGGCCAGGCGACCAAGAATGGCTATCTCGACTTCCTCACGCGCATAGAGCAGTCACGCCCGCGCCTCAGCACGTTCCTGGCGAGCGACTGGGCCAACATCGGGCTGAGGCAGAACGGCGGTCCGATCTTCGGCAGCGCGATGGACGCGCGCTTCGCCCTCGACACCGAGGTCGAGACGCTCGAGGCGTGGGACGGCGGCGACCAGCAGGTGACGGCGGCGGCCGAGCGCTACCTGCGTCGCGGCGACCCCGACGCCGGCTTCGTCTACCTGGGCCTGGTCGACGAGACCGCGCACCTGGTGGGCTCCGCGCTGCCCGCCTACCCCGCTTCCATCACCACCACCGACCGTCGCATCGGCCGGCTGCTGCGAGCCGTCCGCGCCCGGCCGAGCTTCGCGTTCGAGAGCTGGACCATCCTCGTCAGCACCGACCACGGACAGCGACCGTATGAGTTCCCCACGCCGGCCAGCCACATCGGCGGCACCGCGCTCGAGCAGACCGTGTTCGTGATCGGCTCCGGGCCGGGGCTCGGGCCACGCGTCGCCCGGCCCCGCATCGTGGACCTGGCGCCCACGGTGATCCATCAGCTCGGCCTGCGGGTCGACCCGCGCTGGCGCCTCGATGGCCGGCCGCTGACGGGGGTGCGTCCTCCGTCGTCGGCCACGGCCGCGGTTCGCGCGCGCCGGCTGGCGGCCCGGGTGGTCCTGGGAACGCCCCGGCGAGCCCGCTGGGTGCGCCTGCGCCTGCCCGCCGGGGTCAGGCTCGCCGGCGGCGCCGCGCTCACGGTGAAGGTCAACGGGCGCGCCGCCCGAGGCGTGAGGGCCGCCGGCCGGACCATCACCGTGCGCCCGGGCGGGAAGCCGCTGCGCCGGTTGCTGGTCAGGAGCGCCCGCGCGGGCGTGAGGATCGACCCCGGTGTACGCCGCGCAGGGCCGGCGAAGCTGAGCGTCACGCTGCGGGCCCTCGGCCGAGGCCGAAGCACGCTGCAGATCAGCTTGGCCGGTCCCGGCCTGGGCTGAGCCCGGCCGGCGTTCTGCGCTCAGGTGGTCCGCGCCCGCTTCTCGTCCTTGGGCTCGGTGCGGTGTTCCATTTGCAGCTCGCGCTCTGCGCCCGCTATCCCGGCCTCGATCTCGCGACTGCGCTCGCGCTCGGCGTTCAACTCCGTGCCGAGGAGGATGGCCACGTTGGTGATCCAGATCCAGACGAGGAACGCGATCACGCCGCCCAAAGTGCCATAGGTCTTGTCGTAGGAGCCGAAGTTCGCGACGTAGAACGCAAACCCGGCCGAGGCCGCCAGCCACAACACGAGGGCCAGGAGGCTCCCGGGCGTGACCCACCTGAAGCCGGGCAGCTTCGCGTTCGGCGCCGAGTAGTTGAGGATCGCGAACACAAGCAGCACCAGCCCGGCCAGCACCGGCCACTTGGCCAGGTCCCAGGCGGTGACGGCTGCGCTGCCGATCCCCAGAGCGGAACCCACCTGCTCGGCCACGGGCCCGGTCAGCACGAGGGCCAGGAGCACGACCGCCAGCAGCAGCACCAAGACGAGCGTGATCAGCATCTGGAGCGGCCGCAGCTTGAAGAACGGCCGCCCCTCCTCGACCTCGTAGATCGCGTTGGAGGCGCGTATGAAGGCCCCGACGTATCCCGAGGCGGTCCACAGAGCGGCGACGATCCCGACGATCAGCAGCACGCCCGCCGTACCGCCGCTCTTGGTCACGCCCTCGATCGGGCCCTCGAGGGTGTCGGCCGCCGACGACGGACCGACCGCACTCACGATGTCGGTCAGCTCGCGCGTGATCGTCTGCGGATCGCCCACCAGGCCGACGATCGACACCAAGGCGATCAGGGCGGGGAAGATCGACAGCACCGAGTAGTAGGTCAGCGCGGCGGCCCAGTCGGTGAGGTTGTCCTCCTGGAACTCAGCGACGGTCCGCTTGAGCGTGGGCCAGGCCCCCGACTCGCGGGGATGGGGCGGCCCCTCTGGCCGGCGGCCCGAGCGCTTCTCCCCGACAGTCCCCGTCGTGTCCTCTCGATGCTCGTCGGCCATGTCCGTCGGCGCGCCTCGTGGTCGTGTCCAACCCAGTGTTACCTCTGTCGGGCGGGGCGTAACCCACGACCTAGAGAACGCGAAGACCAACCGAGCTTCGAGAGCGGACGACGGGGTCGAACCCGCGACCATCGCCGTGCTCCACATCCTCAGGACTGATGGCGCAGCCCTCACGCTCATTCGCGCGGCCCGCCGGGTCCCTCGGGGTACGGGGTCCGGGTCCGGGGGCGACGACGGCATCCCACTGCATCACCTAAGCCGCCTACGGCGCGCGCGGTTCGTGTTCGTTGCGTTGTCTGGCGCTCGGGCGTAGCGTCCGTGGGGCCACCCGCCTGAGCGGGGCTTTCCTTGAGAGCGGACGACGGGGGTCGAACCCGCGACCTTTGGCTTGGGAAGCCAACGCTCTACCAACTGAGCTACGTCCGCAGGCCGCCGAGTCTAACCGCGGCCCCCCGCCCCAAAGTGGCGCAGACCGACTAATTTGGTCCACTCGCCAGGACTACTTTGGCCGTGTTGCCGGTATATAGCCCCACAGGGGTACGGAAGGACTTCGCCGCCGGGGCCCGAAAGGATTTCGAGAATGGAAGCTCGCGCCAGGCGTTGGCTCGCCTTTTCAGTCGCACTGGGACTATCGATCGCCGGCACGCTCGGCATATGGCTCGTCGGCGCGCCCGCAGCCGGCGTCAGCCCGGCCAAGCTGCCCGACCTGGACCAGCTCGTGCCCACTGAGATCAGCGTGACCGCCGTGCCCAGCACCGAGCCGCGCTTCTCCCTGGCCTTCGACTCGCGCATCGGCAACGGCCGTTCAGCCAGCGTCGGCCCCCTCATCGTGCGCGGCCGCCGAGCCGGCCTGTCCGAGCCGATGGTGGCCGAGCAGGCCCTGATGAACGCCAACGGCAGCGAGACGATCCGGCCGGCCATCGGGGGTCTGACCTACGAGACGTCGATCGACCATGCCCACTGGCACTACGACGACTTCGATCGCTACCAGCTGCGCCGGGCGAGCGACATGAGCTTCGTCCGCCCGGACAACAAGACGGGCTTCTGCATGCCCGACCACCTGTTCACGCCCGATTACTGCGGCTCCAGCAATCCCAACGCGCTCGAGGTGCGTGAGGGGCTAGGACGCGGCTACGTGG
>Ga0136614_10002614_pt1 | contig 11261 bp, 11 predicted proteins | sample AntDrymUQ2792106_2_FD_106643 | JGI IMG/M metagenome (GOLD analysis project Ga0136614, IMG submission 106643) | Polar desert sand microbial communities from Dry Valleys, Antarctica - metaG UQ279 (21.06) | ecosystem: Environmental > Terrestrial > Soil > Desert | place: Antarctica: Dry Valley... | reverse complement strand
GTCTCGTGGTCGTTTGTGGGTGGCGCGCTGTAGGTCGGGTCGCTCGGCGAGCTCGTCCGGCCCCGCCGGGGCCGTCACGAGCCCGATGTCCGGGGGCAGGGGTGGCGGCTCGGGTGGTTCGAGCAGGCCCGGCACGACGAGCGCCAGACCACTCGCAGCGGCGAGGCCCGCACCGATCCGAGCGGCCTTCCTCCAGCGAATCCGGGTACGGCCCATCGCCTCCTACAACCCCGCGCGCCGCGGTCGCGCCCCCCGGCCGGCGGCAGGGCTGCCGCTATAGTCCCGCCGCCTCATGGCAACTGCCGACTACGAGCTAGTGCTGATGCTCGATCCGGAGGCCCCGGACGAGCGCCGCGACCAGATCGCGGCGGAAGCGCGTGGGCGAATCGAGGCGAGTGGCTCGCTCAAGGCCGATCGCGTCTGGGGAACCCGAAAGCTCGCGTATGAGATCCAGCGCCGAAACGAGGCCGACTACCGCTTCTTTCGCTTCGAGTCGGAGAACCCGCTGCTCGACGAGCTCAACCACAACCTGAAGATCACCGACGGGGTGCTTCGCTTTCGGATCTTCAAGGTCGATCCCGACGCGCCGGTGATCGAGCCCCCGCCGCCTGTCTCGCTAGCGGCCGCCGCGTCCCGTGGCCCCGGCGGTCGCCGCGGCCCGGGCGGGCGCCCGCCCCGCGACGACGACGCGCCTCGTCAGGCTCCGCCAGACGCCTCGAGCGAGCCCGCCGCGGAGCCGCCGACGAGCGAGCCCGCGGCGGCATCGCCCAGCGCCGAGGCGACTCCGCCCACACCCGCGGCCGATGAGGCCGCCCCCGCCGAGCCCGGCTCGGCGCCCGAGCAGCCGGCGCCTGCCGAGCCGGAGCCCGAGCAACCGGCCGAGCCCGCCGAGCCAGCGGCCCCCGAGGGCCCCGGTGGCGACGGCCCCGCTCCCCGCGAGTAAACCGCCGCTAATTCCGCCTTCTCGCAGGAGAGGGGGAGAGATCTTTCTCCGTGCTCCTTATTCTCGATGGAGCGTGTTGGTGGCTACTGATCACAGAGAATCGACCCGTGCTGCTCGGCAGGCGCGAATCGCTGACCGATACGCCCGAGGGGCACGCCGGAGGTCTATGCACCGTGGCTCTCCACGGCCGAAATGCGAGTGCGGGCGCAGCCTTGATGCTGAGGTCGAGTCCGATCTCGATGAAGCGAAAGCGCCAAATCCTGCAAGAGGTTGCTGCCGTGCAGCCGTCCGGTAGCTGAGCAACACTCAAAGAAAGAAAAGGAGCAAGAACATGGCTGGCACAAACGTGAACAGAGTGGTCGTCACGGGGAACCTGACCAGGGATCCAGAGCTGCGCAGCACCGGAGGCGGCACCTCCGTCTGCAGCCTGCGGATCGCCGTCAACTCGAGCCGCAAGGACCAGAATGGCAACTGGGTCGAGAAGCCGAACTACTTCGACGTCACGGTCTGGGGCGCTCAGGGCGAGAACTGCGCCAACTATCTCTCCAAGGGTCGCCCGGTGGCGATCGACGGTCGCCTCGACTGGCGCGAGTGGGAGGCGAAGGACGGCTCGGGCAAGCGCCAGAGTGTCGAGATCATCGCCCAGTCGGTGCAATTCCTCGGCAGCCGCGGTGACAGCGAGTCGGGCGCGAGCGGCAACGGCTTCAACGCCCAGTCCGACGTCCCCGCCGATACCTCGGACTTCGAGTCCTCCGAGGCCGCCGGGGTCGGCGCCTCGGACGACATCCCCTTCTAGTCGCGCCGCTCGGTGAGCGAGGGCCACCCGCCGCCACGCGGCGGGGCGGCCCGGGCCTGTGGCCGCGGCCCGTTCGGCCCGGCTATCATCCGCCGTCGCGCCGCCTGCCCTGGCGGCGTCTTTTTCGCCACATGGACACGAGCTCACACACCTGCAGGGAAGACGGCTGATGGCGCGCCGTCAGCGCACGCAGACCCCGACGGGCCGCCGGCGCGGCCGCTTCAGCGACCGCAACCGGCCGCGCAAGTACACGCGGCTCAAGGTCGAGCAGATCGACTACAAGGACCTCTCGACGCTCCAGCGCTTCATGTCCGACCGCGGCAAGGTGCGCTCCCGTCGCGTCACCGGGCTCTCGCGCCGCCATCAGCAGCAGCTCGCGCTCGCGATCAAGCGCGCCCGCGAGCTCGCCCTGCTCCCCTACGTCGGCGAGCGGTAGGCCGGGCTCTCCACTGATGGCGCAGGCGATCCTCCTCGAGGACGTCGAGACCCTCGGCAGCGCCGGGGATGCGGTCGACGTCTCATCCGGCTACCTGCGCAACTACCTCGTTCCGCGGAAGCTCGCCCAGCCGGCCACCAGGGGGGGCCTGGAGGAGGCTCAACGCCGCCGCGAGGCCGCCGAGCGCTCCGCGCGTGAGGCCGCCGACCGCGCCGAGGAGACCTCGGCCCTGCTCTCGAAGACGGTGCTCACGATCCAGCACCGCGCCGGCGAGGACGGAAAGCTCTACGGCTCCGTCACCAATGCGGAGATCGCGGATGCGATCGCCGAGGCGCGCGGGCTGAAGGTCGACCGCAAGAAGATTCGCCTCGAGGAGCCGATCCGCGAGGTCGGCACCTACATGGTCGAGATCGAGCTCGCCGGCGGAGCCACCGCGAAGGTGAAGACGATCATCGCCGAGCAGAAGTAGCCCCGCCCCGCGCGGCTGCCGAGGTCGGATTCAAACTCCTCGATTAGGCGGTGATTGGCGAGTTTCGGGTCCTATTGACCCGAAAGGCGCCAATGGCGCGTTGCCCGGGCCGGTCTCGCCTACCCCGCGCTCCGCTTCCTTCGCGACCCGCTTCACCCGATCGGCGGACCCGCGGCCGAAGCCGTTCTGCCGTAGATGCGGGAACGCCTCCTGCGCCTCCTGCGTGGCTGTGATTTTCTCGGCCAGGGCTGCCGAGGGGCGATTTCCGCCGCCCTCGGGCCTCTAATGGAGGACGACTGATGGCGACCGCGCAAGCACACGTGCCCCCGCAGAACCTCGAAGCCGAGGAGTCGGTGCTCGGTGCGCTGATGGTCTCCGAGGTCGCGATGAATCCCGTGATCCTCGATGCCCGCCTCGCCGAGGAGGACTTCTACCGCGAGCGCCACCGGCTGATCTTCAAGGCGATCAAGCGCCTTTATGAGCGCGGCGAGCCGGTCGACGCGCTGACCGTCTCCGAGCTGCTCAGCCAGCAGGGGGAGCTCGAGGAGGCGGGAGGCCGCGACGGGGTCTCCCATCTTGCCTCCACGGTCCCGGTGGCGGGGAACGCGCGCCACTACGCGAGGATCGTCAAGCAGAACTCGCTGCTGCGCCGGCTGCTGACCGCCTCGCAGACGATCCAGCGCTCGGTGCACGAGCGCGAGGGAGAGCCGAACGAGCTCGCCGAGCGCGCCGAGCGGTTGCTCTTCAACGTCGCCCACGAGGAGCAGGTCGAGGATTTCCACGTGCTCAAGGACATCCTCTCGCGCGAGGTCGATCGCCTCGAGGAGCTGGCGATGGGCAAGGCGGAGGTCACCGGCACGCCTTCGGGGTTCATCGACTTCGACGCGATCACCGGCGGCTTTCAGCCTGGCAACCTGATCATCCTCGCCGCACGCCCAGGGATGGGCAAGTCGGGCTTCGTCGCGAACATCGCCGAGCACGTCGCGGTCAAGGAGCGCCGGCCGGTCGCCTTCTTCTCGCTCGAGATGTCCGATTCGGAGCTCGCCCAGCGTCTGATCGCCAAGCGCTCTCGGATCCCCAGCGACAAGCTGCGCAAGGGCAAGGTCGCCGAGCGCGAGTGGGCGAAGGTGCTGAAGGTCTGCAACGAGCTCGAGTCGGCGCCGCTGTGGATCGACGAGTCCTCCGACCTCAGCATGCTCGACCTGCGCGCCAAGGCACGGCGCCTGCACGCCCAGGAGAAGAGCGCCGGCAACGGAGGGCTGGCGCTGATCGTGATCGACTACATCCAGCTGATGCGCGCCGAGGACATGCGGGCCAACCGAGTCGAGCAGGTCGGCCAGATGAGCCGCGGGCTGAAGATCCTCGCTCGCGAGCTCAAGGTCCCCGTGATCGCTCTCTCCCAGCTCTCCCGCGCCCCCGAGCAGCGCACCGGGCGCGACAAGCGGCCGATCCTCTCCGACCTGCGCGAGTCGGGGAACCTCGAGCAGGACGCGGACCTGGTCGCGTTCATCTACCGCGAGGACTACTACCGCAACTTCGACGAGGAAGTGGACCAGGAGGAGCGCGCGAAGCTCGAGGGGATCGCGGAGCTGATCGTGCGCAAGAACCGAAACGGCCCGATCGACACCGTGCAGCTCGTCTTCCACGATAAGTACGCGTCATTCGCGACGCTCTCGCGCGCCGACCGCGTAGCCGAGCAGCAGCCCGGCTCCGAGCCGCCGCTGGTGGACGTGGCCGACGGGTGAGCGGGCAGCTGAAGAGCCTTCCCCGCTCCTGCCCGCTCGGCGTCTGCGACGGCAGCGGCTGGATCTCGAACCCGGACGATTCCGTGAGCCCGTGCGACTGCCGCGAGCGCCGGATTCAGCAGGCGCGCACACGCGGGGTCCGATCGGTCCTGCCCGAGAAGTACCAGGGGGTGAGCATGGATCGGCCGCCGCTGGCGGACATGGCGCGTGCTCCCGAGACGCGGACCTCGGTCGAGGCCGTCGCCCAATTCATCGCGGAGCTGCGGTCGAACATCGCCGAGGGACGAGGTCTGTGGATCGAGGGCGGAGTCGGCACCGGCAAGACGACCCTTGCGATGCTCGTCTCGAAGACCGCGATCGAGCAGGGCCACTCCGCGGCGATCTACTCGCTGCCGCGCCTGCTCGCCCGGATCAGGCGCACCTACGACGGAGGCGCCGGCGAGCTCTCCTATCTCGAGTTCTTCCGGCGCCTGACCTCGGTCGACCTCCTGCACCTCGACGACCTCGGCGCCGAGAAGCGAAGCGACTGGGTGCTCGAGCAGCTCTACGCGATCGTCGACGAGCGCTACGCGTCGAACCGCTCGATCGTGGTGACCACGAACCTGCAGCTCGCCGAGCTCGAGGAGCAGATCGGCGAGCGGACGGTCTCGCGCCTGGTCGAGATGTGCGAGACGCTCGTCCTCTACGGCGACGATCAGCGCTACCGGATCGCCTGAGTAACGCGCCCGGTGCGAGGTCATAATCCCGCCTGATGGGAGGCGTGGTGATCATCGGTGCCCAGTGGGGCGACGAGGGCAAGGGCAAGGTCGTCGACCTGTTCGCCGAGCACGCCGAGATGGTGGTCCGCTTCCAGGGCGGAAACAACGCCGGGCACACGATCGTCCGCGACGGCGAGCAGTTCAAGTTCCACCTGATTCCCTCCGGGATCCTCTATCCGGGCAGGATCTGCGCCATCGGCAACGGCGTCGTCGTCGACCCGAAGGTGCTGATCGAGGAGATCGAGGGCCTTCGACGCCAGCGGATCGACGTCGGCGGGCTGCGCGTCTCCGCCAACGCCCACCTGATCATGCCCTACCACGTGCTGCTCGACAAAGCGGGGGAGGCGAAGCTCGGCAAGCTCTCGATCGGGACCACCAGGCGCGGGATCGGCCCTTGTTACGCGGACAAGGCAGCGCGGCTGGGGATCCGGGTCCAGGACCTGCTCGACGCGAAGATCCTGCGCAAGAAGATCGCGGCGGCGCTCGAGCCCAAGCAGCAGCTCCTGCGTCCCTTCACCCGCGACGCCGAGAACGCGCGAAGGTTCGACCTGCACGCGATGACCGAGGAGTACCTGCGCCACGGGCACCGCCTCGAGCCGCACATCGCGGATACCGCGCGCCTGTGCTGGGAGGCGCTGGACGGCGGGCGAACTGTGATCTTCGAGGGCGCGCAGGCGACGATGCTCGACCTCGACCACGGCACCTATCCCTTCGTCACATCCTCGAACCCGATCGCCGGCGCTGCCTGCGTCGGCGCCGGTGTCGGTCCCGCCGACATCGACGAGGTCTGGGGCGTCGCCAAGGCCTATACCACCCGGGTGGGGGCAGGCCCGTTTCCCAGCGAGCTCGAGGACGAGATCGGGGTCAGGCTTCGCGAGCGCGGCCACGAGATCGGCACGACCACGGGGCGCCCGCGGCGAACCGGCTGGCTCGACCTGGTCGCGCTGCGCTACGCGGCGCGGCTCAACACGCTTTCAGCGCTCGCGATCACGAAGCTCGACGTGCTCTCGGGCATCGACCCGATCCGGGTCGCCGTCCGCTACCGCGGCTCGGAGGGGGCGATCTTCGAGGAGTTTCCCTACCACCAGTCGATTCTCCACACGGCAACCGCCGAGTACGAGGAGCTTCCGGGCTTCGAGGGCGACATCACCGGTTGTCGTACCGAGGCGGATCTTCCGGCCGAGGCGCGCCACTACCTCGCCGCGATCGAGGAGGGGGCCGGGGTGCCCGTCCGTCTCGTCGGCGTCGGCCCCGGCCGCGACCAGGTGATCTGGACCGGCCACGGCGAGCCGGCGCTCCGGGCCGCCTAGTAGCCCCCGTCGCGCCTACGACGGCGCTCGAGCAGCGCCATCGCCGCGATCGCCACGATCACGCTGAGGGGGGCGAGCGCGAAGCCGATCGTGGTCAGCCAGTGACCCGCGTGGGCGAGCAGCAGGCTCACGCAACCGCCTCGCGGCGCCCGACGGGATCATCGCCGGCGCGCCGGGAGCTGCGCCCGCCGGACGCGGCGCCGTGCGAGCCGAGGCGCGCGAGGACCCACCCGAGCAGGAGGATGATCGCCAGCACGATCACCCCGACGATCGAGTAGGCAAGCGCCGCGAGGTAGCCGGGGACGTCGCTCTTCAGCTCGCGCTGGAGAATCACGGTCTCGTCGACGAACTCGCGCTCGAAGCGCGGATTCGCGGGAACGGCGTCAGCCGGGATAGCTCGATCCTCCGGCAGGTAGATCGGCAGGCCAACGAGCGAGTCGCCCTTGTGGAGGCGGATCAGCGACTTCCACGTGCCGTGGACCGGGAGCGGCTCGGTGCTGCGGTAGACGCCGGGCCCAGTCTGCTCGAGGTCGTCGACGACGAGTCCGCCGCCCTGCCAGGAGATCGCGCTGACCCAGTTCGCCTCCTCGGCCGCCTCGGGCGGGGTGATCCGCACCGTGGCCTCGACGGTGCGCTCGGGCGCGGGCGCGACTTCGGTCAGCCGCACCTCGCCTCGCAACCCGGAGTCGGGAGAGTCGAAGACGTTGAGGGCGACGACGGCCGCGACCGCCGCGAGGCCGATCGCCGCCGGCGCCAGGATGGGCCGCGCTGTCGCCGGGCGGCCGCGGCCCGTTGCCTCGGATGCCGCCAGCGCGGTGGCGAGGAAGGCGCCCACCATCGCCGCACCGAGCGCCGCGAGCACCGTCGCGGGGAGGGCGCCGGCGATCAGCGTCTCGGGCCACGCCACAGGCATCCAGACGTGCGACCAGGCGAACTGCGCGGCGAACCCGACGGTTCCGATCAGCCCGCCGGCCAGCGCCGCGAAGGCGTAGGGGCGCCGGGTCGCGATCACGAGGGCAGCCAGCTCGACGCAGAGCGCCTCGGCGAGGTAGAGGGGCAGGTGGGGGGTCGTCTCCCCGAGGCCTGGGCCGACGATCAGCGCGATCGCTCCCCGCACGGCGACGAAGAAGAACGCCGCGCCGAGCGCCGCGCCACGGCCGAGCCAGATCCGCGCCCCGACCAGGGCGACACCGGCGGCGAAGGCGAGCATCACCGGCTCGAGCACCAGGTTGAATTGGGGAACGCCGAAGTCGAACTCGGCCTGGAAGGTGGAGAGCCCGATCAGCAGCCCGCCGAAGGCGAAGGTCCGCCGGCCGCGGAGCACGAGCGCGCGCCAGTTGCGCGGATTCCCGACCCGGTCGCGCCCCTCGACGAGCAGGATCGCGCTGCCGATCAAGGTCAGCCCGGCGCCCCCGATCAGCATCAGGTGGGTGGGGCCCCAGAGAGTGACGTCCTGGCCGAAGATCCGGTGCCAGACGTCGTCGAGGGGAAAGCCGATCAGCGCGAAAGCCGAGGAGGCGATCATCGCGATCCCGCCGAGCGGCGCGTGCCAGTCACCGGCGATTCGCACGGCGCCCCTGCTCGGGCGCCCGTCGGGCAGGACGATCGCGAGGAAGCCCGCGGCGAAGATCCCGTAGAGGCCGAAGAGGATCAGGTAGTGGGCCGGGTTGGCAAGCGGGCCAGCGTCGCGACCGTCGTCGATGTGCAGGGAGATGTCCCAGTACATCCCCAGCAGGGCGACGAGCAGCGAGGCGGCTGCTATCAGGGAGGGCAGCGCGGCCCACGGCTTGAGCCCGGATTCCCGCGCGGCGAACTCGGCTACCCGGCGCAGGAGCTGGGTCCGCCCGGTGCGGTGGGCAAAGCCGAGCGCGAGCAGGGCGAGCGTCGCGAGCAGCGCTCCGCCCGTCGCGATGACCACCTCGACGATCTCCGCGCCCCCGGCTGGGGAGGTATCTGCAGCGTTCATCTCGATCTCCTCGTTTTCAGTGCGACCGGCTCTTCGCGAACCGTGGCTACATCAAATGATGTTACACCGACTGATGTCATGGTTACGGTGATCCCGGTCACACGCCGCGGCCCAACTACGGGCGCCCGCCGTAAATAGACTGCGCCGCCATGTTCGAGAAGGTGCTGGTCGCGAATCGCGGCGAGATCGCGATCCGCGTCATGCGAACGCTCGAGGAGATGGGGATCACCTCGGTCGGGGTCTATTCCGAGGCCGATCGCGACGCGCCGCACGTGCGTGAGGCCGACGAGGCGTATCTGCTCGGGCCGCCGATTCCCGCCGAGAGCTACCTCGACGTCAACAAGATCATTTCCGTAGCTCGGGAGTCGGGGGCCGAGGCGATCCACCCCGGCTACGGCTTCCTGGCCGAGAACGCCGAGTTCGCGAACGCCTGCGAGAAAGCCGGGATCGTGTTCATCGGCCCTCCCGCCTCGGCGATCGAGGCGATGGGCTCGAAGACTCGGGCGCGCGAGATCATGGCCGAGGCGGGTGTGCCGATCGTCCCCGGAGCGACGGAGCCGTCCGCCGACGGCGACGCGGCGCGCGCCACGGCGGCGGAGATCGGTTACCCGGTCGCCTGCAAGGCCGTCGGCGGCGGGGGTGGCAAGGGCTTTCGAGTCGCGCTCTCCGAGGGGGAGCTCGCGGAGGCCTTCGAGGGGGCCGCGCGCGAGGGCGAGAAGTTCTTCTCAGACTCGCGCGTCTACCTCGAGCGCTACCTGGAGGATCCTCGACACGTCGAGGTCCAGGTGCTCGCCGACTCGCACGGCAACGTGATCCATCTGGGCGAGCGCGATTGCTCAGTCCAGCGCCGCCACCAGAAGCTGATCGAGGAGGCGCCCGGTCCTCATGTCGACGAGGAGATGCGCGAGCGGATCGGCAAGATCGCGACCGATGCGGCGCGCGCGGTCGACTACCGCGGCGCGGGGACGATCGAGGGTATGCAGGTCGGCGAGGACTACTTCTTCCTCGAGATGAACACCCGCGTTCAGGTCGAGCACTGCGTGACCGAGATGGTGAGCGGGATCGACATCGTCCGCGAGCAGGTGCGCGTCGCTGCGGGCGAGCCACTCTCGATCGCCCAGGAGCAGGTCGAGCTCCGCGGGCACGCGATCGAGTGCCGGATCAACGCGGAGGCGGCGCACAAGAACTTCGCCCCGGCGCCGGGCAGGATCGATTCGTACCGTGAGCCGGCGGGGCCCGGGGTACGGGTCGACTCCGGCGTCGAGCCGGGCTCGGAGGTGACCCCGCTGTACGACCCGATGGTCGCCAAGCTGATTGTCTGGGATGTCGATCGCGAAACCGCCACGGCCCGCATGCTGCGAGCTCTCGGCGAGTACGAGATCTCGCCGCTGACGACGCTGATCCCCTTCCACCGCGCGCTGCTCGCGACCGAGCAGTGGCGCGATGGCGAGACCTGCCGCGACCTGGTCGGCGATCGCAAGTGGCTCAAGTCGCTCGCGCCGCAGGAGCCGCCGAAGTCCGCCGCGGGCTCCGAGGACGAAAACCCGGTCTCAGAGCGGCAGTACAAGGTCGAGGTCAACGGGCGCCTTCACTCGGTCAAGGTGATTGGCGCGGTCGCCCCGAACGGACAGGGCGCGACCGCCGCCAGGCGCCCCCCGCGGCGCGAGCGCTCTGGGCGCGGGGCCTCGGGCGCGTCGAGCGAGGCGCTCCCCTCGCCGCTTCAAGGCACGGTCCTCCAGGTGGCGGTGGCCAAGGGGGCCAAGGTCGAGGAGGGGGCGCTCGTCTGCGTGATCGAGGCGATGAAGATGGAGAACGAGATCACCGCCCACCGCGCCGGCAAGGTGACCGAGCTGAACGTCACCGAGGGCGGCGCGATCTCGAGCGGGGATCAGATCTGCAAGATCGAGTAGGAGGGCGATGAGCTCGGACGGCCTGGAGGCACTTCCCTGGCGCGGCCCCGGGCCAGGGCGCCCGGAGCAGCTCGCGCTGCCGCCGCGCAAGCTGGCGATGCGGCGAAATGGGGTCTGGCGAAAGCGCTGGCGCTACGCCGCGGTTCTCGCCGAGGAGGCCTTCGTCTGCGCGGCCCGCGTCCAGGTCGGCCCGATCGGCCAGACCTTCTGGCTCGTCTGCGAGCGGGGCGAGGGGGAAACCCTCGAGCGCACCCGGCTGCGCCCGCCCGGCGCGCGCGGTGAGGTCTGGAGCGAGGCGCTCGACCGGGACGGCCTGCGCGACCACGCCCCCGACAGCGGAGCGCTGGTGCGGATCGAGGGCCACCATTCCGAGGCCGGCCAGGTGCGCGCGTTTCTTCGCTTTCATGGCGGTACATGGGCGGAGTCGATCTGCCCGGCGGAGCCCGAGAACTATGTCTGGACCCGAAAGCGCGCCGCCGAGCGGGTGGAGGCCGACGTGCGGATCGGCGAGCGGCGGCTTCGCTTCGAGGGCCGCGGGGTCGAGGACGAGTCCGAGGGCTATCACCCCCACCACACTGTCTGGAGCTGGTCGGCGGGAGTCGGGCGGACGCGGGACGGCCGCGCCGTCGGCTGGAACCTCGTCCAGGGCGTGAACGACCCGCCGCGGGGCTCCGAGCGCGCGATCTGGGTCAGCGGCGAGGTGTCCGAGCCGGGGCCGGTCGAGTTCGACGGCCTCGCGGCGATCCGCTTCGCCGACGGCGCTCGGCTCGAGTTCTCCTCCGAATGCGAACGACGCAGGTCCGAAAGCAAGCTCGGCGTCAGCTACGAGTACGTGCAGCCGATGGGATCCTTCTCCGGGACCCTTCCGGGGGGCCTCGAGCTGGCCGAAGGGCTGGGCGTCATGGAGTACCAGGACGCGCGCTGGTAG
>Ga0136614_10002613_pt1 | contig 11262 bp, 11 predicted proteins | sample AntDrymUQ2792106_2_FD_106643 | JGI IMG/M metagenome (GOLD analysis project Ga0136614, IMG submission 106643) | Polar desert sand microbial communities from Dry Valleys, Antarctica - metaG UQ279 (21.06) | ecosystem: Environmental > Terrestrial > Soil > Desert | place: Antarctica: Dry Valley... | reverse complement strand
CGGGTTGGCTCACCACCCGATGGTGACAGGCCCGTCAAGGTTTCGTCGACCCGAACCTGCAGTAGGGGGATGTGATGGCGGCCCGCCCGCCACGTTCTACGGTCGGTGCCGCCGGGCACCTTGCGCCCGGGCTCGCACTGGATGCGTCACAGGGCATCTCGGAGGTCTCTGAGCGCCACGGAGAGACGACCAACGGCCCGGCCCCGGGTGAAGGGGTCGGGCCGTTCAACTTCCCCGCTCACCTCCCCCGGAGAAAACTCACGACCTTGAACCGCGAGCCACCTCACCGGCCCGGACCACCCCATGGTCAGCCGGACTTAGCCCGACGCGCCCGGTCAAGGCTCGACACCCTGTCATCGGTGGCCGCGGTGGGCGCCACGCCACGGGACTGCGGACGGGTGGCCGACCACTCCTCAGACAACCGCACCCCCGCGAGAAGCTGCCGCAGCACGTTCGCAGTCGAGTTGGCCTGCGCCAGCGCCCCATCCACCCGGAGCTCGTACACGTCATCCCGGGCCAGATACACCAACCGGCACCACGACGTGGCATCGCCCCGGAGCAGGGCGTCCAGCTGGTCGAGACGATCCTTGGCGCGGCACGCCTCCTCCAGCTGCACCCGCTGCACCGCATCGAGATCCCGCCCACCCGTGACCTCTACCCACAGTGACCGGCCACCGGCGTTCAACCCACCGGGAACACTGACAGTCACACCCTTGGGTCCAGTCATGAGGCCCCTTTCCGGGAGAACGTCACGCGCGGTAGGCACCAGCAGGCCCGCGACATCTCTGAACAGCGAGCCACCTCACGGGCGGTTTCCTCGTCCCTCGTGCGGAGGTGCACTGCCCCACCGCCTTCGGGGGGTGCCGTGCACCACGCAGGCCGCTCTCGGCGCTGTAGAGGATTACGCTCCCGACCTTCGCTCGCACCGTCCGCGGGTATGCCTCGCAAGGTGGACGGTGCGTGACGTTGACGTGGGTGCACGGCGGTCTATGCCGCCGGTGGCGGCGGGGTGGTCTCGGTGTCCTCGCGCGCGATGGTCGCCAGCGCGTCGCGGGCCTCGCGGTCACGTCGTGACGCTCGATACATCGCGGCGCCGCGGGTGATGCGGGATCGTCGGAGCGTCGGAGCGTCGAGGGGTCGCTGTCTCGGGGTCCGCTTGTCGTCGTACATGGCGCGGCCACGCTGGACGCTCATGGGTTCCTCCTGGTGGTTCGAGGGTCAAGGACGGGTCAACGGGTGCCGAGCTCTTCCTCGGCGAGCCTTTGCACGAGCGCGGCCGGTGGCGGTGGCATCTGGCGGCCGCGGGGCAGCCGCCGATCAGGCTCGTCCCCGGGCAGGCGCTCGGCCTCTGCCCGGGCGTCGTCCTGCCTCCGCTGTTCATGCTCGTCACGGGCTCCGGTCAACTGGCGGACCGTCGGCAGCCACGCCTCGACGTCGGCGCGGCACACGAACCTCAGGTCGGTGAGGGCGTCGCCCGTGAACCACGGCCGGGGTCGGAGTGGCCGGTCGGTGTGCGCGCTGGTCACGAGTCGCCCGGAGAAGATCCGCGTCTCGCCGATCCGGACTTCCGACCGATTCACGTCGGTACCGACCTCGGGGTAGTGCCGGTCTGCGTCGACCACGGTGCCGTAGTCGTCAACGGCGGCGCGAGCCTCTCGGCTGACGCGGTCACTCACGTGCGATTCCGGGCTGACCACGGCGCTCACTAGCACGCGCTGCGCCTGGCGCACTTCGTCGTACCGCGCGGCCAGCGCGACGGCGTGGCGCCACTGCTGGACCCGATCCGCGCTGATCGCCGCGTCGGCGCTGTCGACGTTGCTGCCCAGCTCGGCGAGCACCGGGCGCGCCTGCGAGAGCAGCGCGCCGAGCTCGGCCCTGAGCACCGCTAGGGCAGCGTCGGCCTGCTCCCGGTGCACCGCTAGCAGGCGCTCACGCAACCTGCGCTCCAGCGGACCGAGTACCTGCGCCTCGGCCAGCTGGGCTTCGTTGCTATGGCGGATCTCGAGGACTCGGTCCCCCAGGTCGTCGGGCACCGTCTCACCGGCGACGACGGCCGTGAGGGCGACGTCGACGACGGCCTCCTCCGGCCGGACGGCGCCCCGGGCCTGACGCAGTCTCACGGCGACTTCGGACAGTGCCGTCTCGACCTCGGCAAGCCCGCGCATGCCGCTCCGGGCTCGCTCCAACAGTGGCCGGGTGTCCTCGGTGGCGTCCGTGCTGGTCGTGTCTGTCATAGTGCGGTTTCTCCTTCGTGGTGGCGGTGTCCTTGCGAAGTAAGCGAACCTGCGCGTTAACCATCTGACCTGGGCAAACGGCCGGTGGTTCGTTCGCAAGTTCGCAAGTTCGCGAAGTAACCCGTTGGTGTTTCTGCTGGTCAAGGGCCTTTTTCGCAAGTTCGCTTACTTCGCAGGTGTTCATGTGACGCAGTACCTCGTGGCAGGTCTGCCTCCCGTCTGGTCCGTCACCTGGCGGACCCGGCCGTCCTTGATCAGGGGGGTGAGCATGGTCTCGATCTCGTCGGCCTTCCGGTGCCGCTGGAAGTGGCCGGAGCTGATCTCGGTTCGAGTCCGCCCCCTCGTCCCGCCCCCAGCGATGAACTGCACGAGCTCGTCGACCTCGCCGGTGTCGACCTCGGTGCCGAACATCCACTCGGCGGTGGCCTCGGCGTAGGACCACAACGCCAGCGCGGCACGCAGGTGCGGCTCGTCGATCACCCCGGACCCATCGGCGAGGGCGTAGACGAGGGACAGCCGGAGGACCTGAGGGACACCGCGGGCGAGCATCGAGGCCACCGGGCCATCCGGTCGGGATCGGCGTAGGTGCGGATACCGGTCCCGCCAGAGCTGATCGGCGGCGGCGGTGCGTTCGATCCTGTCGGCCGCCCAGCTGCGGTCGAGGGAGCCCGCCAGCTTGGCGCCGAACTCGTCGAGAATCTCCTCGGGAATGTTGCCGCCGTCGGGTCGCAGCTTCGTGCGCCGGGAGGCGATCGGGAGGAACCGGTTCATGGTGCCCCCGACCAGCTGCGCTTCTTTGAGCCGGATCCGTAGCTCACCGGGGGTCACGTGGCCCACGATCACGATGTGGGCTCCGGTGGCCGCAAGCGGCGAGTGCCGCGACATGGTGCGCAGCACGTCCCCATCCCACGCCTCACGCACCACCCGTGGCAGGGTCGATCCCTGGCGCTCCATCACGGCGAGCAACGAGGTGAACTCCGACTCGATCACCAGCAGTCGTTTATCCGGGATGCCCTCATCGAAGCCCTTCGCGCTCGGGTCGTCGCCGTTGTCGTCGCGAACAGCCTCGATGAGTCCCTCACCGGAGGAGAGGCCGGAGAGTCGGCGCAACGGCCACGGTGAGGACGACATCCGCTCCGCGGCGGCACTCAGCGCGGCGGCCACCTGATCACTCGTGCCCTTCGCACCGTCCGCGGTCTTCCCCACGATCAACGGGAAAATGCGGGCCGGGTGCATCCGGTTGTCGGCGCGGACGTGCAAGCCGCCCCCGGCGAGGGCTCCGAACCGGGCGAGCAGCTGCGCCAGGATCGCCGCGGGGTGAGCCTCTGTGTGGGGGAGGACTGCTTCCACGATCTTGCCGGGTATCCCTTGCAACGCATCCGGGTGCAGGCTCGGGAACGGGACCACGCTGAGCGGCCCGTCCTCGATCAGCGCGTCCGCGGCCTGCTCCGGGGTCTCCGGGGTGACGGTGAGCTTCACCGGGCGCCCCCCACCCTCCGCGGTGGGGCCTTCGCTGCTGACGCTGCGGTGTTCCGGGCGCCGCGCTCGGGGTGGCCCTTAGACACGGCCAGGGCCACCAGCGGTTCGACGTCGAGGCCGGACTCGTGTGCCCGGCAAGATGACCAGTACAGCCGGGCGTTGAGCTCGCCACCGGGGTCCTCGGCGATGTGACGCAGCAAGCCGTCGAGCTGCCGCTCGCCGCTGGCCGCCCGGGGTCGAGGCGGCAGCGTCACCGGCGGTGGGTCGAGGATCCGTCGCACCCAGCGCGGCGCCGGCGCGGTCGGCAAGCCCGTGACCCACTCATACCGGCGACCGCTGACGTGCGGTGACGGCGGGGCGACGACATAGCCGGCGTGGGTCTTGATGTCCACGCCGGGACACAACCGTCCGCGGGCCCGGCCGCCGTAGCTGAGCCAGATGTGGAATCCGCCCGAACCGGTGCGGGCGGTCAGGGTCGGGGGTAGCTGCCCGTGCTCGCGGGTCAAGCTGAGCAGCTCGGTCGCACCGTGGTTCCTGGGATCGACGTCGAGGACCACTACCCCGACCGGCGGGCGGATGCCGACGCTTGCCCACGGCCACCGTGACCACCATGAGGTGATGACCGTGGGGTCGGTGGTCGCATCGTCCTTGCCGTGATCCGTGATCGGATGCTTGCCGGCGTTGCGCCCACACTCCCGCCGGCAGGTGCAGCGGCCGCCGCGGATAGCGTGCAGCGGCAGCACGTCGAGGCCGGACGCGGCATACCGTCCCGCCCAGTGCCCCGGGTTGAGGTCGCTCACCGGAGCCACCACTGCCGGATCGCTCGCCGCAGTCGCCGCAACGGCCGGTGTAGGTAGGGCCCGTCACCGCAGTACACCCTGCCGTCGCGATCCACCCAGAGATCGGTGTCGGGGTGATCGGTGCCGTACGGGAGTGGCACGTCAGGTGGCTCGCTCACCGACGCTGGGACCTGACGGTCCGCCGCGGTAGTCTCGTCTCGATCGGTGGCTTCGCGGTGACTGATCTTCTCGGGAGCGGGACGCTGTGGCGGCGTCCCGCTCCGCCGCGTCGGTGGGCTCATGCGGCGCTCCCGCCGGTGCTGGCCTGACGCTCGGCGAGCCACTCGGATACCGCTCGACGCGAGTAGCGGATACCGCCGAGAACACGCACGTAGGGCGGCCCCCCTCCGCTCGCCCGTTTATTGGCAAGCGTCTTCGTGGAGACCTGCCACTCGGCGGCCAGCTGCTCGGGCTTCATTAGGTCGGGAGCCGCGGCCGACGTCGGCTCGGACCTCCGTGGCTTCGACATGACCGCTCCTGTGTCCAGTGGACTGACCTTTTAGGCAACTGGGTTGCCTAGCTGGCAGTGAACACCTGGGACCACAGGAAGTCAAACGGGCTATCCCGGGTGTCCATCCGGCTGACTTTGCTGTACCGTCCGGCTCGTGACAGATGCCGAGCGGATCAGGCGATCGAGCGCGGAGCCCATCGCTGCCGTCGTGGCAGACCGAGTGCGAGAGCTGCGGGAGGGACGCGGTATGTCTCAGGCCGACCTCGCCGAGCGGATGGCCGAGCTCGGCACGCCGTGGAAGCGGGCCACGGTCGTCAACCTGGAGAAGCGCGGTACAGCGAGTCGCGGCACTGGTGTCGGACGAGACGCGGTCACACTCCAAGAGTGGCTACACCTGGCGGAAGCACTCAACGCGCCGCCTCCGCTCTTGCTGGCCGACCCACGGCGAACCGAGCCCGTGCCAGTCGCGGAGGGGGTTGAGGTCAGCGCATGGGAGATGCTGCTGTGGCTGATCGGTAGCGGCACGATCGGCCGCGGGGTCGCCAGCGATCGCCGGAGCAGTACAGCTATGGACCTGATCTGGTGCGGCCGCGTGGTGGCCGAAGCTGCGGGTGCTATCGAGGGCACACGGGCGCTCGACGTGTACCGGCCTGGCACGCAGGTCCGCGGCGACGCGCTGTCGGGAGACGGCCGGTGGCTGGGGACACTCGATGATCTGCACCGGAGGCACCTGGAGACGATCGCCGCGGCGCTGGAGCACATCGTCGAGGAGCTTGGCGCTCCGGCGCCGCAGCTGGGACCGACTGTGCTCAAGCGTGCCGCCGAGCTCGGCGTTGAGCTGCCCGGCCAGGACGGGGAGGGCTGAGCGGTGGGCCACATCCGTGACCGCTGGAAGGACCCGGCCAGGGCGGGCAAAGGCAAGCGGTGGCAGGTCAAGTACCGGGTCGACGGCGTCGAGAAGGACGGTGGCGCCTACAAGATCAAGCCCGATGCGGAGCGCAAGCTCGTCGAGCTTGAACACAGCGTGCACCGCGGTCAGTGGGTCGATCTCAACAACCAGACCACCGTGACGGACTGTGCGAGGGGCTACGTCGCCGCACGCCCGCACCGTCCGACGACGGCGCGGCGGATGGCCGGTCTGATCGACACCCACCTCGCGCCTACCGCCCTCGGTGGCCGCCGGGTGGTCTCGGTGCGCCCGTCCGAGGTTCAGGGTTGGGCCGCGGAGCGGGCACGGCTGCTCGCCCCCTCAACGATGCGGCTGCTACTCGGGCTCGTGCGGTCGGTGTTCGCGGCCGCGGTGCTCGATCGGCTGATCGCGTCCTCGCCGGTGGTGAAGGTGAGCCTGCCGCGGGCCGAGGCGGAGCGGGTGGTGCCGCTGACCGTCGCCCAGGTCCGCGAGCTCGCCGAGGCCATGCCGCCCCGCTACCAGGCGATGGTGCTCACTCAGGCCGGGCTCGGGCTGCGGATCGGTGAGCTGCTCGCGCTGCGCCTGGAGGCCGTGGATTTCCTGCGTCGCACGGTGCGGGTGGCCGAGCAGATCCCCCCGGGCTCACGGGTGCGGACCGAGACCAAGACACCGCGCTCGCGTCGGACGCTGCCGCTGCCCACCATGGTCGCCGAGGCGCTCGCCCGCCACGTCGAGGCGTTCCCACCGGCGGCGGACGGCTCCCTGTTCACCAACCGCGACGGGCGCCCGCTGACGCACTCGCACTACGGGACGAGGACGTTCCGCAAGGCCGTGGGGAAGGCGGGGCTACCGGCGGGAACCACGAGCCACGACCTGCGCCACCACTACGCCAGCGTGCTCCTCGCGGCCGGCGAATCGGTGGTGGCGGTCGCCGAGAGGCTGGGTCACGAGAACGCCACGTTGGTCCTCGCGGTCTACGGGCATATGTTGCCGGGCAGTGAAAATCGGACACGCAGCGCGATCGACTCGGCGTGGAATCAGGCGCCCGGCGAGGCCGCCACGGCCCAGGGACGGCCCCGATGATCTCGACAGGTGCTCCGGTGCTGGTCAAGGGCGGTGCGATGGTTAGTGCTAGATGTAGTCTGCATACGTGCTCGCCGTCGTGCCGCCCCCGGTCACCGTGCGCGTCCCGGCCAAGGTCAACCTCCACCTCGCCGTCGGGGACGCCCGCGCGGACGGCTACCACGACCTGGTGACGGTGTTCCAGGCGCTGTCGCTCGCCGACGAGGTCACCGTGGCCGCCACCGACTCGCCCGGCGTGCAGGTGCACGGGGAAGGCGCCGGGGCACTGCCGACCGACTCCCGTAACCTCGCCTGGCGGGCCGTGCTGGCGCTGGCCGAGCATGCCGGCCGGGAGGCCGACGTCCGCGTCGTGCTGCGCAAGGGCATCCCGGTGGCGGGTGGCATGGCCGGCGGCAGCGCGGACGCCGCGGGCACCCTCGTCGGTCTTGCCGCCCTGTGGCGGCTGGAGATCGGCCGTGACGAGCTGACGGCACTGGCCGCCGGGCTCGGCAGCGACGTGCCGTTCGCGTTGCACGGCGGGACAGCGCTCGGCACCGGCCGCGGGGAGCAGCTGGTGCCGGTGCTCGCGCGCCATCCGTTCCACTGGGTGGTCGCGCTCGACCGCAGCGGGTTGCCCACCCCGGACGTCTACGCCGAGCTCGACCGGCTGCGCGGCCAGGACGGCGCCGCGTCCGGGCTGGGTCCCGTGGAACCGCTGCTCGAGGCACTCGCCTCCGGTGACCCCCGGCAGCTCGCGCTGTTGCTCGGCAACGACCTGCAGCCCGCGGCCGTGTCACTGCGGCCCACCTTGCGCCGCACGCTCCGCGCCGGGGTGGACGCCGGCGCGCTGGCCGGGATGGTGTCCGGTTCCGGGCCGACCTGCGCGTTCCTGTGCACCGGCGCCGACGCTGCGGTCAGGGTGGCCGCCGAGCTCGCCGGTGCCGGGGTGTGCCGCACGGTCCGCGTCGCCAGCGGACCCGTGCACGGCGCGCGGGTCGTCGAGGACCAGCGCCCGGTCCCGCCGCCCCCCGAGCCCCTTGCGCGCGCCTGATGGCCAACCTGGTCAACCTGGAGACGGTCTCGAAGTCCTACGGGGGCCGCACCGTGCTCGAGGGGCTGGCGCTCGGCGTCGACGAGGGCGACCGCATCGGCGTCGTCGGGCTCAACGGCGGCGGCAAGACCACGCTGCTCGAGATCGTCGCCTGCCTGGAACCCCCGGACGCCGGCCGTGTCAGCCAACAGCGCGGGCTGCGGCTCGGGGTCCTCACCCAGCGTACCGAGCTCCCCGCGGGGGCCACCGTGCGCGAGGCCGTCCTCGATCCGCTCGGGTTCGACGCCGAGTACGAGTGGGCCGCCGACCCGCGGATCCGCGGCGTCCTCGTCGGGATCGGCGTCAGCGCGCTGGGGCTGGACCGCGCCGTGGACACCCTGTCCGGCGGTGAGCGACGGCGGGTCGCGCTTGCCGCGGCGCTGGTCCGCGAGCTGGACCTGCTGGTGCTCGACGAGCCGACCAACCACCTCGACGTCGAGGGCGTCCGGTGGCTCGCCGAGCACCTCGTCGCGCGCCGCTGCGCCGTCGTGGTCGTGACCCACGACCGCTGGTTCCTCGACACCGTCTGCACCCGGACGTGGGAGGTCGCCGACGGCCGCGTCGACGCCTACGAGGGCGGCTATGCGGACTGGGTCTACGCCCGCGCCGAACGTGCTCGCGTCGCCGCCGTGGCGGAGGACCGGCGCCGCAACCTGGCCCGCAAGGAACTGGCGTGGCTACGCCGCGGGCCGCCGGCGAGGACGTCGAAGCCGCAGTACCGGATCGAGGCGGCCGAGGCGTTGATCGCGGACGTGCCCGCGCCGCGTGACTCCGTCGAGCTGCTCGCGTTCGCCCGCCGCCGGCTCGGCCGCACGGTGCTGGAGCTGGAGGATGTGACGCTGCGGGTGGCGCAGACCGACCTGCTCCGCGACGTCACGTGGCGCGTCGGACCCGGCGACCGGATCGGCCTCGTCGGAATCAACGGCTCGGGAAAGACGACCCTGCTGCGGCTGCTCGCGGGGGAGCGGGAGCCCGACGGTGGGCGGCGGGTGCAGGGTCAGACCGTGCGGCTCGCGCACCTGACGCAGGAGCTGGAGGACCTGCCTGGGTCCTTGCGCGTGCTCGAAGCGGTGGAGGACGTCGCGCGCCGCGTGGTGCTCGGCCGCCAGGAGATGTCCGCGTCGCAGCTCGCCGAGCGGCTCGGGTTCCCCCCGGCGCGGCAATGGACCCCCGTCGCGGACCTGTCCGGCGGGGAGCGGCGCCGGCTGCAGCTCACCCGGCTGCTCATGGCCGAGCCGAACGTGCTGCTGCTCGACGAGCCCACGAACGACCTCGACATCGACACGCTGCAGCAGCTGGAGGACCTGCTCGACGGCTGGCCCGGCTCGCTGGTGGTGGTCTCCCACGACCGGTACCTGGTCGAGCGGGTGTGCGATGACGTGGTCGCGCTCTTCGGCGACGGCCGGCTCACGCACCTCCCGGGCGGCATCGAGGAGTATCTGCTGCGGCGCGACTCGGCTCGCCCGGCGGCCGTCCCGGCGGTGGCAGCAGCGGCGCCGTCCTCGTCCGCCGCCGAGCAGCGCGCCGCGCGCAAGGAGCTCACCCGGCTGGAGCGCCGGCTCGACCGGCTCGCCACCCGCGAGTCCGCCCTGCAGCAGCGCATCGCCGAGCAGGCCGCCGACGTCGCGGCATTCCTGGAGCTCGACGCGGAGCTGCGCACGGTCCTCGCGGAAAAGGACGAGCTGGAGTCCCGTTGGCTGGAACTGGCGCTCCGCGCCCCGTGAGTGGCGTTGCGAGCCCTGGCTCGCAACGCCACTCACGACCGTAGGGTGGGGCGGTGTGAGTCGGTTACTGCAGACGCTGCTGGGGTCGGCCGCCGAGTCCGGCTGCGGCATCACCACCGGGGAGCCGGCCGCGCCGGCGCGGCGGACGTGGGGCGAGGTGCACGCCGAGGCCCGCCGCACCATGGGGGCGCTGGTGGCGGACGGGCTGGCGCCGGGCGACGCGGTCGCGGTCCTCGCCGGTGAGCCCGCCCCCTCGCGCCGGCGGTACAGGGTGTGTGGCTCGCGGGCGGCAGCGTCACCATGCTCCATCAGCCGACGCCGCGCATCGAGCTCGCGGCGTGGGCGCAGGACACCGTCACCGTCCTGAAGATGATCTCGTGTCGGACGGTGCTGCTGGGTCCGCCGTTCGACGCGCTCGGCCAGGTCCTCGATGACCACGGTGTCGCCTACCGGCTGCTGACCGACCTGCGCGGTGAGCCCGCCGACCTCGTCGAGATCGGTGAGGACGCCACCGCGCTGCTGCAGCTGACCTCGGGATCCACCGCGGAGCCGAAGGCCGTCCGCATCACCCACGGCAACCTGCACGCCAACATCACCGCGATGGCCGCCACCGCGGCGCTGGACCGCGGCACCGACGTGTTGGTGTCGTGGCTGCCGCTGTTCCACGACATGGGCATGGTCGGGTTCCTCACCGTGCCGATGACGTTCGGGCTGGAACTCGTCACCGTCACCCCGGCCGACTTCCTGTCCGGCCCGCTGCTGTGGGCCGAGCTCATCAGCCGCCACCGCGGGACGGTCACCGCGGCGCCGAACTTCGCCTACGCCCTGCTCACGCGCCGACTCGTGGACACGGGAGCGGACGACCTGGACCTCTCCAGCCTGCGGTTCGCCCTCAACGGCGCCGAGCCCATCGACCCGGCGGCCGTACGGGCCTTCCTCGACGCGGGCGCGCGCTTCGGCCTCGACCCCCGCTGCGTCGTCTGCGCCTACGGCTTGGCCGAGGCCACCCTCGCAGTCTCGTTCGCGCCTCGCGACGGCGGGTTGGTCGTCGACACGATCGACGCCACCGAGCTCGAGTCCCACCGCCGCGCGGTGCCGGCGCAGGTGGTGCCGTCGCATGACGCGGGGACGCGCGGCTTCCCGGTGCTGGGCCCGCCGCTGCCCGGGCTCCAGGTGCAGGCTGTCGACGACGCCGGGCTCGTGCTGGGGGAGCGGGAGGTGGGCCTGCTGCGGGTGCGCGGGGAGGCGGTCACCACGGAGTACCTGACGGTCGACGGTCCCGTGCCCACCCAGGACATCGACGGCCGGCGAGATCGTGGTCTGCGGGCGCCGCAAGGACGTCATCATCATGGGTGGGCGCAACGTGTACCCGACCGACATCGAGCGCGCCGCCGCCGGGGTGGACGGGGTGCGCGCGGGCAATGTCGTCGCCGTGCGCCTCGACGCGGCCGCCCGGCGGGAGTCTTTCGCGGT
>Ga0136614_10002612_pt1 | contig 11262 bp, 13 predicted proteins | sample AntDrymUQ2792106_2_FD_106643 | JGI IMG/M metagenome (GOLD analysis project Ga0136614, IMG submission 106643) | Polar desert sand microbial communities from Dry Valleys, Antarctica - metaG UQ279 (21.06) | ecosystem: Environmental > Terrestrial > Soil > Desert | place: Antarctica: Dry Valley... | reverse complement strand
GATCGGCTCGACGAGTCCGATGCGAACGATCCCGTTCAACCTCACCGGCCACCCGGCGGTCAGCGTCCCTGCTGGTCGCACCGAGAGCAACCTCCCGGTCGGGCTGCAGGTCGTGGGCCGCCCCTGGGGCGAGCGAGACGCGCTTCGTGTCGCGCGGGCGATCGAATACCACGGCGGTGAGGTGCTCGATGTCTGACGCGACGATGGCAGAACGGCTCCTCACCCGCAGCGCCCGTCGACCTGTGAGTGCCGGCGACGTCGTCGGCGTTCGCGCTGACGCAGCCCTGGGCACCGACGGCTCCGTCCCGATGGCGTTGGACTGTTTTGCGCAGATCAACGGAGCCGAGGTGACCGACGAGATCGACATCGTCTTCGCGCTCGACCACTACGCACCGCCGACCAGCCCGGCTGCGGTCGACGTCCATCGCAGAATGCGGTCGTTCGCCTCGCACCATGCTGTTCGCCTCTACGAGGTCGGCGACGGGATCGGCCATCAGCTCATGGTCGAGCACGGTCACGTCCGACCCGGCACCACCTGCGTGGCGGCCGACAGCCACGCCACCACCTACGGTGCGCTCAACGCGTTCGGCACCGGTATCGGGTCATCGGATCTCGCCGTGCTCATGGCGACCGGCACGCTCTGGTTTGGCGTCCCCGAGTCCATCCAGGTCGAACTCTGCGGGTCGCTCGGCCCAGATGTCGCGGCCAAGGATCTGGCATTGCACCTCGTCGGCCGGCTCGGCGCCAGTGGGGCCCGCTACGCCGCGCTCGAGTTCACCGGGCGAGGCGTCGAGAAACTCGATCTCGATGACCGCCTCGTCGTTGCGAACATGGCGGTCGAGATGGGGGCGAAAGCCGGGATCTTCCCGTGCGACGACCGCCTCCGAGAAGAACTCGCCGAGCAGGACATCCCCAGCGACCATGGCATCACACCATTCGACAACGCGCGGTATATGCGGTCGGTCCACATCGACTTGTCCGCGATCCGTCCCACCATCGCAACCGACGATCGAGTCGACGCCACGACCACCACCGATCACCTCGCCGGGCGACCGGTCACGTCGTGTCGCATCGGCACCTGCACCGGGGGACGCACCAAAGACATCCGACAAGCCGTCGAGGCACTCGACACGGCCGGAGGCATTGCAGCGGGCGTCAACGTGGTGGTCACCCCCGCATCCCGCCGAGTACGCGAACAGCTCGACGACGAGGGGATCACGACGCGACTGCATGCGATGGGCGCCCAAATCGCGATGCCCGGATGCGGGGCCTGCTGCGGCTCAGCGGGTGACCTCCCCGACGACGACGACATCGTCATCTCGACCGCGAACCGCAACTATCGGGGACGGATGGGCAACCCGCACGCAACCATCATGCTCGCCTCACCCGCAACGGTCGCAACAGCCGCATCCCGAGGTGCGATTGTCGGCACGACCGACGGAGAACGACGCCATGGGTAAGCCTCGAATCGTCCGGGCGCGGGTGGTCGGCGACAACATCGATACCGACACGATCATCGCGTCGCATCGCAAACGCGACAGCCCCGACGCGAACGTGTTGCGGCGGTACCTGTTCGAACATCTCCGACCCGACTACATCGCCACCGTCGAGCCCGGAGACATGCTCGTCGCCGGCGAGAACTTCGGCTGCGGATCCGCCATGGAAGTCGCCGCCACCGTGATCGCTGCCAGCGGACTCACTCCGATGATCGCAGCCAGCTACGCGCGGACGTTCTACCGCAACGCGATCAACAACGGGCTGCATCTGTCGCACGCCGACACCACCACCGTCACCGACTGCGCGTACTACGAGTACCACGCAGCCCCGCGATGGGTGCTGCGACCATTAGACGGGAGAGGCGACGACATCCAACTCCGCCCGGTCACCGGCCTCGCCTCCGACATCGTGGCCGCCGGCGGACTGATCCCCTACGTCAACTCCGGTCGCAGCCTCACCGCCCACCTCCACGAACCATGAACCCCGACCTCGACAACACCGACAACCCGTGCTCCGCTCCCACCACGACCGGGAGTCCGGGGTTCCGGATCACGACCGGATGGACCCGCCCCCACGCGGCCACCGTCGACGCGTTCACCGGCGTGTCCAGTTCGCAGACCGCCGACGCCATGCACCGAATGGGAGGAATCGACCCCGACATCCACCGGATGTGGCCGGCACCACCCTTCATCGGCACCGCCCTACCGGTCGCAACCAGATCCGCAGACAACCTCCTCATCCACCACGCGATCCGCGTGGCGCAGCCCGGAGATGTCCTCGTCGTCAACACACAAGACAACCGCCACAACGCCGGATTCGGCGAACTCCTCGGCCGGGCCGCGCTCGCTGTCGGCATCGTCGGCGTCGTCATCGACGGCGTCGTGCGCGACATCGACCAACTCGCCGACCTTGGGCTGCCGATCTACGCCCGCGGAACCAGCCCAACCGCCTGCGACAAGCAAGGACCCGGCGAACTCGGCCGGCCCATCGCGTGCGGCGGTGTGGTGGTCGCACCCGGGGACCTGATCGTCGCCGACCACGACGGTGTCACCGTCGTCCCCACCCTCGACATCGCCCACGTCGCACAGCGGGCCCGGCAGATCGTCGATCGTGAACGTCAACGCGTCATCGATATCGACGCCGGACACCTCGTGCGACCCGAGATCGCCAGCACGCTCCACGCCGCCGGACTCAATGTCGAACCGCGAACACCGGCATGAACGCCACACTCAGCGCACGCGCCGTCAACTTGGCGCCGTCAGCCACCAACCGGGCAACACAGCGCGCCCGCCAACTACGAAACGACGGCGCCGACATCGTGACCATGACCGTCGGTGAGCCCGACTTCGCGACACCCGACCACGTCACCGACGCAGCCCACCTCGCAATGCGACACGGACACACCCGCTACACCGACGTCACCGGAATCGACACCTTGAAACAAGTGATCGCCGAGACGTATCGCCAACAGCATCAACTCGACGTCGCCATGGACGAGATCATCGTCAGCAACGGCGCGAAGCAGGTCATCTTCAACGCCATCTTGGCGCTCATCGAACCCGGCGACGAGGTCGTCATCCCCACACCAGCCTGGGTCTCCTACAGCCAGATGGTGACCTTCGCGTGCGGACGGCCCATCCTCGTCCCGGCCCGACTCGACGACAGCTTCGCCCCCGACCCGGAACGCCTCGCACAGGCCATGTCCCCGAACACGAAGCTGATCATCCTCAACTCGCCCTGCAATCCCACCGGCGGCATCGCCACCACCGAGACGATCGACGCCATCTGCGCCCTCGTCGACCGTCACCCGAACGTCATGCTGATCTGCGACGACGTCTACGAACACATCCGATTCACCCGCGACCCACCACCTCACCCCCTCCGAGACGTACCCGAACTGCGCCAGCGAGTGGTGGCCGTCAACTCGGTGTCCAAGGCGCACGCCATGACTGGCTGGCGCATCGGCTGGGGCGTTGGTGCACGCGACATCGTGACCGCGATGGCACGAATCCAATCCCACAGCACCTCGAACGCCAACTCGATCGCCCAGCATGCGGCCGTCGCTGCGCTCACCGGACCTCAAGACCACCTCGCCACCCGCGCCGACACCTACCGCCGCCGACGCGACCTCGCCCTCGACATCCTTGCCGCCACGCAGAGCATCCACAGTCCCACGCCCGACGGCGCCTTCTACCTCTACCTCGCAACCCCATCCGTGCTCGGCGCACGAACGCCATCCGGTACGGTCATCAACAACGACATCGACCTTGTCGACTACCTCATCGACCACGGCGTCGCCACCGTACCGGGCACGGCCTTCGGCTGGTCGCCGGCATTCCGGATCTCGACGGCCACCGACGACTCCACGCTTCACACCGGATGCGAACGCATCGTGCAAGCGATCGAACAACTGAATTGCAACGACACATGAACGACGAACCAACCTGGAAGCGGTTCCTGACCGAGCAAGACCGTATGGTCGTCGACCATGCCGGCTACGGCTCGCCCGCCGGACCGGGTCGACGTCCCGCACTCGTCATCATCGACTTCAACTACGATTTCGCCGGGGCCGAACCGATGCCTGTCGTCGAATCGATCCGACGATGGCACAGCTCGTCAGGTACAGCTGCGTGGGACGCCGTCGCACCGACCCGGCGCCTGCTCCATGCAGCCCGACATCGACGCATCCCGATCTTCTACTCCAACATCCAGCGACGACCCGACAACTGGGACTCGGGCCTCTGGAAACTCAAGAACACCCGGAACCACGAGCCCTCCAACCAGACCTCCACCGGTAACACCACAAAAAGGATCCTCGACGAGCTCGCCCCACTCCAGCACGACATCGTGATCTGGAAGCACCGCCCGAGCATCTTTCACGGCACCGTGTTCTTGTCGCACCTCATCGAGCTCCGGGTCGACACGCTGATCTTTGCCGGCGGCACCACGAGCGGATGCGTACGCGCCTCAGTCACCGATGCGTTCAGCAACAACCTGCGAAGTCTTGTCGTCGAGGACGCATGCTTCGACCGGTTCGAGTCCAGCCACGCCATGTCGCTCTTCGACCTCAACGCCAAGTACGCCGACGTCGTGTCCACGCTCGACGCGACCCGCTATATCGACGACGTCCCCGACGGCCTCTTTCTTGGCCTGCCGACGAGGGCTGGTGAGTCATGACCAACGCCGCGATCAGGCCGACCGTCGCCACCCGTGGCGACCAGCGACGCTCCCAACTCACTCGGCACCGCTGCTCTCGGGTCAGTCGAGTCACGACTTCACCAGCTCGGGTCGTCAGCGCTCTACCCATCAACGTGCGACACCTACCGATCGACCCGGTCGACCTCCAGCGCGGCGCAGGCACCCTGGGAGATCGCCATCGACACGACTGGTCAGGCCACTGCTGTCGTCATCGCGCTGGGCATACACGGTTCTCGTCCGCCAGAGTCGCGAAGATCGCAAGCGAAGGCATCGGTGAGGCACTCGAAAGCTTCGTCATCGTGGCGGACTCCGAGCGCTCGCATCTCGCGCGCGACCAGTCTCGTGCACGAGCGACGAATCATCTGGGTACCGCACTCGCTCACCGCAAACCGGGACACAACCCCGACCGACGAGCGGACCGCTCGCCGCGCCGCGATCCTCGCCGCGTCCCTACTTCGAGCGACGGCCCATCCGCAAGGTCACACGGCAATGAAGCACACATCGCAGGTGTTCATGGCGCTGACCGCTCCGACCTTGAAACGGGAGCACTAACTAATGCCGAGCATCAGGATCACGACCGGAGACTGGGGGAAGCAACTGGGCCAACAATCCCTCGTGAGGGTGCGAGCAGCGCTCGCCGACGCCCTCGACATGGACCCAGCAGATCAAGACCTCGTCGTGCATTCCGTCGACGACAACCACTGGATCAACCCAGACGCCACCTCTCGACTCTTCACCAGGATCGAGGTCACGATGTGGCAAGGGCAGAACCTGGCAGCCAAACAGCGACTGTTCGATGCGTTCGCCGGTGTTCTCGAAGCTCATCACGTTCGCCCCAACGACATCAAGCTGATCATCTACGAAGTCCCGCCCGAGAACGTTGGCCTCGGCCGCCGACCCGGCGAACCCGTGACCCGCTCGCCGTGACCGACCGCCAGCGATCCGTCCGGTCGCCAAGTGACACGACCGCGAGACAACCAGAGACGGTCTGAATTGCTGCTGTTCCCGGCAAGTCCAGACTCAAGTCGACGAACCGCTTGAACGCACCTCCCCGGATAGTGTGCGGATCGGGCCAGCCTGGCCCACGGGGGGACGCCGCACAACCAACCGAGCGTCACCAACCCACCGAACACCACCAAACCCGGTTCAACACGCCCCGACACGAGTCCAACCGGCGCATCGCTACTGGGCTTCCCCTGAAATGGTGGAGGGTGGCTGATAGGGGTTCGGGGCGGCTGGTCGGCCGCACTATTGGTACCACCCGAAGCCTTTGCGGGCCTCCTGGGCGATCGGAGAGGGCCGGTTTCACGCCGCCTCGCCTCGTTGGTCGGCTTCGGTGGCTCGGGCGGCGAGGACGGCCTCGTAGGCGACGGGGGCGAGCATCCCGGCGGAGCTGTGTCGGCGGTGGTGGTTGTAGCGGTCGATGTAGCCGGGCGATCTGCCGGCGGGCGGCATCCTTGCTGGCAAAGCGCCGGCGCGACAGCAGCTCGAACTCGAGGGTCGAGTTGAAGCTTTCGGCTGCCGCGTTGTCCAGTGCCGAGCCGACCCGGCCCATCGACTGGACCACGCCCAACGCGGCGCACGCAGCAGCGAAGACGTCGCCGGTGTACTCACCGCCTTGTCGCTATGGAAGACGACACCCCGGACGTCGCCGCCGCGCACCGCGGCGGCCATGCACAGCGCGGCCTTGGCCAGCGCGGCGTCGTGGTGCTCGCCGAGGGCGAAGCCGTTGCGGTCACGCGGGATGTCCAACTCGACGGCGCCGATCTCGGTCAACACCGTCTTGGCCGAGGTTCCGTTGCGGTTGTTGCCCGACTCTCGCCCGCCCTGATCGCCGGCCCCGTAGCCGAGATGGGCGGACAGTTCTTCGTTCAAACCGCGTTCGAGAATCCGCTTGGTGAGCTCAGCGATCACGCCGCCCTCACCGAGCAGCTCAACGCCGCCGGCATCAGCAGAGTTCATCACCGCGTCGATCAACTCGTCAGGCACCCGCCCGCCGCCCGATCGCCGGGCCCCGCATCGATCATCTCGCCGGCTTCACCCCCGGCGAGGAGATCGCGATCGCGTTGACCCGGGCGAGGAACCCCCCGACGCGGTCGGAATCTGTCATGTCGTTGCTCGTGAGTGTCATTGGGTTCTCCTCGCCGTCAAGCGCTGCACCGCTCGACTGCTGTAGAGGTGGATCCCCTCCTCACACAAACCGTTGTACACGCCGGCGTTGTGCGATCACGGAATGTCGCGCTTGCCTGCTTGCGAAACGCGTTACAGTGTTCGCTCACTTCGCTGGCCGGCGATGACAGCGGAGCTCACTGGCCGCCGTGTGCGCGCTCGTCGAACGCAGTGCTGTTGCCGGGGGGGCGGCGATGTCCTGTGGTCCTTTGGTCTGTCGAGGGGTTGTGGTGATTGGTCCGAGAACGTTTGTCGAGGCGTCGGACCCGTTTCGTGAGGCCTGCGATCAGGGCGGCGCCTGTGGCGCATGTTGCGGCTGCGACGACGGCTGCGATGTTCCAGCCTCGGATCAGACCGGCCGTGGGATCTGTTTCGGCGTTGGCGGTCGCGATCGAGATGACAAGGGCGATGCCGGCGCCGCCACCCAGGTAGCGAGCGGTGAGGTTGGCACCGCTGCCCATCGCGGCGTCACCTGCGGGAACCGACGACACCGCCAGACCACCGAGCGCGGCGTTGACCAACCCGGTTCCGATGCCGGTCACGAGGAGGCCGGGCAACAGCCGCATCCAGCCCGATGACGCGGAGAGTCCCGACAACGAGGCGAGTCCTGCCGCTGAGATTGCGAAACCGGTCATCAGTCGGAGGCGAGCGTCGATTCGGGTGGGCAGTCGTCGGGCGTGCCAGGCGAGGATGGTGCTGGTCCCTGACCAGGCGGCGAGAACGGTGGCGCTCGCGAAGACCGATAGGTTCATGGCGCGTTGCAGGAAGCTCGGCAGGTAGCTCAACAGCGCGATGGTGGAGAGTCCCGTCACGGTGGCACCGATCACCGACGCCGCGAAGTCTGGGTCTCGCAGCAGGCCGAGGTTGAGCATCGGATCGCTCCCTCGGGTTTCGACCGCGGCGAACACGATTAGGAGTGTGGTGCCGGCGATGAGGAAGCCGATCGTTGGACCGGAGGTCCAACTCGTCCTGGCATAGACGAATCCGGCCGTCATCGCGACCATGCTGGTGCTGAGCACCGTGGCCCCGGCGAGGTCGACGGGTCGCCGGATGGTGGAAAGCGACTCGGGAATCCGGCCGATGGCGACGCCGAGCGTCACGGCGAGAACTGCTTCGAACCAGTAGGCCGTGCGCCAGTCGCCGATCGCTGCAAGTGATGCACCGACGAGCGGGCCGATCATGACGCCGGCACCGAGCATCGCCCCCCAGATGCCAGTCGCCCGGGTTCGTGACGACCCGCTGGGGAACGCATTGCCGATGAGTCCGAGCGCGGCGGCGAGGATGGCGGCCCCGCCGACACCCTGGAACACTCGGCCGATCACGAGCACTTCGATGGTGGGCGCCGCGCCAACGACCGCCGAGGACACGGCGAGGCCGACCACACCCGCTCGCAGGACTCGACGCCTGCCGAAGGTGTCGGCAATCGCGCCGGCGGTGAGTAGTGCCGCGGCGAGCCCCAAACTCATCGCGCTCAGCGCCCACGTCTGCGACGGGGTGCTGGCCTCGAGTTCCGAAGCTGTGTCCTGCAACGTGGCGAAAATGGTCGTGAAGTCGATCAGGACCAGCAGCGTCGCCGCACTCGCGACGAACAGCGTCCGGCCCGATCCTGGCGTCGGCGGCCGTGGCCCAGTGCTCGCGTCCAGATCAACCCGACCGGTTGGAGTTCGATGATTGAACTTCATAGCGAGACCCTACCCGAGTTCGGTTCGATGACTGAACCCAAGGTCGAATCGCTGGGTAGAGTGGGAAGATGCTCGGCAAGACCTACGAAGGGCAGGAGTGTGCGCTCGCCAGCGCGCTCGAAGTGGTCGGTGAGCGCTGGACGCTGCTGGTCGTGCGAGACGCGTTCTACGGGGTGCAGCGCTTCTCGGACTTCGTCGACCACCTCGACATCCCTCGCGCCGTGCTGTCGGACCGCCTGCGGAACCTCGTCGCGGCCGGTGTCCTCGACCGAATAGGCGATCCCGACCACGCCGGCCGGTCGCTCTACCGCCTCACTCCCATGGGACACGAACTCTGGCCGACCGTCCACGCCCTCGCCCGATGGGGCTCACGGCTTCGCCCCAACGGATCGCCACGACGCCGATTCGTCCACGCCACCTGCGACAACGAACTCGACGACCACGCCTCCTGCCCACGATGCGAACTGACGCCGCCACCATCCGACATCGTCATGGAGTGGGTCCCCAGCTCAACACCGCTCCTGCCTACGGACCTGATCAGTGTCGCACTGACCGAACCGCACCGTCTGCTCGAACCGATCGGACCCGCCAGATCCACCACACCTGCACTCTCGTCCGCGTCACCGGTCCCACCCGCCGATGTCACAGACACCGAGTTCGACCGGTGTTAAGGCGTCATCGCCGCCGCGGTCCGAGGCTCTTGAGTGTTGCTCCTGAACGTCGGTCAGCCGCGAGGCGCCGACCGAGACGAAGCCGGTCCGCTCGCCGTGGCGTGACGACGGGCGACATGCTTGGCTGTCAGTGAGGTGACCGTGGCCGAGCAGGGGCGGAACCCGCTGACCGTCGCCAGGAGACCCCGTTGTCATGTTCATCGTTGCCGGAAACATCACGGTCGACGCCGATCGCGGCGGCACGGGCGCGCGAGGGAGGTCTCGATTTTCACCTGTCGGCCGACCCGATCGAGCCGGGCAGGATCAATCATCTACGAGCAATGGCACAGTGCCGCTGCGGTCGACGCGTTTCGCGGCAGCGACCCGTCATCGGAGCCAGACCGCTGCGATCCGCTCATCCCACGTGTTCCAGCACGAGATCTCGGGGGCCCGCGGTGTGGTCGCGCTCTCGCAGCCGAGCGGCCGCCGTTGTGATCTCACCTCGGCCGTGATGACCGCCGCCGTCGACACGATGTCGGCTCGCGCGGCCTTGAGGTCGTGAATGTAAGCGCCGCGAACGTCCAGTCCCTCACGTCGGCCGGCGGCGGTGTAGACCTGCAGTTGCAGCCCGTGGTCGTCGTCGTCTCGGGCCGACGTCATGCAGTCGAGGATGCCAAGCCGGTCGGGACGCCCTCGTAGTCGAGGATCACGTCGGCTTGGACGCTGACCGTGATCCCATCCAGGTGGAGCTCGAAGGGACGCTCGGTCTCCCACACCCGCTTCAGGTCGTCCTCGTGATCCGTGGCGTACGACGACACAAGCCGGCGGGCCGCTCCTTCAGCTGGCGGTGGGCGGGCTTGCGCGCCGTGGGTAGGAAGAAGCTGTCGTCGAGGATGCTGTCGATCTCGGCCGGTGCGGGGACGGCGCGCCGTCGACTCGGGTGCGCTCGGCGACCGCGCGCAGTACGTGGTGGACGGCCTTGCCGTAGCCGAGCTCGGGGGCGAGTCGGGGCTGGAACCCGACGAGGTTCCGTAAGCGGTAGGCCATCGCGCAGTCAAGGAAGGCGTCGAGCTCGCTGAACGTCAGCTCGATGGCGCTGCCCGTCGATGCTGTGGCATCGACGGCCGGTAGCCGCACTTCGGCAGGGTCGAGCTCGTAGGCCCGCAACGCGTCGTAGTACGGGCTGGCGGCGGCGCGTTGGCTGGTCACCCGCTCGTGGCGCGACACCGACACCCAGTCCCGGGCGCGGGTCAGTGCGACATAGAACAGCCGGCGCTCGTCCGCGTCGCTGCCCTCGTAGCGGTTACGCGCTGGCCGCCCACCTCGGGCTTCCCGGACCCCGCCGCCGCCATGATCTGCACCTGACTCCCACGATCGGGGGCGGCCGCCAGCGCATCGCCTTGGAGGACGGGAGCAGCCATGACCTCTATGCTTCCGGATCGGCCAGAACGGGCGCAGCAGCCGCACCGAATGACAATCATCGAGTGGGCGGGAGTGCGTTGCGCCGCCAACTGAAGCATCGTTCGGAGCGGCTCTCTCGTAGCGTTGGGGACGGCATCCCACGCGTGGGATGGGTTGACGATCGTTGAAGTCGATCTCGTCGCCGAGCAGCCACTGCACGACCAGTTCAACGAACGACGACCGTGCGATCGTCGACGGCGACGCAGCCGACGATGTTCGCCAGGTAGACCGTGCCGTGCGCCGATTGCCGCCAGCTTGGCAGCTCCCATGGGGCGCGTGGGTCTGGACTCCCAGCACCTCGGCGGCGGCGAGGACAACCGTGCCCTCGCCGCGCACCTCGCGTCCGTCTGCACCTCGCGCCGACAGCTGGCCGTCGATCCTCACCTCGAAACTCACCCGGTCGCCCTTGGCGCCGAATGAGCGGAGCGATCTTAATTTGGGCCTTCGAATCTCACGGCGGTGTCTGCGCCGAACACGTACTGACGGTCAGTACCGCCTGTACCGCGACGGTGCCGCGGTCAGGGGGTTGCTCGAGGGATCTCGGTGGTTTCTGCGACTTGGAGCTGTCCGGGGTGGAGGTGGGGTTCGTAGAGGGCGAGGATGTG
>Ga0136614_10002611_pt1 | contig 11263 bp, 10 predicted proteins | sample AntDrymUQ2792106_2_FD_106643 | JGI IMG/M metagenome (GOLD analysis project Ga0136614, IMG submission 106643) | Polar desert sand microbial communities from Dry Valleys, Antarctica - metaG UQ279 (21.06) | ecosystem: Environmental > Terrestrial > Soil > Desert | place: Antarctica: Dry Valley... | reverse complement strand
GCTCAATATGCTCACGGTCAACGCGCTGTGCGCCGCCCATTCCGTGATCATCCCGATGCAATGTGAGTATTATGCCCTGGAGGGCCTGAGCGCCTTGATCGAGATCATCGAACGCATCCGCAAAGTCCAGAACCCGGCGCTCCAGATCGAGGGACTGCTGCGCACCATGTTCGACGCCCGCAACAACCTCGCAAGCCAGGTCTCGGCCCAGCTTCTGACGCATTTCGGCGCCAAGGTCTACCGCACCACGATCCCGCGCAACGTCCGCCTGGCCGAGGCCCCGAGCCACGGGTTGCCGGCGCTCTACTACGACAAGACCTCGAGCGGGGCGATCGCCTATCTGGCGCTGGCCGGGGAGATGCTGCGCCGGGACGGTGCGCAGAGCGGGGCCGGCGCATGAGCGTCAAGAAACGCGGGCTGGGACGCGGTCTCGACGCCTTACTGGGCCTGGCCGGGGATGCGGTGCTGGAAGAGCCGGCGGCGCCGCGGGTGGTCGAGCACATCGCCATCGATCGGATCCGCAAGGGCCGCTATCAGCCGCGGCTGGACCTGCGCCCCGAGGGTCTGCAAGAGCTGGCGGACTCGATCCGGGCGCAGGGGGTGGTGCAGCCCGTGGTGGTGCGCCCCCTCGAGGACGGGCGCGACGGCTACGAGCTCATCGCCGGCGAACGGCGCTGGCGCGCGGCACGGCTCGCTGGCCTCGAGGCCATCCCGGCCTTGATCCGCCACGTCCCGGACGCGGCCGCGCTCAGCATCGCGCTCATCGAAAACATCCAGCGCGAGGACCTGAGCCCACTCGAAGAGGCCACGGCGTTCTCGAAGCTGGCCGAGGAGTTCGGGATGACCCACCAGGAGGTCGCCGAGGCCGTGGGCCGCTCGCGCGCCGCGGTGAGCAACCTCCTGCGGCTCCTGGATCTGGAAGCAGACGTCAAGAGTCTGCTGGAACGGCGTGAGATCGAGATGGGCCACGCGCGGGCCCTGCTCGCCCTCTCGGGCGAGGCGCAGCTCGAGGCCGCTCGCGACATCGTCGCGAAGGGGCTCTCGGTGCGCGAGGCGGAGAAACGGGTGCGCCGCGCGCTCGAAGCGACCCCCGCGGCGGAGCCGGCAGCGAAGAGACCAGCGGATCCCGATGTCACGCGACTCGAAGGGGACCTGAGCGAGCGGCTCGGCGCGCGCGTGCAATTGCGCCACAACGGCCGCGGGCGCGGCAGCCTCGTCATCCACTACGGCTCGCTGGACGAGCTGGATGGGATCCTGGGACACATTCAGTGAGACCAGTCGGGCAGTGACCGTCGGGCGCTTCAACGGCGGGTACGCCCCGTGCAGGTGAGGGTTGGCAGCGCTTGTCGGTGATGGCCAGGGTGGCACCGCGTGAAACGCGTCTACACCGCCCGCCATCCCATCGATGCCCACCTCTTGCGGGGCCTCTTGGAGGCCGAGGGGATCCCCGCCGAGGTGCGCGGGGAGGTGCTGTTCGGCGCGCGCGGGGAGATCCCAATGACCGAGGACACCTTGCCCTCCGTCTGGGTGCTGGACGAGCGGGCGGCCGCCCGCGCGCTGTCGATCGTGCACACGCATCAAGAGGGTGCAGCGCCGGCCGCCGGTCCGGCCTGGCAGTGTCCGGCGTGCGGCGAGGAGTTGGAGCCGCAGTTTTCGGCCTGTTGGCGCTGCAGCCCCGATGTCGCGTGACGGTGTGGGGGCGCCGATCGGCGTGGTGGCGGCCTTGCCGGCCGAGGCCCGTTGCCTTAGCGGCGGAGGCGGGCGCGGATGTCCCGGATGTCCCGATGAATGTGTTCGAGTGTCCCTCTCGGGGATGGGACAGGCGCGCGCCTACCGGGCCGCACGCTCCCTCGCCGAGCAAGGGGTGTCCGCGCTGGTGAGCTTCGGCACCGCCGGGGCTCTGGCGCCGGGGCTCGGGGCCGGCGATGTGGTGCTCGGCACCGCGGTCCTATTCGACCGGGAGATCATCGAAGCCGATCGGGACTGGCCATCGCGGCTTGCGGGAAAGCTCGACGGACGGGTGCGCGTCGAGAAGGGAAGGATCCTGCACGCCGAGGCCGTGCTCTCGTCCCCTGCGGATAAATCGCGGCTGTTTCTATCCACAGCCGCGCTGGCAGTGGACATGGAAACCGCCGGGGTCGCGCGGGCCGCCGCCGAGCACGGACTCCCGTGGCTTGCGATACGCGCCATCGTCGATGCACAGGGCGTGTCGATCCCCCGGCTCGCCCTGGACGCGCTCTCGGCCTCCGGCCGCCCCCGCCTCGGCAAGCTCTTGGCCGGCATGGCGCGCGCGCCTGCCGAGATCCCCCGGCTCCTGCGCCTCGGCCGGGATTTCCGCGCGGCACGCTCGGCCCTGAAGACCGTGGTGCGCCTGGCAGGGTACGGGCTCGGCTACAGCCCCTAGCCCGGATGGAAACTGCCATCGATCTTGAGAAAATCGGCTCAAGCGGCGGCAGCGTACGCTTTTCGGCCGAGCGGTGGATCGGCCCGAACCTCGCGTATGAGCCGAGTCCGCAGGGCCGCGGACGCGGCCACGCGATCAACCGTGCGCGGGCGGAGTTGTGTCATGGACTTCTTTCATGTTCGTCCGGAGATGGTCCGCGACGGCGGCCCAGCGCATGTAGTAGTGCCAAACCAAGGTCAGGTCGAACAGCAGCGCCGCCAGCCACCAGAGGTAGAAGAAGGCGGCGCCGCCGAGCAGTATCGGCCAGACCTCGAGATCGGGCACATCGCGATGGAGAAGCCACCCGACCAGCGCGGCCGCGAGAATCAGACCCATTATCGGCACGCTCCGCACTCCCCACTTCGGGTATTTCCAGGCGAACCAACTGCAGACCGCCGCGATCACAAAGACCCCCCTTGCAGCCCCAAGGTGTGGGAGTCCCCACCGAAGATCGCGTCAAAGATCGCTCCAAGGTTTTCCCGCGTGGGATCGCGAACGAGGCAGGGGTATGCCACCATCGCCGCCCCGGATGAGCCCGCCCCCAACCAACGAGCCACTTCGGGTCCCTGGTCAGCCTCGGGATCCTGACGGCTGAGGTCATCCCGAAGAGCAGCAGGGCCAGACCTACCACGTCTCTCGAGACGTCGAAGGCGCCGGGCTCGATCTTCAGTGCCATGATCACCGGCTTGTACAGCGCGAACACGGCGGCGAACAGCAGGCCGGCCACGAGGAGGTACGGGACGGCAGGCGAGAACCATTTCGCCCACAGTTTGTCCTCGGGCGGATGGGGGAAATCCCTGGGAGCCGATTCGCCGGAGGGCTGCTTGCCCGGTGGATAGTCGACGACCTTCTTGATGAAGTGGCCGAACAAGTCGGGGTCGTCCCAGTAGTCGATGTGCGCCTTGCCAGGCAAGTAATACCGGGAAAACTCCGTCTCTTGAGGGTCCTTTATCGTCCCGAAATCGAAGTAGTCCGACCAGGGGCGCACCCCCTGCACCCCCTCGTTTTCACGGGGCTTGTCGAGCCACTCGCGCGTCTTGACGAGCCGGTAGGCGATCGGGTCGCCCGAATCCAGATAGTTCCACCACCTGATTCGTCCGTTTTGGAGGGGTGGCGGAGCGGATGGCCTGAGCTTTTCCCATAGGTCGGGCCACAGGAGGTGGTGCGTTTCATGGGCGATCCAATCGTCATCAGCCCACGGATGCTCGTCACCCACCAGTATTTTCAGGTTGGCTCCACGCCGTCAGGATGGCGAGGAACGCGATGACCGAACCCTCGCTGTGGGCGACGAGGTACAGCTCGCGCTGGCCCGGCAGCTCGAGCGCCTTGCACATCACGTCGTGGAACTGCCGCAGGATCTTTTCGCGATACGTCTCGAAATCGGCCACGAGCTGGACATCGCCCAGATAGTCTTCGAGCAGCTTCGGCAGGTTGTATTTGAAGATCCCCGCCCAATCGCCGAGCCAGGTCACGCGCTCGAGCAGGAATATGGTCTCGATCATCTCGTCCAGGACGGTTTCGAGCCTGGTGACCTCCTCGCTCGTAACGGCATCCTCCGACCGCAGGCGGTAGCGGCCGACGATCGTGCGCGCCCACCGCTTCGCCTCTTCGAGAACGTAGCCCTCCTTGACGACGGTTCGCGGGATATCGGCCCAGTAGACCTCGGCGAAGGCGAGGCCCGGAAGCTCCAGGCCGGACGGCGGCGGCTTGATGAAGATGGGTCTAGGCATGCTACGCTTGCTGTCCTTGTCGAACTCGGTGTGGAACCTGCCCAGCGGGATGGCCGCCGGCTTGTCGCAATACCGGCAGAACTGATAGGCGACCGACTGCGCGGTCACGTACCCGATCTGGTCGCCGACACCGTGCACCGTGACGATGATCTTTGTAGTATTAGTGTTCGACATGGGTCGCTCCCCGGGCATTTACATCCTACTCGTTCGAGCCGCCTGTCCCTTTCCCGAATACTGGCGACTGTATGCGATCAAAGCGCCGAAGCAAGCGGCGGTGGGTCAAGTAAGCTCGCTATGACACAAGCCCTTGCCATGTCAACTTTGCTTTCACGCGGCTTCTTCTTGAATTTCCTTGATCTCGACGTCGCCGAGCTTCGGCAGGGGAAGCGCCTTCGTGATGCTCAACAAAATCCAGCCTTCCACGACTTCTTTCAAGTTCTCACGGCATGCCTCCAAGGTCTTTGCATTTGCCCACACGCCCGGCAGCTCCGGGACTTCGCCGTAATAGGGCTCGTCAGGGTCGTTGATGATCTCGTAATGCGCCCGTTTCAAGGGTTCCGCAATGTATTCGGTCAACATGTCTGTTCCCGCTTCTTGACTTCTTGAAGCTTATGCGAAGGCCGGTAGAGGACGATTTGGCTGCGCGCGGCCTCGACCGCAAAGTCATCGGCGCCGTCCAAAGCCTTTTGGTAGGCACTGTTTCAGGTGGCACTGCCGGAGGCACGCCGGCGCAGGACGGGACGGGCCTCACGATGGCGCCGTTGACTCCAACGGCGGCGACGTCCCGCGTGCGCCCGAGGGGCGTTTGACCTTGTCGTAGGCGTCCATGAAGACCCCTTGTGCGTGATATTTCTGACGGACGCCGTCATACAGGCGGCAATCGAACATGCGGCGAAACTCTTCGCGCGTCAGCTCGGTCACGGCGTATAGACACTGGTAGCCACGGTGCGCGATGGCGTAGTCTTGCATCGTGCGGACGGCCCGGCGGGAATCAAAGGGCTCGCCTCTCAGGACCGAACCAGGCGCATACCAGGCCCCGATGTCCACGAACATCTCGTGATCCTCGACCCCCTGGTCCGGTTTCAAGAGACCCTGTGGCTCGGTCCGGTGGATCCGGTGCGGACAGAGCCAGAGCGGGTAGCACTCGAAGTTTCCATGAAAGAACTGGATGCTGTCCTTGAGATTCGCAATCGGCATCAGGACCTCCTGGCAGACGTGCTTATTCTCATAATAGGCGCGGATCGTTTCGCTCTGTGTCAGCTTCAGGAACGCGATCTTGGGTGGCATCATCCATCCCAAGAGGTAACGAAACACGGGATGATTGCCGAACGGGATGATCAGCTCCCCTTCCCAGAAGATGCTGCGCGTGTGACGGCGGTAATATTGTCTCAGGGGGATATATTCATCGCCCGCGCCGCGCTCCAGAAAAGACTCGCAGTGTTTGTAGAACCAGGGTTTGAACCACCGGCCGATGGCATTGACCTTGGCATCCTCCGGGCCATCCACGAAATCGCCGGTGATGATCATGGCGCGGTCGCGCCCGTACAGGATGCCTTCGACGAACTCCGGCGGGTCGTCGCGGCAGACAATGCGGCTGAACGATTCGCAGGCGTCGTTCAAGCGGTAGGCCGGCAAGTAACGGACGTGTACCCAGGGCTTGCAGCGGATGATACGAAGCTCCACGGCCACGAGGATCCCGAGTGCCCCGTACGACCACGGCAGGGCGCGGAACAGATCGGCATCCTGTAAACGCGTGGCGCGCACGAGCGTGGCATCGCCGATGACCACCTCGCAGGCTTCGACAATGTCCGCGAAGAGACCGTATCGGTGCGACGAGGCCTCGATGCCGTAGCCGAGGAGCAATCCGCCGACGGTGAGGTCGTCGAGCTCCGGCACGATCGGCAGGGTCCATCCCTTGGGGACGAGGTAGCGGGTCAACTGGCCGATGCTGACGCCGGGCTCGACCCGAACGACGCACCGTTCCGTATCCAGCGCGAGGATGTCGTAGAGGGCGACGCGCACCGTGTTGTCACGCGCCTTATAACGGGCAACCCGGGGGGAGACGCTCATCCAGGGTTTGCGCGCGGTACATAGCGGCGCCCGGGTCCCCGCGGCGCGCCATTCCCGCACCTGCGCCTGGATGCCAGAGACGCGCCGCTCATGGGCCTCCGGGGCGCCACGCCAGCCGCGCTGGTAGACACCCCGCAGTGCCCAGAAGAGATTGAACGCGAGCGACAGGGGCAGCACCACCGGCACCACGAACAGCCAGCGATATCGCACCAGGAGATCGGCCAGCTTGGTGGTGTGCGTACCCATTCCCCCAGACAGCGCTCGCATCCCTGATAGAATGGCCGCGCCCATTACCGATATTGCAGGATGGGTCCGATCTCGTACCAGAGGGCAAGCGCACTCCGATACCGCTCGTACACCAGGATGGGAATGTCTCGCGGATGGTCGACCGCCCGATGGTCTTGCACGCGAGCCAGCGGGTTTCCGACCGGTTCGAAAGTGGCCTCCCCGGCTATACCCTCCCTACGCCATGATGTGACTCCGCGGCAACTCTGTCAATGCGAGCCTGCGTCGCGAGGCCGGCAGAATGACCCACCGGACCGGATCCTCGCCGTCCTCGCGACGCGCCGCGGTAGCGGATCCACGACTCGAAAGGATGCTGGACTAGCAGGGCACCGTGCGCTCGAACCACGTGGAAGACGTTCGGGGCAGCGGCCCTGAAAGGAAGACCCTCAAGTCGTCTTCCGGCGATTGGATTGGGGAACGGAATCGAGCGTTCGACGCGGATATTCTGGGATTTGCTCCGCGCATCCCAGCGTATCGGGCCGCGGTCTTTGGCGGTCTAACAACTTATGATGGTGTCCCTCCCCGGACCCCCGTTGCAATCGTCATTGCCGCTGCCTCCATCCAGGCGGTCCCGGCCTTTAGCGCCGAAGAGTTGGTCTTTACCTCGGCCGCCGAACAGCTTGTCGCCGCCATCCTTGCCCATAAGGATATCTCTGCCAGGACCGCCGAAAAGCTTGTCGTCGCCATCTTCGCCCATGAGGACATCCCTACCAGGACCGCCGCAGAGGATGTCGTTGCCGCCTAGTCCGCGGATGGTGTCGTTTCCGGCGGACCCGAGGATCACGTCCATGAGTCTTGTGCCCCGTAGGGCATCGTTCCCGGCGGTTCCAAGCGTCGTGGCCGAAACGCCGCCGCAGCGAGAAGGCAAGGGAGGCTGTTCATTGGTGATTAAATACCGCGCCAAGGCAAAATCCCTATCGCCGGCCGTGTTGGACCCCGCCCGCCGCCACGAGCCTGCCGTCCGGCTGTAGCGCCAAGGCATTGGCAAATTCGGATGCGCCGAACGTGGTCACCACACGGCCGTTCGCACCGAAGTCCGTATCGAGGCTGCCATCGGGGCGGTAGCGCACCAAGGCGAAATGCCCCACCGAAGTCCCCAACGCCACCAGCTTGCCATCGGTTTGGAGCACCAGTGCACTGGCGGATTCGAGTGTGGCGATATCGGTGAGCACAAGGCCATCGCCATCGAAGCTCGCGTCGAGGCTCCCATCGGGGTGGTAACGTCCCAGGGCGAAGTCCCCGCTACTGCCGTTGCTCGCGCCGGCTCGACCCGCCACCACCAGCTTGCCGTCCGGTTGCACGACCAAGGCATTGGCCGATGCGAATGCGCCGAACGTGGTGAGCATACGGCCATTGCCATCGAAGCTCGTATCCAGGCTCCCATCGAGATGGTAACGTGCCAGGGCGAAGTCCCCGCTACTGCCGTCGCTCGCGCCGGCTCGACCCGCCGCAACCAGCTTGCCGTCCGGCTGCACGACCAAGGCATTGGCCGATGCAAATGCGCCGAAGGTGGTGAGCACACGGCCGCCGCCATCGAAGCTCGTATCGAGGCGCCCATTCGAATCGTACCGTACCAGAGCAAAATCGCTGCTGGTTCCGTCGCCTGCCCCGGCTCGACCCGCCGCGACTAGCTTAGCGTCGGGCTGCAAGGCCAAGGCATTGACAGAGGAAACGCCGAAACCGGTCTCCACCCTGCCACCCCTTCCGAAGCTTCTATCGAGGCTCCCATCGGGATGGTAACGCGCGAGGAGGAAACCCGGTCTACCCGCAGCCGCCACCTTGCCATCCGGTTGCACGACCACGGCGCTGGCCGTCTCATGTGAACGAGAGCGAGGACGGAAGTCGGTCAGCACCTTGCCATCGGCATCGAAGCTGGGATCGAGATCGCCGGGGGCGGCGTGAACGGCCTGGTACAGACTGGCGGTGAGAAGGGCGCCGCACACCGCGGCCTTTGACCACCGGGTCCCATCGAAGAGGACTCTCGCCGGAACGCTAGGCGGGGTAACCGGCGAGCTGTCGGGAAGAAGCATTTTGGCCATCGTCTCATCCTTTGTCGTATTGCTTGTGCCGTATCGTTTTCCTACTGCGTCCGCGACACAAATGTTGTGCATCGGGCTACTGAATACCCGATTCGACACCGTGGGAGCGGCATTATTGGACGCCTACGAGCAAACAGCGGACGCCGCTTAGGCGATGCAGCGCGACAGGCAAACGGCGTGCCGCACCCTACTGCTACTCCCTCGAAAAATCAGCCAGCAGTATGATATTCTCGAGTACCGCGGCCTTGTTGTAATAGCACGCGTCGACGGTGATCAGCGTTGTGTCCTCCTCGAAGGCGACGCGTGGCAGAGGGTATCGAAGAGGTGATTGGCCAAGCTGCCGCGATAACTGCATCGCCCGGCGGTAAACCTCGAGAGAACCGGCACGGGTGCCGCAGTCGAAGATCCACGCGACATCGGCGTGGCGGTTGCCGGTCTTTCGCGGAACAAGACGGCAGCGATTTCCGCGAGCGCGTGCCGCGGTTGGATCAGTCTGATCTCATCGGCCTTGATCGCGCGCAACAACGCGGCGGATTGAGGGGGCTTCGAAGAAACCATTTGAGCGTGACGCTGGCATCCAGTGTGACGCTCACTCAGGGCCGCACCTCGTCACGAGCGTCGTCGCTCTCTCAAGGAACGCTTCAATCGCACCTTTGCCAACGCCAACAAGAGCGCCATCGTGACCGCGCTCTTGGAGGAAGCCATCGAACGCGCCGAGTGCAAGGCAAAATGCGATGAGGCGATCGGGTGCATCCCCTCCCGGATGGACGAGTACCCAGCCAGGCCACGCCATCGGGGACACTTAAGTTCATGGTTGCCATGGCGGTGTTCCGTTGTTGAACATCCCAACAACCATGCGCTGGGGATCTCCCGTCAAGATGAGCAGGCGCGTCGGCGCCGATCGGTTCCGGCGTGAGGAGGTCGAGGTCCACTAGATTCGGCGCCCATGCCCTTTGAGGGCCACGCCCCTGTCGTGCCGGCATCCTGCGCCGGCCCCGGCTCTTGGTGTAGAATCCCCAAGATCCATCGCTCTGCCGCACCCATGTCACAGCTCTCACGAGAACAAGTCGAGTCGGCCCTGCGCGGCTACCGTGACCCCTACCTGGGCCAGGACCTGGTCTCGGCCAAGGCGGTCAAGGACATCGCCATCGAGGGGGAGCGGGTCAGCCTCAGGGTCGAGATCGGTTACCCGATCCGGGGCATCGAATCGACGCTCTGCGCGGCCTTGAAAGAGGCCGTTGCGAGCGCGACCGGCGCACAGGACGTCACCGTCGGCATCACCCAGAAGATCGTGGCGCACGCGGTCCAGAAGGGCACGACCGCCCTGCCGAACGTCAAGAACATCGTCGCCGTGGCCTCCGGCAAGGGCGGGGTGGGCAAGTCGACCGTGGCCGTGAACCTCGCCCTCGCCCTGCAGGCCGGCGGGGCGCAGGCGGCGATCCTCGACGCCGACATCTACGGCCCGAGCCAGCCGCGCATGCTGGGCGCCCAGGGCAAGCCCGAGACCCTCGACGGGAAATCCTTTGAGCCGCTCGTGAGCTACGGCGTCCAGGCCATCTCCATTGGCAACCTCATCGACGAGGAGACGCCGATGATCTGGCGCGGACCCATGGTCACCTCGGCCCTGCAGCAGTTGCTGAACGACACGCGCTGGCGGGACGTGGACTATCTGGTCGTGGACCTCCCGCCCGGCACCGGCGACATCCAGTTGACGCTCTGCCAGCGCATCCCGGTGAGTGGGGCCGTGATCGTGACGACCCCCCAGGACATCGCACTGCTCGATGCCCGCAAGGCCCTCAAGATGTTCCAGAAGGTCGAGGTCCCGGTGCTCGGCGTAATCGAGAACATGAGCGTGTATACCTGCGGGCATTGCGGGCACGAGGAGCACATCTTCGGGGAGGGCGGCGGGGCGGCCATGGCCACTCAGTATGGCGTCGATCTGCTCGGCGCCCTGCCGCTCGAGCCACGCATCCGCGAGGGCGGGGATCAGGGGCGACCGATCGTGGCCGTCGAGCCCGAATCGCGCGCCGCGGGATTATACCGGGAGATCGCGCGCAAGGTCGCGGGCAAGCTCGCGATCCGGGCACGGGACTATTCGGGGCGCTTTCCCAAAATCGTCATCGAAAACACCTAGAGTGTCCATCAAGTCGGACCGTTGGATCCGCCGCATGGCCGAGGCACACGGCATGATCGATCCCTTCGAGCCGACCCAGATCCGGCGCGACGGGGCGCTACGCATCATCAGCTACGGCACCTCGAGCTATGGCTACGATATCCGCTGTGCCGACGACTTCAAGGTCTTCACCAACATCAACTCGGCGATCGTGGACCCCAAGCGCTTCGACCAGCAGAGCTTCGTGGATGTGAAGGCCGCGGTCTGCATCATCCCGCCCAATTCCTTCGCGCTGGCCCGCACCGTGGAGTATTTTCGCATCCCGCGTAATGTGCTGACCCTATGCCTGGGCAAGAGCACCTATGCGCGCTGCGGGATCATCGTCAATGTGACGCCGCTCGAGCCCGAATGGGAGGGGCATGTGACCCTGGAGTTTTCCAACACCACCCCCCTGCCCGCCAAGATCTACGCCAACGAGGGCGTGGCGCAGGTGATCTTCATCGAGTCCGACGAGCCCTGCGAGGTCTCCTACAAGGACCGCGGCGGGAAATACCAGGGGCAGCGGGGCGTCACGCCACCCAAG